>Ga0209491_10002694_pt1 | contig 31006 bp, 29 predicted proteins | sample BON02_FD_187213 | JGI IMG/M metagenome (GOLD analysis project Ga0209491, IMG submission 187213) | Freshwater microbial communities from Lake Bonney liftoff mats and glacier meltwater in Antarctica - BON-02 (SPAdes) (version 2) | ecosystem: Environmental > Aquatic > Freshwater > Ice > Glacier...
TATTTCGCAAAGTCATTCTTTCGAATTGGCTTCGATCAGATCCGAAAACTGCTCAAATCAGACCCAATTGCTGCAGTCTCTCCTTGGTTGCTAATTCCAACCAAAATCAAGAGAGTCGTGTAGTATGATCAGGCGGATCAATGGTGCGATATTAGGCCTTAAGGTCTTCCACTCCGCCACTGGAACCATAGCTGAGATCGAAGTCGCTCACATGTTCCGGAAGAAACAATTCGCGGCTAACGAAACAGCTGCCTTTTCAGCAATTTGTAGCGCTTGCGGCATAATCATGTCCGCATGGTAGCCTTTTCCAAACCCATACAAAAACTTGCAGCACGACTCTTTGAACAACCTCAGATCTTATGCAACGGTTTGCTTTATAAGGTAATTCCCCTGTTCATAACGGGGTCCGCTCGTAGAGTTTACATGGCCATTTTCGGTTTCATGGCGAGAGTGATCCCTTCGATGCTAATGTTCGGGCAGGTCACTTGTTTTAAGTCCATAGCCATTGTGTGGCGCGGTCTTGTACTTCCTATATGCTTTCAAATAATGAATTGTTCAAGTCAATCATGCCGACCCGTGCGGTTGTAGCGCTCCGCTCTTGACGATGCAGGCATCGTCTGCCGGGCAATGGATATAGGCGTTTTGTTGCGGTTGAGGCTCCGGGTGACCCGTTTGGCGGGCAAGGGAAAATCCGCATCTATACCCAATCCCTCGCGCTTGAAATCGTCAAGCACGTTCAAGAGCCTGAATGCGCGCGTTTCCAAGGCGACTCCAGACACGGCCACCTCCTCCAAATTCATCATTCCCAAAGACACACCTAGAATCTCTCCTCGGTAGGCCGCTGTGTTCCGATATAAGTCGTACCCGCGATATGACAAGACCGTGATGCAAAAGGTTCTGTTGCGTTAATCAGATCTGGATAAGAAGCGGGATAGCCGTCTTGGATCAGGCAATGCGCTGAAACAAGCCAGACACCATTCTTCTTTTCTCGCCCCACAACCCCACGATTTCCCCCGAAATCGCGGGCTTGGCTTGCACCCTTCCCATCGCGCGGCCATATATGAATCAAGCAAAAAGGGGCGAACATGACCAAAGACTCATTTCCCGGTTGGCACGGCACAACCATTCTGGCGGTCCGCCGCGGCGGTCAGGTCGTTGTGGCGGGCGATGGGCAGGTCAGCCTTGGCCAAACGGTTATAAAGGGTTCTGCCCGCAAAGTGCGCCGCCTGTCACCGGGTGGCCGTGATGTGGTCTGCGGCTTTGCCGGGTCAACTGCCGATGCCTTTACTTTGCTGGAAAGACTGGAAAAGAAGCTAGAGGCGATGCCAGGACAATTGGCCCGCGCCTCAGTCGATTTGGCCAAAGACTGGCGGATGGACAAATACCTGCGCAACCTTGAAGCAATGCTCATTGTGACCGATGGCACCGATTTGTTTGTGATTACCGGCGCCGGCGATGTGCTGGAACCCGAACATGATATCGCGGCCATCGGGTCGGGCGGCAACTTTGCACTGGCCGCCGCGCGGGGTCTGATGACAACCGACCTTGAGGCCGAGGATATCGCCCGCAAAGCCATGGCCATCGCTGCCGATATTTGCGTCTATACCAACGGAAATCTAACGGTTGAAGTGATTGCGGCTGTTTAAGTGACGCACAAACCAGACAGGACCTCCCATGACTGACCTGACCCCACGCGAAATCGTCTCTGAACTGGACCGCTACATTATTGGCCAAAATGATGCAAAGCGCGCCGTGGCCGTGGCGCTGCGCAACCGCTGGCGGCGCAAACAGTTGGGCGATGATCTGCGGGATGAAGTCTATCCAAAGAACATCCTGATGATCGGCCCAACCGGCGTTGGTAAAACCGAAATCAGCCGTCGCTTGGCAAAACTGGCCCGCGCGCCGTTTCTGAAAATTGAAGCAACCAAGTTTACCGAGGTCGGCTATGTCGGCCGCGACGTGGACAGCATTATCCGCGATCTGGTCGATGCCGCGATGATCGACACGCGCGCCCGGATGCGCGAAGACGTCAAAGCTCGCGCCGCCGCTGCCGCTGAAAACCGCGTGATTGAGGCGATTGCCGGCAAAGACGCGCGTGAACAAACCCGTGAGATGTTCCGCCGCAAGCTGAAAGCGGGCGAACTGGACGATACCGTGATTGAGCTTGAAATTGCTGATACCACCAACCCCTTTGCCGCCTTCGATCCAACAGGCCAAGGTGCAGGTGGCCCAATGGGCGGCATGATGAACCTTGGCGATCTGTTCGGCAAAATGGGCCGTACCCAAAAACGCCGTCTGACCGTGGCCGAAAGTTACGAAATGCTTGTCTCAGAAGAGGCCGACAAACTGCTGGATGATGAAGCCGTAAAGCTTGCCGCGTTGGAGGCTGTACAGGAAAATGGTATTGTTTTTATTGATGAAATCGACAAGGTCTGCGCCCGCGCCGATGCCCGTGGCGCAGATGTTTCGCGCGAAGGCGTGCAGCGTGACCTGCTCCCCTTGATCGAAGGCACCACCGTCTCCACCAAACACGGCCCGGTGAAAACAGATCATATCCTGTTCATCGCCTCCGGCGCCTTCCACACCGCCAAACCGTCTGATCTCTTGCCGGAACTTCAAGGCCGCCTGCCCATCCGCGTCGAACTCCGCCCCCTGACCGAGGGCGATTTTGTTCGCATTTTGACCGAAACCGACAATGCGCTAACCTTGCAATATACCGCGCTGATGCGCACCGAAGGTGTCACTGTCACCTTTACCGAAGACGGTATCAAAGCGCTGGCCCATATCGCGGCCGAGGTGAACCAATCGGTCGAAAACATCGGCGCCCGCCGCCTTTATACCGTGATTGAACGGGTGTTTGAGGATCTGTCCTTCAACGCCCCCGACCGTGACGGCGAAACGGTTGAGGTTAACGCCGCCTTCGTTGAGGCGCACCTGGGTGAGCTTTCCCGCTCCACCGACCTCTCGCGCTACGTCCTTTAAAAAACCAAGACCGCCCTAAACCACTTCATCTTGGTCCAAATACCTCTCTGTATTTGGTCAAGTTTACCAATGGTTCAAGTATAACCAACACCGGGCTAGCCCTTGCCATGCGGTCAGAAATTTAGGCCTTCCCCCCGCTTCAATTCCGCCCCATCAAAGCATGATGAACGCATCAACCCTATCTTTCCTGCGCAACAACGCCCCCTTCCTCGCAACAGGTGCGCTACTCGCGTTCCTCTCCAGCTTTGGGCAAACGTTTTTCATCTCGATCTTTGGTGGCGAAATCCGCACGCAGTTCGGCCTGACCAATGGCGACTGGGGGCTGATCTACATGGCAGGCACCGGGCTTTCGGCTTTAGCCATGGTGTTTGCCGGCGGGTTGGCTGACAGGTTTCGTGTCCGCGTGTTGGGCATGGCGGTCGTTGTGCTTTTGGCGCTCGCCTGTTTTGCGATGGCGTTCAACCCTTGGGCCGCCGCCCTTCCCCTGGTGATTTTCGCCCTGCGCTTTACTGGCCAAGGCATGACCAGCCATGTGGCGACCGTGGCCATGGTCCGCTGGTTTGTCGCTGCGCGCGGCCGCGCTCTTGCCGTGGCCACGATGGGGTTTATGGCGGCCGAGGCGTTAATGCCCATCACCTTCGTCTGGCTGAAACAACATGTCGAATGGCACATGCTTTGGGTTGGCGCAGCGCTGTTTTGTTTGGCCTGTACGCCTATCTTGCACCGCCTCTTAAGACTAGAACGCACCCCGCAAAGCGCGGCGCAAACCTCGGCCACGCTTGGCATGAACGGCCATCATTGGACCCGCGCCCAAGCCTTGCGCCACCCGCTGTTTTGGGCGCTTACCCCCGCGATGATGCTCTTCCCCGCCTTTGGTACTGCATTTTGGTTCCACCAAGTCCATTTCGCCGCAATTAAGGGCTGGGATCACCTCTCCCTCGTCGCCGTATTCCCGCTTGGTACGCTCACCTTTGGCCTGTTCACCATTCTTTATGGTTGGGCAATTGACAGGTTTGGCGCTGCGCGATTGCTGCCCATCTACCTGCTCCCACTCGTTGCCGCCTTCGCGCTGCACGCTTATGCGCCCAGTATTGCCTGGACAGCGACTGGCGTCATTTTGATGGGCATGGCAGGCGGCGGCCAAGCCACCATTCCCAACGCGGTCTGGGCCGAATTTTATGGAACACAGCATATCGGCTCTATCAAGGCCGCCGTCGCTGCCGCTATGGTGCTAGGCTCGGCCATTGGTCCAGGCTTGACGGGTTGGCTGATCGATGCAGGGATTGGCTTTGAAACCCAGCTTTACGGCATTGCTGCCTCGTTTATCTTTGCAGTCTTGGTGATGCTCGTCCCGCTGCGAAACGCCCGCAAGGCACTAACGCCCGCAGCGCATTAACGATAACGGCGTAGATAGATGTAATAGGCACCGCTGCCGCCATGGCGCAAATGCGCCTCTGTCACTTGCAAAATCGCAGGGCCGCAAGGGGGCTGGCGCAACCAATGCGGCACCTGTTGGCGCAAAATCCCACTGCGCTGCGGCATATGGCTGCTATCAACGCCCGGCTTTCCCTTGCCGGTAATGACCAACACCAAGCGCAGCCCACTTGAATGCGCGTTCAGGATAAACCGTATCAGTTCCGGATGCGCCTCAGACAAGGTCATGCCGTGCAGGTCAATTCGTGCTTCGGGCGCCAGTTTGCCACGGGTCATCTTGCCAAAGGCTTTGGCGTCCATCTGCAAAGCATTCGGTGCTGCGGTCTGGGGGCGCGGCGTGGCTGGCTTTTCGCCCATCCGAAACGGTGCGATCCTTGGTACAGCATGCGTTTTGGCGGAGTGTTCAGGAAATTCCGCGGGCTGTTCCACTATTTTCCGGCGAAAAATAGGGGCGTGCATTGGTTTGGCCGTGCGCGCAACGGCCTTCCACAACTCTTCTTCCTCGGGGTGCAAAGACCTGCGCCGCGCCATCACTCCACCTCAACCTGCGCAAAGGCCCGCTCTATCGGCAATAACACAATCATGCGTCCACTGTCCTTGATGCTGCCCGCATCCTCGCCCGCCTGAAACCCGGTACCAAAGAAAATATCGGCGCGCCGCGGACCTTTGATCGCACCACCCGTATCTTGCGCAATCATCAAGCGCCGCAACGGGTTGCGCCCGTCTTTTTCCAACCAAACCGGCGCGCCCAGCGGGGTAAAGCTTGGATCAACGGCCAAACTGCGCATCGTTGTAATCGACCGGCCCATCGCCCCAATCGGCCCTTTTTCGGGCGGCAAATCGGGCAGCCTGCGAAAAAACACAAAAGACGGATTATGCCGCAGCAATTCAGCCCCCAGCACTGGGTTGCCGCGCACCCATGCCTTGATCCCTTGGGCTGATGCACTGTGCTCGCCCAAAATTCCACGACGGATCAGCTCTTGTCCGACAGACCGATAGGCGTGCCCATTGCGCCCACCATAGCCCACGCGCAGCACTCGCCCATCCGTCATCCGTACCCGGCCAGACCCTTGAACCTGAAGGAAAAACACCTCTACCGGGTCTTCCAGCCAAGCAATTTCCAAGCCCCGCCCACGCAATGCCCCAGAGGTTTCAATCGCCCCACGGTCCAGCCATTGCTGGCCGTCCTGCACTTCGGGCGGGCGGGCATAGATCGGAAAGCCAAAGCGCACAGTGCGAATGGGCGACCCCAGCAATTCGGGTTCATAATAGCCGGTGAACAAGGCAGGGCCGTCACCGATTATTACAGGGCGAAACAGCATTTCAAAAAAGCTGCGCGCTACGGCCTTGGATACCATTGCCTCCGGCGCAAGGCGGCAAATCGGGGTCCAGTCCGGGTCTTTCAGCAGTGAACAAGTGTCGATGAAAGCGGAAAGGGCGGCACGATGGTCATCATCCTGCCACCCGTCCAAATCAGAAAAATCCAACATCTGCGGCATTGCCGACCCTACCGTCAGGCCCAGCGCAAGCACGGGCGCCATGGCCCACGCCAAAAGAGGGGCCACACCACGCATTCAGTCTCCGGTGGCGACCAGCAGCCAATTGGGGTCAGACGCCCCCATCTGCCGAGCGAACGTCCAAACATCGCGCTGGCGCTTGATCGCTGTCGGGCTACCTTCAACCACTTCACCGATTTTGTTGCGCACAACCGAATGCAATTCAGCGGCAAACTTAACCGAAACTTCACCCTCCTTAGTGGTGGCATCGAATTCAGCGCTTTGCACTGCCACTTCACTAATCCCGATGAATGTTGCCTCAATCGTCAGGCCTTGCGCCTCACGGTCAGCAACCGCCTCAGAAAAGCTTTCAAACACTTCGGGACCAAGGAAGGGTTTAATCCGGTCCATCTCGCCCTTTTCAAAGGCCATAAAGATCATCTCATAGGCACCGCGGGCGCCACCCAGAAACTCACCCACGGCAAAACTTGGTTCGGCCGCCTTCATCGCAGCCAACGCACGGGCCGCATCAGACCCTTCTGGGACATGGTCAATGATGTCGCGGTCAGGCCCGCCTTCAATTACCTCAAACCCTTTGCGCGCGCGCGGCTTTGCATCCTCCAGCGGGACGGGAGGTTTTTCAAAGCCTTCGCGCGTGCCAAGCACGGATTTTAGCTTTAGGATCAGAAAAACGGCAATCCCAGCCAGCACAAGAAGTTGGATCAGCGAAGAATTCATATCAGACCTCAGAAAGCCGGGGGAATTGCCCCGCAATATGGACTTGGGGTGTTGGTGTCGCACCCCTTTGTCCTTATGTAGGGTGTGGGTGCCGCCAAGTCTACCGTATGGCACGCAAAGAAATCACCGGGAAACCGGGAAAGGAGGCCCGAGATGTGGCTTTTGCTCGCATTTATCGCCGTACCCTTGATTGAGATTGGCCTTTTCATCAAAGTTGGAGGCTGGCTGACCTTGTGGCCTACACTGGCAATTGTGCTGGCGACAGGCATGATTGGCACGTTTTTAGTGCGCCAACAGGGTTTAAAGGTGCTGGGAGAGCTGCGCAATTCCATGTCGCAAATGCGTGACCCTCTGTCCCCACTGGCCCATGGCGCGCTAATCGTGTTGGCAGGCGTATTGCTGCTGACGCCGGGGTTTTTCACCGATGCGATCGGGTTTTTACTGTTGGTACCACCTATTCGCCAAGCCATCATCACATTCGCCGCTGCGCGCGTTCAGGTCGCAAGTTTTGGCCCCGGCGGTGCGCAGCAGGGCAACCCGCGCGACCCTTCAAGCGCCCAGCGCCACCCTAATGGCAATGGCAATGGCGACGTGATTGACGGTGAATATTCGGACCTGTCAAACCCGCCAAGCTCGCAAAAGGGCTTAAACAAGCGCCCTTCTGGCTGGACAGAGCATTGAGGCCATTTGAATGACCTGCTAAACTCATCACAATGAATTTTTGGGAGAATAAGAATGACTGAAGCAAATGGGGCCACCCCCGCCGCCCAACCAGAAGGCCAACCCGCCGCTCAGGCCTCCGAAGGCGTAAAAATGCAGGTTCTTGGCCAGTTCATGCGCGATCTTTCATTTGAAAACGCCGTGGCACAGCGTGGCAGCCAAGGTGGCGAAGTTCAGCCCGACACCCAAGTCGCCGTAAGCCTTGATGCACGTAAACGCCCAGCAGACCACCAATTCGAAGTGATCACGAAGTTTCGCATCACCTCCAAAAACAAGACAAATGACGAAGTTTTGTTTGTGGTAGAGCTGGATTACGGCGGAATTTTCCATATCGAAGGCGTGCCAGAAGACCAGATGCACCCGTTCTTGCTGATCGAATGCCCGCGCATGCTGTTTCCTTTTGTACGCCGCATCATTTCAGACGTGACGCGCGATGGTGGCTTTCCACCGCTGAACATTGATACGGTTGATTTCCTTGCGTTGTACCGCACGGAACTTGCCCGCCGGATGGAAGAGCAAAAGGCCGCACAGCCAGCAACCTAAGCCGTGCGAAACGAATGAAGGGGGCCGGGCAACGCGCTCGGCCTTTTTTATTGGCGCTTTGCCCAAATCGCCGCTTCGCCCAGCTTTTCAACAAATGCAGAATGCGCGGCCAATTCCTCCTCGGTCAAGCGTGAGGCCAAGGGCGTGGGGCGCGGTTTTGGCCGCCAATCCTCGGGTTCTGCTGCACTCCCTGCGTTGCGTTGGCTTTCGGCTGACAGGGCAAAATCGGGCTGGCGGCCGCCGATCAGCTCTAAATAAACCTCGGCCAAAATCTCACTGTCCAAAAGCGCGCCATGCTTTTCGCGGCTCGCGTTATCCACGCCAAACCGGCGGCACAGCGCATCAAGCGATGCAGGCGAACCTGGGAATTTTTTGCGTGCAATCAACAAGGTATCCACAGCTTGCGCGGCGGGAAGTGTGGGCAGGCCGACCACGCCCAACTCATGGTTAAGAAATTTCATGTCAAAGCTGGCGTTGTGAATGATCAGCGGATCCTGTCCAACAAAATCAAGAAAAGCTTGCGCTATATCGCGAAACACGGGTTTGTCGCGCAAGAAATCATCGCCCAAGCCATGCACCTCAAACGCCGCCTTGGGCATGGTGCGTTGGGGGTTTATGTATTGGTGATAGGTGCGCCCGGTCGGCATGTGATTGAACAGTTCTACCGCGCCAATCTCAACAATCCTATCGCCGTCAGTCGGCTCAAAACCGGTGGTTTCTGTATCCAGAACGATTTCACGCATTGTGGGCCTTTGGTTTATGGGTCTCACGGATATAATCGATCAGGGCGGTAACACAGGCGCTGGCGGCCTCAAAGCTTAGGGTTTCAATAATATGGGTCGCGCGGGCGCGTTTTTCAGCATCAGGCATTTGACGGGCAAGAATGGTTTGAAACTGGGCGACTGTCATGCCCGGGCGGGCCATCACGCGGGCGCGCTGCAAGGCTGTGGGAGCCGTGACCAAAAGGGTCTCGTTCATATCGCCTTCGGTCCCGTTTTCAAACAATAGCGGAATGTCAAACACCACGATATCGGCTGTGGCCGTCGACAAAAACTGTGCACGGTCGGCGGCTACAAGTGGATGCACAATGGCTTCAATCTGCGCCAACGCCAAAGGGTCCGCCGCGATGATGGATTTCAAGGCGGCGCGGTCAATCATACCATCTGCAAGTGCGTTTGGCCAAAGCGCTGCAATCGGCGCCACAGCCGCGCCGCCTGTTGCATAAAGCCTATGCACGGCAGCATCCGCATCCCACACAGGCACCCCAGAGGCCGCAAAAAACCCAGACGTTGTTGATTTTCCCATGCCAATAGACCCGGTCAGACCAAGCAAAAACGGCATCACAACCCCATAACCGTATCGCGGGTTTCCTCATCAATGTCGGGACGATGGCCAAACCAACGTTCAAAACCGGGTGCGGCTTGGTGCAACAGCATCCCCAAACCATCCACCGTTTTGCACCCCCGCGCCGCAGCAGCGGTTAAAAATTCGGTTTGGATAGGGGTATAAACCAAATCATTGACCAAGGCCTTTGGGTTTAACTCCGCCAGCGAGACATTGAACTCGGGCTTGCTGATCATACCCAAAGCGGTCGTGTTCACCACGGTTGCCGCGTCATCCAGCACATGCGCCGATTGGACCCAATCAACAACCGTAATCTTGGCGCCAAAATCATGGCGCAGCGCCTCAGCGCGGGCGCGGGTGCGGTTGGTCAGGCGAATTTCTGGTACGCCGACCTCGATCAACGCCGCAATAATTGCGCGCGCGGCACCACCTGCGCCAAACACCACAGCAGCCCCAGATTTTGGCTGCCAGTCTGGGGCATGTTGGCGCAGATTGGCGACAAAGCCCGCCCCATCGGTGTTGTCGGCATGTATCTTGCCATCACTGCGGAAAATCAGCGTGTTGGCCGCACCAATCAAAGCGGCACGATCGGTCACGATATCGGCCAAACCGATCACCGTTTCCTTATGCGGAATGGTCACATTCAGACCAACAAACCCCACTTTCGGCATCATCCGCAGCGCCTCGGCCAGATTGGCCTGCGCTATATCCAAAGGTACATAATGCCCTTTAATGCCATACCGTTTCAGCCAATAATTATGCAAAAGCGGCGATCGGCTATGGGCAATCGGCGACCCTATAACCCCTGCAAGCGGAATGCGCGGATGGTCTGTCATGTCTCTATGAACCCCCTTGTTCTGAGATAGCCCAACAGCGGCAACAGGGGAAGCCCAAGGATGGTAAAGTAGTCGCCCTCAATATTTGAAAACAGCCGCACCCCTTCGCCTTCCAGCAAATAGCAGCCAGCGGAATGCCGAATACTGTCCCAGTTACGGCTGACATAACCCGCCAACCAATCATCAGAAAAGGCGTGCATGGTCAGCCGGGCCTTGCCGACATACCGCCAAACGGGTTCGCCTTGGTGATAAACGACGATGGCCGACAATAGCTGATGGGTTTGACCACGCAATTGGGAAAGCTGATTGGTCGCATCGTCTTGCGATGCAGGCTTTCCCCAGCACTTACCTTTAAAATCAAGAACTTGGTCACACCCCAACACCAACGCATCCAAATGCTTTTCCGCCAGTTTCCGCGCTTTCATTTCCGCCAACAAATCTGCAATATCCAAAGGCTTGGCACCGTCCGCCTCTAGGCTGGCGCGGATAGCCTCCTCATCAATCCGGGCAGGTGCGTGGGTAAAGGTCAGGCCCGCCGCCGATAACAGTTGCTGCCGGGTCTGCGAAGATGAGGCGAGGATGATCTGGGGGGTGGCCATGGGTGTGAACAGTCCTGTGGAAAGTCTTGATATGTTCCGGCGTACGGGATTGGGGGTAAGCCCGCGTTTGGCGATTGGTGTGGGCAATAGGCGCTTTTTGTCAAGCAACCAAGCGACCTGTCCACATGTGCAAAGCGCGTGTGGATGGGGTGGGAGAAGTGGTAATTGAACAGGCCTTGTTGATGAAACAGAGGTTTTCTAAACACCATAGCATATTGTTTTTAAACAAAATATATGGATAGGCTGCGTCTTATTCATGGCTTTATGCACAGAGTTGGCGCTGTGGACGAAAGCTAGGGCAAATTAAGCTATTCCCATATCCATAGGGCCATCTATAACTACATCTTTCTATAAATATCTTATATTTATAAGAGGAGACAACAAGGAAGAGCAAACATGACATCGATACTGGCCGATTTTTATCTTTGGGTGAAAGCCTTGCATGTGATGGCTGTGCTGGCTTGGATGGCAGGTCTGTTTTATTTGCCAAGATTGTTTGTTTACCATGCGGAACAAATAGAGGCTGGGGAAAAGGCGGATGGACTGTTTCAAACGATGGAGATGAAACTGCTGCGGGTGATTATGAACCCGGCGATGATTGTCACCTGGGTTTGTGGCCTGCTGTTGGTCGCAACACCGGGGATCGTGGATTGGTCGATGGTGTGGCCGTGGACCAAGGCGATTTCGGTGATTGCGATGACGTGGTTTCATATCTGGTTGGCAGGGCGGCGCAAAGCGTTTGCTACGGGGCAAAACACGCTGACAGGGCGGCGCTACCGTATGATGAATGAGGTGCCGACCTTATTGATGATCGTGATTGTGCTGTCGGTCATCGTAAAGTTTTGAAGCGCTGGTTTCAGGCTGAGATTGACTTTTTATATGAGCTGGCTTAGTGGCATATTAGCTGGGTCGTCCGGTCCATAAAGCTATTCCCCTTTCTGACGTGATGCCAAAGACCGTTTGGGTTTTTGGGCAAGGATAATTTCAAAGATGAATGATGAAATTTTGAACGGAGAAGACGATCTACAGCGTCTTAACCTATCGGAACTAAAGGCAAAAACGCCCGCAGACCTTTTGGCCATGGCCGAAGAATGGGATGTTGAAAATGCCCCCTCGATGCGCAAGGGTGAGATGATGTTCTCAATCTTGAAAGAGCATGCCGAGGAAGGCTGGGAAATTGGCGGCGATGGTGTGCTGGAAGTGGTGCAGGACGGCTTTGGCTTTTTGCGCAGCCCTTCGGCCAACTATTTGCCGGGTCCGGATGATATTTATGTCTCGCCTGAAACAATTCGGATGTTTTCTTTGCGGACGGGCGACACGATTGAAGGTGTGATTGCCGCCCCGCGTGAAACTGAGCGTTATTTCAGCATGACCAAGGTAACGCGCATTAACTTTGATGACCCTGAAAAGGCGCGTCACAAAGTGCATTTTGATAACCTGACGCCGCTTTACCCGGATGAGCGGTTCAAGATGGAAGTCGATGATCCGACTTTGAAGGATCGGTCTGCCCGAATCATTGACCTTGTGGCCCCGATTGGCAAAGGCCAACGTGGGTTGATCGTAGCGCCGCCGCGTACGGGTAAGACGGTTTTGTTGCAAAATATCGCGCATTCTATCGCGACCAATCACCCAGAGTGTTATTTGATCGTTTTGCTGATTGATGAACGCCCCGAAGAAGTGACCGACATGCAGCGCTCAGTGAAGGGTGAAGTGGTGTCTTCAACCTTTGACGAACCGGCAACGCGGCACGTGGCTGTGGCCGAAATGGTGATTGAGAAAGCAAAGCGCTTGGTCGAGCATAAGCGGGATGTTGTGATCTTGTTGGACAGCATCACGCGCCTTGGCCGCGCGTTTAACACGGTTGTGCCGTCATCTGGCAAGGTTTTGACCGGTGGTGTGGATGCCAACGCACTTCAGCGCCCTAAGCGCTTCTTTGGCGCCGCAAGGAACATTGAAGAAGGTGGCTCGTTGACGATCATCGCGACGGCGTTGATTGATACTGGGTCGCGTATGGATGAAGTGATCTTTGAAGAGTTCAAAGGCACGGGCAACTCTGAAATCGTGTTGGATCGCAAAGTTGCGGACAAGCGCGTGTTCCCGGCGATGGATATCTTGAAATCTGGTACGCGTAAGGAAGACTTGTTGGTGGATAAGATTGACTTGCAGAAGACCTATGTTCTGCGGCGCATTTTGAACCCGATGGGGACAACGGATGCGATCGAATTCCTGATCTCAAAGTTAAAACAGACAAAATCCAACGCGGATTTCTTTGATTCGATGAACACCTAAAGCTGAAGTCGGCCATTGGTTTAACTCGGTCTTCGTGATCTTTAACTGGGTCGCGAAGGCCGGTTTCGTTTTATTTCAACCTTGCCAAAACAGGCTCTGACACGGGGGTTTGCATATGTTTGATACAATTTATGCGCTAGCCTCGGCTAGAGGAAAGGCTGGGGTTGCGGTTGTTCGGATATCTGGACCGCAAGCGCATGTTGCATTAAGTTTAATGGCCGATGTGCCAAAGACACGTCAGGCAAGTTTGCGAAAACTGCACTGGCAAGGCGTGCTTTTGGATGAAGCGCTTGTGCTGGTGTTTGACGAAGGCGCAAGTTTTACTGGCGAGGCCAGCGTAGAGTTGCAACTGCATGGCGGGCAGGCTGTTGTTGCTGCTGTGCTTGCAGCGCTCTCGATGATTGATGGTTTGCGGCCTGCTTTGGCGGGGGAGTTCACGCGCCGCGCTTTGGAGAATGGCTGTCTGGACCTTACCCAGGTTGAAGGCCTGGCCGATTTGATTGACGCTGAAACCGAGGTGCAACGCATCCAATCGCTGAGGGTTTTGTCGGGTGCGATTGGTGAAAAGGTTGAAACTTGGCGGCGTGATTTGATCCGGGCAGCGGCGTTGCTGGAGGCGACCATCGATTTTGCTGATGAAGACCTATCCGTCGATGTGATGCCTGAGGTTAGAGGATTGCTTGACGGACTTTTGACTCAACTAAGGGCAGAAGCCGCTAGTGTGAAAATTGCAGAGCGAATCCGAGAAGGGTTTGAAGTCGCGATTATTGGATGTCCGAATGTGGGAAAGTCTACACTGCTTAACGCATTTGCGGGGCGAAAAGCTGCTATAACCTCAGAGATTGCAGGGACGACGCGCGACGTGATTGAAGTTCGCATGGACGCTGATGGGCTAGCGGTGACGTTTTTGGACACGGCTGGGCTGCGCGATACCGAAGATTTGGTTGAGGCGCTGGGGATTGATTTGGCGATCCAGCGCGCAGAGGCGGCGGATCTACGAATATTTCTGATGGACGGCGTTGATGAAATTCCCATGGTTGTTCCGCAAGTAGGTGATTTGATCGTTCTTGGTAAGGCTGATACTGTTGAGGCTGAAGTGGCAAGTCAGTTTGAGAATCGTGTTTCGGGTTTGACGGGGCAGGGCGTTTCGGCTTTGCTGGACAGGGTATCTCATGTCTTGTTGACGCGCAGCGCAGGTGCAGGAACGATGACGCGTGAGAGACATCGTGTCGCGATTATTCACGCTGTAAGCGCGCTTGAGACGGCGATGTCCGAGTTGCAGCGCCCCTTCATGGTGGTCGAGGTCGTGGCCGAAGAGTTGCGATCAGCGTCGCGTGCGCTTGAAGTTTTATTGGGTAGGATTGATGTAGAAACGGTGCTGGGTGAAATATTCGCAAGTTTCTGTATCGGCAAATGAGGATGTTTCACGTGAAACAGTTTGATGTAATTGTAGTTGGCGGTGGGCATGCGGGCTGTGAGGCTGCTGCAGCCGCTGCACGGATGGGCGCAAAGACTGCTCTTGTGACAATTAGGCGTGAAACGCTTGGCGTTATGTCGTGCAACCCCGCGATCGGTGGTCTTGGAAAAGGCCACCTCGTCCGAGAGATTGATGCATTTGACGGGGTTATGGGTGTTGCTGCCGACCTTGCAGGCATTCAGTTTCGGCTTCTGAACAGGAGCAAAGGGCCAGCGGTTCAAGGCCCACGCACACAAGCAGATCGCAAACTGTATCGTCAGGCGATTCAAAAATCGCTCAGCCAGCGCGAACATTTGGAAATTATTGAAGGAGAGTCCGTTGATTTTGTTCAAAATGGATCAGTGATTTCAGGGATCAAAATGGCCGATGGCACTGAGATTGGTGCTGCTGCGGTTGTCCTAACGGCAGGCACTTTTTTAAACGGAATTATCCATGTGGGCGATAAACAAACCTCTGGTGGTCGTGTTGGAGAATTGCCGTCTGTAAGACTCGCCCAAAGACTGGCTGAATTTGGGTTTGCTCGGGGTCGATTGAAAACCGGTACACCCCCACGGCTTGATGGCAAAACGATTGCATGGGACCGACTTGAACATCAGGCTGGTGATGATGATCCGACGATGCTCTCGTTTCTAAGCACAGCACCGACAGCGCCCCAAATAAGCTGCGGCATAACAGAAACTAATGAGCGCACGCATGATATTGTTCGGGCGAACCTGTCACGTTCCGCGATGTATGGCGGTCACATCGAAGGCGTCGGTCCGCGGTATTGCCCTTCGATTGAGGACAAAATTGTACGGTTTGCAGACAAGACTTCCCATCAGATTTTTCTTGAGCCTGAAGGTGTGGATGACAACACTGTGTATCCCAACGGCATTTCCACCTCGCTTCCAGCAGAGGTGCAGGAGGCCTATGTGCGGTCAATCGTCGGTTTGGAAAACACTACGATTCTTCAACCCGGCTACGCGATTGAATATGACTTTTTTGACCCGCGCGGACTTACACCCACCCTTTCCGTAAAGGGTTTTTCGGGGTTGTACTTTGCCGGGCAAATAAACGGCACAACCGGATATGAAGAGGCCGCAGCCCAAGGGCTTGTCGCTGGCCTAAATGCTGCAGCCCTTGCTTTGGGTCGGGATGAAATCACATTTAGTCGTGCGGACAGTTATATTGGCGTAATGGTCGATGATCTTACGTTGCGCGGAGTGACTGAACCTTACCGGATGTTTACATCGCGTGCTGAATACAGATTGGTGTTGCGCGCAGACAATGCTGACCAAAGACTTACACCAAAGGCGATTGCAGCAGGATGTGTTGGTGATGCCCGGAAGCGGGTCTTTGGTGATAAAGCCGAAAGCTTAAAACTCTATAAATCGCGGCTTGATGCGGTTACCTATACCCCAAAGCAAATCGCAGATGCAGGGTTCAAAGCTCGGCAAGATGGCGCGCGTCGAAGCGGCTTTGCTGTTCTTTCGCAGCTTGATGGGCTTCTTGGTGAAATTGCGCAGCGCTTGCCATACTTTCCCGATATGCCCGCCAAATTCCTTACACAGCTATGGCGTGAGTCGCTCTATGCAAATTATTCCGATCGGCAAGTCACAGAGGCCGCAGGTTTAAAACGCGATGAACAAACGCGTATTCCTGAAGGATTTGACTATGTCGGCCTTCCTGGGCTATCACGAGAGCTTTGCTCAAAGCTGTGTGCTGCAAGGCCAACATCCATTGCACAGGCAGCACGAATCGAAGGCATCACACCCGCTGCGTTGGTTCTAATTCTGTCTCGGATCAAGGGTGGCGCTGCGCGTCGTCGTGCGCGATGATTGAATACAACCAGCAGCTTGCGGGTTTTGCGGATGTTTCACGTGAAACAGTGGATCGGCTGATTGCCTTTGATCAGCTTATTCGCAAGTGGAATCCAACCATAAACCTTATCTCCAAAGCCAGCTTAAACGATTTGTGGAGCAGGCACATTGAAGATTCTGCCCAACTTTACCGATATATCCCTCTCTGGGCCGTCAGGTGTGTCGATATTGGCAGTGGTGGGGGCCTCCCTGGCATTGTTTTGGCCGCCATTTCGGCGGATTTGACTCCTGAAAGACAATTTACACTAGTTGAATCCGATCAGCGTAAAGCAACATTTCTGCGCCAAGCGGTCCGTACTCTTGGCCTCAAGGCCGAAGTTCTCTCAAGCCGGACGGAAGCGCTTGATCCCCTAAGTGCTGACACCCTTTCTGCCCGTGCACTGGCACCGCTCAGCAAGCTCCTTGTTTCTGCGCAGCGCCATTTAATATCTGGCGGTACATGCCTTTTTCCAAAAGGCGAAACCTACGCAAAGGAACTGGCCGACGCGCGCAAACAGTTTGTATTTGAGTGTGATGTGATCCAAAGCTTGACCGACCCCAAAGGCGCAATTTTAAAAATTTACGGAATCCGAAATGCTTAATGCCACCATTGAAAACGCACCGCGGATTATCGCTCTGGCCAATCAAAAAGGCGGCGTTGCAAAAACGACGACGACGATCAACCTTGCTGCCGGGCTTGCTGAGCTTGGCGCAAAAATACTTGTTGTGGATTTGGACCCACAAGGTAACGCCTCCACCGGCTTTGGGGTTGAGTTGGCGAATCGAAGCCTAACAACTTATGATTTGATGGTTGAAGACGCGCCTCTTGACTTAGTAATTCACACTACGGGCGTTGAAGGTGTCTCAATCTGCCCCGCAAACGCAGACCTATCGTCGGCTGATATGGAAATGGTCGCAAATGAAAAGCGCAGCTTTCTTTTGCATGACGCGCTTCGGCAGCCAGCGATGGCTGAATTTGGCTTCGACTTTATCCTGATCGACTGCCCGCCATCTCTTAATTTGCTGACGGTTAATGCACTTGTCGCGTGCCATTCAGTCCTGATTCCCCTGCAAAGCGAGTTCTTTGCGCTTGAAGGCCTGTCTCAGTTGATGCTGACCGTCCGTGAAGTTCGCCAATCCGCAAACAATAATCTGCGGATCGAAGGCGTTTTGCTCACCATGTACGACAAGCGGAACAACCTATCGCAGCTGGTTGCTGCTGATGCGCGTGAAAACCTTGGAGATCTTGTTTTTAAAACGATTATTCCAAGAAATGTCCGTGTCAGTGAGGCACCGTCCTACGCGTTGCCGGTTCTTGCCTACGACTCCACATCAAAAGGCGCTGAAGCATATCGTGAGCTTTCCCTAGAGATCGCCCAGCGCTATGGTCTGAAACTGAACGTGAAAAAGGGACCACAGTGATGGAAAAAAAACCAGAGCGGCGCGGACTGGGGCGCGGGCTTTCGGCCCTGATGGCGGATATCAATGTCACCGTCGATAAGTCCGCCGATTCTCAGGCCGAACGGCGCCAGGACGGATTGATCGCCGTTGAAAAACTATTACCAAATCCAAACCAGCCTCGGCGTGATTTCACGCCAGAGGCGCTTGAAGATTTGGCAGCCTCGATCCGCAAGAAAGGTGTGCTTCAACCTTTGATCGTACGGCCCATTTCTGGGACCGATACCTATGAAATCGTTGCTGGTGAACGCCGGTGGCGTGCAGCTCAGATTGCTCAATTACACCGCCTCCCGGTTGTCATCCGCAATTTTGATGACACCGAAGTGCTGGAAGTCGCCATAATAGAGAATATCCAGCGCGCAGATCTAAACGCGATTGAAGAAGCCGCAGCTTTTCGTCAACTCATGGATCGCTTCGGCCATACTCAGGAAAAAATCGCCGAGGCCTTGTCTAAAAGCCGCAGTCATATCGCAAACCTTCTTCGTTTGTTAACGCTTCCAGCAGATGTGCAAGGTTACATCCGCGACGGCAAGCTTTCGGCGGGCCACGCTCGGGCCTTGATCACAACGACAGATCCGTCAGGCCTTGCCCGGACAATCATCGATAAAGGCCTATCGGTTCGTGAAACCGAAGCTCTCGCCCGCGAAACCTCCACAACGCCTGCCCGAGCGAAAAAACAGGGCACTGGTGGTCGCTCTGAGAAAGATGCTGATACCCGCGCGCTAGAGGCCGACCTTGGCGCCAATCTTCGCATGGCCGTCAGCATTAATCACGAACCGGGCGGCGAGCGTGGCACTTTATCCATTCGTTACAACACTTTGGACGATCTGGATAACCTGTGCCGCACCCTGTCGCAGATGGAGCGGGAGTGATCGTCTTACCTTAGGCCATCAGCCCTTCGATCACCGCATTCAGAACAAGCCGTCCTTGCTGCGTAACAGCAAGGCGGCCGTTTGTTTCGGTAACCATCCCGATCTCAGTCAGATGGCGGAGTTTTTTCCCAGAGATTTGCTCGCCCGAGAGCTGCTCGTACCGTCCCAGATCAATCCCAATATCACGGCGTAACCCCATCATCAGGTATTCGGTACCCTGCTCAGTCTGTGGTACTGATTGCCGTTGTTCCGCCCTCGAACTGCTTTCAACGCCCGTCAACCATCCCGCAGGGCTTGCCGTCGCTTCGGTGGCGTATCGTTGGCCTCCAAGCGTCAGGCGCCCATGGGCGCCCGGACCAATTCCCACATAATCACCAGCATTCCAATAAACGCAGTTATGCCGCGATTCTTGTCCATTTTTGGCATAGTTAGAGACTTCATAGGACCCATATCCGGCTGCTTCGGTCATCGCTTGGGTTGCTAAATACATGTCTGCGCCAAGGTCTTCGCTTGGCAGGCCACGCAATAAACCGCGCCTAAACCGATCACCAAACGCCGTCCCATCTTCAATCGTCAATTGATACAGCGAAAGATGCCCGCTCGCGATTATCAAGGCCTCTGAAAGTTCTGCCTCCCATGCAGGCAAGCTTTGTTTTTGCCGCGCATAGATCAGATCAAAACTCACCCGGTCAAACGTGGCCTGTGCAGTTTTTATCGCCGCCTTCGCTTCATCAACGCTGTGCAACCGCCCAAGTGCCTTCAAATCAACATCGTTCAAAGCCTGCACGCCAATGGAAACCCGGTTCACCCCGGCATCCCTGTAGCCTTGAAACCGCCCGGCCTCCACAGACCCTGGGTTTGCCTCCATCGTAATCTCAACATCGTTTGCTAGCGTCCAAGTGTCACGAACCTTGCCCAAAATGGCTGCAACCAGCTCAGGCGCCATTAGCGATGGGGTGCCGCCTCCAAAAAACACGGTCTGCAAAACCCGCCCTTGGGTTTCAGCACCGACCCTTTCAATCTCGGCCAAAAATGCGGCCTGCCAGCGGGTTTGGTCAATATGCGCTGCGACATGGCTGTTAAAATCACAATAAGGGCATTTTGATTGGCAAAACGGCCAGTGGATATACAGGCCAAACCCACCAAGCTGCCAATCCTCAACGGCGGAGATTGGTTTCACGTGAAACAACCGGCAACAAGCTTGCGAAAGGCATCTGCGCGATGGCTAATATCGTTCTTCAGCTCCGCTGGCATTTCGGCAAAAGTTTTGTCGTACCCATCGGGTTGGAAAACGGGGTCATACCCATGCCCCTGGGCGCCACGCATCGGCCAAACAACCGCGCCATGCATTACCCCCTCAAACACTTCGTCATGGCCATCTGGCCAAGCCATAACCAAAGTACAACAAAACTGAGCCGCACGAGGGTAGGGCGCAGAAGCCTCCTCCAGCGCGGTCCAGGTCCGCTCCATTGCCATACCAAAATCGCGACCATTTGGCGTTTCGGCCCAATCCGCTGTGTAAACCCCTGGCGCGCCGCCCAACCCATCAACGCAAATTCCGGAATCATCAGCCAAGGTGACCAGCCCAGAGGCCTGCGCGCCTGCGTGGGCCTTAATCCGCGCGTTGCCGACAAAGTTATCCTCGGTTTCCTCTGGCTCCGGGAGACCCAATTCACCGGCTGACACCACAGAAATACCAAAATCCTTCAGCAGCGCGCCAATCTCTACTAGCTTCCCCGCGTTATGCGTGGCCACCAGCAGCTTTTTCTCGCCAAATTTGCGCATCTTACGCCAATGCCGCCTTTTGTGCGCCGACGAGTTGTGCGCAGCCCGCCTCGGCCAAGTCCATCAATTGTCCCATTTCATCGCGCGAAAAGGTTGCCCCTTCCGCTGACATCTGAATCTCAATCAATTGCGCTGCACCCGTCAGAATAAAGTTGCCATCGGTGCCAGCGTTTGAATCTTCGGCATAGTCCAAATCGAGCACGGCTTGCCCAGCATAGATCCCGCAAGACACTGCGACCACATGGTCAACAATCGGGTCAGACGTCACTAACCCTGCCTTAATCAGCTTGTTCACCGCCAAGCGCAGCGCCACCCACCCCCCGGTGATTGAGGCACAGCGCGTCCCGCCGTCCGCCTGCAATACATCACAATCCACCACGATCTGCCGCTCACCCAAGGCGCGGCGATCAACGCCTGCCCGCAGGGCGCGGCCAATAAGGCGCTGAATTTCCTGCGTCCGCCCGCTTTGCTTTCCGGCCGCCGCCTCACGCCGGTTCCGTGTATTGGTCGCCCGCGGCAGCATCCCATACTCCGCCGTCACCCAACCTTGGCCGGTATTTTTCAGAAACGACGGCGCCTTGTCTTCAATAGAGGCGGAACACAACACATGCGTCTCACCCATCTTGATCAAACAAGATCCCTCGGCATGCTTCATGACACCCGTTTCAATGGTTACATGGCGCATTTGGTCTAGATTTCGTGCTGATGGCCGCATGGAAAGCTCCTAAATATCAATTCATGCACAAATACCCACCCTGTGGATAAGGATGCAAGCCTCATTGACGAATGGGCCGCGCGCTCTTTAATGTGCATGGCCCTTGGGAAACAGACGAATGACTGATCAAAACAAACGCGCGGCCCTCATGTCCGAACTTAACGACCGCTCCCGAGAGGTGTTTCGCCGCGTGGTCGAAGGCTATCTTATAACCGGCGAACCCGTCGGCTCTCGGTCACTTACACGGACCCTGTCGGAAAAGATCAGCCCGGCGACGGTTCGTAATGTCATGCAAGATCTCGAATATCTCGGCCTCTTGGGCAGCCCGCACACCTCCTCGGGCCGCATCCCAACTCAAACTGGGCTGCGCCTTTTCGTCGACGGTGTGTTAGAGATTGGGGAGGTCGGGTCTGATGATCGCAGCCTGATTGACTCCACTATGGGTGACGCGAGCTCTGGCGTCGGCACGCTCCTTGACCGCGTTGGCTCCGTGCTTTCAGGCATTACCCAAGGTGCCAGCCTCGTCCTCACCCCAAAACACGAAGCCCCGATCAAACATATCGAATTCGTTAGCCTCAGCGCCGACCGCGCCTTGGTGGTGCTGGTTTTTGCAGACAACCATGTCGAAAACCGCGTTTTCACCCCGCCTCCCGGCCAAACGCCCTCGTCCATGCGTGAGGCCGCGAATTTTCTCAATGCGCTCGCTGAAGGCAAAACCCTGTCCGAGCTGCGCACATCCGTTAGCGCCCAGATCAAAACCCGCAGGCAAGAAATTGATATCCTCGCCCAGCAACTCGTGGAAACAGGCCTTGTCCTGTGGGAAAACGCAGGTGAGCAGAGCGAGCGCCTGATCGTCCGTGGCAGGTCCAACCTTCTCGATGGCACCACCGAAGCCCTCGACTTTGACCGAATCCGCCACCTCTTCGATGACCTTGAACGCAAGCGTGACATTGCCGAATTTCTAGATCTCACCGAAGACGGCGAAGGTGTCCGCATTTTTATTGGCTCTGAAAACAAGTTGTTCTCACTTTCGGGCTCGTCTCTGGTCGTTTCCCCCTATATGAACGCTGATCGAAAGATCATCGGCGCTGTTGGTGTGATTGGTCCGACGCGGTTGAATTATGGCCGCATCGTCCCCATCGTTGACTACACAGCGCAGCTTGTGGGTCGGCTAATTTCCGACCGGACAAGAGGATAAGACAAGATGACTGAAACAAGGAAAGACGACATGGCCAATGACAATGCCGCCAAAGTAACCCTCGCCGATGCCCCAGAGGGTGACATTGATATGTCCGAATTTGGTGGCCCGGCCCCCACGGATGAACTCGACGCTTTGCGCGCCGAGCGTGATGACTTCCGCGACCGCTTTATGCGCGCGCTGGCCGATGCCGAAAACGCCCGCAAGCGCGGCGAGCGTGACCGGCGCGAGGCAGAGCAATACGGCGGCTCCAAGCTCGCCCGCGATTTGCTCCCGGTTTATGACAACCTCCGCCGCGCTCTCGATGCCGCCACCGACCAGCACCGCGCCGAGGCGACTGCCCTGATCGAAGGTGTAGAGCTCACCCTGCGCGAACTCCTAAGTGTGATGACCAAGCACAATATGACTCCGATCATCCCCGATGTCGGCGAAAAGTTTGATCCCCAAATGCATCAAGCCATGTTCGAAGCCCCTGTCGCTGGCACCAAAGCCGGTCAAATCATTCAGGTGATGACCGAAGGCTTCTTGCTTCACGACCGCCTGCTGCGTCCCGCACAGGTTGGCGTGTCCTCAACTACAGGCTAAAATGCCCTTTCGCGTGGGGGGCAAAACCTCCCCCCCCGCTCAAGGTTTCAGCTGTGATTTAAGTTCATAAATTAGGCTCAGCGCTTCCATTGGTGTCAATTGATCCGGCATCACCTCGCGCAACCGATCCTCAACTCCCGAAGGTTTCGCTGGTTTTACCACCGGGGTAGGCGGCACCACCCGAAACAGCGGCAAATCGTCAATCAGCGCCTTTTGTTTGCCGCCTTCGCGCTCCCCCGCCTCCAGCGCTTCCAAAACCACCTTCGCCCGGTCCGTCACCACCTCTGGCAGTCCCGCAAGCCGCGCCACTTGCACACCGTAGGAACGGTCCGCCGCACCTTTGCGCACCTCATGCAGGAAAATCACATCGCCTTCCCACTCTTTCACCGTCACGGTGGCATTCTCCACGCCCGCAAGCTTCCCGGCCAGCGAGGTCATCTCGTGGTAATGCGTGGCAAACAGCGCGCGGCACTGGTTTTTGTCATGCAAATATTCCAACGTGGCCCAGGCAATCGATAGCCCGTCATAGGTCGCCGTTCCGCGCCCGATCTCGTCTAAAATTACCAGCGCCCGCGTGTCTGCCTGATGCAAAATCGCCGCCGTCTCAACCATTTCCACCATGAAAGTTGACCGACCGCGCGCCAAATCATCCGATGCGCCAACCCGGCTAAAAAGCTGACTAACAAGGCCAATATGGGCGCTTTTTGCCGGCACAAAGCTACCCGCTTGCGCCAAAAGCGCAATCAGCGCGTTCTGCCGCAGAAAGGTAGATTTACCGGCCATGTTCGGCCCGGTCAGCAGCCAAATCGCCGCTGTCTCCTCGGCTGAGACATCACAATCATTGGCGACAAACTGCGCCCCGCCTTGTTTGCGCAGCGCCCTCTCCACCACCGGGTGTCGCCCGCCTTCAATCCGAAAGGCGCGACTGTTATCGACCACAGGTTCCGCCCAGTTTTCGTCAGCCGCCAAATCTGCAAAGGCTGCTGCCAAATCAATTTCGGCAATCGCGCGGGCTGTTCCAGACAGTGCCGCCGCATGGTCCAAAATCGCTTGCCTCAGGCTGGCGTAGTGACGTTTCTCAATTTCCAACGTCAAGTTGCCCGCGTTCAAAATCTTAGTTTCCATCTCTGACAATGGCACAGTGGTAAACCGCACTTGCCCCGCAGTGGTTTGACGATGGATAAATGTTTCCGACAGCGGCGCCGACAGCATTTTCTCGGCATGGGTGGATGTCACATCAACAAAATAGCCCAGCACATTGTTGTGCTTGATCTTTAGGCTGCTAATCCCTGTCTGCGTCACATAATCGGCCTGCATTGCAGCAATTACTGCACGACCCTCATCGCGCAGTTTTCGCGCATCGTCCAGTTCGGGGTCATAATCAGGTGCGATAAACCCACCATCTCGCGCCAAAAGCGGCGGCTCGGCCACCAATGCGGCGTCCAGCAATGCGTGCAACGTGTCATGCCCGGTCAGCGCTGCCGCGGCCTGCTGCAACAGGCTTGGCCCCTTGTCGCCGATCAGTCGGCTAAGCGCCTCGGCTTGCTCCAACCCTGTCCGAATGGCCGTCAAATCCCGCGGCCCGCCTCGGTCCAGCGCAAGCCGCGACAACGCGCGATCCGTATCCGGGCAGCGCCGTAAAAAATCTCGCTGATCAATCCGAAAGCGGCTCTGATCATGCAGAAACCGCACCAAATCCAGCCGTTCTTGTATCGTCCCCAAATCTCGCGATGGCGCAGACAATCGCCGCTCTAACAGACGCCCCCCCGCTGCTGTTAGTGTCCGGTCAATCGCGCCAAGCAAAGATCCCTCTTTGCCGCCCGACAGTGCCGCCGTAATTTCAAGGTTGCGCCGGGTGGCCGCGTCAATCTGCATCAACCCGCCCGGATCTTCCTGTACTGGGGGCCGCAACAAGGGCAAGTTGCCCCGCTGCGTTAGGTCCAGATAATCAACTAACGCGCCCATTGCCGAAACCTGCGCCCGGTCAAACTGCCCAAACGCGTCAAGCGAGGCTACGCCAAACAGATCGCACAGCTTTCGCTCGGCACCCGCGCTGTCAAAGCTTGATTTCGCCAGTGGGGTTAGCGCGGGGCCGTCGTTCAGCGCTAAATCAAACCCATCAACGACTAGCAGTTCTTTGGGCGACAGGCGCGCCAGCTCTGGCCCCAACCGTGTGGCAGGGCAAGGAATAACCCGAAACTCCCCGGTTGAGATATCGCACCATGCCAGCGCAGACACGTCTCTAACTTCGCTAAAAGCGGCCAAAAAATTGTGCCGTCGTGCATCCAACAGCGTGTCTTCGGTCAATGTGCCGGGCGTGACAAGCCGCACCACATCGCGGGCCACAACCGATTTTGCGCCGCGCTTTTTGGCCTCGGCCGGGTTTTCCATCTGCTCGGCAATCGCCACCCGAAACCCCTTGCGGATCAGCGTCAGCAAATACCCTTCGGCGGCATGCACCGGCACCCCGCACATCGCAATATCCTCACCCAGATGTTTGCCGCGTTTTGTCAGCGCGATGTCCAGCGCCGCCGCTGCATTCACGGCATCGTCAAAAAACATCTCATAAAAATCACCCATCCGGTAAAACAGCAGTGCATCCCGGTGCCGGGCTTTAATTTCCAGATATTGCGCCATCATTGGCGTGACGGTTTCTGTGTTCACGACCCACCCCCCGGTTTCGCCCTGACCCTACAAAACCACGACCCAAGGGGGAAGAGGCTTTGGCACCGCTCCCTAAATCAAGTAGACCTTTAGCAATGAAATAATACATCTTGAGGTTGGGCAGCCCTGCCGTCAAAATCCACAGTATATGCGCAATCAGATCAGCTTCCATCAACCGCCGCAGGATGTGTTCCTGAACCCTGCCCATGATGGCGGTCTGTCCCTACTGCGCCCTGCTGAATTTATCTGGCGCCCAGTTGAACCTGCCTTGATCCAAGGGTTCGCTGCCAGTGCCTACCCCGAAATGACCCACAAAATCGAATCCTATCTCAATGTCGTCCACCGCCACAAAACCTTCACCAAAGCGATTGAATTTAACACAGTTCCAGTTTTGCTGGAGCAAGCCTCGTTCCGAAAATCCTTCTCGCTTGCCAATGGTAAGTGTCTTCTCAGCGGTGCCTCTGGAATCCGCCTTTTAAATCGCTATTGCTGGGAAAATGAAGAGGATAATTTTGACCCAGAAGATCAGTTGGTAAGCTATTTTCGGCAATGTCAGAGCCTTAATGCCACCAAAAGCATTCCCCTTTGGCAAGGTGCGCCCCCCACCAATCTTGCCATCGCGATAGAGTGTCGGAACACCTTTAACTACTACCATTTCATCACCGAATCCCTCTCGCAACTCGCCGTTCTGGTCGAGGCGGGGTTCCAAGGTGATGTGCATTTCCACTTTCCCAACACCCCTGACAAAACCCGCCCCTTTGTCATGGGTTTCGTGACAGCCCTATTCCCCGAGCTCGAAGGCCGCGTTTTCCTAGAGCGTTCTCCAAAAGACTATGATTTTGTGATCACAGCCTTTGATTTCTTCTGCGCCTACTACCAATTCCCGCCCGAAATCACAGGCTCGGTCGCCCAATTTGTCCCGTCTGACGCCATGTTTCGCGGCCATGATGCCCATCGCGGCTCGCGGGCGATCTTGGCGATGAATGGCTTTCACTCTGGCCTCACCGCCTTGCGCAAACGCGCGCTTCAGATGATAGATGGTAAGGATTTCAGCTACTTACCCAAACACTTTTTTGTTGGCCGCGATGATCGCAAAAGCCGCAAGCGCGATATGATCGGCACCGAAAAGCTCTATGAAATGCTCCAGCTTTTCGGTTTTGACTATGTGGTGTTCGAAAGCCTGACTCCGCTTGAGCAAATCGCGATCATGGCGAATGCCGAGATGATGGTGTCCTACCACGGCGCCGGCTTTGCCAACATGCTCTTCGCCAACCCTCAGGCCTATATCGTTGAGCTTGGCACCCTGCAAACCGCCATGTTTCGTTGGGGTGATTTCGCCAGCATCGCCCATGCCGCCGGTTGCCGCTACATCAATTTCTTCGCTGATTTTAACAAAACTGATCCCCTGACCAACCCCTCCTTTGATCTTGATGGCATCGTTCCCGTCGCTTTGTCAGATGGCGGTGTAGCCGAGGTGATGAGCTTTATCGTCTCTGTTATGGGCAAATTGCCCGATCTGCCTACTGCCGATAGTGTCCATACCCTTGCCCAACGCCTTGTTGGCGTCCGCGAATATGACCGCGCTTTGCAACTCCTCGAACGTCACAGCACGTATATCAATGGTCATCTTGGCCTTTGTCTCGCCAAGGCCGATTGCCACAAACATCGCCACGAATACCGCGCCGAGTTGTTCGCCCTCCACCTCGCCTATCAGGCCAACGGCGAGCGGTGGCAAACTTTGGTGCGCATGGTTTGGTGCGCCAAAAAATGCAACCAGCCCGATGTGATCACATGGGCGCTGTCCTGCCTGCGCCATGATTTCCCCAAGCGCTATGCTGCCCTAACCAAAACCAATCCGTGGCTGGTGCGACTCGCATAATTACAGCGGCATCAAAACTGTCTGTCGCTAACAACATTGTGTGACGGCCCTCAGGCCATTAACGTTGCCTAAACCATTCAGGATATTACACACATGCCGTCTAAAACCCGCGTGACCCCCGAAGAGGCGCTTGCCTACCATCTGGAACCCAAGCCGGGTAAGTATGAAATTGTCGCCACCACGCCGATGGCCACGCAGCGCGACCTGTCGCTGGCTTATTCGCCGGGCGTTGCCGTGCCGGTTCAGGCCATCGCCGATAATCCCGAAACCGCGTATGATTACACGGTCAAAGGCAACATGGTTGCGGTTATTTCCAACGGCACCGCGATCCTTGGCATGGGCAATCTTGGCGCATTGGCCTCTAAACCGGTGATGGAAGGCAAGGCCGTTCTGTTCAAGCGTTTTGCCGATGTGAACGCCATTGATATTGAGCTGGACAGCGAAGATCCGGAAGAGATTATCAAAGCCGTGGCCATGATGGGGCCAACCTTTGGCGGCATTAACCTAGAGGATATCAAGGCGCCGGAATGTTTCATCATTGAACAGCGGCTCAAGGAAATCATGGACATCCCAGTGTTTCATGATGACCAACACGGCACCGCAGTGATCTGTGCGGCGGGCCTGATCAACGCTTTGGAACTGTCGGGCAAGAAAATCGGTGATGTGCGAATCGTGCTGAATGGGGCAGGGGCGGCGGGCATTGCCTGTTTGGAGCTCCTCAAATCCATGGGCGCGAAACATGATAATTGCCTGATGTGCGATACCAAAGGCGTCATCTATCAGGGCCGCACCGAAGGCATGAACCAGTGGAAATCGGCTCATGCAGCCAACACCACGCTGCGCACTTTGGAACAGGCGATGGACGGCGCAGATGTGTTCCTGGGCGTCTCGGCCAAAGGGGCCGTAACGCCTGAAATGGTGTCTAGCATGGCCGAAAATCCGGTTATTTTCGCCATGGCCAACCCAGACCCCGAAATCACACCAGAAGAGGCGCACGCCGTTCGTCCCGACGCAATCGTCGCCACAGGCCGCTCGGATTATCCCAATCAGGTGAACAACGTCCTTGGTTTTCCGTACCTGTTTCGCGGCGCGCTCGACATTCACGCCCGCGCCATCAATGACGAAATGAAAATCGCTTGCGCCAAAGCCCTCGCTGCCCTCGCGCGTGAGGATGTCCCGGATGAGGTGGCAATGGCCTACGGTCGCAAACTCAGCTTTGGCCGCGATTACATCATCCCAACCCCATTCGATCCGCGACTGATATATGTCATCCCGCCTGCCGTGGCCAAGGCAGGAATGGATACAGGCGTGGCCCGCCGTCCGATTGTCGATCTGCACGCCTATGAAATCAGTCTCAAGTCGCGCATGGACCCAACTGCGTCGATCCTTCAAGGCATTCACGCCCGCGCCCGTCAGGCGCAAGCCCGGATGATCTTTGCCGAAGGCGATGACCCCCGTGTGCTCCGCGCCGCCGTGGCATACCAACGTGCGGGCCTTGGCAAGGCTATCGTTGTGGGCCGAGAGGCCGATGTGCGCGAAAAGTTGGAAACCGCAGGTTTGGGTGAGGCCGTGCGCGAGCTGGAAATCGTGAACGCCGCCAACACCCGTCATTTGGAAACCTACCGCGCTTTTTTGTACGATCGCCTGCAACGCAACGGCCACGATCGCGCCGATATTCACCGCCTCGCCGCGCGCGACCGCCATGTGTTTGCGTCTTTGATGCTGGCGCATGGTCATGGCGATGGGCTTGTCACCGGGGCCACGCGCAAATCATCGCATGTGCTGTCGCTGATTAACCACGTGTTTGACGCCAAAGCGACCGACGGTGCCGTTGGTGTCACCGCTTTATTGCATAAAGGTAAAATAGTGCTGATCGCCGACACATTGGTCCATGAATGGCCCGAACCTGAAGACTTGGCCACCATTGCTACCAAAGCCGCCGGCGTCGCCCGCAACCTTGGTCTAGAGCCGCGCGTAGCCTTTGTGTCTTTCTCGACCTTTGGCTATCCGGTGTCGGAACGCGCCACCAAAATGCACCTCGCACCCAAAGTGCTGGACCGGCGCGGCGTTGATTTTGAATATGAGGGCGAAATGACCGTCGATGTCGCCCTCAACCCCGAGGCAGCGGCGCATTACCCCTTCAGCCGCCTGACCGGTCCCGCCAATATCCTCGTCGTCCCGGCCCGCCACTCAGCATCCATCTCGGTCAAGCTGATGCAAGAAATGGCTGGCGCCACCGTCATCGGCCCAATTCTCACAGGCCTAAAGCGGCCGGTTCAAATTTGCAGCACGGCCTCCACCGTAAATGATATCTTGAACATGGCCGTCTTGGCCGCCTGCAAAGTCGGCTAAACTGAGCTGAAAACGTAACGCGCCCCTATTCATCTGTTCCCAAATATCCCGGGGTCCGGGGCAGCGCCCCGATCCTGCCCTAACCACCCATAAAAGGCACTAATATGGCGATATACACTCTCGGCTCGATCAATATCGACCATGTTTACCGTGTGCCACACCTCGGCCAGCCCGGCGAAACCATCGCCGCCACCGACTATTCCAAAGGCCTGGGCGGCAAAGGTGCCAACCAATCGGTCGCCGCCGCCAAGGCTGGTGCCAAAGTGTTTCACATCGGCGCCATCGGCCGTGATGCCACTTGGGCGCTAGAGGAACTGCGCAGCTACGGCGTTGATGTCACTAACATTGCCCAAATCAACACCCCCACTGGCCACGCCATCATCCAGGTCGACCCAACAGCCGAAAACACCATCACGCTGTTCCCCGGTGCCAACCGCCAAATCGCTGACGCCCATGTCGCACGCGCCCTCACCTCGGCCCGCCCCGGCGACATCCTGCTCGCCCAAAACGAAACCTCCGCCCAATCCGCCTCGGTTCGCCTTGCCGCCGATATGGGCCTGCGCGTGCTCTACACCCCCGCACCATTCGAACTCGCCCCACTCCAAGACGCAATCCCCTTCGCCACCCTCCTCATGATGAACGAGGGCGAAGCCGCCGAGATGGTCGCAGCCCTCGGCACTCTTCCACCTTGCGATGTAATCATCACCAAAGGCAGCGATGGCGCCGAATGGCACAGCCCCGGCAAAACCACGCTCACCCTCCCGTCCTTCCCCGTCACCCCGGTTGATACCACAGGTGCCGGCGATTGCTTTGCAGGCACCATCGCCGCCGCACTTGATGCAGGCCTCCCCCCCGAACAAGCCCTAAAACGCGCCACCGCCGCTGCCGCCCTTCAAGTCACCCGCCCCGGCGCCGCAAGTGCCATGCCAAACGCGGCGCAGGTTGATGCCTTCCTTGAAACCGCTCCTTAATGCGCAAAAGCCGCGGCCTTGCCCCAAAGCTGCTTCACCCGCGCATCCCGCCCGCAAGCCGTACGGTAAAACTTATACGCCTCTGATTGCGCCTTTGGCCCACGCTGCGTATTCCGGGGTCATCCGGCCAGTGATTCCGAAAGTATCCGGCCACCCATTCCGATTTTATTCGGCCATTGATTCCGGAGCATCCGGCCACCCTGTGATGTGATGCTGCGAGGCAATCTGTAA
>Ga0209491_10002701_pt1 | contig 30984 bp, 21 predicted proteins | sample BON02_FD_187213 | JGI IMG/M metagenome (GOLD analysis project Ga0209491, IMG submission 187213) | Freshwater microbial communities from Lake Bonney liftoff mats and glacier meltwater in Antarctica - BON-02 (SPAdes) (version 2) | ecosystem: Environmental > Aquatic > Freshwater > Ice > Glacier...
GAAGAAGGACCGAGTGGTGGATGCCTTGAACGCGACCAGGGCGGCGGTCGAGCAGGGGATTGTCCCTGGGGGGGGCTTGGCGCTGCTGTGGGCGAGCAAGCAGTTGGGGGAGGTGAAGAGCAAGCTGACCAATATGGATCAGAGGATTGGCGTGGAGATCATTGAGAAGGCGCTCAAGGCACCGGCGAAGTCGATTGCGAACAACGCGGGGGTGGAGGGGGCGGTGGTGGTGGGGGAGTTGCTGAAGATGGATAAGCCGGAGATGGGGTACAATGCCCAGACGGGCGAGTATGTCAATATGTTTGAGGCGGGGATTATTGACCCGACCAAGGTGGTGAGGACGGCGTTGGTGGATGCGCAGTCGGTGGCTGCTTTGATGATTACGACGGAGGCGATGATTGCGGATTTGCCGAAGGAAGAGGGGGAGGGAGGGGGGGGGATGCCGGGGATGGGCGGGATGGGCGGGATGGGCGGGATGGGGTTTTGAGGTGAGAGGAAAGGAGTGATGAGTATGGAAGACGAGAAGAAAAGAGAGGGTTTGTGGTAGGCACGTGCTTTGAGAGGAGGGAGGGAGACTTTGTGTGTATGTGTGTTGCGACGGACGGTTTATGAGGTGTATCACGTACGGGGAGGAGAGTGGAATGGAGAGAAAGAGAGAGAGAAGGACGCGATTTCTGTGCTTTCTAATTATGGCCTGCCTTTGCTGGGCTTTTTGTTCTTCCTTCCTGAAAATACACCCCAAGGCAAGGCAGCACATGATGACAACAACAACAACAAACACAAAAAAAAACGACAAGGAAGAAAAAGCAGCAACAACAACAACAACAACAACAACAACAACCAAAAAAAATCTACGACACGAAGACTGGACACGAAGTTTGCGCGGGGTTTGGTCGCGGGGCAGACACGGAAATTGTGTGGACCTCCATGCTCATACACGTCCGAGCGATCGACACTTTCCCGTGCCTTTGCTTTTCCAACCCGCCACAGAGGTTCTTTTGCCATACGACAAATGATTTGAGAAGAAAGTGTTGTCGTTTGCTTGCATTGAGAAGAAAGTTTGCAAGAGGGAAAAATAGGTGTCTCATTGCGTCCTTTGACCATGTGTAGGCGAGCGCGGGCTTTTTTTCTTTGCTTCGTCCTTGTGCTTCAACTCCATTCCCTACTGACCCGGAGAAGAAGCCGTCTATGACGATCAACACATTCGCACAGGCCGCTTTATTACGATGCTAACGATCCCATCCCTTCCTACCTACAAGAGAGACAGAGCCAAGACGCGGCCGTTTGCCTGTCGGGGGAGGGCGGGGTCGACGCGGTCGCTCGCCAAGCAAATCCCGCGCAGCGATGCCCCATAGCCGTCCTCCTTCCTGCTGCTGCTCTGTCTCTGCCTCCTGAGCCTTGCCCTGACGGCCGCGAGCAACAACGAGAAGCGAACTTAGTCAATGGGCATGGGCCACCATCAGATGAACTACCAACCGTGCCAGCTTAACTGGCAGAAAATCGTGCCTTGTATGTCTCGGCAACCCTTACAGTCTGTGCGGTGAGCTGGGCGGCGTGTAGAATACAGTAGGGTGTACTGGAGGTGTTGGCGCGAGGGAAGGAGCGGGTGAGGGTGTGAGCTGAGTGCGGCGTCCCCTACCAATTCGACGCCATTAGCTGAATGAATGAATGAGTAAATGCTGAAAATACACAAATTAAAAAGCAATGAAAGCACACAAAAAGAAAAGAGAACTTGCGGTTAGTGTTGTTTGCTTGGCTGGGGGAGTGGGGAGGTTGGCGGCCCATGGTCCGACTTCCCTCAACGGCCTTGCCTTTGCCTGTCTCCCTGTCCAACCCTCTGCTCTCCTCTTGTGTACTAAATCCATGCACCGAGACGTCCTACATGTTGCCTTGCTTGTGAACCGCCGGCTGGTGGGCTGCATCGTGGTCTCTTGGCCGCGCAAATACAACGGCGCGGCGGACGCATCTCATCATCAGGATACTCGCAATCTGAATTCCCGCCACACACACGCACACCCACGGACAGGTTGGCGGATATATGAGGACCTGCTTGGCCAACGCTGCCGTCCCGGAGAATGGGTCCATGGTATTGTTACGAGAAGAGCCACCCGAATCCGCCCACCCCCTTTAAGCTTCGTGAAGCAAACAGCACGCTATTGAACGAGATACTCGTCTGATGGTCTGAGTCCAGCTGCTGTAACTGCAAAATGCTTATCGCGGCGCCGGGCGTGTACCGCATAAGTGATCTGGTACGTGGAAAGGGCGTCGGAGGGGCAGGAAGGGAATTGCCCTGGGGGGGAGACAAAAGGGGGGAGGGCAGGTGATCCGAACGTGTGTAGACTCATGCCCATACATCCCTTCTTCCTTTCCCATCGCACTTTAGAGAATGGCAATTTTCCAAGGCGGCCGGACGCTGGAATTGGAAGGAGCCGTGGACGGGGTGGTGATTCAGCACGACGACAAAATCGAAGTCTATGGCGCAGCCATGACTTTTCGGCGGATGACGGTGGATGGAGAGTACACACCGCAAATCATGGCCGGCTTCATCTACACCGGAGCGAGCGCCTCCATCAAGTTCTACAACTCCACACGCTGGGGTAAGTGAGAGTCAGACATGCCATGTCGATAACTAGACCAACCACACCACTACCTCACCACATCACCACCACCGCCACCCCACCACACCACCCATAGAGTTTCACGTCCGCATAGAAGACTGATTCATGCCTTTGTATCCTCCTCCTCTCTCGATCCAAACTCCCAAAGGTCAATGGTGCCAGCGTGGTCTGCTTGAGAGGCAACAGCAGCTTCGTGGCCTCCTCCTGCACCTTCGCGGACAACTACTCGCAAGGAGCCGTGACCCTGAACGGCGCGCACGACTTTAACGAAGTGCACATCGAATACTCCGTCTTCCGGAACAACACCAGCAAGGGCGGCGGGGGGGCGGTGCGTGCCTTCGGTTTTGGCAGGATGACTCTCTTTACCAGTCAATTTGTGGGACAGCGGGCCTATGGTTGGGGCGGTGCAGTCTATGTGGATGACCTTCAACAACTTGCCTCGGGTCCCGACTCCGGCCCTACTTTCCCGCGGCTTCCGGGCAACGGCAACCTGACTGTGTCATCGACGCGTGCCGCTTCGTCGACAATCTTCTGCTAGGGCTCAAGGACCCACACTCCACCTACTATGGAGGGGGCGCCGTCTACACACTCGCCAACACCACCATCACCAACAGCGTCTTTCTCTCCAATCGGGCCATCGCTGAAAGAGGCCGCAAGAAGGACACCCTGGCAGGGGGCGGCGCCATCTGGAACGAGGACCGGCTCAAGGCCCAAAATTTACGGCTAATCGGCAACATGGCCGGCAAGATGGGTGGGGGCATGGTTCTCGCCCGAGGTGCCGCTGTGCTCACCCAGATCCTGTTTGAGGGAAACACCGCGGGGACACAGGGTGGGGGACTCCTCGTCAATGGCACTCTCACACATTCCACGACCAACGGCCCCAATGCCGCTTCGTCCTCGCCCCGGCCGTGCGCCACGGGCTTCCTCAAGAACTCGGCTTTGAATGGCAACCAAGTGCTGGGCGGCTCCCTGTACAACGACACGGGCTACACCAGCTACCTCTCCTCCTTCGACCCCTCCTCTGACCCCTCTTCCTCCCTCCCCGAACCTCCTCTTGATGAGCTGCCCGCCTCACCCAGGTGCAAGGTGGGTGGGGCAGCCCTCAGTGTGTGGGGTCAGCTGCTGGTACTCGACTCCACCTTTGAGCCAAACACGATCAAGGACGCAAATGCTGCCTTTAGGGGGGCGATCGTGCGGTTGGAGAGCCAAGGGGTATTGCAGCTGGCGTTTTGCTCCTTCAATGGCGGCCCTCGGCAAGGGTTGGCTGCGGAGGACTTTAACGTGGCTACTGTCAATGGCTCTCTTGTTTGTATGGGGACGTCGGCCGCGCAGCAGCAGCAGCAGCAGCAGCAGCAGCAGCAGCAGCAGGTGGAAGGCGTCGCTGGCTCACACTCGCCGCTTCCAGGTGCCGGGCAAGGGCAGTGCGCCTTGGGAGCTCAAGGGCTGGTGCCTTGGACAGGCGTGTCCCTGTACATCATCCTTTTTGTGCCGCTGGGCCTCTTTTTGTACGTCCTGGCCTGGCTTTGGCCCAAGCTTATGGAGGAATGCAGGTGGGCGAACCTCAAGAAGAAGCTCCCTTGGGCGTCGCCACCCTCCCCCCCTCCCGGCGTGTCCTCCTCTTCGATGCGCAACATGCAATCGCCCTTCTGGGAGCGCTTCTCCTCCCACCACAAATACGGACCTGAGGCTCGGCGGGAGTTTCAAAGGCAGTACGACAAGTTCATCCTGGAGAAGAGCCGCCGGTTGTCCCTCCCGGTTGTGCTGGAGGGCATGGGCGGTGGCGTATTGCCTCTTGCAGGAGGAGAAGGAGGAGGAGGAGGGGAGGAAGGAGATGGAGGAGGTAGTGGATTCGCGGCGAGAATTCCAGCAGCAACGGCGCTCACACCCAAGCGACGCCGGGATGACGATGTCTTGCTTTGGATGAGGAAGGGGTTGACGATGCGTGACGATTCGGGCACCGCCCTAAAGCCCAACCACTACTTGCTCTCCTTCCAGCTGGAGGGCCGTGGGCAGAATATGTTTCGCGTCACGGAGGCCATGCCTATTGCCTGCCGCCGATTTGGCTACCTTTATTATGCCGAGAACACGGGGGGCGACGGGGAGCCGCAAGTGGGTACGAGCGATGGGACTGCCGCCGGTGGAGGTGGTGGTGGGAGGAGAAAGATGGGTGTGCCGTGTCTGATGATGGTGTATAACCGCTTCAAGTACGGATCCTCCACGCTCGAGACGGGAAAGGACTTGCTGCACACGGGCAGCAGCAGCACCTGCCCGTACTTGATTCGCCACATGGACGATTTCTTCCATGAAAAAATTGGGTACTACATTGCCTTGGCCCCTGCCTGTCAGGAAACGCTGTAGCACCGCTTGCAGCGCGCTGCGGAGGACCCGGTGGGGCAAGGCTATGACTGTGCCACTCTCGTGCGGTATCTCCACATGATTTTGCAAGGCCTAGGCGCCCTCCGGGATTTGCGCATGGTGCATGGCCGCCTGAGCCTGACCAGCGTGCTCCTGACGGCCGATGACCATGTGCGTTTGTGGGACTATGGCGTCTCGGCCTCGGCGTCCATCCGCAGAGGGCTACCTTTCCGAGACTTATCGAGAGTACTTGTACGAGTACGAGCAGCAGCGGCTGTTGCAGCAGCACGGGGCCCTGTACCCGGAAGAGGAGGGATTACTTTTGCCGGTGTACGCGGCCGAGCCTTACTTCCCAACGCTCCCCTCCATCCACCCCCACGTTCGCGAGGAGGACCTGCGCGACCATGGCTCGGCGCTGGTCAACATCATCAGTCTGCTTTTGAACGTGAGCTCTGGTCGGCGGCTGGGCATCATGGCGGTCGAGTACTCGGTGCGACAAATGCTGCGGCGCATCTTGGCCTAGTCAGGGAGTTAAAAAGCAGGGTGGCGGCGCCCGCAAAATAGGACGAGGCAGAACTTGCCTTGCCTGTGTGAGTGAGCATAGGAGCAGACGGGGGTGGAGCGGGGTGGAAGTGATTTTAGCCGGATAGCATTTTTTCCTCTCGATATGTAGATAGATATAGTTCTGTTGATAGAAATATGTTTGTATCATACCATTTATTCGACGTGTGAGGGTCGAAGACCGAATAAGAGGTGGCGGAAATGGTTTGTCGTGGGACGTGGATTACTAAAATTAGAGATGCGCATCTGCCTGTGTGAGAGAAGAAAATAAAAAGAAAGTGTACACATCGAAGCCTCAAAATGTGTGGGTCTCTTTTCGTTGCTTTCAACGAGGCCTGTCTGCCTGCGTCGCTTTCTCTTACCTTTTTGGATTTGCGTACGACCCTCATACCACATAATCATGTTTCCTCAATTGGTCCCTCTCTCTTTGAACGCCATGCATGTGCGCCAAAAACTCGTACTCTTTCTGCTGACCCATCCACTTTTATTATGCTTCGACATGAACAAACATATCTACATGCAAATCGAACAAATATAAAAGTGAAGGAGACAGATGCCGCCTGTCAGCGTAGAAGGTGCATCACTCAGCTGCCTGTCATTCTGTCGTGGTCGTAGGAACCGCGGAGACGAGACGCACGAGCTCCCACGGCACAATCTTCCCCGTGCCCATCACGTCGGCCTTGACGAGCAAACGAGCAGCCTGTGCGTCGGAGAGAGGCAGCCCGAGCTTCTGGAACACCGCCTGGAGACCCGCTGCATCCACTTTGCCCTCGCATTCTGGCAGCAGGTGCTTCAATAGGCTGTGGGCATGCAAGCCACGCTCCTGCAACACTTCTGATGCCTGACGCAACACATCCTGATCTTCCGGCAGCAGCGCCGAAGCCTCTGTCGCCGTCGTCGTCGTCGTCACTGTGGCGGCCATCGTCTCGTTAAAGCCTGCCGTCTCGTTCCCCTCCGCCCCTACCTCCTCCTCCTTGACCTTCGTGGCGGTGGGTGGGGGCGACCAGGGTGCCTCATGCTTCGTGCCACCCTTCGTGTCCTCGGCGTACTGGGTTAGGACGCGGACAAACTCGTGATACGCAACCGCTCCCTGCTGCTCGAAATCCAACGCTTGAAACAAGCCTTCCAGCTCCGAAGGCTCGAGGACTAAGCCCAAATGATGCTCCATGGTATGGCCAAGGTCCTCTCGACTCAGGCGTCGGTCGCTGTCTGCGTCAAAATGACTAAAGGCCTTACGGAGACCGCCCAGTTTCTCCAGAGCCACCGCTGCCAGCTTGCGCAGCACGTGCGAGACCACGCCTTCCGTACCCGCTGCCGCTGCTGCTGTCACGGCTTCCGCATGTGCGTCCTTGATCACTTGGGCATACGCCTGCTCCAACACAGCCTGCTTGCTCGCCTGGGAGGCCATCCCAGCGGCCGCCTTGGAGGGCGAACGCTTCGAGTCCTCCAACGACGTGCTCCGCGCGCCAGCAACGCCTCCATTTCCCGCCGCCCAAGCCTGAAGCCCAGAGCCAAACGCCGCGTAGTCGATGCCATCCTCATGGTCAAGGTCGAACGTATGCATCAGACAATCCATGTGGGCCTCCGTCAAAGGGAGCATGAGGTGGTTGGCCAGCGTCTCCTGAATTTGGGATTTCTGCAGCCGGCCCTGCTTCTCCTCGTCGAGTGCCAGGAAGAGTCCATGGACGCCATGGCCGCCATGCTCTACAAGAAGCTTGCTGCTGAGTAGCGACAGGAGGGCATGCTGCTGGTCTGGGTCGTCTTGAAAGGGAGGCGCGCCGGAGCGGGGATCCAGGAGGACGTCCGAATGCACAGAATGCGAGTAGGAGCTAAAATCGTTGTGGGCATGGGAGGAGTCCGCCATGCTTGAAGGCGGGCGGAGGCAGTAGGGTGAAGAGGTGTGATCTCGCTGGCTGTGCCTGTCGTGTTTCGTGGTAGCTAAGGGGTGGCTGGTGCGTGAGCGAAGGAGATGTAGAATCGGGAAGGGAGTGAGTGCTGGTTGGGGAGGGCAATGCTGTTTGCTTGGGTTGGTGAGAGGGAGGGTTGGGTAAATGTGCGAGAGGGGAAACAGTCAAGTTGCGGACCCAGAGTCTATCAAGAGGGTGGGTGAAAGGATGTGGAGCCAGCGTGTCAACACATCAGGAGTAAGGGGGTGATTGTGAAGAAGAATCAGTTCAGCGCGTTGGTTCAGCGAGCTCTCTCTCGCTCCCCCTTCAACCTCCTCGATACGAGCCCAGCCTCAGCAGGAGCTCCCTGCCAACCACCCCCAAAATCGACCCTGGCAGCATTTTTAAAAACGACAAGCTCAGACCAGGTACACACTAAGCTTCTCGCCGTGGTCCTCCAATTTCTGCCATGCTTTTCATTATTACAAATTGGTCGAGTTTAAAAAAAGGCATGCCGGAGGGTTCTACCCCCCCAACAAAAATTCTTGAATATTATAAATGTCTTGAAACCAACAATTTGGGGGAAAGCGCCGCTCGAAGACGAGTCGCGCTTGTTTCTGGGCCCATTCCATGTCACAACGGCCGATGAGGGGCGCGACGGCGGCCACAAGGACAAGCACGGCGACGACAACGACACCACTTCCCGTGGCCAGGGGTGGACAACGATAAAATTAAAAACAAACGTCACAAGAAGACAAGGAGGGTAACACTTCTCTGGGCGCATTTTGGTTGAGAAGGCTGGCGACTACTAGTGACCGAGACTTTATTTACTCTGACGGCTTCAATCTCGATATTACCGGTACGTCGATGGTGGATGCGATAAGAAGGGCTTCAACGGTGGCTTCATGCTATTTGTGAATTGGACGTCGGGCAATTGAGGACATGTAAGGCCGAGAGACAACACTGTTTGGGTCGGTGGCGCGGTGTGTGACTTTGATGTGTGACTGGAACTCTTAAAGCCTCCTAGGAGGTAATAATGTCAACGAGGCTGCAATTGGACCTCGCTAGGTAGTGCGCGCATTTCAGAAATATATGAGCCATCTCTCTACAATCAGCATGGGGGCCCAGGTCTGGGCCACTCAAAATGTGCAAAGCCAGGCGGTGCGCACGTTGGATGTGGCTACTTAAGACTCGAGGGTCCTTTGAAGGGAGGGAGTATTGACAAGGAGGCTCAAAGTGAGACTCCACCATCTACACACGTCTCAGACTATGTTCAGACATTTATGTGCTGTTGTCATGTTCCCCTGGCCCTAGAGAATCGGAAAAGTGGAATCGGTAGCGGCGCGCATGCCTGGTTGAGGGCTCGGGTCCTCTGAAGCCCCCCGAGAAAGGACCAGGAAGGCTCTGGAGGCCAGAAGCAAAACACCACTCGTGCACGTGACTGAGACATCTCCCCGACATTTCCGTGCCATCAACAAATAGTCTTAGCCACGAATTATGGTTTAAACCTACATGCATGCGGCGCGCAAGTCGGGTTCTCGGGATTCTACCTGTAGGGGACCCCTCGTGGCGGTGAGGAGGAGCAAGGAGGTCCAATAGGACCTCACCACCCCGTGCCCGCGGTTCCGATTTCGCACAGACCTTTGAGTGCTATCAACATGTAATCTAGTTCCTAGGCTAGTAAATGAGCTAAACTGCATCGGCGCGCATGTCGAGTTGTGGTCATTCTGGGACCCCTGGGGCCTTTTGGAAGGACAGGAGCCAGGTTCAGGAGGCTGGAAGTGAGCCCCCATCAATTACATGCATCTCAGACCTCAAGCACGCTTCTCCATGTTATCAGCAGGAAGCCAGGACCTTAGTCTACTCAGAATGTACACAGCCAGACGGTGCGCATGCCGCGTTGGGGTCCTGGGGACTTTCGAGGCCTCCCAGGACGGCAAGGAGGAGGGCCAAGGAGCCTAGAAGTGGGTTTTCATTATTGCATGCGACTCAGACCTCAAACACGTCTCTCCATATTATCAGCAAGAAGTTTGGAACTCAGCCTACTCAGGAAGCACACAGCCAAGCAAAGAGCTTGCCGGATGGAGGTGCTGGAGACTCTAGGAGGCTTTTTGGAAGGGAAGGAGGAGGGACAAGGAAGCTAGAAGTGGGAAACCACGAGTGCACGCGATTAAGACCTCATCCAGACATCTCCATACTATCAGTGTGTAGCTCTGGCCCTACAGATATGGGCAAGTAGAGATGAATGCCCCGGAAATGTCGGAATTGATTCTTTGGGACTCTTGCAGCCTTCCTGGAGCACGAGGAGCAGGGATAACAAGCAAAAAAGCACCGTGTACGCGGCTGAGACATCGTCCAGCCATCTCCATGTTACCAGCGTGTAGCCTTGGTCGCAGAGACTTAAAAAAGTGGGAGCGACTGCGACGCGCATGCTGCCATTGGGTTTTTGGGACTCCCAGGACGCAAGGACAGGGGCTAAGGGGGCCTGAAGCGAAAAAGCACCCGCGCATGCGACTGAGGCCTCGGCCAGACATTTCCGTGCTACCAGCATGTAGCCCTGGTCCTAGAGACTCGGAAAAGTGGAAGCGACTGCGACGCGTATGCAGGATTGGGGTTTGCGGACTCCCTGGAAGGCTAGGAGGGGGGCTAAGGGGGCCTGAAGCGTAAAAGCACCCGCGCATGCGACTGAGACCTCGGCAAGACATCTCCGTGCTACTAGCGTGTTGCCCTGATCCTAAAAATTTGGAAAAGTATAGACGACTGCGGCTGACACGCCGGGCTTGCACGCACGTGAGGCACCTTGGTAGGACCCTTCAGTGTGGGCAACAGGAGGAGGTGGTAAGGAGTAGACCGACCAACTCGTGCATGCGACCCCGACCTCGCCCCGGCAGCGCATATGGTTTTCTGCTCAACATAGACGTAGTTGTACACGGTGGTGCACAAAAAGGAAACGATATTATATTTGTGTTTTTGTGTTTTTGCTACCCAGGGGTGGGGAGGTTGGAAAATGCCGCAGCCTCCTCCAGGACTTGCCGAAGCCTAACACAAATATGCCCAGCACGCTTAAAACAATACAATTGATCATGTCTCGCACCAAGCATCAGGCATCACGCATCGCACTTATTCGTCCAAGTCTCTTTTTGGTGATTCTTTTGCTGACTCAGACTTATGCCTCTACCGCCAGCGCTCCCTTATTCTCTACTTTCTCCATCGTTACTGGCACGCGGAACCGGTCCCCCGTCTCTTGAACAACACGGTCTCGCCATTCCATGCAATAACCGGGTTGCGTGACTGTCGGCAGCAGTTGCGCTGGGTCTTCCTTCGTCTTGACATTTCCATCCATGTACTTCACAAACAGTTCCCCGAAAAACTTCCTCCACTCGACCACTAGGTCCTCCGCATTGTCCACACACTTGTCCGTCATCATGGCGAGCGCCTTGTCCTCGTCTTCAGCCCACAGTCTAACGAACTCTTCGTCGATCGAGACTGCTAGGTCCCGGTGCTGGGCCTCACGAACTTGCTGCCGTTGCTTGACGTCCGGATGGATGAGGGAGTAGCGGGCGTAGGCGAAGTTTGCCACCATATTGAAAGCCCAAAAGGCCTTCTCCGGCTCCAACACCGCAATATCCCCAGAACCATAGCTAGGGGGGACGCGCGTTTGACCGCCATACACAGGGATCATCACCGAGGAATCCGTATCATCCACCGCAAAAAGTTGCAGCGCCTTGATCGGATCGGGCAAGTCGCGGCGAAGTTGCGCCAACAGATTGAACCCGGTTTGCTGCGTCGCGGCCGCACGCTCATGGAAGTAGGTTTGGCCATCGCTCGCTTCCCACGTCAAAGGTCGCCAGCGGTAAGGGAGGCCAAACGCCTCCGCGCCCACGTCCGTGTTGAAGGCCAAAGGCGTATCTTCGTAGTGGCTGCGCATAGCCTCGAGGATGTCGGAGGTCCGCAGCGGCGCCAGCGGCTTGATGTACAGCGGCATCCGATTCGTCAGGTTCAAACCCAAGGCGTAGTCGAGGTAGGGCCCCATGATGGACTCGTCCGCAGCCGTGGCACGATGAAAGAAGTCCCAGACACGGCCCTCACATCCCCGGGCGGTTTCAAAAGTCAAGGGATTGTACGCATCGCTGAACGAAAAGGCCTCGTCGGGCGCGTCAGAGGGAAAGCGGCCAATGCGACGGGCAAACGCAATCGCGTCGTCCGAGTACAAAATCTTGTCGTCATTGCCATCAGGAAGAAGGAAACGGATGCGCGCCTGGTTCGCGTGGGCTGAGATGTAGCCATCCGGGATGCGCTGCGCTGCCCAGACAGCTCCTTTCTCGTACCCGCCCTTGCCAATTAATTCCAAAATCCACACCTCCTCAGGATCGGCCAAAGTAAAGCTTTCTCCTTCCGAGGCGTACCCGTATTCTGCCACCAGATCGGTCATGGTTTGGAGTGCTTGGCGCGCAGTAGTGGCACGCTGAAGAGTGATGTAGATCAAGCTGCCGTAATCCAAGATGGCGCCGGGCTGACTCGCCAACTCTGCGATGCCGCCCCATGTCGACTCCGTAATGCACAACCCATATTCGTTCACGTTTCCGACCACGTTGAATGTCAAAGGCACCTAAGGGATGGATTTGAAAGGGAAAGGACAAGGGGGCGGCGATCAACAGAAACTCCAAAAATAAGATAATGCCATACAAAGGAGGGGAGGGTGCGGGTGGGAAAGAATACGGACGGACCTACCTGATCGATGACGCCTCTATATTCCCCTGAGTCCCAGTCCGTCACGTTGATCTTGTCCCCATCTGAATGAATACTGCGGGGGAAGAACTGCGTGTATAGAGAAAGAGGCAAGGCGTCGTGAGTTTGGTATTTTATTTGTATGCATGCACGCACAAAGACCCCACCAGATGAGGAAAGGCTTCCCAATATAAGGGCCGCACACACATCCTGACAAGCCCAACCCAGAGATATGCTCACGAGGGGCGGCCTCCTTGCCCAAGTCCGTACCTGGAGATAACCATACAGGGTGTGGCTGTCGGCCGCATATGAGACTTGCGCAGCCCCGGTCTCTGACGCGCCCGCAGTGACGATGAAGCACGTGCAGCTTTCGGCCCCTGGTGGCAGAATTAGGGACAAGGAGGACAGCAGTAAGAGCAGCGGCGCTGGCAGCCGCCAGGACCAAAGGGGCCGCATGTTGTTGCTCAATCTAAATAGGGTATCTGTGCGGGTATGTGATAAGGCAGATTATTAGAGAAGTGCGGGGTGGAAACGAGACTCAGGCCCAGCACGGCATCGGGACACCAGCCCTGGCAAGCGCAGGTCAGGTCAGTCGCAAGCAGCTTGCAGGGCTGGCGATGCGTGCTGATATGTTGTGTAGCTAGTACTAGCAGGCATTTTGAATCATCGCGGATTTTTGCGTGTTTGTTCGTCGTTCGTTTTCGGCGAGTTTACGCTGCATTCAAGCCAAGGAAAACAAAGGAAAAAGAAGAACAACACGAAGCCAAGCCAAAGGGAAAAAACGGAGAAAGAAGGATTCACTCAAGGTGTTTACTTTCCAGACTTCTTCCTGCGTCCCACGAGCATGGTGCACGCCAAGAAAGAAGAGCAACTTTCATTTTTTACCCCCCAAAAATTATGTGTGTGCGTCACAGCAGCGCACACATTCTCTTCCTTCCGACTGTCCCCGACCCCGACAGGAATTAAGTTGGGAGGCCCAAAGGCTCCGCCCCTTTATTTAATGTAGCTTGCCTAGCGCATCCCCCCCTCTCACTTTCTCAGTCTGTTTCCCTGCTCACCTCAATCTCTCTCAGATAAAGAAGAAGCATGCACCACCAGGACAAGCAGAACCCCGGCTGCGCTGGAGCATTCACCTGATTTGTTGACAGAAGATTCGTGCTTCAAGCGGAGGCACATCCTTCCTCGCGCTTCTCAAAAGACCACAGATCTTACGCACACAAACCAAAACACTCACAGTCTCCTTCGCCCTTTTTCCCCTGCGGCCTTTTCATCACCGCATCAAGAGGTTGACCCCCCCCCCTTGCAACAGCCTAAGAAACCTCCACGCTGATGCACACAGATATCCCAGGCACGTCTTGGGCGTGTGCCCTGCTTCCAAACAGGCCCTCTTTCCCCCTTAATCATGTAAATCTGCCCGACACTTCTCTCGTCTTTTCTTTTCATGTTGCACCTGCTTAAATGTGCCCTGGCCGTCTATTTCGTTCTCGGACTTCTTCCACGCTCCGTGCAGTCCTCTTTTCTATTTATAATTGAATATTACATTTTGTATTTCCTTGCACCGATCGACAGCTTGCTCTCTCCCACTCCCACGGTGTCATGACATGGCCGTGTCTGCCGCCTCAGCCTCTGTTGCCCCTTGCCCGTCATGGTTTTGATGAGGAGCGACGATACAGCAATGGAAAGCCCGGGCCCGGCGCTCCTCGTCGCGCACCAGAGAGAGAAGAATATTGGCATGCTCGTAGCCCCGCTGCGAGAGAGGGGCAGCACGCGCGGCGGCCGTGGCAAAGTAGGCTGGGTTGTTCTCGTCCAGGGCAGCCGTGGAGAGTAGGCGGGCAATGGACTTGAAGAGCTCCTCCAGACACTCGGGGGCGGCCAGGCCGAACAGCGTGACCCCTGTGAGCCTGTCGTTGGTGTAGCCGGTGACGCGGCTGAACTCATCGTTGCACTGCAGGATGCGCCCGTCGATCGAGACCACAGCCATGGGCACGTGCGACGACCGGAAGATCTCGCTGAAGTCCAGGACAATATTTCGCTGCGCTGCGGCCGCCGCCGTCATGCCCCGCCCCCCACCCCTGCTGCTCATGCTCTCCCCGTCCTCCGACGCCGAGCTCACCGAGGAGGAAGACTGGCCTCCACCCCCACCACCGCTGCCCCCACTGCGGACGCTGCCATTGGCACTCCCGCCGCCGCCCCCGCCACCGCCACCCAGCTTGTGCTCCTGATCCAGGCAGTTCTTGCGCTGGCGGAGGTGCTGGATGTACTCATCGCAGGCCGCCAAAATGTCGAATTTGGAGGTGGAGCGGAGGGGGAAGTTGCTGTTCTCAAGCACGCCTTTGAGGCTGTCAATTTGGTCCGTGATCAGGTGCGCCCGCCGCTGCTCCCGCTCGTTCCGCAGCCGCTTCTTCCGTTCCTCCGTCATGCCGTCCTCGTCCTGCGTGCCCCCGTCAGTGCTGGCACAGCTCTGCGTAGCCGAGGCCCCTCGCTTGGCGCCGGCACCACCGCCCCCACCCATGCTGCCGGTGCAGTTGCCGCCCACACTCCCGCCGCTCCCACTGCCGCCCATTGGCGCGACTTGCAGCTCCTGCTTGATCACAGGTTGGGGGATGAGCATGGCCGGGCTCGGGGGCATGGGCCTTGGTAGGATGGCCACGTCGTGTCGGGGCAGGATGGGGGTGGGTTGGTGGTAGCCCGCCTGCTGCTGGTGCTGCTGGGGCTGCTGCTGATGCGAGGCCCCTGAAGGCCTGTAAATTTGCTGCTGCTGCTGCTGCTGCTGCTGCTGCTGCTGCTGCTGGTGTTGTTGCTGCTGGTGTTGTTGTTGGTGGTGATGGCGATGCTGTTGCTGGTGGTGCTGCTGCATGGGCGTTGGCATAAACTGGGAGGGGTAAAAGTGGGAAGAAGCGGGTTGCTGCGACTGCTGCTGCTGGCCCGGCTGGCCCGGCGCTTGTGGTAGCAACGACGCCGGATGGGGCGCTATTCTTGGGGGCAAATCATCCCCTCGCTGTAATCGGCTCCCGAGCATGGGAGCTGGTGCCAGCGGGGCCAAGGAATGATGGTCTTGTACCATGGAAGAAGGCGCTGCCGCCCCTCCCCCTCCCGACGACACGCCTGGCCAAATGTCATCGTCTCCGTCGCTGTTCCAATCCATCTCGCCATTGTCAAAGTTCGAATCTGCCATCTCTTCTTGGGATGGTGGTGGCTGCTGCTGCTGGTGCGGGTGCTGCTGCTGTTGTGGTTGCTGCTGCTGTCTGCAGTTGTTGCTGCTAGCCCCCACCTCGCCCCCAGCGCCTCCGCCGGCACTAGTAAAAGGCCAATGAAACCTAGCACCGCCTCCGCCGCTGCCGCCGCCACCGGCACCACTGCCGGTGGACATGCCGAATCCAAAGGCCTGCTGAGAGGGTGGGTGCTGGTGGTGGTGCATGTTGTGGCCAGAGGGAGCAGAACTAGTTGTGGTCGTCGTCGTCGTCATTGAGGCTGGTTGTGACTTTGAGGTTTGTTTTTGGTCATGGCCCCATTCTGCGGAAAGCTCTGACGGGTGCCCTCCCCACTTCATTTCATGGATGTGCCTGTGGGGTGGGGGAATGTGTGTGTGTGTGGTGGGTTGGCTGGTCAGGAGCGCCACATGATTTCGACACGACACCGGGCCGAAGTCAAGTGGATCTGCAGCGAGTTTGCTTCTTTTTGGTCCGGGTCGTCCTCTCTTGCCTTGACAAACCATGCGGGGTGGCAGTGCACGTGTGGCGACCACCTTGCTGACCTTGCCGAGACAGTGGGGATACTGGGACGGGTGGAGGGGGGACGCCGAGAAGGGCAAGGGGCGAAAGAACCGGCACGAAAAGCACACGCGCGAACACGTACCACAAGGCAAAATCAAGGTCATGATGGTGTTTTCTGTGGACCCAGAAATGCACACTTGGCCCATTGACCAGACGAGCAACAAGGGAATTTGCGGGTTTCTAATCTATAGTAGTGGGACTTTGCTTCTTTGTGATTTCTCTCTTGCAGGGTCTCGCGGACCTGCACATACACACACAAAATTTGCGCGTGTGACTCTACAAAACACACGAATCTTTACACGGCACTTACGCAGGGCTGGGCCGGGCACTATAAATATAAAGGGAGGCTTCACATCAAGGGGGCAGGGGGGAATGGAGATTGCTCGACTGGCTGCTGCTCTTGGAGGCGAGGGTGTATCTAAACTATACCTAAACATTGCCACCCATTCAAGAGGAGGAGGAGGAGGAGGAGGAGGAAGACGACGAGGTGGGAGGCGAGCCACCATTCTGCTTGGAGGTCGAGGCGTTGGTTATCGAGGAGAAGAAAGAAGAGCCGCGGACGACGACACTGTCAAAGAGGGTGCGGAAAGACGAAGAGGGCTGGGTCGTCCCGCCGCCCAAGTGGTCGTTGTCGTGGCCCTGACGATTGGAGGGCAGGCAACGAGCTTGCTCCTTCTTCCCTGCCACAGACAAAGTAATGTCGCGCCCTTTCCCTCCACCTCCTGCCGCTTCGACTCCTTTCCCTTTCTTGCTGCTCGCCTGCACCCACGGGTGGCGCAAGGCATCCGCAATGGTGATGCGTACCGTTTCGTCGACTGTCAGCATGCGCCGAGTCAAGTCCTTGGCCGCGGGCGAGACCCGCGCCCAGTCCAACTCGTCCATGACAAACTCTCCCCGCACCGAGCGTTCAAGCGCGTCCTGGTGGCTGCTGCGGTTGGAGCTCCCGTCCAATTCCTGCTGGCGCTGCTGCTGCTGGTGCCGATTGCCCTGGAAAGGCGCGTAACCGACTAATAAAATGTGAAGAACCACACCAAGTCCCCAGACGTCGGCCGCAGGCGTGTAGCGCTTGTGCAAAATCACCTCGGGGGCCATGTAGCCAATGGTACCGTTCACGCGCTCGTCGAAGGCCAGGTTGTACCGCAGGCGCGACAGATAGTCCCAGTCCTGCTCGGCATCCTCCTCCTCCTCCTCCTCGCCCTCCGCCTCATCCTCCTCGTCGTCGCCATCCCCTTTCTCCGCACTGCTCTCGTCACCTGCAGCCTTCCCCTCCATCTCCTTGCTCGTGCCAACCTCTTTTCCGGGTCTCTCGAGGCCGGGCTCCTCGCCTGGGTCGCGCCGCACCCCGCGCCGAGTCGTCGGCTGCATCTTGCGAGATAGGCCAAAATCCGTGAGCTGGACTTGGGACGGATCGTCCTCCTTGGCAAACAGCACATTCTCCGGCTTGATGTCCAGGTGGAGCACGCCGTGCCGATGGAGGGCCTCCACCGCCGACAAGAGCCGGGACACAACTACAGCTGCTTCGGCCTCGGGCCCGCGGCCCCTGCTGACCAGGCGCTGGAAGAGGTCGCCGCCCCGGCACAAAGGAAACATGATCCAGACCCGACCGCCCTCCACGTAGATACGTCGAGGGGCCATTAAGTGCGGGTGCTTGATCCGCTTCCCCACCAAGGCCAGGATGTCCGTCTCGGCCAAGGCCTGGTCCCGCTCCATCCGCCGGCGCGCCTGCATGACCTTCACCGCCAACCGCTCGCCCTTGCGCATGTCCAGCATCTCCACCACCTGCGAGAAGCCACCCTCGCCCAAGGAGGGCCCGAAGCGCAGCGCCGACCACCACTCGGCCAAGGCGATGCTTTCACGGATCTTGGTCATCCACACCTGCTTCTCCTGCAAGCTCTCGGCCCGAAACCACCACCCCTCCGTCGGCACGTGCCCGTGTCCCTGACTCCCGGACGACGCCGCCGAATTTGCTGTGGACCGCCGCCGGTGATGCTTGTGGGTGGGCCGACGCGACGAGAGCGGGGGCTGCGTCTCTCCCGTGCCGGGCGCAGCCTCCGCGTCCCCATCGACCGAATGCGTAGGTGTGCCGTCCGAGTTGTCTCCGTCGGGCTCGTCCTCGGAGCTGTGCGCCACGCCGGCCTCCTCTTCCTCGCCACCCTCCGAGGAGTAGGCACCTTCGGGCTTGCCAGGAATCACACGAAAGGCCAAGCCATCGGCGCTGTCCTCCTCCACAACCCGGCTCCATTGCGTCAGCTCCAACCAACCAATCGACCCTTTCTCCGGATGGTCCCCCCCTCCGCCGCCACCCCCCGACGCCGCCGGTCCATTGGCGTACCACAATTTACGATTGGCAAGACCAACCCACCGCCGCCGCCATATCCGCAGGCCGCCTGACCCTTGCTTGATCAGCCACCCCTCCCGGGCAGGGGAAAAGACAAAGAGACCATCTTCCCGCCTAGCGTCCTCTTCGTCCTCCCCTCCTTCTTCCGCAGCCCCTTCCACGCCCTGAGTCTGGTGCAACTTGTCCTCTTGGCTGTCGACTGCGCCCCGCTGCCGACGACGTCGCTGCCGCTGTCGTTGCTGCTGCGCGTGGCGGTCTTCCATGGCCGCTTGCAGGCATCGAGCATCCAAGTCCGGGTGCGACTCGGCCCCTCTTCCATAGACCTTGTAACTCACGTGAAGCGGCGGGGCAAACATGGCTGCTGCCTGTTTGATTGCGGTAAAAAGGGAAGGGAAGGGGCGGGGGATGAGCAGTTGTACAGGGCACAGGAACAGAGGAAGGCCCTCGCGGTTTGCCGCTGCTGCACTAGACGACGTGGCCTTTGCGCATATCATCAACAAACACGCCCGCGTCGCCTCGACGCCCTTTGAGACGCGACAAATCAGGCCTGCCAGCACTGGACGTCCTGGAAAGTGCCTGGCACTGCCCACCACCCAGTGCTCTTGGAAGAAACGAACCTAAAGTGGTAAGAGGTTCGCGAGGAGCGCCCTCGTCGACGCGGTGCCTCGTTGCTTGCCTTCCTTCGCTGCTGCTGGTGCTGCTGTTTCCGAGCGAGGCTTTCGGGCAAGTGCCTTGTCTTGTCACTCTCTTATATAGGTGCAAGGCAAGGGGATAGGGGTGATGGGTGAGCACACACCAAAGAGAGGGAACAACGAAGGAATGGCCCTCTAAACACAAAATTGCATGAACTCTAGAACCAACTATGGAATACTTCGAACGCGCGTGTCGTTGTCGTGCCATTTCTCTTCGATCTCCCCAAAGCAAAGACAAGGAGCGAGCACAATGACTTTCATGCACGAAATCCACGCTTGTGCGGTGCACTTGTGTTTATTGTTACCTTTTTTGATGTGTGTGTGTGAACACCTAGCTACCTCAGGCACACACAAGAATCACAATTCACCCTCCGCCATGCACACCGCACACGCACATCGCCTCGCTCCCTACCCACCCTTAAAAGCACATAGAATCAATAATTATCATTCCCCCACCACATTCCTTTTACTTGTACCCGTAGTTCATCTCTCTCTCAGAATTTGTTCTTGTCGTTCCCGCCAATGGTGCGGACGCCGTTCTCGAAACCCGGGGGCATCATGGAGTCATAGGCATCGTTTTGCCATGGCATTTGGTCACCTTTTGCCTGCGCCTTGCCTTCCAAGGCCTCCAGGTCAAAGACCGAGACGGAGCCCTTCTGCCACATGTAGTCCTGTTGCTCGCGGTGGCTCATGGCCTTGCCGTAGATGCCGGTGGAGACCTCTTCCGCCTCCTCCACCAGGGCCCGCAGCATGGCCCCAAAGTCGTTGGTCTCGATGTTGCCAAAGTTCTTGATGAGCTGCCGGAGCTCCTCGATAAAGTCGGGCGGCGGCACGTCCGGCATGGCCTCGGTCTTGGCGCCCTCGGCCGTCAAGGTGGTGGCCTTGGGCCGGAAGGCGTCGTGCAACACTTCCTTGCGCTTCCCCGAGTCGGTCACCCGCAGCAAGCGTCGGACCAGACGCGTGGACGGGGTCAGCTTTTCGTCGATCGCCTCCCGAGCCGTGGCGACGAGCTTGCGAAACACTTCGGCCGCGGACGCCGCCCCAGCCCGCTCTGCCTGCTGCACGTTCGTCTCGAGCAGGAGGATGAAGGGCTCGTCGATCTCGCCCCGGTCGTTCAGCTCGTAGATCTTCTCGAGCATGGCGTCTACAGGCCCGGCCTTGACGATGGTCTGCAGACGCTCCGCCGCCCGGGACATGCGCTCCTGCAGAATGAACTCTATGTGGCCCTTGAGTGCCACCAGGCGTGTGAGCACGTCGGGCGGCGTGGCGGCATCTATCAGGCGCTCGCCCAGCAGGTCCAAGAACTCCATGGTGCACCGCTCGTAGTTGGCCTCCACCACCTCCCGCACGTACCCGGCGTCCCCAAAGTCCAGGCCCAAGAGGGCCTCCAGCATCTGCACGTAGCTCTGCTTCGAGTCCATGGCCACCACTGCCTCGGCCCCGCCCGGCCCTGCCGCCCCCGCCGCCGCGTCCCCGCCGCCCATGCCCTGCAGGCGCTGCAGTTCCTCGCGCTGGCTCTGGCGTTGCGCCTCGGTCTGCTGCACCGTCTGGGCCCGCTTCTTGGCCTCGGCCATCTCGGCCATGAGCTTGGCCTCTTCCTCCATTTGCCGCTGCTGCTCCTCCTTCATGCGCGCCGCGTCCTCCACCTTCTTCCGCTCCACGGCCTTCTTGACGGCATCCACCATTTCCACGAGCGAGCGCAGCGCTTGCCGCTCGTCCAAGTCCGTGGCCGCGCCGATGCGGCTTTCCAAAAATTCCACAAATCCGGCATTGCAGTCGTCCAGGCGCTTGTAAATCACAACCCGCACGTCCTCGGTCGTGAAGATGAGCTCCGCCAGCAACACGTCGTACGGGTCCTGAGGAAAAGGAGAGGGAGAGGAGGGGAGAAGTGTGAGTTCATGAGGAGACGGATACAAAGGGGAAGGATGGCTACGAGCACGCGTTGGCGTCGTTGTGTAAACATTCTTCACGATCTTGTCCGCCACGCGCCGATGCTCCCTTGAGCGCGCTACGCTCCCCCCACAAACCGCACAACGTACCTCTTTGATGACGGCCGCATCTTCCTGTGCTTTTCCACCCAACAAGTCAAACTCGGCCGGGGCCGGGTCCTTGCTGACCTTACTAGCACCGCCACTGCCTTTGAGCAGGTCGTACTCCCCTCCGCCGCCACCCAAGACCGACAAGGGCCCTAAACGTGCGGCTGTGCTCACGGGGGCTAGCCGGGCGTTGGAAGTGGCAGGAGGAACCGGGCAATGAGGCAAGAAGGCTACCGCCGCCTGGGAGAGCAGGAGAAGGCCCAAGATACGCCGCATCGTGATCTGTAGGAAGAAGGATGAGGGCAAAAAGCGGGTGAGTAGGTCATTTTAGGAGGAGCAGGTTGCATGTGAATGGGCAATGCATGCATCGATCCATGACAGGCAGGCGTGGGTGGTCTGGATAATTGCTGGCTGAGCAAATCAGCAAGCACCACCGAAAGTGGGTGGAGGCTTGACCCGTCGTATGATAGGGCACGTCAGCTTTCTGTGCATGTGCTGGGAGATTGTAGGAGCGTGGTGTGTGAGTGCGACAAGCAAGGGGCCATCTAGAAAAGCTAATGGAAGTATCCATGAGAGAGCCGGATCATCATCGAGTTGGGGTGGTACACTGGAATGGCCAATTTTTTTCTTTTGCTAAGTTCCTTTTTTCTTCATTTCTATTGCATGCGCGTGCCCTTAAGCACATAATGAGGGATGAGCCTTGCAAAATCGCACCGGACCTCCAAAGCCCGGGCCACGAGCAGCAACTCCCGCTCCCCCAAGGGGCGTCCAATCAGCTGCAAGCCCAAGGGCACGGGCACGTCGGCCGCAAAGGAGGAAGGCACCACGGCCACGGGCACCGAGACGGCAGGCAGCCCCGCCAGACTCGCCGGCACGGTCATGACGTCGTTGAGCATGAGGGCCGCGGGCTCGGCTGGGGTGGTGAGGGGAAAGGGGCCCGAGGGCGTGACGGGGGTGAGGAGGACGTCCACTTGGCTCAAGGCCTGGGCCATGTCCTGCCGGATGCGCACGCGGGCCGCCAGCGCCTTTTCGTAGTAGGCCGAGTAGGCGCGAGCCGAGAGGACGCGGCAGCCGGCGAGGATGCGGCGCTGGACCTCGGGCCCAAAGCCTTCCGAGCGGGAAGCGGTGATGAAAGCGTGCAGTGCGCCTTGGTCCTCCGCCTCGCTCTCGCTCTCGGGAGTGCTGCTGCTGCCGCCCCGGCTGCCGGCCCACGCACTCGAAGCGCGATGGCCGTACCGAATGCCATCGTAGCGCGCCAGGTTCGAGGAGGCCTCGGCGCAGGCAATGACAAAGTAAGCCGGTAGGGCCAGGGGGATGGAGGGAATGGACACGGGCACCACCTCGGCCCCCGCGTCCCGCAGAAGCCGCGCCCCCTCCTCCCACGCTGTCACCGTGCTGGCCTCCAGCTCCCGGACTCCAAACTCGGCGGGCAGCCCCACCTTCAGCCCACGCAGAGAAAGGTTCAAGCCAGCTGCCTGCATGGCCTCAGTGAAGCACAGCTGGTGCGGTCGGTCCAAGCAGTTGGAGTCTCCCAGCAGGTCGGGGCCCGCCACCACGTCCAGCACCAGGGCCGCATCAGCCACCGTGCGCGTCAGCAAGCCCGGGCAGTCCAGGGAAGAGGCATAAGCAATAAGTCCATGCCGTGATATCCGCCCATAGCTGGGCTTGAGCCCCACAAGCCCGCACAGGGCCGCCGGTTGGCGCACGGAGCCCCCCGTGTCCGACCCCAAGGCCGCCAGACATGCCCCCGTCGCCACTGCCACGGCACTCCCCCCCGAGCTGCCCCCCGCTGTGAGGCGAAGGCCGTCACTCTGCGACGAGGACGCTGGCGACCAGGGGCTAACGGTTTCGCCAAAGTGGGAGAAGAGCGTGGCCGAGCCCATGCCAAACTCATCCATGTTGGTCTTGCCCACCACCACGGCCCCGGCTGCCTCGAGACGTGCAACGGCAGTGGCCGAGTACGGAGGCACAAAATCTGCCAGCATTCTGGACGAAGCCGTCGTCCGCACGCCCGCCGTACAAAAATTGTCCTTGACCGCGATGGGAATTCCGTGCAGTGGCCGCCCTCCTGCCGTGCCTTGCGCTGCTGCTGCTGCTGCCTGTGCCAGGGCTGCCGTCTCCGTGGTGGTGACAAAGGCGTTGAGGCCTGCGGTCTCCCGCTGGCGCTGCAGGCATTGCTGCAGGATCTGGGTAGGTGTCTGTTCGCCCTGCTGGATGGCCGCGGCGGCCTCGACCACGGAGGGGGGCGATGGAAAGGGCTGGGAGGCGTAGGTGCGTCGCGATGCTTGAGGACGGGGAGGTCGAGACGAGAAGCAGCAGACATCGATTGGTGTTGGTGTTGCGGCAGGAGGACATGGTGGGATCCAGTGCCGGGGTCTCCTTCTGCTCGTCGAGGGGCCCGCCAGGACCAAGCGGCTTGGTCGCATCCTCCTGTGTAGGGTGTGTGGGTGATGTGTGAAGGAGAGGAGCGAGGATGATGACGGATGAAGCAAGGGGAGTAGTGTTGTGTCTTTTCCTCTTTTGCTGGCTGAGCAGTTGTTGCGAATTGGGATGCCAAAACCCTCTCGATCAGGACTTCTACCAGTGCCTTAACATTCCATAAGTCTACTAACCCTGTTCCCCTCCCTCCCCTCCGCCCCCTTCCCTCGCTAGGCTTTCAGCCACTTCGCTCCAGCAGGCCTTCCATCGACAACCGAGTTCAAGGAGCCAGAACACCCACGTCGCAGGGCATTTGGGCGCACTTTTACCCAGAGCAACACCCACGGCAGCCACATTGACGGCAGGTCCAACGAGGTACGAGGCGTTTGTGCATGTGGTTGTGGTAGGCAAGGGGGCATGGCGGAAGGGACGGCAACAGAAGAATGAACACTCCTGATCCTGAACACCCCTGATGAGCATGTTCTGTTAGCCCGATCATTGACCCCCTCCCTTCCTTCACAAACCCTACAAACAGATAGAGAGATAGAATGGAGGAGGCACGGACAGCAGCCGCCGCAGCAGCAGCTGCAGCATCAGGAGGAGGAGGGGGCAGCAGTCGAAGCGCCACCCCCACCCAGCATAGCGCGAGCCCGCAGCCGGGGGGGGGGGACTCGCGCTTTGATTGCAACGTCTGCCTGTCGGAAGTGGAGGATCCCGTGGTGACGCTGTGCGGGCATTTGTACTGCTGGTCTTGTTTGTACCGCTGGCTGAGCACGAACCACACGTGCCCCGTGTGCAAGGCAGGAGTCACTAAGGAAAACGTGATTCCCCTTTATGGGCGAGGGAGTGAGCAGGTGGACCCTCGGACGAAGGCGCGGCGGGCAAGGGGCGGAGTGGCGGCAGGAGAGGAAGCAACGGACGTGCCGGGCCGGCCCGCGGCGCGACGCCCGGAGGCGCGGCCACAAGCCAGCACGTTTATCGGAGGCACGCCGGCTTTCATGGGGGGCATTCCGTTCAACGCGTTTGGGACGACGAACCATTATACGGGCGGAGTCGGCGGGATGGGGGGTCCTGCTGGTGGCGGTGGCGTGGTGTCTTTCTCGGCCGGCTTTGGCTTCTTCCCCTCCTTGTTCGGCCTTCAATTTCAGACCTTCACGCCCTCCTCCTCCTCGTCCTCCGCGTCCGGGACAACGGCGGCTGCGACGGGGGGGGCGGCGGGCGGAAGTGGGGGTAATTCGACGGCAGACGAAGCACAGCAAGCTTTCCTTTCCAAACTCCTGCTCATGCTGGGCATTTTTACCCTTGGCGTCCTGGTCTTTTGCTGACGTGATTGTGATGAAAATAAAACACACACACAAAAACTGTACATATGCATAAAAGAAATCCCGAATAAAAAGAAAGGTGTCTTTGTCAAACGAGAGAATCAGGTGTGGTGGTGTGCGCCAGGGAAGGAGGGGAGCAATACATGGTGTGAAGAAGAGAGACGACACGGACGATTGAAACGAAAAAGACACTTGCAAAGAGACTGATAACTGTTGCCCGGTTTTTGGAGATTGATTGTTGCTTTTGCCAGAAGGGTTAACAAGTCGTGTATTTCTTTTACACGCTCTTGAATTAGTGTCTCATCTCTGTTACTCCCACCCTCCCCCCCACAGGGCACGCTGTCTCCATTCGCAGTCAGCGCCACGCGCACGCTCTTCTTCTTGCACCATTTCCGGGGCTCCTCCGCACCGCATGCCTCGACCTCGCCCGCCTTGCCAAGCCTACACCATCGCCCCCGCCAGAGCCTAGTCAACACCCGCACCATCATGGGCGGGCTGCTGAGCAAAGGGGTGGAGTACGAAGCTGATGGCGTGACGGTCAAGCAATGTCTCTTTTGTGACATTGCGGCCAACAAGCCTGGGCTTAGACAGACAGCTGTGGCCTTCGAGGACGAGAAGGTGCGGTTCGTGTGTGGACGGCATCGACCAGGAGCCATTCTTCTTTCTCACATCTCTTCTCCTCCACCATCCTCCCTCATTTGCCCGCCGTAGGTGGTAGTCATTGCCCCCCTGGAACCATGCGCCTCAGAGCATTGGCTGGTGGTACCTCAGGCTCACCTCCGAAATGCCAGCACCTTGAAGGCCAAGGACTTGCCCTTGCTAAAGTACATGAAATATATTGGGGGCAAAGTCCTCGAACAGAAACAACCCGGGGCAAGACCTCAAGATTTCCGCTTCTGCTTCCACGTTGAGCCGTTCAATTCGAGTGAGTCTCCCTATCCTTCTGCTAATCATCTTCAACCACCCACTCATCTTGACTCCCGCCCTCCTGCCTTTTCACTTCCATTCAGTTGCCCACCTTCATTTACACTGCCAAATTTTACCTTTCACCTCGCCTTTCGCCTCGTGGAAATACAAAGTGGGAACCCGGTGGTGCTGGAGCTATGACTCAGTGAAAGAGCGCCTAGAAAAGGGAGAACGCATCCCTTAACTGTGGCCGCTGTGGTAGACTGGGGTACAGTTTCCCCTTGGAATAATTTGCTATGATCAAATCTCGTTTTGCCTTTGCTCTTTTTACTATTTTGCTTACTCTTTTACCGGCACTGTCTTCTGGAAGATGCCTGAGAGATTGAGTAGCAGGCAGGAGGACGAAAGAGCGCATCAAGAGAGCGAGCCTAGGATAATTTTGAAAGGAAAATGAACCAACTGAGTTCCACGAAGAGCCAGAAATATAAGTTGCGTGCTTTGGTTTTCCATTTGTACAGGTTGTTCTTCTTTCCTCCTGAGGGTCTTGTGTATGTGTGTGTGTCCTTCGCCTCTCTTCCCCCATCCACCAGCCCTCCCCTACCAGAACACCTCCTTTAATGCAAGTAATCAGCGACCAAATGGCGAATGGCGCCCGTGGCCTGGTCCCGCACGCGCAGCCGGCCGTCGGTTTCCAGGCCCAGTGGAATGACGACCCCATCGTCGTCCCGCCGCCGGTACTCCGTGCCCCACACTGCCAGCCCCTCCCACTCGGCCAACACGAGCTCCGCCGTGTCTTGCGTGGCCGCTCCGCCCATCCACTCTGTCACGGCCCGGGCAATTCTCAGCGACAACTCCTTGGCAGTGTCCGCGTCTGAGACGGGCAGGCCATGGTCGGCCAGGCAGGAGGCGGTGCGCCCGCGGTCGGCGCCGGCACTGGGCACGGGGGGCGCCTGGGCCACGTTGACGCCGATGCCCACCAGGTAGCAGGCCGACGAGCTGTCCATCTCAATGAGCAAGCCGCTCACCTTGTCGTCGCCGAGCAGCACGTCGTTGGGCCATTTGAGGTGCACCTTGGCCCTGGCCTCGGGGGTGGGCAAGACTCGGATGATCTCGCGTGCCACCAGCGTGCCCACGCGGAGGGGCAGCAAGGTGATAGGGTACGGCAACGACGACAGGGTGCTTCTAGGAAGGGCCAAGGTCAGAAAGGCGTTGCCTACCAGCCCGACCCAAGCACGGCCACTTGTGCCCCTGCCCTTGGTCTGTGCCCCCGCCCCCAAGGCCAGCACGTCCACGCCGCCTTTCGACAAGGCCTCCCCAGTGTTGCTGACCAGCAGCACCTTCATGGCGTCCTGTGTCGAATTCACCTCCGGCATCCACACAAAATGCAGGCGTTTCCCGTTACTGGTCTCGACGTCCACACCAGTACTGCTGCTGCTGAGGCTGGTGCTCGTGGCCGGCGGGCTGGAGGGGGAAGTGGAGGAGGCCATCGCTGCCGTTGCTGAGACAAGGACAGTGCGGAGCAGCGACGAGGGGGGGAAAGCCCGCGCTAGAGCAGCGAAACAGGCAGGGGAGGCAAACGTGGTGCCTGGACTAGCCGTGCCGAAGGCGGTCACGCAACACCAAGCCCAAGTCAAGGCAACAAGAAAGAAGCAAGACGACGGCGGCGGCGGGATACGATGGTGCTGCCAGAGCATGAACGCAGGGCCGCGGAGCCCGGCACAATTGGCGGGCTGGGGAGGCGGCAACAAGAAGGGGCCTGTGTGCGTGTGCGTAAATGTCTGTGTGGGTACAGTGGGTTTGTGTGTTTTGTGAGTGCCCCAAGTGGAAGTGAAGTGCTGGGTATTTGAAGTGGAAAAAGTTCAACGACCCCCATCCAACCTCCCCTGCTTTGTCGTTGGCCTTAGCTACAATATTGCAACGATACCCACTGCTTTGCCTTCTCAGTTAAATAAGCAGAAAATACACCCTTTCCATTCTTTCTTTTTTGCTTTTGCTGCGGCGTCATACAATCTGTTTGTGTGAATCGTTCAGCACTCAGTTTTACACCACCTGCCATCCCTTCTTTTTTGCTTTTGCTACGGTGTCTTACAATCTGTTTTGCCAATCTTTCAGCAGTCAATTTTACATCACATGCAATCAATCTTCCGTGTTTGCCGGGGTCGTTCAATCTGCTTCATCCAAAAGTTGCCCCCTGCTCATTTCACCAAGGCGCAGTCAGGCACGTCCTTGAACCCCACTTCCTTCTCAAGGAGCCCCATCAAATGCAGACACAGCTCGTCCATGTTGGGTCGTGTCGCTAGCTGGACACCCAACGGGAGGCCTGTGGCATTGGCAAGGACAGCATTCGCGGCCGCCACACCGTCATCTTGCTGGTTGACGGGAAGGCTTTCGCGGGCGTGGTACGTGGTCTCGTCTGGCCGCACGGTGGTGATGGGCACGACGCCCGCGGGCCAGTGCAGTAGATTGAATAGGGGAAGGTGCGACACTGAATAGCCCGCCGAGGCTGCCAAGCCATGAGGGAACGCCGGAAGGCTGGCGCCGGCGCACAGGAGCCCATCGAGGCCGTGGTCGTCAAGAAGACCGAGCCACGATTGCTGAAACAATTCCGTCGCCGCGATCAGCGCCCAGTACTCACGCACCGAGAGGCCGTGCCGGCGGAAAGCGGCGTTGAGAAGCCGGGCCCGCTCTTCCCCTTTGAAGTACAGGAGCCAGTCCAAGCCCTTCCGCAGTACGTCTGGCAAAGAGGCCAGGAAGTGTAGAGTGTCTGTGTGGTTCGTCCGTTTTTCCCCCTCCATGCCCTTCAAGATGGAAACCATGGAGCCATCAGCGCCCAAGATGCCGTAAAACAAGCGCATGACTTGCCAGCCATCTTGTCCCTCGGGGAGAGACACGGCAACCACCTCTACGCCAGCCCTCTCCAAGCCCGCCTTCGCCTCCAGAACGGCTCGCCGTGAAGCACTGCAAGGCTCAAACCAATTGTCGGTCAAGAAATACCCCACACGCAGCGGGCGTCTGTCGCTGCTGCTGGTGAGAGACGAACGGCCGTGCAAGTAGGCATGATGGTCGAAGGGTTTAGGGGTCACGAGTGGGTCCCTCGTCCACATTTTTTCCACCATCCAGGCCTTGCACACCCGCGATAGGTCGTCCACGCTTCGCCCCATCGGCCCCAGCGTCACCAAAATGTCATTCTGCCCGCTGCGTCCGATAAAAGGCAGAGACAGCCCTTTGAGGGACACGCGCTGCGGGGTGGGTTTGAAACCGTAAATGCCATTGGCGTTGGCGGGGTACCTGATGGAACCTCCCACATCAGTACCAATACCGAGCAAGCTGCCCCGCACTCCCACCAACGCCCCCTCGCCCCCGGAGCTTCCCCCAGGCGTGCGTTCTTGGTCCCAAGGGTTTTTGGTCAGCCCTGTGGAATGGGTGCGTGACCAAAAACAAGGGGAAGAGAGAAGGCAAAGGGTAGGTGAGTTTTGAAGTTAAGACACACATACACACGCAATGAAGAGGTATTTTTGCTCATTATCTCGTACCGAACACATTGGAGTCAGTCTCAAAGATAAGGCAGGCTTGGGGATTGGTGGTCTTTGAATAAATGATGGCGCCGGCATCTCGCAGCAGCTCCACTGCAAGGGCGTCCTCCGCTTTGGGAATTCCGGCGCGCGCAATGAGTCCAATGGTGGAATCGACACCCTTTACATCAATGTGGTCCTTGATACTGACGGGCACACCCAAGAGCAAAGGGGTCGGGGTGGAGACACGCGATTCGGAAGTGCTAAGAGTGCTGGCCACACCTTTGGAAGCGCGGTTGAGTGCAGTCCGTACCAAACCCTTGGTCTTGGTCGGCGTGTGCGTGCTGGTGGTGTGAGACGGAGACGACAAGGCATGGGCGTCCTCGCGCTCTGATTTGACGGCCGCATCGATTGCCTGTGCTTTGATCCATGCGTCCTGATACAGTCCTTCCTCAGAGACGGCGTTCAACAATTGCTTCCCCAGGGAGTGGGTGCGCTTGATGCAAACCGCCAGCACGTCGGTAGCTGCGAGCTCCCCGTTTCCCACAGCCTCGGCCACGGAGCCCGCGGTGTGGACCAAAGCGATCTGCCTTTCTAGCTCTTTGTTTACGACGGGCAGGGAATCCAGGAATCCTGGGCGCGCCTTCAGCACGACCTGTTTGGCCTCCAGTTGGGCCTGGAGCTTGTGCGTGGTGGCCATGGTGGGCTGGACTGTTTGTGTGGTGGTGCAGGGGTGATGTTGTGGAGTGAGTGGCGTTCGCTTTTGATGGACGAGAGTCTTATATGGCATAGCTTATGCGTGCTCTGGAGTCTTACGGCTTAAGCCTGCTCAGAGCTGTCGCACTATGCCGCCCATCTTTGAAACATAGGGTATGAGAGTCTTCTAGCATTTGCATGCTCTGGAGTCTTCCGGCGTGTGCCCTGCTCAAAGCCATCGCTCGTGGCCGAGAGTTCTAGGGCTTGCGCCTGCTCGGAGCCTTCGCTCGTGATCGAGAGTCTTAGGGCTTACGCCTGCTCAGAGCCGTCGCTCTAATGTAGTTGCCCGTCGAAGATGGAGCCTTACGGCCGTGGCCTGCTCTGATGGCCGTCGCCAACGTGGTGGAGGGAATGCAGCGCTGCCTGTGACCGTATGTGGGGTGTGGGTATGCTGAGCTCGGTGGCTCGTGAGTCTCGATGATAGATTTTCCTTGGTCTAGCCAAGGCATCAAGACCACCCCAAGATGATGTTGATGATGTTCGGTTAGAATTTTCGACCTAGTAGCCATGCACCTGTGTGCACTGGCAATGAGTATCAGCGTCGTGGCTGTCTCCTGGTTGTAGACTAGGTCAGGATAGTAGGAAACATAATGTGGCTTGGCCGCAGGCGTGTGTGTGGCCTGCTCCTAAAAGTGTCTGGGCTGGGTGGTACCAGTGGTTATCAATATTTCAGCGATTTCAGATTCGATGACGCGGGCTCTCCTCTCTCCTCCTACTCATCATCATCGCCCCAGCCACCCCATCACACTCGGCAGACCACAAGGACTCATAACCTAACACCACCACCCACACAACCCACAGCCGCGGGAGGAGAGGAAGAAGATACAGGCCTGGGAAAGGAGCGGGTTGGTGAATCGACCCAGCCACTCTCTTTCCAAGCCCCCCCGCCCCGTCCTTCGTCAAGCCAAAGCATCACCATTCGGGCGCGCGGTAGCGGCAGTGCGGGCGGCGTTGGCGGTGGCACCACCGGGGGTAGCAGCATCAACAGCGGTGGTTCAAGCCCTCACGCGCTCCACCCCACCACGGCCGCCACGGCGGCTACTTTCTCAAATTCAATGGGGGATTGGGAGGAACTAAAGCGCA
>Ga0209491_10002703_pt1 | contig 30973 bp, 29 predicted proteins | sample BON02_FD_187213 | JGI IMG/M metagenome (GOLD analysis project Ga0209491, IMG submission 187213) | Freshwater microbial communities from Lake Bonney liftoff mats and glacier meltwater in Antarctica - BON-02 (SPAdes) (version 2) | ecosystem: Environmental > Aquatic > Freshwater > Ice > Glacier...
GGACGTACTTCAGTACACTGCAAATGACATTTTCTAAGCTGCCTGTGCGGCAGTGAACTAGAGTTATCTATCGTCAATTGCCGATATTGGTCGAATCAATCTCAATTTCCCGGCCTTTGACCCTTTTTTTGATGAGGCGTATGGTTTACCTATTTTCATAGTGTTTTTTTCCTTAACAAAGTAAGAGGGTCAAAACTCGGGGACGGCTGTCTCTACACTTAGTCCATAGACGCTAAATGCCCAACAATCGGTAGTTTCCGAAGGGTTGCGGTCGATAAACAGTCGAAATTTCTGCCCACTGCTAAGACTATTGATCGGAACATAGGGAAGTGAACATGTGTCCAATTTCAGTCCCGCGTAATGCTGCCTAGCCTCCACCTCAGAAATTCCTTTCCGCTTCATCTGTCGACGTATTAATCGTTCAGCAGACGATTTGATCTGCACCCGTTTGTAGATCGCATAATTCAAAATTCGACGCTCAAGCAAACGTACCGATGTCAAATGGACATAGTCCGAAAACCTTGATAGACGTTCTGACGCAAGCAATCGCCGGAGGTCCGATTCGTTGCGGCAGAACAGTCGGATCTTGCCGCCAATCGGTGGAACCGTACCAGTGTCTGAATGATCGTTGGTTTCGGGTTGGATCGTGCCGTCTGCCACTTTTCGATACTCGGGGAATGAAAGTCCAATCGAACAATTCGCACGGTCGGCAAAGGTCTGTACCAATCCCAGGTGCAAATGTTCCATTACTTTCCCCATGACGAAACCCGTGCTGATTTCGTGATCGGGCAAACAAGTAATCTCCTGGTAAAAATATTCAGGTTGCATTTATGACTCCTAATTTAGTTACTGGCGTTACTTGCTTGACTGTCCAAAGACTCCACCTCGCACCAACATCGCCATGACGTAATGGGCCTGGTCAGGTTCCAACGGGGTCCCCAGTCCAAATTTGTCAAACAATGTATAGAAATCGTTCTTATTGGTTGGCTTACGATAGGCAGTGCCCAAATTGGTCACCGCGCCGTAAGCTTCAATCGCAATCGGACGGTTTGGTGAATCCTGGTACCATGTGTCGATCGTACGAATCGCGTTGCCCAACTTCTGTGAATGCATCCCAGCGACACCATCAGTGGAATACAAAATACGGCTCTTGCTGCCTTTTTCGGTCACTAGCTCTTCGCTGGGGTAGACCTCTTGACCAGGCCCAAGTTTGGCGTACGAAACGACCTCAAATAAAGCGAATTCTTTTTCGCCGGATAAACTGGCGGCGATCACCGAAGCCAGCTCCTGACTGCCACTGTATCCAAAATCACGCAACCCGACGTCTTTGGCATCAAATGTCCATGAGCGGTTTTCGTTACTACCTAATTGTGTGACCACAACTTCAATAGACTCGGCACCGACCCGGTTTCGCCACAAAAACCTTGCATTGGCTAAGTTAACGGCATACCGTTTCGCTAATTCCGCGAACTTCGTTTCCGCAATGTATGCTTCGACAGCGGAGCGATAAGTTTGCTGAAATGATGCTAAATTACAGGCCGACGGTTCTTCCACGCCACTAAGCACTTTAAATGTGAATTGCAATTTCAAGGTGTCGAATTGGGCTGGCAACGCGCAATGATCGACCGTCTGTAGGTTGGGTTTTTCTACCTCTGCATCCAATTTAGCCGGATCATTTTCCAATACTGCCTTCAAACGATTGGAAATGGTGCCACGCACAGACTTTATTTGTAATTGCAATGCCACGCCAGCGGTCGCTTGCCTTTGGTCCCATTGAATTGCAAACATTTGACCATCCGAAGGCACCAGTTTCTTTTCGAAAGCCAAGACTGAAGGAATCGTAGATTTTGCTTTTGCCATGAGAATTCATCCTTAAGAAAGAACAGGGTTATTAGAATCTTGTATGCAGACGTACAAATCGCCATCATGTTGATAGCGCCATATCAAATCAGACAACTTTTCAAACCGCGAAGCTAAAACAAATTCACCCAAAGTGATCACACTTTCAGCAAACCGATGCAACGTGGATGCGTCACGTGCCTGCACTGCCTTGCCCGCAAGACTGATCGCATGAAAACCGGTCGCAATGGGTATAATCCAACCGGCTTGTCTACGGCTTGACGCCCAAACAACTTCACCGTTTGCATTTTGGGTAGACTGGTGCTTTACCTGCAAATGCTTGTGCAGCGCCTGTAGTGCGTCGTCACCTTGTTGCATCGACTGGGCCACCAGATCACGCCGTTCGATCAGTGCATAGCCAGGCATCAAACGGCGAAGGGACTTGCGAGAATCTTCAATAAATTCGACTGAAGGTGGATGCAGCAGGTCACCGCCTGCGAGTTTCATTTTCGAAACGATGATCGCCCCGATCCTATTCGCATCCCGCTGCCCATCAGCCAAGCCTTGAACCTCTAGCACCAACGACACGGTCATATGGCAACGACCTTCCTCGATGAACGAAGCACGTTCACCGGATGCATTCAATGGGTTGGCTGTCAGCTGAAGCGTTCGATTGTAACCCTCTTGATGATCTAGCATCTCAAAACGATGGCTGACAATTCCGACGCCATTAACGCGAAATTCAGACTGCCGCTGGCTTGCATTAAAGTGGCGTTGCAGGGCATGACCAAATCCTAGAAATGCGGTTACCGCAGGGAAGCCGAACGTCAGCGGACTGGACAATGCGTTGGCTCCACGTACCCTAAGTCGGCTGATTAGTAAGTATTGTTTGTGCGATTCGATAACCATTATATTTCCTCCATCAATTCGCTCGCATATGCCTTGAATTCTTCTCGAAACATAGTTTCCTCAATTTGACCAAGATTAACATCATCCGAAAACGTTTTTCGTAATTTGCGATACGTCACCGCCGACCATTGTGCAAACGCCTGACCAATTGAATCTTTCCAATCGTCACTTAACCTGCGATCTTCAAAATATTCTTGATCTAACCAAAGCCTTTGCTCAATAGGGATTTGCACCGGAGCTTTCTGCGACCATCCTGGCGGATGTTCTTGAAATAGACTGGCTCGGAATAATACCCAATCAAACAATGATCGATACCAACGCTTCCTGGCTTCGCGAATCTTTAAGTTGTTATAGTCAGTCGTGAAGATGCGATGAATTCCCAAAAAAATGGCCCGCAGTTCATCATCCCATCGCAAGCTTTCAAAGAAATCTCGCTTGGGTAGCTTCAAATGTGATTGAGAAAGCGTTGGGGGAAGCGAGGGCAATAGCCAGGCTTGCCCTGCATTATTGCTGTTCAGTTTACTGATGTTTTGCGGCTGAGTTCCACCATATTTGACGGTTAATAATCCCAATAAATCGTTAAAGCCAATTTCCGAAGGTTCGTTCTTCTTTCTAGCTTCTCGGGCTGTTTTGGTTGCATCAGAAAACTTCATTTCACGAATCCTGTCTCGGTTCTCTGACACAATTCCAGAAGCGGTTAGTACTGAAAGTAAGTGATACCCATCGGCGACAGGAAAATAAACTTGTTTCACGAAGGCATCTGTTTTTTGCGAATCATCTGGCTTCTTGATTTGCAATAATCCAGTTCGCCATTGTTCGTATTGCTCTGGACTAGCTCCCAACAGTCCGCGAAGCATTTCGGAATTTTCTTCCAGATGCTGCAAGACGGTTCGCTGATCGTTAAGCAAAATACAAAGGAAGGCGTAAACATCCAAGGCCGCTGCGTTCCCTAAAACATCATTCTGGACCGCCAAGTTACCACTGCGAAGATATCCGTCGGGTCTTGACTGGGCGTCTGAAAGGATCGCTGTGATCTTTGCGTCAGGGTGGCTAAACTTACCCGGATGGGACACTAGGCTTAGCTGCACTGATCGCTGTGATGCATTGGCAACCCATTTGTCAATGCGAAAATCGCTTTCGATTTCTTCTGGCGTCTTGTTGCCTGGTTTCTTAAGTTTCGTTATTTTTCGTTCCTGAAGGAACATTATGATTGGGTTTTGTACGGACATAGAATTCTCAAAAGTAAAGGTAGTTGATTTCCCTGAAAAGCATTTAAAAATCGACTCTGTGTAAATGAAATCACTCTCTTCTGGCTCCCAAGTCGGGGATCCATGTATACGGTTTTCGTCCGTCATCGTCACGCAGTCGAATTTCACCTAGGAATTCACAGACGCTTCGTCGACTACGTTTTGTTCTCTCTTGTTGTCGTTGAACCAATCCCGCATAATCCAACGGTAACCATAACCGACTAGTAATGTCTCCAGCCAAGTGTGATGCTGTTACGTGAGGTACCATTTTACCTTGGGGGCCATCGGAGATTCGGCTGTCCGGGTCGACGGTTCGAAATTGTAAGCTCTCATCGTCTGAAATGTGCAGCTTATACGAAGAGTCTAAGCCAGATTCGCGAAACCGGGAGGCCTTCTGAGCAAGGTCCGTCAAGTAGTAGGCACATTGTGTCCACCCTCGTACGAATCCAGGCGAAAGATTGGGTGCGGACAAAATGTTTCGGAGCACTTGATGTTCCAAGTGAGCCAAGTTTGTTTCCGGTGAAAGATCGGCGGGGCATGTAATCCGACTGGAAGCGTCCAATCGTTCCGCTATTGATTTCGAATCAAGCAGTTGGATCAGACTTTTACTTCCCAGCAGATAGCCGCCACCCCGATGTACACTTCCCCCTTCAAAACCAGGCCACTTAAATACGGCCTTGTCGTTCGTGGTGAACGCGCGAAAATTAAGTTCCGGTAAGATAATGTTCGGTGGAAACAAAGTTTGACTTTGAGTATTAGGCTGGCGGTGTCGCATTACCCTCCCTGCCATTTGAATGATTGATCTCATCGATGATGGTTCGACAACTGCCCAATCATAATCGTGGTCGCGACCAACTTCTGCTACTGGGCTTGCTACTACCACGAACAAAACATTTGATACTTCGACGGATTCCAGATGGCGGCGAATTGCCCAATTGCTGCTGGGACATCTTTGAGACTTCCTGTTCAGGACATCATCCAGATGCTGTTCCAAGACTGATCGCAGCAACAAGACTTGCCGGGCATGGTAGCAGACGATTCGCAATTCCAAATCCGCCGGCAAATCACAACCTAACAAGTACTGTGCGAGATCGATGCAAGGGTCAACGTTAGCCAAACGAACGATTCCAACTGAAAATCGTTTTCCGGTCGCGTCATCGATTATGGAATTATCGTAATGCAGTTGAACTGCCGAGTTCAAAACTTCGTGGAACCAGACAGTCTTTAAGTCATGCTCTTGTAGATTTTTGCTTGAACCTTCAGTCGTTGCTTTCTCATGAACCTCGCCTGCTCGACGTTTAATTGGCGTCAAGTGATCTATTTCTCGAACCTTGGCGCGACACTTGACTATCCCTTCCTTCTTAAGGTTTTCTTTGCGTTGATTGACAAAAGATGCGTGAAGATTTTCAAATTGTGAATCATCAACCACCCGAGATGTGTTGGCCGAATATTCATCAACCCAAAAGCCTGTGGTTGCAGTACTTCTATTTCGAAACCTTGCAAACTGGGTCCAACCTTCACGATATGCGTGAAACAATCCAATAGCGATAGACGGTGGAATCGTAGCCGATGAAATCATAACTTTCCGCCCGAGCATTCCCGCAAGATGAACCAATCTAGCAATCGCAGGCATATCTGAATGATCAAAGTCATCAACCTCGTCAATCACCAAATCAGACGACATTAGTCGCAATAAGGGCAGTATCTGTCGGCCTCCACGAGTACTCTCCACCGCTGGCATCAAGTGATCAATGGTACATACCAGAATTGGGCTTTTTAGCAATTGGCGGCCCTTAGGATCGTCTAAGATTGTGCTGATTGGGTCGTCAGGTACTAGGTCATCGTAAGCGAATTCCAAATCGTGACTTAAACTCTCTGACGATTCCGCACCTTCCCACTTGTGCAATGCAGAGCCTGACTCTGAAGCTATCTCGCTACGTTGTTCATGCAACGTTCGAACTGCGGCAGATCCAATTAAAACCGCTAGTTCATTTGTATCTAGTCGCATCTTCTCGCGATATTCATCGCCCGTTTGCAGGGTCAATGTTCTCAGCCCCAAGGCCAATGAATATCTCAGCCCTTTCGGATTAATGGCGTCCATGATTTTCGCATTTGCAAATGTCTTCCCTTTCCCTGTCGACGCCATGTTAACCGCGAAGAATCCAGCTTCGTTGATTCGATGTTCAGTTTGCCAAGTCCGTAATGCTTCAACCGCACGATTCTGCCACTTGAACAAGGGAGGTGACGGCTTGCGCAAGACTTTCAAATTCTGTGCACCTGGCATTCTTTTTTCAAATGACGGCAATAGATGCCCAACCATTAATGCGGCCTGAGTAACACCAACCAAGTGTTCGTCTAGGCGTTGCCGCATTGTGCCCTTCGGAATCAATATTTTCCCCGAGCGATTCTCTTTCTGATCTCTACTATAGCTATTTGCGAAAATTTCATACGTGTCAGGCCATGTCTTGTCTTCGCTCTTGGAAGAGTATTGGTGATCCCCCAACATCAGGGTCGCTCGTGACAATGTCAGTAAGAGACGTTGGCAAGAAGATAAATCTTTCAACCGCTCGGAGCCAAGTCTCTCTAATTGCTGACTCAGACGATTGCACCAGCGTTTGGCTTGCTTGCACCAAGGTTGCGATAGTAAAGGTAGGTGCTGTTTAAATTGCCAATGCTTGGTGAAATCTAGTTGATCTGAAGTTGTCTTTTCATAACCGCAATCAACGTTAACCCAGTTTAACAGCCTTTGTTCATCTCGATGGTGCGAACCAGTGGCCTGCGTCAGTTCAATCTTGGGTAACCGATGATGCGACACGATCAACCAAGCAATCCAAGATGCCAATGGTGAGCAACCCGCTTCAAACGGGGGAATTTTGGACCGGCCCAATTCCCCACCTGCAACCGCAAGTGCTTTTGATCTTTTGATCCGAGTTGCCATATCCTGATCTGCAAATTCGGCCATCTCAGTTAGCCAATCGCAATCATTTCGATTACGGGCAAAGGCGGTGAATAGTAATAAAGAAATCCATTCATGTCGGACTGGATCTTGAGACTTATTGCCTGAATTTGCCGATCCCTTCTTGCTACTGGATCTCAACATCGTTTGAAACGGAACCCACGATTTACCAAAGTCATGGAACAACCCAGCAACTGCAACGATTCCCTTCAATACATCCAGGTATTGCCAATCATTCTCATCCTGCTCACGAAGTAAATCTCGACCGGTTCGATTAACTGGTACGTTACCTTGATCGTCAAATCGCCGACGGTTACCAACAACCCAAAGTAATTCTAGACGGCGACTCCCACGTGCTCGATGGCAGGCTACAGCGGTAGTCCTCCTAGCAGATCGCGATAGTTTTGTCCGGACTGCCTCAAGACCTTGTTCGGTCATAATGGATTGCCAAGTACGCTCACCAATTCGGTGAGCGTAGGCATCTAGAACCCGACGGGTCAACTTCAAAGAATTCTTTTGACACTCGGAAATGAAGGTAACAATCATTACATGGTCCCTCCTTGTTCCGCTGCATTCTTTACGATTTCGAATTGATAGTCCAATGCGTTATGGCGAGCCATCGCATCGAGGCATTCTTGACGAAATTCGCGTTCCAGCAAACCTTCACTTGCTGCAATGAACGCCAGCGGCAGAACAATCGCGTCTTTGATAAGATCCGCAACGTCAAACACCAATGCGCCTCGCCGGGTCTTGCCGTGCATGACTGCAAATCCATGCGGGATGCCGAGACACCATAGGCATGTTGCTGCCGTACCATAGGCCAGATAGTTCCCATGACTTAGGAACTGATTTGCCAGATCGACCCTGTGGGGATCTCGCTTAAAGCCTTCTTGCCCCGTCCATCTCGCCGCATGTTTGTACAGGCTTTTTGCCAGTCGACCTTCGGCGGTTAGTAAATCGGATGTTTTCTCCGCCAAACTGCAGAACGTCTGATGCGATTCAAATGCCTGCACTAAGGCGTATTCTTCAATATCAAATCCGTACTCTTTTAAACGGCGGTCTTTTCCCCATACTTGTTTAAGATACTCCAAACGTTTCGCTTGAAAAAACTTAGCAACCTTGATTCGTTTCGATTCATCAAACCAAAATTTCAACCATCCTTGAATGTACTCAGTAGGACGATACTCAGATTGCGGGGTAAACCACTCGACTTCAGTTGACGCTAAAAGTGGCGTTCCCCCACCCCCGCAAAATCCGATTAGTACACCCGCACTTGATAACAATCGAACTGCCGCTTGTGTAATTGAGGTTCCAGTCCCAAGAAGAAGTGCCGTTGTGTTGGCGATAGGAATATTCCAAAACGTCTTATCGTTTGAGTCGACGTCATCCTGTAAAAAAAGGACTCGTCCATCTTTGACCATGACACGGCAATGCTCCAAATATTGCAAGTTCCCTCTCTTTGAGTGAAGGATTTCATGAAACTTCTCAGACTGCATTGTTGCTTTGCCCCAAAAGAATAAGGTTGCCGAAGTTACCAAACAAATCCTGGAAAGCGGATATATGGAGTTCAGACTACTATTTAGAACGCAAATTGTACTAAGTTTTTCAGCACGCGGGCGATTCTAGCGACCAAACAAAAATAGGCGTCTCAATTTTCGCATCTAGCAATCGATGAATGTGAATCCAATCGAAGAAATTCCACTTGATCTGCCATGGCGGTCAATGGCAAGAAACGACAGTCCAATTTTCCAGGCGGTAGCTAGTCTTAGACTGTTGCAAATCTGATAGCGTTCGACTAGCCAATTTCAACCGTTTCAACTTAAAGTCCAGCAGCAACAGGCATTATACTAGACCGGTTGCAGTCCCTCGCCACGTCGTCATTTCGCATTCTAAGCGACTTTGCGTCTAATCGGCGAGAGATTCATGCCTTAGTCCTAGTCGCGACACAAGGCCGCTGGGGGAGTGTCCCTGGCGACGTTAAAGGTCATTCGCGACGGACTTCGCTGGAGTGGTGCTGCAAATCGCCGGAGGAGCTGACGGCAGAGATCTTGGGGGAATAGCCTACGGCCGGTTCGGGTAATGGGACTGTCTATTTTGCCATGGACTATCGCAGCCGGTCCAAATCCACCATTACCAAAAATCCCCCGCAGGAATCACTTGCAGACCTCTGCCGGCCCAAGGCTGCCTGACGAGAGTTCATGGCGACAATCCTAGATGTCGTGAGAAACCGGTCCATGCACCTGTACTAAAGAATTTTTCGCAGCACACTACAGCAGCAATTACGAGGGACGATCAAACTCCTGGCAGGCGTTATGATTTCAAAAGACACTCGCCAGTAGCAACCCGCTGCAACATTTGGCGAAAATTGCCATCGCATTCTTCTGCAAGGCTTTGAAACTTTGAAAGTCCACAGCCGCTTCTCACCAACCCCTCCTTCAAAGCAATTTTTCGACATCGCTTCGCAAATTCGAGGCTTGACGCTTCCATTTTCAGGGGAATGCAGCTGCTCAGCAACCGTCGCAAATCGGTTCCGTCATGCAATTCGCATGCTTCCTCAGAGGTCGTAAAACACCATACAACGTGGCTTGGGATTCGCTCCAATGTCACTAAGAGTAGTCGCAGCGAATCTTTACGCAGCCCATGACTTTCTTCAATGACTACGGCACGCCCATTCGGATCACCGAAGCCGAAGTTCATAGAGTCTGACTCGGCTTCACGCACAGCGACCGGCGTCAATCAATCAGCAACCATTTGCACGGTGCTAAACCCTTCAGCCACATGACTTGAAATTATCGATGCAATCGTGGATTTACCCGAGCCAGAAAGGCCAGAAATCCAGAACGCATTGCCGGCGAAGCCACGCGTTTCCAGGAATTTGGGAGCAACAACACCAGTGCCAGGCATTAGAGTGAGGCATTAGAGTGACTCGGCTTCGTGATGTTTGGCTCACTCGCCTGACCGATCCGGCCTTATAGGATGTTTCTGTGCGTAACCTTGCAGATTCGGTGAGAATGTATTCGAGTAGGGAATGCCGCACTGATGGCAGTCTGCAGACTTGACGCTTACCCCTACATTCGCATGCTTCCTCTCCACGCTCGGTCGCCCTCGCGCCGTTGCCTTCACCTCGTGCTTGTTCCCTTGAAGTTTTCATTTGGTATGCTGACCTCCTAGAGATTCCTATCTCGCACAGGGAACTTCAACCCCATAAACTAACGCCCATGACTGGCGTACCAAAGCCGTGAACCGGAGTCGGAACAGATCGCGCGTTCGCTTCGCTCATCAACGTTTGCTCCCGACCTGGTTACCTTTAACGTTATGCGTAATGACCGAATGGATACTCAAACGAATATCTTCGAACGACTAAGCCTGACGAACGAAAAGTGCTTCCTATGTGGTTCAGGGGAAAGCATTACCCAAGAACACGTGTTTCCAAAGTGGCTTCAACACCGCGACGGATTGTTCGACCGGGAGCTTACACTTCTGAATGGTGCGCAGATCAAGTATCGGCAGTTGACGATACCTTGCTGTCGCGATTGCAACGGTATCTATCTCGGCAAAATTGAAAAGCAGATCAGCCAAGCTGTAACCAGTGGATTCCATGGATGCACCGGCCTTCCTGATTTGGTGGTCTACCAATGGGCAGGCAAGATATTCTTTGGCATTCTACGGAAAGAACTCACACTGTTGGCGGATCGCAAAGACACGGCCGCAGGCCCTATCGTCTCTGAGAAACTGGTTGAGTCGTTCTCGTCGCTTCATCTATTTCTGCAGTCAATCCGCCACCCTATACTGTTCTTATTGCGCACCTGCACTGCAACAGTGACACGCCCAGCTATGATTTTCGAGACAATCTGATCCATCAATTGGTCCAATTGTGGTTGGACGATGTTGGGCTTATCGTCGTCTTCGAGGACTGCGGCATCCTATCAGAATCCTACGGTCGCTATCTGATTGAGGTCAACGGACGCAAGCTGATGCAGATACAGTTCGATGAACTATACGCGAAAGCCCTGTACCAAAAATCGTTGATAAAGTACTCGCCGAGATACGTCACCGCCCCGAACGTTGACCCAACGGTAACGACTACGGTAACGACTACGGTAACGACTACGGTAAGTGAGCTTTCCGGTGGAGCGTTCGTAAATGAATGGAATCAAGAAGAATTCACAAACGTGTTCCGATCACTGCTCGAAAAAAACTATGGAGACAGTGCGCCTGACATCGAATTCCGCCCTCCGAATCTCGTGTCGACTTGGATGAATACTCTTGTGGACGAAGAAGGTGCTGTCATCGCAACTCTTGGAAATCCCGGATAAACCAAGAAGGCTTTGACATCGCAGCGTGACGATAGGAACGTCACCGATCGCCCTCGCTATGACAGATATCATTGATCATCAGAAAGCACTTTACGGGCCTTCTCTTCCGATATTCCATACTCTGAAGCCATTTTTCGAACTTTGTCTTCAAGGGTCACGATTGGCTTACCGAATAGCCAATCGTGGATATGGTCAGTTACCGGCTTCAACTTCTCGTCGTAGAACTTCTCGCGGTAAGTCGAGGCCATTCCTGGGTCCACGTGCCCCATGATAAAGTCAACATGTATCTGTTCAACCCCGTTACCAGCGCCCCCACCGATCGTCTCAAAAACATGACGCAAAGTGTAATAGCCAAAACCCTTTTTGTAATGCCCCGTCGATTGCAGTAGCTTCCTCGTTTCGTTCGAAATAGGATTGTCACTAGAGGCTTCCTTGAACCAACTCTTCCCATACTTGGTAAAAAATACGGTCTCCACTCTCAATGACCTGCTTCTTGAGTCTGATTTCAAACGGGAGCTTCGGAGCTTTCCAATTTTTCAGCACTGCATGAATTGCGAGTTTCGTCTCCGGCCACAAGCAGAAACGACATGGCCGACCATTCTTTCGGCGCGGATAGTCAATCCAATCACCTTTGATATGGTCACGAGTCAGCAGGGCGGCATCCTTGTTACCCATCCCACTGTTCAAACCAAGGTAGAGCATTGCTCGCATCGTCGGACTGGCTGCCAACAAAATATCGTGCAATTGTTTGGGCTGGAACAACCTTTCGGGCTTATTATTTCGCTCGTCGGCGAACGCCTCTCGGGACGGCGGTTTAAAGCCTGTCCCGAACTTCACTGGCTTTTCGATTAAATCGTTGTCGTAGGCAAACTTAAACATCATTTTGATCTCACCGATCTTATTCTTGGTACGGTGAAGTCCCCATCGTTCATAAATTATCTTGCCCAACCCAGCAAAGTCCTCAGGGCCAACACTGTTGACCGAGCGGTTTTTGCCAAAACAATCTTGGACAAAATTTGCGGTTTCCTTGTATCGGTTGTAGGTCCGCCGGTCGAGTTTTTTTTCGTTTCAACATCGATCGATTTCTCGTTGAGCCAATAAGTATGTAAATCGCATACTGGCAACCCACCTTCGCATTCTTTTCGCAGGGGACGACCAGATCTCAAATCATCCTTAACTTTGCAATACAATTCCAACGAACCGTAAGGGTCCCCCCAATCGCCGAAGTAATGAAGCTTGTTACGTTCCCATTTAGCCCATCGCCCTCAGGCGTGCTCGTGCAAGGGAAAATCTGGGTATGGCTTCTCCGGCTTATCACGTTTTCCCTTGGCCTGCTTGCGACCCTTTACCTTGCCCGAAGTGTCCACATCCTTAGCCCCCGAATCTTTGAGGTGGTCCGGATGGATACATCTGGATGGATACATCTGGATGTTTGGCAGGTAACCTCGATCCGACCGATCGGAATTCCTTTCCCCGCCACGACCCAACTAATTTGGTTAGCGTATTGATATTTGCCTTTTACGCTTAGCCCACCGCGACCTGCCGTGGTTTTCGGACCAGTCCAAAGCCAGCAGCTCATATTGTTTTTATCGATATTAGCTATAAAACGGTCGATATCGTCCTTGCAGAGTTCTCCGGATTGCACTAAATTTCCTTTTCGCAGATCTGCTCTAAGTAGCGATTCTGGTTATGGATACTGGATACTTCAACTTGCCAATCATCTGAGGGTATCCGGATACACGAGTAATTCAAGAGCATGGTGTATCCACACTGGAAAAGACGACTGGTAAATTTCAGTCGCAAAGCATTGGAAGCAAAAGACTTATGCCATTTGGCGGAGTAGCTCAGTCGGTTAGAGCAGCGGAATCATAATCCGCGTGTCGGGGGTTCGAATCCCTCCTCCGCTATTTCTGTCACTCCCCGCCAGACGCTGACATGCAGCGTCTAACTGCTTACGGGGAATAGGTTTAGGTGAATTAGTGCTACCAGTCGGTTTCACCTGTTCGCTGTCAACAGGCGTCCCCCCAAGACATGCTCCGCCAATTGTTTGGTCAACATTTTGGACAACAAATTTTGAGCCGATCGACACGGCATCATGGTGAGTAGTTCTGAATTGTGGCGGCGCGGATAGCGTGTCAATGGCAATCGCCTGCTCGCCTACCTGAATGTGCGTATAGACTCCTAGGGTTAGGTTAACGTCACTGTGTCGGGCAATGGCCTGGGCGAGTTGGGGTGACACTCCGGACCTTGCCAGATTTGATATAAAAGTGTGTCTGTTTGCATGAAAATCGGCGTAGAGACCGTCCTCGTCGCAATACGGAATACCGACCCGCTCCAAGTCTTCCTTCATCATTTTTGACGTTCTTCGCAAGCCGCCATTTGCCGTCTTGAGTGCAAAAACTGGCAATTGAGCGTCGTATTCGGCTTTTGATTTGAACCAAGTTTGGAGGCGTTCCACAACGACCGGATGCAGTGGAATAACATCCTTGCGTCGCCGCTTACTGTAGCTTGCGTTGCAGGTGACTGTTGGCGGTTCGATTTCAAAGGCGAACGACTTGCCCGTCAACGAGGCGAGTTCGCCGCGACGGAAACCTGTCCACGCGGCCATGATGTAAAGCATCGCTCGATCTGGACCGGTCATGCACTGAACCGTTGGGCCGGAATAAGCTGAATCGATGAGCTTTGCGAACAAATCGGGCGAAAGCGGTCGGCGCATTCGCCGTACATCAGGTTCAGCATTGAGCGCCTGCAGGTGTTCAATCGGACTACTCGCTACTCTACCCTCTCTCTTTAGCCAAGTGCAAAACTCCTTCATTGCCGCTTGGTAGTAGTTGCTGGTCTTTATCCCCATCGTTCCTGCGGCTCGTTGAACTGCCAACCAGTGCGTCAGTTTGGACGGAGCGATATCCTTCCAGCAATGGAACTTACATCCCTCCAGAGTTCGTTTCAAGCGTGTAAATGTTAGCGCAATATGCTTCGGCGAATTCGCTTTGCTGCCAAGAAATGTTTTGAAATCGTCCAGGTGCAGCATCAGGGAGCGTTTCATCGCCTCGTCGTGACGATCAATGAGTCCAGCGTCTAGTTGGTCTCGTTGCCGCTCCAGCCTAGCAGCCAGCTGTGTGGTGGCGGACTTGTCGTTGAAGCCACGGACGCGACGCCAACTGCCGTCTTCAGTACGGTATTTGATATACCAGCACTTTGACTGCTCCTTATAGCGGGACCCGCACTCGGCGACAGGAAAGAGAACTTGCTTGCCACGACGCACAATCCGAACAAAAGTTTTGTTCGACTTCACCACTTGTTGCGCATCGTCGGGGATCCGTCTAGTGATTGTATTCTTGAAGATTGAAGCCATCAGGATTCTTATTCGCAATAGATCGGGTCTTGAATTTGCAGAACTACTCTTGAAGGAATAACAAACTAGGTTTGCCAGGCAAGCGGCGAAACCCTAGCGATCTGCGCCGGGTGTTTGGCAACCGGCATCAATCCAACGCCGTACATCATCGAGCCGCCAACGTACCGAGCCACCGAGATTGATTGGCTCTGGCAATCGGTTGCAGCTTTTTAATCGATAGACGGTCCGCTCGCTTATGCTGAGCAGTTTTGCGAGCTGGCTTGCTGTGATCAAAGCCACGCCCTTAAAGTTCAGTAGTTCGACGTCGGCACTGTCGAATGGGTCGGCTGTATCTGAGGTCATCATCTTATTCATCCTCATCGCTTTCTTGGCTGTGGAAGAAGATCCACTCGTGTGCAAGTTCAAGAACTTTCGAAGCGAGGGGAAGGTCGTCTCGTCCGAAACGCGTTGACTCTTGCCACATGTCTCCGTTCTTAAATAGGCGGCAAACAGTGACTTGATGGCGTACGCCGTATTTGGTGTCGCTGCGCCAGATAGCAGCTTTTACGAATCCCATGCGGATCGTGTGGATGGGTGGGCGACTCATGGCGAGAAGGTACTCCTAATTGATGGGTATTCAAAGAAATGAGAAAAAAGGGGAGCCCCTTCTCCACGAAAACGCAGAGATCGAGACTCCCCGAAACCAAACCTTGCACGGAAACCAAAACTGGGATATAGACTCTCAAGTCGGTTCAATTCGGTGGTCACCCTCAACGAGTTGATCAACGACGAAAGTCAGCTCAGTCTGATTTAGTACAAGCGCGAATGCGGCGGTGACTAGGCTCCGCATCCGCGACAAAACATTAAAAAACCATCGTCAGCTAACGACTAATACTCTTCGGGCAGAAGGACAGTCGTAGCTGAGCGATCCCATTCGGTAATGACCCAAAATTTCGTTCCCTCTGAAGAATGGTAAACCGACAATAATCGGTCGCCTTTCTTCAAGGCTTCATCGTTTGCAAGGCGGTCGTCCTCGCAAACGTCTCCCCAGTCTTGAAAAGCGTGCCGCTGGATTGCTGCCCACATTTCAGACTCAGGGATTTGCTGCAGCACACCGGGTGTGCCGACAATGCGCCCCAACGGGAACTCCATCACAATTATCCTAGGCACGTTCGTTCTCATAACGACCTCCCGCCTGGCTTACCTTCTCGACCGCCAAACTGCTTAACAAGTTTGTCAATCAAGGATTTTGCCACCTGTCCTACCGAACGTTGCTCGACCCATTCCTGAGCAGCAGCGATAGCCTTCAATAGGTCAGGCAAATGTTGCAATTTGTAACTTTGCGCGAGTTGCCATTTTCGATCGTTGCCCTTAAACAATCGACCTGGGGTTATGGTGTACCAACGTGAACCATCACGATTCACATTGGTCCAAATGTAAGCTCGGATTGCTCCGAACTTGATTTCATGAGTTGGCTTTTTCTTGCTTGCCATACGCCTCCTTCTGTTAGTTGTTTCTGTGCTGCGAAGAACTCATTTTCCCCGCTGCCAGCTCTGCTTGTTTAACCTGTGATTCAGCCTCACTGAATTCAATAGCCTTAGCGACCACATCGAGAAGAGCAGTCAACTCTTGAGTATTGAACAGTTGACAAAATTGAAAACTATCTTGCGATAGTCTCCACACTCCAACTCGCACGCGATAATCTTTGCGCGAGTGGGAATGTTTTGAGTACATCAAAAGCTCAACATCTCTGTTCGTGAAACGGTGCGTAGGGTCGCGATCAGGATGCTCAAGAAACGGAATTCCGCAACTCGGGCACTTTGTTTCACGAATACGCTTCGGAAAGAAGAATTCAAGAATTGGTAATCTTCCTCTGGTCTTTTTACGCTTCATTGCTATTGTCATTTACTGGTTCCTCCCAGTTATTCAACGTCCGTCAATTGCTTGATCCAAACGTCTACGGTTGTCCAGGTACTTCAACTCGTTTGTTTAAGCTCTTCGAGTCGTAAGAACGATTTGTTGTGACGCAATGGTCAAACAGGGTTAATCGTGATGTCACCTCCTAGGGATACGGGCAAAAGGAGTGATAAAAGTCTTGGCAGAACGATCTGCTGTACTGGCATTACGCTGACCCGATCGTAGGACCGGAAGTGTTCGAGAATCGAAGTGGCTCGGCTTTCTGTGCAAGCCGCCACCGCGACCATAATCTGTTTGGCAATAACCAAACTTCGAAGCGACGGTGTGTTCGCCAGTCGAAAAATGTCTTGGCGTAGCTTTTGAGCAGTTCGAGCTGGACGCTGAGCAGGATCAACATCAATGCGAACTAAGAGAATATGCTTGGTGCCTGGATGGACCATAAACACGTCCGGTAGTCCAACGATCTTCTCCTCCAGCCGAAGCGAAAGTTCAGCTACTGATAACGGAACGTACCCTGGCATCTTATCGATGCCAATCAGCAGTTTCACGAAAGATCGAATCTTGTTCGTTTCCGAGAACGGGCCACCTTGGCAGTTCGTCGACAGCGCTCTCGCTGCTGGTTTGGTGAATGTAAAATAGAAGCGTCCGTGGTGAAGTGGATGTGCCTCAACCAGCATCCGCTTCGTTAAACTGCGAAGTGATTTACCGATCAGTGCAGGTTCATGGGCCATAAACGCCGGTGAGATCCCCCAAACGATTCGAGTCGTCATTCCAAAATTGGAAATTTGCTCGAGTATTGCGAGTTCTAACGCGTCCTGAACATTGCACTCAAGCGAGCTACCGATTTTCATATCCGCCTCCCTTGTTTGAAGAGCTAGAGCCTAGAATATGACTGTGCTTCTTTAGCAAATCTGCGGAGATGGTAGAAAAATGCTTACCATCGATTACAACATCGACATCTTCCTGTAGTGTCGTTGGGGCCGTTGTTTCATTCGACATATCCCTGCTGAATTTGCAGTTGCTGAATGCAACGCTCAATCGCAGGTGAGCGATCCATTCGGCCCGGCATTTGGGAATGCGGCGGTTGCATCCGCAAATCCCTCCCCAGCGCTTTGTAGGCCCAATCATTTCGATTGGTACCGACATGACATGATCAAACGAATATTCATGCGAATTAATGAGCGCTGGATCAGGGCTGTCGAGCTCTGAATCATAGATCTCCTTAATAGCCGATCGCGGCGGAAGGTTTACCACCAACTGCACAAGCAGTCGCTTTTGCACCAAGTAACGAATGGCTCTGCCAACTTCAAATGAATCGTATTTGTCCCTGATCAAAAGGTTTTGCAGCGTATCGCGATCACACCACACCATGTGGCTGGGGATTAATTTGAGGATGGCTTTTGCGCATTCGTTTTTCATGGTTGGCTCTCTGAATGACGTGACATGACTTGAATATAGAAATGGCGAGCGCCCAAACTAAGACCTTTTGTGATCAACTTGCGCCCAACTTCCAATTTTATTTCTCTAACCAAAATCGGCCCCAAACAGATCATCATTACGACCACGTTTGCCCCGCTTGTTGCGTGTAGATTTTCCGATGGTCGGCGGTTCGTGAGTCTCACCAGCCACGATCATTCCGGGCAGATCCTGCGGCCAAGGCAGCTTCTTCCGTCGGTGAAACTCTTCGGGCGTGATGTGATAGTCGTTGTAGCAAATGAACGGTATTCCGTTGTATCGTGCATAGCCTCGACCACCTCCGCCAATTTGCATTGCACTCAGATAGCGGTTCTCGGACATCGTGTGCAGATCGGTAACGCGACCACGCGGTACGTGCTCCGTTCGGTAACTGCGGCCTCCTGCCTTGCCAGTTGTGATCGTTTCCTGAACCTCTTCATGGGTCCCCATCAATGTCGATAGCATGTTGATATCGTCCAACGAATTGACAGTGAACCATTGACGCAAGGCACAATTGCCGCCAACGGCGTGATATACGGCTGGGCTATTTGAATAAAGATCGCTCATCGATTGGTTTGAGAGAACCAGTCCAATGTCATGGCTTCGCGCAAGTTGCAGGATTTGATCCAGACCTTGAGACCCTACACGTTGAAACTCGTCAATGATGACGTGAACCTTCTTATCGCGAGTTGCCAAGCGGCCAGCGATGATAAGAAAGTACAGGATTAAACGGGCAATCGCTGGAGCGCCTATCGTCGAGGTTGTTGACGGTAAGCGAAAATAGCCAACTTGCGGTTGCTGGAAGTAGTCAACAAGTTCAATTCGATTCTCCAGTACTTCCGGACTGACGATGCTTTCCGGCGTCACATTCAGGGAGTTGTAACAGCCAAGACGCTGCACCACCGCCTGCGCGTGAATGCCTGATTTGCGTAGTTCCGGCAGCAAGCCTTGGGACTCGTCCGATAGCAAAGCGTTGACTTCGTGACTCAGATGCCGAAACGACAAAGCGTCAGGATTGGCGAGGTTGGCAGCGTGGATTACGGCCGCATTGCACGAGGTAAAGAAGCCCTTGCCGTAGTCAAATCCGTAAACCAATCCACAGCACGTCGCGAGAATGTCATCTCGCTCGGAAAGGCCTAAGTCCGTCCAACCGCTGGTCAAAAACGGATTGAAAATCTGTGTATGCGTTTTGTTCTCCAGCGAGAAGAACTGCATTTTTGTTTCTGGCCGGAATGCCTGGACCGCTGCCTCGGCAGCATAGTACATCTCTGGTGAATCGCCCTTCAAGTCGATGACGATGACCGATGCGTCCCTGAAACTGATCAGTTGCTCAATCAGGGGCGCCAAACCCATCGAAGACTTGTTTGCACCAGTTGCTCCCAGCACGTGAAAGTGCTGCAAGCTAAGTTCGCGATCCACGATGATTGGTGAGCCATCTGCAGCGACGTAACCCATGAGAAGACCGTTTTGTTCGGCGAGGTTCTTTGACTGACGCATTTTGCGAACGATTGCATGCCAAGCTTGCACGCGGTCGCGGATTTCGATTGTTCCACCGACGTTACTAGCTACGACTAACGACACTGCAAAAAACATCATGGGTGCAATCAAAAACCACATGGCCGCCTGTAGGAAGAGTCCCTGCACGGCATACTGGAATCCGATGACGAACAGACTGCCTGTCGTGACTCCTAGTAGAACGATGCGCGAAAAAAAGGTACCCGCTGGCGATACAATCTGTCCCGGAGGTACAGTTCCGGGTGAAGGATAAAACAGATAGCCTGCCAGAAACTTGAGGTAGGTCTTGCTCGGAGCGGTGGGCTTTTCGGCAAGCCGATGATATCCACCGATAACTGAAATAGCTGAGACAATCCAACAAGCTTCAATCAGTCCAATCAAAGACGCAATTAGGATAGCCACAACTGTTGCGACAAAGCCTTGGATAATGAGCAACCGAAAATCGGCGGCGTTTTGCTGACGTCGTTTAGGACTCCCGACGACCGACTCGCTCGCGATCACATTGAAATGGTTGGCCATTTCAATCGTTACCGCACTGACTGACGCCAAGATAAAAACCGCCAACAGCATTGGTTGAGTAAGTACTGCAACTCCACTAAGAATGGCCATTAAAATGATGACCCATGAGTAATTAGACTTCCGCACTAGCGGGCGTACCAATACGACCAGTAAATACCCTACAAGCAACCATGGCAGGCATTTTACCAGTAAATCTTCTAAGCTCTTCGTGGATGCTGCCGCTGACTGGACCCACAGGATCAGCATGCATTGCACAATCGCGGTCGTTATGACCACTTGCGAAGCAATCGACCAGCACATGCTTTTCGTCCTCCTTCCAATGGCAGGAAGTGCGGTTTCTAATGGCTGGCTTGGTATGTTGGCCCGCTCCAGCGGGTTGTCCAAGTGAAGTGGTGGAATGGTCATAAATAGTTTCCTTTAGAGGGTTATCAAAAGACAAAGTTCATCAACAATTGAAACTTCAAAACGAGCTCCGGCTGGCCAGGATCGTTTTTTTAGTTCGCGCATAATCAGCTGCTTTTTCGCTTCCGTCGTGGTCAGAACGACGTACAACAACCGGCGTTCACTCAGCAGTTGCGTATAACCTTTGGCTAGGCGGACCTTCATGTCGTGCTGACATTTCTGAGCCACATGCGCTGGGGTTCCACCTAAATCAACGCGGATCAACCGAAGCTGAGTCTCGGAACCAGTCGTTGAGTCCCCGGATGTTTCAATTGCGTGCGCAAGCGTGCGATGCTTTTGTGGAATCCAATTCCAATCTCGTGTGAGCTCTTTCTGACTTTGGAGCTGGACGTCGGGTGCAGTTTGCAAACAGTAATTGGCGAGCGCCATGGCCGTCATTAGAGTTTGCGTTCCGAGTGGACGGATTCGATTTTTAGGTAGCCCCAGCGATTGGCAGAGTGCTAGACCCGGCACAAAGTACAAGCGGCCATGAAGGTAGTCGTGTCGCTGCAACCAACCACTGTCTGCTAGCCGGCTTGTAACCTTGGTAGTCGCATTGATGTTCGACTTGGGCAAATGTCGAAAACGAATGAGATCATTGGTCAAGACGCGATATCTGACCAAGTCATTTAGAATCTCTCGATCGCGTTTTCCAAGTACTCTGCGACTTGTCATTGATTTGGCATTACCAGATTTCATAGCAAAGCCTTTCCCGCTGGCACCAACGATGAAATTTTTTCAGTCGTTTGGAGTTGTAGACTCCACCGAACTCAATCACCGTTTCGATGTGACCCTCTTCGCTCAAGATCAAGGCGTCTGGTCTTTGCGTTGCAAGTTCCATCAACGTGGAGATCGCTGGATTCTGGCTGGCCGCGTAGTACAATTCGCCTACCCAGCGTCGCCAGCGTCCTCCCGGATGTCCGCAGAGGGTTAGATAGGTTTCAGCCAGCCCCAATTCGTGGCTGATCTGCAATGGATGTTGCGGACGATTTGCAATGGAAAAACCAAACAGGGCGTTCAGTGCCGGACCTGCGGTGTAGCACTGACGCAAGCGTGTTCCCTGCGTCAGCCATCGACGATTGAGTTGATAGGCGAGTCGATGAACCGACGGTGCATCCTGGCCCGGACACCAAGCAATTAACGGTCGTTCGATTAGAGGTGGCGTACGGGTCAGACATTTGTGTCGCGCAACGTATCCCCGAGTCGCTAGTCGCCCAAGCGATCGCAGGGCGTTCGCGCGGTCACCGGCGAAAAGTTTGTTGGTGATCTGTCCCAACGACAGAATGGGAAGGCAGCGCATCAAAAGCGATACAATGGTCGTATCGCGTTCACTGAGTTGCAAACGAACTAAATCACTTGGCGTCACCGGTTACCTCCAGCTAGAATATGCGGCGGAAAGAGACGCTGAACCCAAATAAGGTCACAGCCTGCTCTTTCGATTGCTCTAGCCTAGAAACGGGCAGCGCCCACCGGCATACTCTTTGCGCCCAAACCGCGCTCAACTTCTGTCAAATAAGGTCAACTGGCTGAAATACTATGTCGAAACAGATTCCCGATGAGACTCCGGATGACAAGAAGCCATACGTCTTGAAGCCGGGTGAAGTGTTTGTAGATCCGAAGGCCATTCGGGAACGCATGAGCGTGATGGGTTTCACCAGTCAACATTTACTTGGTAAAAAATCCTCCACGTCTCGTGGGACCGTAAATCGAATGCTTAGTCGGGGCGCAACGCAAGAAGAAAATTTGATTGCCGTCGCGAAGGCACTCGACATATCACCGAGCGCGTTGCAACCCATGACGACGTATGAGCGGGCGCAGTTGATCATGCCGAAGATCATCCCTCCGTATGATTGGGAGATTGCAGAAATGGTCACGGTCTATGTGACGGCGGCAAATGGGATTTCGTACTGCACTGCCAAACTAAGAAGTCTGGCTATGCCAGACGTTTTCGCTCGTGGAAAGCTTTACGATTTGCTGCAAGTCTATCGCATCGATCGAGAGGGCCTACGCGATAGACTGACGCGCCATGCGCGGGTCTGCGAGCGATTACGTGGCTCAAAATACTTGGCTCGCCACCGGACGATCTTTATGTTCCAAGAAGATACGGCTTGGTGGGTTTTAGATGATTGGATCGAAGGACGAACACTCGAGGACTACTTGCACGATCAACACTCTTTCAGTCACCAAGTCGTCGGCGAGATCGGATTACAAATTCTCTTCGGATTGCAGGAGTTGCATGACCAAGAAATTGCTGCACGAGAACTAGCACCAGAGCGGATCTACATCTCTGATGATTTTACCCGCATCACATTGACCGATTTTGAAATGGCAAAGTTTCTCCCCGATGGGTCCATATCAGTTTCCGGCAAATGGAAAAATCCAAGCGAGAATCCCTACCGGGCACCAGAGCACATTCCATATTCCGAAGAAGCGCAAACAGCCAAACCTGGCATCAAAGGAGATATATACAGTTGGGCTGCCGTGGTGATCGAGCTACTAACAGGAAAGCCAAACGCAGACCAAAACGTCTTACAAGCTGTTTTGGGCGACGCAGATTTGTCAGGATTTCTAGTTCGTTGCCGTAGCAAACCAGCGAGCAAACGTCCTAATAATGTGTCCGAAATCTTGGAGACGTGGCGACCCTGGGCAGAAAAACAGGGAACTGAATAATGAAATCAATTGCCGACACCTGGCTTGATGTTGACACACTTGCGGCGTTCCATTTTTGCCCGAACGCAGGGCAAATTGCTTATCTCAGGCAAAATGATGTTGTCGAGCGAGCGTCGTTTCGAATCCCCAATCTCAGCTATTCCCCGATATTTGACCCGTCCATTCTCTTACAGAGAATTGCTGATTTAAAGGTGAGACTGATCGCATGGGCGGTCGTGATTGTGACGGAGTTTTGCACGGTCATTTACCTCGCAAGTCTTGGGCATCCGCTTTTCGCAATTGTGGTAGCTTTTGCCGTTATGCCATCCCTCTACTACAGCTACATCGATGCCGAGCACCTTTGCAAAGCCGTTGCGCAGCAGAGGGTGTTTAATGCAAGCCTTCCCACAGCCTTACCGGACGGGGCAGACTCGCCATTTGCCATACATTGGTGGTCGATCGTCAAACTCGGGTACGCTCCGGCGTATCCGAGATTGTATCGAGATGAATCGACAAATCTAATGGGCCGCCCCTGGCGAATTCTCATCCATCAGGAGTCTGGCGAACGAATACCTGTTGTTCAACACGTGGTGCGCTCTGGTAATGAACTGAGCGAACAAATTGCCACCAATAATAAGCTGCTTTTGGCAGCCTGTGCGAGACTGATCGAGACTCACGAGCCGTCGACTGTTCGGTGGGGCGTAGTCGTTGATTCTGAGTCGCTGCATGCGGTCTTAGTTCCACTTGATCGAAAGGCCATTGACCAGACGGGACTACTTGCCGCGACGGCTCTCGATCAATTGCTATCTTCGCGGGGCAGTCCCTTTCGACTAATTGAACCACCGGCTGGAGCCTGCAAATTCTGCCCACTTGGTTATCCGCGCGTGGCTGGCAGACAGACTGCGATCGATGGCAAGCGGCTTCACCCAAATCTTTACAATCTCTATGACGTGGTCGACCGCAATCGTTTTTCTGCTCCAGAAATGCAGAGCGTTTTGGATCGGGATAAGGACGGAATAAACGACCCTGATGAGAACATCGAGTCAGAGCAATATGATTTTGGTTATGGCGAAGATGACAGCCAAAACGAATTCGTTGATTGGTTGAAACGATCAAATCGCCAACCGCCGCCGCGTCATTGCGACTGTGGCGACATCTTCAATTGGATTCCCCTACACTCCTACTGGGGAACACGGGAATCAAAGGCTCGAGCGGCTTTTGAGAATTGGCTCGATCGTCATAGCAACAGTTGGGACTAGCCACCGAATAGTCTTTGTAAGAAGCTTGGCTTTGCCGCGAATTGTCTTGAATGCCCCGGCATTTCAGCCAGTGGCACTCGCGTGGATTCGATCTGCTTAAATATCTTGTCCAAGGCGTTTGCAAACGATCGCATCGTTGCGAACCGTTGTCTTGGATCTAAACTCAAGGCTCGCTTCAACAGTTCATCAATCTGGAGAGGCAAGTCGTCTGGCAGTTGGCGAACCTGCGGCGACAAATCGGATATTAATTCAAGGGTTCCTTCGAACTCATCGCGATTATCTGCGTGACCAGCTTTGCCACCCATCTGCTCGTAGGGAAGCTGTCCCATTAACATTTGGAAGAGAATGACCGCGATCGAAAATTGGTCAGCTCTGCCGTCAACGACTGCTTCGTTTTCGAAGACTTCCGGGGCTGAATAATAAGGATCGCTCCCATCACCTTCGAATCTTCCTCGCGTTTTTTCAATTTGCCAACTGCTGCCAAAATCGATCAGGCAAATCGGAATTCGCTCACTTGGCAATATTAAATTCGATGGTTTCAAATCACCATGAATGATCCGGCAGTCTTGATGTAAAACGCAACAAGTATGAGCCAGAGCTCGCATGCGGCGAATTGCCTCCCAAACACCGATCGGTAGAAACGACGGCTGCTGCAAAACGCGATCCAAATACTTTTGCAAATCGATCCCCTGACACCAATCGACGACTATTTTTAGCCGTCCACCGACGCAATCAAAGTTTCGTAAAGTCGGCAAGCTTCCTTGTCGCTTAGGCAGCTGTTTCAAGCAGTTTAAGAACTGTCTCGATTCTGAAGAATCCTCGACATCAATCAGCGTGTAAAAACTACCGTCTGGAGGTGGGAGGCTGTTCCATAATAGGCCACGCTTGCGATGTGGCAGTGACAGCAATTTTCTGACCTCGTAAGAAATACCGTTCACTTGCAACGTTTCTATAGGCGAACGCTTGTTGCGTTGATTTACTGCTGGGGTCTGTCGCGATGAGCGACGGTTGTTCTTACTTCTTCGGTTCAAGGTCATGGCTCCTGTGGGACTAGATTCTCGTGCTCATCGTTGCTAGGGATACCAGACTTGGGGCACCGACAGTGCGCTGTAGTGTGACCGGCTTTCCGATAAGACACACTTAATCCATTTCACTGTCGGCTTACCTAATAAAACGTTGCGCCCATACCGTTTTTGCGTGGCACGTCGCGCGGCATCTCGCTGCGTCAGTCGACATGCCGCTTGACATTCCACCGTGAGCGGTCCAATCAGGGAGCCAGCATCTCTTTAGCGACCAGCAATTCGGCGTATTTACTGAGCAGATCGTAGGCGGGTCGGATGGCTGCCATCTCTTTATCGTTTAGATACGCACCGGCGTAATGCGACGGATAGGGTCCTTGCCCTCGGCCCCCTGCATTGAAATAGCTGAAGAATAGTAGCAACGAGCGGCAGGCTGCTTGGACATCAGAATCCGAGAACCCATGGCTCCTCAAAGCGCTCATCGAAACCGGCATTGATTCTTTCGTTTCGAGATTTACACCACCTCCAGGTTGTTTAGTTGACTTAAGAAAAAGTGGTCCCAGGTAATGCCTGATTCTCGGTAGGTCACGTTCGAATTCAGCTTCCAATATTGCCCGCTCCTGCTTAGCCTTCGCTATAATTTCTGCGGCGTCGTTCCCGGCCTTCAAGCGTGCAATTTCCTCAGCCGCCTTTTGTTGTTCGACCGCAAACGCGGCTTCTTTTCTCTCTTCTTCTTGTTCACTAGCTTCCGCGTTTCGCTTCGCAGTCCCAGTTTTTGCTCGTTCGCTCTGCGCCTCAAGGAATGCAATTTCCTGTTCCGACTTACGGGATTCGATCGCTTCAGAGAGCTTCTCCTCTGGGACTGAAAAAGCTTTTGATTCACTGACAATGAATGCCAAGCCCAAACGCCGAGCTTCCAATTGATCGTCGATTGTGCGCAGAGTATTACGTAGCGAAGCGATACTATTTACGATCTCAGTTGGTGGATCCACATGCGGGTTTCGCTCCAAATTCTCCTCTATTTCCAAACGGCAAATTTGCAGATCTCTTTCCAATTCCTGGATCGAATCCCCAATCGCTTTGACCGAGCTTTTCAAGCTTTCGAACGAATCGATCAACTTGGTGGACTGTCCCACTCGACTCCCCGCCTCATCGGTCATCAATGCTTGTAAGCTGGATTGAATCGATTCGTAGTTACCGCGATAGTCTTTAAAACTGACGCCGATCGCCCCTAAATCTTCCGAAAGGTTTTGATATTTGGCTTCAACCACTTTGGATCGTTCCGGACGAAGTGGAACTGGCGGAACGGTGACGTCCTGTAGTCGTTCCGGCCGAGTCGCTTGACTATCACGCACCGAGTTGCGAACGAGTGCATTGCCAAGTTGCGATGAGCTGTTTTCTGCTATCGGGTGATCTTCGGTCTTGATCGCCGACGCATGGGGGATCTGCATCGCAATGATTGCGATGATCAACAAGAATACCGCCATGCACGCATATAGAGCGGCATTCTTGTTGCGAAAAATGGCAAGGATGCGATTCATCAGTTGGCTCCAAATCGTCTAGGAATCATCAAAAAGTGGGCTTACTCGTCCTTGGCAATTGCAACATTCCATCCTCGGGTCGTTTTGATATACAGCACCCAAAAAATGCTGGACACGACTACGAAGGGTGCGCTTACGAAGTAATAGCCGTGAGCGTTGATCAACGTTGAGATTAGTAAAATTGTTGCCCCACAAACGGCGTACAACGCTATCAGTCGGGAAGTTTTGTCGTCGCCAACCGTTGCGGCTGATTGATCCGTGTCACTCGAAAATTGCGTCCCCAAAATGACCGCCGCGATCCAGCCGATCGCAAAGCCGACCAGGACACTAAAACGATTTGCTGGGTAAATCTGAATGACTAATGAGGCCACCAAGAGCAGCGTAAAGCCCGTCACTTTGTTCCAAGGCCAACGGCGATCTTGCGGATTTTCTGGATCGTTATCGACGTCCTTTTGGGCATCGATCTGCCGCTGCTCTTCGCGGAGAATTTCTGTCTCGCCCCAGGCGGAAAGTACAAATGGGCCCAAGGTAATTGCAGGATCATTGTGCCATTGCACACGATCCTCAGTTGCGGTGAATGTCTTAACTCCCAGGTCTTGCTTGACAATCGTTTCTCGAATTAGCATCCCCTCAACAATACGAATCGCTGGCGAGATCCAGGTAGGGATCGTTCTCAGAAAATCTAGTTGTTCGCGTGGTATGATTAATTTAGCTTCGCCAACTTTGCTCTCCGTTGCCTCGACTAGGTGTTGAATTCGACGCACAAGAGTCCGCTTTCCTTCTAGCCCTATTTCGATCTTATCTCGCTGTTTTAGTCCTCCGTCCTCAAAGAATAGACTTCGGTTCACGTTGCGTTCGCCGGTCTTGGTGAATTCACAAGTGCGAACATAGCTGCTATAAGTGCATGCGTCCTCGCCAAACCACTCCACCAGACCTAGAGCTTCAAGCCCCACCAACTCAATTAGCATTTCAAGCATCTCGGTTACAAATTGTTTCTTTAGTTGCTCAAACTCTTGCTGCAGACTCAACCTGAATTCATCCAGCGGTCGGGCTGCTAATTCCGCAGTCACACGACTCGATTGGATCGTGCCACCAAAGTTGACGTCTTTCAGAATTTCAGAATGCCAAGCACTAAGTTCGCTTTCAAATACGGGTTTCAGTTCGTCAGCGTTTTCAGCGACTTGTTCCTGAATCACAATGAGGGTACGACAGAAAGTCTGCCATTCTGCGCGATAAGTCTTAAAAACCTCAAGAATTTTTGCGTAGGTTTCAATCGACTCTTTTAGCGTGAGAGCATTCAGAATGGATTTGCAACCGGCAAAGTGCGAATTGACCTGAAACGACAGGTAGGTTCGTAATTCGAGAAGTGATTTATCTAGTGAACTGACCGGCTTCGAGTGCTGCTTATCAGCCTTGGCATTCTGCTTTTCACGATTTGGTAAAGTGCGCTCTCCAATCTCGATCTTAAAGTTTTGTTCGCTAACGAGTGCTTCTTGATTGACTAACATTTTCGAATCTCCAACGAAGTGAAATGAATTGACTTCGGCGATTCTAGGTCGTTGGAGGTGCGTAAAGAAAACAGTCAAAGTGATTTAGCTGGGCTGCTTCTTGGATCAGATAATTGTCGCTGTCAACGGCTGTCACTCTATGTCACCTGAGTGCATCGCATGTCGCCAAGATCGGTCGGATGAAAAATGCCCACGCTCACAGAATCTTTGGTCTTTGCTTTCAAAACCTGCACTGGACAGTTAGTCTTTCGCTGCCAAAGCGCGTCATGCTATGACACCCATTGTCAACATCAATGCAGCTTAAAGGTCCAGGGTCTCTACCTTCGAGCACTCGATTTTAGGTTGATACTCTTCATAAATATCCTTCGCTCGACAGCCACGGTTCAAGGACTTGCTCCACCAAGCTCTGTTGCGTGAAGACAGCCTCACCCGCCAGTTCTCGTTCCAATGAAGCTCGCTTCAATGCTCCTGCGATTTCTGGCCGCAATCGAACTGTAACTGGAATGAGACCGACCGGTTGGAAACGATTCGTCGGCTTTTGAGCGGAGAGTTTTGTTCGTCCGTTCCCAATTGTCTGTGTCGGTTCCACCTTCGTTATTGCGCGCGATTCGACCGGGTTGAGTGGTTCCGAAATGGGGCGTTCTGACGCTTGATTTTGAGTAACGAAGGATCGTACTAGATCGGAATCGACGCCCGGGACATGTGTCGAAAGTGAATTGGAAAGTGATCGTCGTTCTGCCATGTGTTCCGTTTGCTCCTATGAGTTCTGTGGTTTTAAGCTCCTCTTCTTTTCCGTATCGCCAAGACATTGTCCGTCACCGCCTCGGGCAGTAGTTCGCAGAAGAGTTGATCAATTTCGTGGGCAGCATCGCGGGCCGTGTAGCCAAGCTTCCAAACAAAGCTCGCTTGACCGGGCGCGTCCGCATAAGCTTGGCGAAGTGTTACCGGAGTATCCGCCAGCGACAGATTCAAGCTGGCCGCAGCGTCACGCATATCCTTAGTCAGTCGATAATCTTTACCAACCATGCTCAATACGGCGATCGCCTGGGGCGGTCCTTTTCGAATCGCCTGAGCTTGCCGGACGAAGGCCGTTCCCTTCTCCAGCGCGCGAACTTCGAACATCGATGCCTTGCAGGGAATAATGGCGAGGTCGGCCCACATCAGAAGTGCTCTGGACGTTTCCGTTTGAGAACCAGGGCCATCGGCAATGACATAATCGGCTTCCATCGCCAACGATGGCAGTTCGTCGAGTACCTCATCGGCGTTTGCCAGCCGGACTACTTGGATTTGTGGAGCGGCTTCAATCAGCCACTCACTCGATGACGCTTGCGTGTCGCAGTCAGCGAGAATGACTTTTTTCCCATGAGCTTGCAACCAACCGGCGAGATTTCCCGCGAGCGTTGACTTGCCGACTCCTCCCTTACTATTGACCAATGCGATAATCATGCTGGCCTCATTACACGACAGCAAACTTTCTTGCAAGCATTTTCTTGCGCATGGCTATCTGGCCAGTTAGATGACATCAAACGCAAGCTCGCCTGCCGCCACGCGTATGGCAGGCTGGCTGCATCCTCTGCTTGCTTGCCAGCCAGCCTGCCAGCGTGATATTCCCAGAGAATCAAATTCTGTTTGCCCGACATGTCAGCATGTGTCAGGGTGCGACGGAGCGAATCATTTTTTGGGTCATAGGCATACCGTACTTTGAAACACTTTTCGGTTCACCAACTACCGTGTTTTGAAACACCATTTACCGTCCTTTGAAACACCAAAGCGACCGTGAATACCGTGCTTTGAAACACTTTCGTCGACCTAAGGTATTGAAACGACAGGCGATTCGCCAGCAGTAATTTTGTTTTATTAACTCTTAAACAACAACAAACGGAACGGTTGTCATTGGAAAAAAATCGAGCAAGAAAACCACCAACCCAGCCGCCTGTAACGGCTTCCAAAACCCACGAGCTGAATGTCACCGGCGTCGATGAAATGAACTTTGCAGAGTTCCCATTGGCAGCCCTTTCTAAGCGAATTGATGATGGAAAGAAGACTGTCACGTTCGAAAAGACCATCTTTGATCGCAAAGAACGTCGCAACGTTATTCGCCGTCTGACCCTCTCGGGTTCGGATCGCTACGGTTTGCCGATCGCAAGTGACGAGGATGTTCTGCTGGGCTGCATCCAGCTCACTCGGCTCCAAGGCTATCGCGCTCCCGAAGTTCGATTCTCTCGCTATGAACTGCTCAAGTTGTTAGCGTGGCCGGATAATACCCGTAATTACCAGCGACTGGCTCAATCGCTGCGAAGGTGGAAGGGGTTGACGATTTTTTCAGACCGAGCTTTCTACGATCATGCTGCTCAAAGCTGGGTCAATCGCGACTTCAGCGTTTTTGACAATCTACAGATCTACCAACGTGAATGCCAATCCGCTTCATCCACCGCGGCCCGATCACGCTTCACTTGGAACGAAGTCATTTTCAACAGCTTTCAAGCTGGCTATCTCAAAAAACTGGATTGGAGCCTGTATCTGAGCCTGAGCAGTCCCATCGCCAAACG
>Ga0209491_10002716_pt1 | contig 30839 bp, 31 predicted proteins | sample BON02_FD_187213 | JGI IMG/M metagenome (GOLD analysis project Ga0209491, IMG submission 187213) | Freshwater microbial communities from Lake Bonney liftoff mats and glacier meltwater in Antarctica - BON-02 (SPAdes) (version 2) | ecosystem: Environmental > Aquatic > Freshwater > Ice > Glacier...
CGATTGCGACCGTAAATGCGGTGCCCGTTCTGCGCGAATGAAGACAGCCAGGTAAAGGACAGCCGCCCGACGGAGGATAACGCCTCCATCCGGCGGCGGCGCCAATGCGCCAGTTGCGGTGCGCGTTTCACCACATTTGAACGGGTGCAATTGCGCGAGGTTACCGTGGTGAAAAGCGGGGACCGCAGGCAGGCATTCAATCGCAGCAAGCTGGAACAATCCGTGACCCTCGCCTGCCGTAAACGCGGCGTATCGGATGAACGGATCGACCAATTGGTATCTGGCATCCAGCGGCAAGTTGAAACTGCTGGCGAAAGCGAAGTTGCATCAGCTCGCATCGGCGAATTGGTTATGGACGGCCTGCGCCAGATCGACAGTGTCGCCTATATCCGTTTCGCATCGGTTTACCGTGATTTCAGCGAAGCCCGTGATTTCGAGGAATTTGCCAGCGCGGTACAAGTTGCCGGCGCGGCGCCGACAGATGGCGCAGATGTCGATCAAGACTGATATCCGCGCGTCGCAGCCCCCGATCATCGTCCTGGTTCGGCCGCAGCTGGGCGAAAACATCGGCAAGGCTGCCCGCGCGATGCTCAATTTCGGGCTCACCGAAATGCGCCTGGTCGCGCCGCGTGATGGCTGGCCCAATCCCGACGCCGGGCCCTCTGCTGCGGGCGCGGATATTGTTATCGAGCAAGCCAGAACCTTCGAAACAACTGCGGAAGCGGTGGCAGACTGCACCAATGTATATGCGACCACTGTACGCAGGCGCAATGACACCAAGCCGGTAGTTACTCCCGAGGCCGCAGCGGAGGAAATCCACGCTGCGCCGGGCCGCAGCGCATTGTTGTTCGGACCGGAGCGGTCGGGGCTAGACATTCAAGACGTGTCGCTCGCCCGCAAGATTCTGACCGTGCCGATCAACCCTGAATTCGGCTCACTCAATCTGGCGCAGGCGGTGATCCTGTGTGCTTATGAATGGTCGAAATCCCAGGCGCTGGCGCAGCCAACCGTAACCGAGCAATTTCCGCCAGCCCCACAGGAGGATCTGGAGGGTCTGATCGGCCATTTCGAAAAAATGCTCGAGCCGAAAGACTATTTCTTTCCTGCAGGCCGGGCAGAGGCAACTCGGCGGACGTTGCGCAATGTGATCACCAGCGCTGGTTGGAATCATCTGGAAGTCCGCACTATGCGCGGCGTGCTGACGACCTTGGCCCGCAGACCGCGCTAGTTCGGCACCCAAAGGCCACTCGCAAGGCTTGACCTGACCACCATTCCTGATATTGGGCGCGCTTCGTGAATTGGCTCCGCATCCCGGTGAAGCGGTGGCCGCATCAGACATAATCGGTCTGGTGGTGCGAAACCGGGTTTAAGCGCAGGTCCCTCGAATGGTTTGGGGGACGGCGATAGCAAATTGGAAATGAATTATGTCGAAGCGTAAAGCATCGAAGTATAAACTCGACCGCCGGATGGGTGAAAACATCTGGGGCCGTCCTAATTCCCCGGTTAACAAGCGTTCTTATGGCCCCGGCCAACACGGCCAACGCCGCAAGAGCAAGATCTCCGACTTTGGCCTCCAGCTGCGCGCAAAGCAGAAGCTGAAGGGCTATTACGGCGACGTGACCGAGAAGCAGTTCCGCAGCACTTACAAGCAAGCCGCGCGGATCAAGGGTGATACCGGCCAGAACCTGATTGGTCTGCTCGAACGCCGTTTGGACATGATCGTTTACCGTGCCAAATTCGCGCCGACGATCTTCGCTGCACGTCAAATCGTCAGCCACGGCCATATTCGCGTTAACGGTGTGAAGTGCAACATTGCTTCGCGTCGCTGCGATTTGGGCGATGTGATCAGCCTGGGCGACAAGGCCAAGGAAATGGCTTTGGTTATCGAAGCTCAGAGCCTGCCAGAGCGTGATATTCCTGATTATGTCGCTGTGGACGGCAATGACAAGGTGACCTTCACCCGCATTCCGAAGCTGGACGAAGTGCCTTATCCGGTGACGATGGAACCAAACCTGGTCGTCGAATTCTATTCGCGCTAATCGGTTTCATAGACAAACAAAACGGGCGGTCCTTCGGGGCCGCCCTTTTTGTATCAAACTGATTTATCTAGCGGAATATTGGCTGCAATTACTCGCCGCGATCGTGATCATCCCAGCGCGCGAATTCGAAGGCAATGGAACCCTCGACCAGTACTTCCCACATCTGAGCAATCACTGTTTCGGGCAGGCCATGTGCTTTCGCCTCGGCCATAGCTGCCGAAATCACCGCAGCCTTTCGCGGTTCATCACGGACATCTTCCCGCGACGGCTTGATCCGGGCGGCGGCTTCCATATAGCCAAACCGCTTGGCCAGCAGCGCCACCAATTCCCGATCGGTCGCGTCCACGCCTTCGCGTACTTCGGCCATGGTTTCGCAAGTATCGGGCAATTTTGGCATCAAGCGTCTTTCTTCAGATAATCACGGCGGAAGTCGGCAGCAAAGGCCGCAAAGCGCCCTTCCCCGATGGCATCGCGCATCGCCTGCATCAACTGTTGATAGAAGGCTATATTGTGTTCGGTCATCAGCATTGCACCCAAAATCTCGCCTGATTTAACCAGATGATGCAAATAAGCGCGGGTGTAAGTGCCGCAGGTGGAGCACGAACAGCGATCATCCAGCGGCCCCGTATCCTCCGCAAATCGGGCATTGCGCAGATTGATCGGGCCGGTCCAGGTGAATGCCTGTCCGTTGCGGCCCGAACGGCTCGGCAGTACGCAGTCGAACATGTCTACACCGCGCTCGACCGCACCGACCAGATCATCGGGCTTGCCCACACCCATCAAATAGCGCGGGCGGTCGGCAGGAAGCTGATCTGGCGCGAAATCGAGCGTGGCGAACATCGCTTCCTGCCCTTCCCCGACCGCAAGGCCGCCGATTGCATAGCCATCAAAACCAATCTGCGTCAGCGCATCCGCGCTGCGTTTACGGAGTTGCTCGTCCAGCGCGCCCTGTTGGATACCAAACAGCGCGGCGCCTGCTGCATGGTCGCCTCCAGCATCGAATGCATCCCGGCTACGCTTTGCCCAGCGCATGGACATCTCCATCGATGCCTCAATCACTTCGCGGGGCTGATCGGCCCGGGGGCATTCATCAAAAGCCATGACGATGTCCGAGCCGAGCAGCCGCTGGATTTCCATCGAGCGTTCAGGCGTCAGCATATGTTTCGACCCATCAAGGTGGCTACGAAATTCGACGCCTTCTTCGGTCAATTTGCGCAGGTCGGACAGGCTCATCACTTGATAGCCGCCGCTGTCGGTCAAAATCGGTCGGTCCCAATTCATGAATTTGTGCAGGCCGCCAAGCCGCGCCACCCGCTCCGCCCCCGGACGCAGCATCAGATGATAGGTATTGCCCAGGATAATATCGGCACCGGTCGCGCGCACGGTTTCGGGCTTCATCGCCTTCACTGTGGCGGCGGTGCCTACCGGCATGAACGCAGGCGTTCGGATGTCGCCGCGGCGCATCGCAATGCGTCCGGTACGCGCCTTTCCATCAGTGGCGGCGATGGTGAATTGGAAGCGTGGGTTATCAATTTGTGTCATGGGCTTGCGGCCCTTAGCCGCAGCGGCCACAGGGGGCAAATGCCGGAGGAGGTAAAAGTTGGAATCATTTGATGTTGCGACCTGGCTTTATCCGACGATGTTTGCCGTCGCGATCTTCACCGGATTTGTGGATTCCATCGCTGGCGGCGGCGGGTTGGTTATGATGCCTGCCCTGCTCGCCACGGGAATGCCGCCGCATCTGGCGCTGGGCACCAACAAACTGCAATCGGTGTTCGGCACCAGTATGGCCTGCCGGAACTATTGGAAGGGCGGTTTGGTACAGGTGCGGGAGAATTTGCCAATGGTGGCGCTAGCGTTTGTCGGTGCGGCCGGCGGGGCTTTGCTGGTGCAACAGATTTCGCCCGGTGTTCTGACTTATATCGTGCCTGTGCTCCTGCTGATCCTCGCCGCTTATGTAATTTTCAGCCCCGCCATGACCGATGTTGACGCGCATGAACGGCTGTCACGCAAGGCCTATGCGCCGGTAGCGGGCGGGATCGGGCTGTATGACGGGTTCTTCGGCCCCGGCACCGGGCAATTTTTCACCGCGAGCCTGGTCGGCTTACGCGGTAAAGGGCTGACCCGCGCCACTGCCAACACCAAATTTTTCAACGCCGCCACCAATTGGGCATCGGTGATCGTGTTTGCTTTGGGCGGAAAAATGATTTGGCTGCTGGGCCTGACCATGGCGGCCGGGGCGATGCTGGGCGGCTATCTCGGGTCGCATTTCGCCATGCGCCACGGTGCGCGCGTGATCCGGCCGCTGATGATCATTGCATCTTTGGGCCTGACTGGCCGGTTGATGTGGGACTGGTTTAGCTAGGCAGCCAATTGCCGTGGAAGCCTGGCGGTACGACATGGGGAATGGTGATGGAGGCGGTCACTTCCAACGATCCGGCATCGAGAATTTCAAGCGCGCTGGTGCCCGCATCAGGATCGATTACAAAGCCCATAATCCAGCCATCACCCTCCGGCGCGTCATCGCTGCGCGGCACGAACACAAATTCGCCCGGTATCCGGCCACCGCCAAAATGATGGACAGTCTTTTCATGGCTGAGCAAATCGTGTCGTAGCAGCGGCAGGCTTTCGAAAAACTCCAGATTGCCATCTTCTGGTAAGCCGATCGACCATAGATATCGGTACGGCTGCGTAAAAAACCGTTCATCAGGCCGGGGAAATTCCTGAGGCTGCGCATCTAACGTTTCGCGGGTGACCTTCTTGGCTATGGGGTCAATTGACCAGCGTTCCAGACCAAGACTCTGTCCGTAGGGGCCAGACATTTCACCATCGAACATTGTATTATAGGCGCAAGCATCCAGCGTCACAGACCCGTCATCATTGTCAAACGCATTGCCGATATGAAAGGCGTAGCAGGGATCGATGTCGCACCAGATGATGTCCGTTGCCTGTCCCGCGCGCGGTAGCAGGCCGATGCGGGGCTGGTGCTTTGCATTCCAACGATAGGGGAATTGATACCCCGCGACTAAAGTCGGCATGGAAAATGTCACCGGCAGATCCAGAATGACGACGTATTTCGCGGTCAATGCGCTGTCGTGGATGGATGGGCCATGGCGCACAGGGATCGGCATTTCGCGCAGCACCTTGCCGTTGCGGTCCAACGCAACATGATGGATCGTGTCCTGTACCGGCCCGTCATAAGTAATTGCGTAATGCTCGCCGGTGGTGGGGCATTGATGCGGGTGGGCTGTAAACGATCCGGCCAGACCGCCGCCAAAATCGCTGTATCCAACAGTTTCCAGGTTTTCGTCCAACTCTGCCGGGTATGAGCTAGCCTCGACCAGAGCCATCGTTTTACCGCCAATATTCAGCACATTGGTGTTAACCGTGTCACCAAATCCGCGCCGCGGCCCAGGCGCAGCTGGCGGGCCACCTTTCGCTTCAAGGTCGCGCGATTTGATGTACCGGTTGCGGTACCATTCAGCGCGGCCATCTTTCAGCCGGACCCCATGGACCATCCCGTCACCAATGAACCAATGGTGCCCCTTGTTAGCTGGGCCATGGGGGTTGGGACCAATCCTGATGTAGCGCCCGTCCAATTGCGGCGGGATGGTGCCAACTACGGACAGATCGGTGAGCGTAAATTCCTCTGCCATCGGTGTATGAACCCCGCGCAGAAACGGGATTGTCGCAGGTTTCGGCAAACGTTTACGGTTGAGCGCAGCCAGCGCGACGATGGCCGGAGTGACCGCCTTGCGAATTGCTGTCTCGATTCTGCCTGCCACTGTAACTCTCCGCCGAACAAAAATGGGTTTTAAACTAAAACCAATCGTCCAGCTAGGGTATTAGTAGTGACGAATCCCCATAGCTGTAAAAGCGGTAATCATCGGCAATCGCATGGGCATAAAGCGCCTGCATACGGTCCATCCCCATCAGTGCGCTGACCAACATAAACAACGTTGATTTTGGAAGGTGGAAATTGGTCATCAGCCCGTCGATCGCGCGAAAGCGGTATCCGGGGGTGATGAAAATGGAGGTATCACCCTCGAACGGCCGGATGATGTTGTCTTCCCCCGCCGCGCTTTCTAGCAGACGCAGGCTGGTGGTGCCGACAGAAATCACCCGCCCCCCCGCCGCGCGCGCTGCGTTCAGCCGGTCTGCAGTGGCGGTGTCGATCCGGCCCCATTCGGCATGCATGGCGTGATCGGCAGTATCATCGGCCTTCACCGGCAGGAAGGTCCCGGCACCAACATGCAAGGTGAGGATTTCACGGCCAATCCCCGCTTCGTCCAGCGCGGCGAGCAATTCCGGCGTGAAATGCAGCGCTGCGGTAGGGGCCGCGACAGCGCCGTCTTCCTTGGCGAACATGGTCTGATAATCGGATTTGTCGCGCTCATCCAACGCCCGCTTGCTCGCGATATAAGGAGGCAGCGGCATCCGGCCTGCGCGTTCCAGCAGGGTTTCGACCGGCTCGTCGCCCTCAAACGCCAGGGTAAAGCTGCCGTCCCCGTGGCGCTGTTCAGCAATGGCCGCGACATCATTGGGGAATTGAATCCGGTCCCCTTCGCGCAGCCGCTTCGCATTGCGGATGAATGCCTGCCAACGGCGCAAATCGATCCGTTTGTGCAATGTCGCACCGATCTTCGCCTGTCCGCGCGATCCCTCAAGCTGAGCAGGGATCACCCGTGTATCATTGAATACCAGCACATCGCCGCGATTAAGCAGAGCAGGCAGATCGCTGACGATTCGGTCGGACAATTCGGCGGCGCCCCGCGCGACCAGCATTCGCGCTGAATGGCGCGGCGATACCGGACGCAAGGCTATGCGATCGGTTGGTAGATCGAAATCAAACAGGTCAACGCGCATGTTGCGCCCCTATGCGGGTATAGTTCAGGGGCGAAACCGGTTCGCTGTTCAGTTCAGCGGAGCAGACAACATGTCGCCCGTGATGGATGCTGCTGGTGCTGGCGGGGCAGCCACCGGTACCGGCTTGTTATCAGCGGCAATCGAGGCCTGCAAAATGCGCGTCGGGTTGGCAGGCGGTTCGCCGCGATTGATCGCGTCCACTGCGTCCATACCGGCAATGACCCGGCCGAAATTGGTGTAACGCCGATCGAGCGAGAACCGCGGATAGAATGTGATGAAGAACTGGCTGTTGGCGCTGTCTTCCGATTGGGCGCGGGCCATCGAAACCGTTCCGCGCAAATGCGGCATACGGTTGAATTCTTCCTTGAGATCAGGAAGTTCAGATCCGCCCTGTCCGGTACCGGTTGGATCGCCGGTTTGCGCCATGAATCCCTCGATCACGCGGTGGAAAATCACCCCGTCATAGAAACCCTGGCGGGTCAGCGTCTTTATCCGCTCGATATGGCTTGGCACCCATTCCGGCATCAACCGGATCTTCACCCGCTTGCCATTGGACAGGTCCAGGACCAGAATGTTCTCCAGGTCCTGGGTCGTGTCATAATTGATCGGCGTGAAACGCTTTGCTGCAGCAGCAAGCTCTGCTTCAGCATCAACCGTAGCTTCTGCTGTCTCTGCGGCATCTGCGGCATCTGCCGGAGTTTCAGCGTCTGTATCCTGTGCGGACACGGCAAGCGGAGTAAGGGCCATTGCGGTAAGTGCACCAGCAGCGATCAGGCGTTTCAACATTGTAATCCCGTCAATCTTGGAAAATTTATGCCGCCCATCTAGCGGGGGCGGCCTGTCGGATCAATGAATGATCAATAATCACCCAACTGGCCAAGCTTTTCAACCCGCCGAACTACGTCATCCCGCACTACCGGGCTAACAAACGGCGCAATATCGCCGCCGAACAACGCAATTTCCTTGACCAGTTTCGAGGCAATTGGCTGGAGCGACACATCAGCCATCAAGAACACAGTCTCAATCTCGTCATCCAGTTGCTGGTTCATGCCCGCCATCTGATATTCATACTCAAAGTCAGCCACAGCCCGAAGTCCGCGAACAATTACATTCGCATTCATCTTGCGGGCGAATTTCATCAAAAGCGCATTGAAACCGACGACCTCGACGTTGTCGATGCCCATATCTGCAACTTCACGCACGACCATCGCCATGCGTTCTTCAGGGGAAAACATCGGGTTTTTTGATGGGTTGGTGGTCACGCCAATAATCAGCCGGTCCACCAGTTTTGCCCCGCGGCGAATAATGTCGGCATGGCCCAAGGTGATTGGGTCGAATGTGCCGGGGTATATCCCAACGCGCTCGCTACTATGTGCCATTACCTGTCCCTCTCCACGATAAATCGCGCCAGCGCAGATAGCAGCGCGGCGTCTTCGCCGTGGCTGGCCAGATGCCCAACAGCCTGTTCAACCAGCGCGTGCGCCTGATCCCGGGCGCCGTCCACGCCCATCAATGTCACGAAGGTTTGCTTGCCCTGTTCATCATCTTTGCGCAGCGCCTTGCCCGCCTTGGCCTCGTCACCTTCCTGATCCAACAGATCATCGGCAATCTGGAAGGCCAGGCCGATATCACGGGCATAGGCCCGCAAATGGGCCCTGCCCTCTATCGGAACCTTGCCCAGCACTGCGCCCATTTCCACAGATGCGGCCAGCAATGCGCCGGTCTTAAGCTTCTGGAGCCGGGTAATCGCGCGCAAATCATATTGCTGATGTTCGGCGGCCATGTCCATCATCTGGCCGCCTGCCATGCCGCTCATCCCGCTGGCACCCGCCAGAGTGGCAATCAATTCGGAACGAGTAAAGGGATCGGTGCTGGTCGCATGGTCAGACAAAATCTCGAATGCCAATGCATGCAGCGAATCGCCTGCCAATACTGCAGTCGCTTCGTCGAATTGTTTGTGCAGGGTCGGTTTGCCGTGGCGCAAATCATCATCGTCCATACAAGGCAAATCATCATGAATTAACGAATAAACGTGGATCGCCTCAACCGCGCAGCCTGTGCGGACAGCAGCAAGCCGGTCAACCCCGAACAGGTCGGCGGTGGCGGCAACCAGCAGCGGACGAACGCGTTTACCGCCCCCGATCGCGGCATAACGCATCGCTTCCACCAACCGGGCGCGGGTATCTTCTGGAACTGGCAGCAATGCATCAAAGGTTTCGTCAACTTCGGCCTGTACTTGGCTAAGCCCAGCGGCGAGAACATCATTATTGACCGCCACCAAACTCATCTCAATTGGCCGCGTCGAACGGCGCTGTGCCGCTGGCCTTGCCATCCGGGCCAGCCACGATTTTCTCGATTCGGGCCTGCGCTGCGTCGAGCCGGGCCTGACAATGCAGGCGCAGGGTTTCGCCGCGTTCGTACAGCGTGATCGATTCGTCGAGCGGCACTTCTCCGCTTTCCAAGCGCCGCACCACATCCTCAAGCGCGCCCAGCGCAGCCTCAAAGGTCATATCCGAAATGTCGGGTGTATTGTCTGCCATCGCGATGGAGCATTGACCGCGCCCCGCGGCGAGGTCAAGTTAGGACATTCGATATTGGCCTTGGGGAGCGGAATATGAAGTGGATTACCGCCTATATCGTAGCCGCCATCTCATTTGGCGTGCTCGATGCAATCTGGCTTCGCTGGGCAGGCCCTAATTTCTATCGTCCGAATCTGGGTGAACTGATGGCAGAAAGTTTTCGCATCGGCCCAGCAATCGTGTTTTATGTGGCCTATATTGCGGGCATGGTCTGGTTCGCGGTTCGCCCTGGGCTGACTGGGGGATTGGCGCAGGCGTCGCTCAATGGCGCGCTGCTCGGTGCATTGTGTTACGCAACTTATGATCTGACCAATCAGGCGACTTTGAAAGTCTGGCCGGTGCATATCACCATTGTCGATATCATCTGGGGCGCATTTGCCACCTGCGTTGCCGCCACCATCGCCGCGTTTGTCGCGCAGAAAGTAGCATAGGCACATGTTTATCGGACATTGGGCTCCGGCCTTTGCCGCGGCGGCCATTTCACCAAGGGCCCCCAAGCTGGGCACGCTGTTCGTCGCCGCGCAGCTCGTCGATTGGTGTTTCGCCATTTTGGCCATAGTCGGCATCGAGAAACTGCGGATCGTGCCAGGCATCACGGTGATGAACTCGATGGATTTATATCACATGCCCTACACACACAGCCTGCTGGGATCAGTCATTTGGGCGGCGGGTTTCGCATTGATCATTCTGATCCTGCAAAAAAATTTCGTCGGAGCGTTGATTGCCGGTGCGGTGGTCGTTTCGCATTGGTTTCTCGATTTGCTGGTTCACCGCCCTGATTTGACCTTGGCAGGCAGCCCGCCGCCAATGGGTCTTGGTCTGTGGAATTATCCCTTTATCGAAATACCGCTGGAACTTGGGATAACCGTTGGTGCCTTCATCTGGTACGTCCGCCGGACGCGCGGCCCGATCATGCCGCCGATGATCCTGATGGCACTCTTGCTGATTTTTCAGGCTGCCAGTTGGTTCGGACCCCAGCCCACGCAAGTTGGGCCGCTCCTTTACCTGGCTGGGATGGCAACATTCGGGGTGATCACGTTCTTCACATACTGGGTGGGGACAACCCGGCGTCACAAGCGCCAACGGGGCTAGCGGCAGCGGCTTGCCCTCGCTAAGGGCAAGACATGCGAAAATCGAACGATGTAATCACCCCTGAAATAGTTGAGGCTCACGGCCTCAATACCGAAGAATACGCCCATGTGCTGATGGCGATGGGGCGTGAACCCAATCTGCTGGAACTGGGCATATTTTCGGTCATGTGGTCCGAACATTGCAGCTATAAATCTTCGAGGTTTTACCTGAAGCAATTGCCGACCGAAGCCCCTTGGGTGATCTGCGGCCCGGGCGAGAATGCCGGGGTGATCGACATTGGCGAAGGTCCAAATGGAGTCGGGCAGGCGGCGATCTTCAAGATGGAGAGCCACAACCACCCGTCCTACATCGAACCCTATCAGGGCGCGGCGACGGGCGTTGGCGGTATTTTGCGCGACGTGTTCACCATGGGCGCGCGGCCCATTGCCAATCTCAACGCGCTGCGGTTTGGGCGGCCCGATCACCCCAAGATGCAGCATCTGGTAAAGGGCGTGGTCGCGGGCATCGGCGGATACGGCAATTGCGTGGGCGTGCCGACTGTTGGCGGGGAAACGAATTTCGACCCGGCCTATGACGGAAATATCCTGGTCAATGCGATGACCGTGGGCATCGCGGATCAAGACAAGATTTTCTACAGCGCAGCCACCGGTGTCGGCAATCCAATCGTCTATGTCGGGTCCAAGACCGGCCGCGACGGTATTCACGGCGCGACCATGGCCAGCGCCGATTTCGGTGACGATATCGAACAAAAGCGCCCGACGGTTCAGGTCGGCGATCCCTTCGTCGAAAAACTACTGATCGAGGCGTGTCTGGAACTGATGGCAACCGATGCCATCGTCGCAATTCAGGATATGGGCGCGGCTGGACTGACATCCTCCAGCGTGGAAATGGCCACCAATGGCAAGGTCGGCATCCGGCTCGACATGAACATGGTGCCTTGCCGTGAGGAGGGGATGACTCCCTACGAAATGATGCTGTCGGAATCCCAGGAACGGATGCTGATGGTGCTGAAACCGGGCAAGGAAGCCATGGCGGAAGCAATCTTCACGAAGTGGGAACTCGATTTCGCAGTGATCGGCGAAGTGACCGAGGGCGGCCATATGGTGCTGGAGTTCGATGGCGAGGTCGTGTGCGACATCCCGCTCGGTCCGCTCGCCGAAGATGCGCCGGAATATCAGCGGCCCTATGCTTCGAAGGAAGAGTACAAGGCGTGGGCGCAGGTCAAACCGCTCGGCGACATTCCTGAAAGCACGGATATTGGCGCGGATTTGCTCAAGCTGGTGGCGAGCCCCGCGCTTGCCAGTCGGCGGTGGATTGCCGAGCAATATGACAGCCAGGTCGGCGCGGATACGCTCCAAACCGGCGGCGATGCGGCAGTGGTGCGGGTGCATGGCACCAACAAAGCGCTGGCGATGACCACCGATTGCACCCCGCGCTATTGCTATGCCGATCCCTATGAAGGCGGCAAACAGGCCGTGGCCGAGGCATATCGCAATTTATGTGCCGTGGGCGCACGTCCGCTGGCAATCACCAACTGCCTCAATTTCGCGAACCCCCAGCGCCCCGAGATCATGGCGCAATTCGTCGGCTGTTTGGAGGGAATGGGCGACGCCTGCCGCGCGCTCGATTTCCCGATCGTGAGCGGGAATGTGTCGCTGTATAACGAGAGTAAGGCGACGGGTGGAGGTTCGGCCATTCTTCCCACGCCAGCGATTGGCGGCGTCGGGATCTTGGAGGATTACTCCAAGATGATGACCAATCGAATCGGTCCGGATCAAGAATTATTTTGCATCGGTAGCCTCACTGCCGACTTGGGCCAGTCAACTTGGTTAAGCGCATTGCATGGGCGCAAAGATGGCAGCCCGCCTGCTACGGATTTGGCTCAGGCTCGGAAGGTCGGAGAGTTCATCCGCTCGCTGATCGACGCCGGAAAGCTAGAAGCTGTCCATGACGTCAGCGATGGGGGGATGCTGATTGCCCTAGCCGAGATGGCGCTGACATCTGATGTCGGTATTCATCTTGGGAAAACACAAGGAGCCGGATTTTGGTTCGCGGAACACCAGGGCTGCTATATCGTCGCCTGCAGGTACGCTTCGCTAGCGAAGCTCGCCGGTGAGGCTGGAATCGCATGCGAGCATCTTGGCGCAACGCAACTGGACGCCGAAGTAGCTGCTGATGGCTGGTCCGTGTCGTTGACCGACCTCCGCGAAGCCCACGAGAGCTTCTTCCGCGATTGGATGGAGGGCTGATTGCCCCTCCACCACGCCCTGCGGGCGCGGTCCCCCTTCCCCATTCTCTGCGAGAACAGTGACGATTTAGGTTCAATTCTCCCTGTGCCGCAGGCATGGGGAGGTGGCAGGCCGCAGGCCGGACGGAGGGGCAATGGCCCGAGCGACGACAATGCGGACAGTCAGCAAGGCAAAGGCACTGCGCCGCGATATGTCGCTGCCGGAAGTGATGCTGTGGCAAATCCTCCGGACAAAGCCTGAGGGGATAAAATTCCGCCGCCAGCATCCGCTTGGCCCTTATGTCCTCGATTTCTATTGTACTGCGGCGAAGCTGGCGTTCGAGATTGACGGGATTGCGCACGACATGGGCGACCGTCCAGAGCGGGACGACATTCGGGACAGGTTTCTTGAGAGTAAGGGATTGCGGGTCGTGCGAATTCCGGCAACGGAGGTGTTGAAGGATGTTGGGGAGGTTGCAGATATGATTATTCGGTCGTGCCATAGCCCCTCCACCATCGGCTGCGCCGACGGTCCCCCTCCCCATTCTCTGCGAGAACGAGGAGGATTATGACGCACCATCCCTACCCCGATATGCCGGATTACTCGGACGAGGAACGGATCGCTCGTGCCAAGGCAGCGTTCGAGCGCCTTAAAACCCGCCGGTCCTGCCGCAACTTCACCGATGCACCGGTTCCGCGCGAAGTTATCGAAGCCGCCATCCTCGCTGCTGGAACTGCCCCCAATGGTGCCAACCATCAGCCGTGGCATTTCACCGCCATTTCCTCGCTTGAAACCAAGCGCGCCATTCGCGAAGCGGCGGAGGCGGAGGAGCGGCAGTTTTACGGAGCGGAGGGCGGTAAGCCCAAGGCTCCCAATGAATGGCTGAGCGCCCTCGCCCCCATCGGGACGGACGAGAACAAGCCGTTCCTTGAAACTGCACCGTGGCTGATCGTGTGCTTTGCCCAGCGCAAAGGCGGGATTGAGGAAGACGGGCAAACCCAGAATTACTACGTCAATGAAAGCGTCGGGATTGCCTGCGGGATGTTGATTGCGACTTTGCACGAGGCGGGTCTGGCAACGCTGACCCATACCCCGTCACCGATGGGTTTTCTGCGCGAAATATGTGGCCGTCCGGCAGAGGAAAAAGCTCTGATGATCGTAGTCGTTGGGCACCCTGCCCCGGACGCGACGGTGCCAGAACATGCGGTAAAGAAGAAACCGCTCAGCCAGATTGCCAGCTGGCTTTAGGCCGCAGCTTTGTTCTGATCCAGCAGGTCGTAGGGGTCGATTGATTCGGCCTTCCACACTTGATGCGCCGCGGCATAATGAACCGGCTTGGCGATATTCATTTCCTGCCGGGCCTGTTCCAGCGGCATCGCCAACAAATCGCGGATAGACATTTCCGTCACCCTTGGACAAGCCTTGCCGAGACGCTTGGCCTCGCTGACAGCGCTGAATATCGGCGCGCTGGTTTTGACCTGTTTCTTGATATTATAGCCGCCGGCATAGGCGATGAACAAATGCGCGAAAGACGGGCTTTGGCTGTAGGTAAACGCCAGCACGCACTGTTCGCCCAGCGCATCGCGGCCGTAACCGGTCAGCACATGGAGCAAATCATGCGTGTCGCGCTGGCGATTGGCAAACCATTCGACCAGATCATCGAAGCGCGGACGGTCACCCCGAAAACGGTCATGTTCCGCAACCAGTCCGGCGGCGGATAGCCCTTCGCGTTCCATGAAATCGACATAGGCTTGGGCAACTGTACCCTCAGGCAATGCGCGCAAGGCAGCATGATCGTCGAGAATGTCGGGCAGATAAGGTTCACTGGCGCGGATTACCTGACCTTTTTCGCTTAACGTAAAGGCGCGGGCGCGCGGCAGGAATGTGCTGGACGGGAAGCATTCGAAGATGTGGAATACCTCCTCGGTATTCTCCTTATTCTTCATCAACTCGTTCCAGTGACCAATCGCCTTCAGCGGACGCGTGCGCAATGCAGTGCGTCCGGGATGCAGGAAGATGGTCCCATCCTGGGCAACATCGTTTGGGTTTGCCGAAACATCGGCGGTCATGGAGGTAGCAGCGTTCATTTCAGGCCCTTACTGACAATCATGTTAATATAGCTACAAGTGGTTAAACATTCCAGACCTAACCAAAGCCACCATTTATCCAGTGACCCAATCGCTCTCCGGAATGCCCAATAGCGACAGTATCGCAGTCAAATCACCGCGGTCGATCCAGCCATTCGCGGCGGCGCGCGCCTTGGGCTTGGCGCGGTATGCCATGCCGTAGCTGGCGGCCTGCAACATCGGAATGTCATTTGCGCCGTCCCCAGTGGCCAGGCTGATCGCGTTCTCGCCCAGCAAGCCCATTTCATCACGGAGAACCTGCTGTTTAACCGAACTATCGACAATAGCGCCGTCGAGCCCGCCGGTCAGATGCCCTCCTGCCACTCCAAGCCGGTTGCCAACGACACGTTCAAACCCGAGCATTTGCGCCACCGGATCGGCAAAGTGGTGGAAACCGCCGGTGACCAAAACAGTCCGGCAACCCTTGGCCTTCAATGTTGCCACCAAAGTGCGCGCGCCGGAAACCGGGACGATCCGATCATCAAGGCAATGCTGGACAGCGTCTTCGCTCAGGCCCGCCAGTAACCCGACGCGTTCGTTGAGCGCGGCAACGAAGTCCAGCTCGCCCCGCATGGCGCGTTCGGTGATGTCGGAGACTTTGTCTTTAAGCCCTGCGAAATCGGCGAGTTCGTCGATACATTCCTGCCCGATCATGGTGGAATCCATGTCCGAGACAAACAGATGTGGGATCTGTATTTCCGCCTGCGACACCAGTAAATCAGACGGGGCAAAGTGCTCGTCCAATATCTGACGCAAGGCAGCGGGATCGCCATCAGGCAGGCCAATTTCCATTACTTGACCGCAGAAATCGTCCATGCGCGCCATCGCCACGCGCATGTCGGCAGCAGCCAAAGCGTCCACAGCCCCGTCGAGGTGTGTTTCCAGCGCGGCTGGGTCTGCTATCAGGCGGGCGATGAGCACTAGTAAATCTCCTGAATCACTGACAGCCGAATTGTCGGAAGCGCGGCCGCCGGTGGCGCTCATCGCAGGGCCGACCGCGAGCGGCAAGAGCGATTTGGCCGTGCGGTTGGCGTTGGCACTGGCCGAACGGGGACAAGCCGCGGCGGTGATCAATGCCGACAGCGCGCAGGTCTACCGCGATTTGCAGGTTCTCAGCGCGCGGCCCGACGAGCAGGAGATGCGCGGCGTCGATCACCGGCTGTTCGGTATTTGGGACGGCGCGGAGCCATGTTCGGCAGGAAACTGGGCCGATGCTGCCAAGCGAGAGATCGCCGCGCTGCATGCGGTGGGCGCAGTGCCAATTCTGGTCGGCGGAACCGGCCTATATATGCGTACCTTGCTCGACGGGATTGCACCTGTGCCCGATATCGACCCGGCGGTCCGGGTGGAAGTGCGCGCCCTGCCGCAGGCCGAGGCACGTATTGCCTTGCTGACGGAAGATCCATTCGCCGCAGAAAAACTGGCTCCGGCGGACAACAGCCGTACGGCCCGCGCGCTGGAGGTCATCCGCTCCACCGGCAAACCGCTCGACCATTGGCAACAAAAACTGGTCGGCGGAATTGGCGCCGCAATTGCGCTGCATCCGTTGATCCTGCTGCCAGAGCGGCAAATACTGTATGACCGGTGCGATCAGCGTTTCGTGAGTATGCTGGATGCAGGCGCAGTGGCGGAGGTTGAGGCGTTGATGGCGCGTGAGCTGGATCAGGCTCTGCCGGTGATGCGCGCAATCGGCGTGCGGGAAATCGCCTCTTGGTTGCGCGGGGACAGCACGCGGGAAGCAATGATCGAGGCGGGACAATTGGCGACACGGCAATATTCCAAGCGGCAATATACTTGGTTCAAGAACCAACCACCGGAAGATTGGAAACGCCTCGCGACATATAACAACTCAATTGAGAGCCTGTTCGTAGGATTATTACCCTAATTTGGGTTGACACAATACTTTTATTACCGTAGTTGCGCCACCGAATGAGCCGGGGCAGGGTCTGCTTCGCTCTAGAATCATTGGAGAATACCATGTCCAGCCCCCCATCGGGCCTGAAAAATTCTGGCGCTAATACAGGTAGCGAGCGCAGCGGCGCCGCTATTCTGGTTGAAAGCCTCGTCCAACAGGGTGTTGAATTCATCTTCGGCTATCCCGGCGGCGCTGTGCTGCCAATCTATGACGAATTATTCGCTGACCAACGCATCCGGCATATTCTGGTCCGCCATGAAGCAGGCGCTGCCCATGCGGCTGAGGGCTATGCCCGGTCAACCGGCAAACCCGGGGTGGTTCTGGTCACCTCCGGCCCGGGCGCGACCAATGCGGTTACCGGCATTGCCGATGCATTTATGGACTCGATCCCGATGGTCATCATCACGGGTCAGGTGCCCACCAGCCTGATTGGCACCGATGCATTCCAGGAAGCCGACACGATCGGCATCACGCGCCATTGCACGAAACATAATTACCTCGTCAAAGATCCGGCCGCTCTGGCCCCGACCATCGCCGAGGCATTTCGTATCGCTACCACTGGCCGGCCCGGCCCGGTGCTAATCGATATTCCCAAGGATGTGCAGATCGCGCAGGCTGAGTTTGGCGAGGAACCTGCCGCAGCGCTGGCTTCCGCCCGCTATCAGCCCCAAACTGTTGCCGCGCCTGATCTGATCGCGGAAGCGGTCGAATTGATGGCCAAGGCGGAATGTCCAATATTCTATACCGGCGGCGGAGTGATCAATTCTGGCCCGCGTGCCAGTGAAATGCTGCGCCGGTTGCAGGATCTGACCGGTGCGCCGGTAACATCCACCTTGATGGGCCTTGGCGCGTTTCCCGCAGAGCATCCTGACTGGCTCGGCATGTTGGGAATGCATGGTACCTATGAAGCAAATATGGCGATGAACCGGTGCGATCTGATGATCTGCGTCGGGGCACGCTTTGATGACCGGGTGACCGGACGGCTCGACGCATTCTCGCCCGATTCGACCAAAATCCACATCGATATCGACCGCGCTTCGATCAACAAGATTGTTCCGGTCGATCTCCCGATTGTTGGCGACTGCGCGACTGTGCTTGAACAATTGATCTCCGCCTGGGGTGACCGCAAGCCCCGGGATCTGGGCGAATGGAAGGCCCGCATCACCGGATGGCGAGCTCGGGAAAGCCTTGCCTATCCCGAGAACAACAGTGCCATCATGCCGCAATTGGCAGTGGAGCGGTTGTTTGCGCTGACCCGCAAGCATGAACCGATCATCACCACCGAGGTCGGCCAGCATCAGATGTGGGCGGCGCAATATTTCAACTTTTTCAAACCCAATAAATGGCTCACCAGCGGCGGTCTTGGCACGATGGGTTACGGGCTGCCTGCGGCAATCGGGGCGCAATTGGGTAATCCCGATGCACTGGTGATCGACATTGCCGGCGAAGCTTCGATCCAGATGAATATTCAGGAATTGGGCACTGCCAGCCAATACCGCCTGCCGGTCAAGATTTTCATCCTGAACAATGAATATATGGGCATGGTCCGCCAATGGCAGGAACTGACCTATGAAAGCCGCTATTCGAACAGCTATTCTGACAGCCTCCCTGATTTCGTCGCATTGGCGCAGGCTTACGGCTGGAAAGGTATCCGCATTACGGAGGAAGCCGGATTGGATGCAGGCATCGAGGCCATGTTGGCGCATGACGGGCCGGTGATGGTCGATTGCATGGTTGCCAAAGACGCGAATTGCTATCCAATGATCCCCAGCGGCTCTGCCCATACCGACATGATTATGTACGGCGATCAGGCCAGCGGCACGATGGATGATGAAGCGAAAGCCCTAGTTTGATGAATTTTGACACGCCCACTTTCCGTTCGCCTCGAGCGAAGTCGAGAGGCTTTTCGCGCGGTGTCTCGACTTCGCTCGACACGAACGGAGTTGATTAAGATGAAAATTCACCAAGCAGAAGCGGAACGGCACGTTCTGACCGTGACCGTCGACAATGAAGCTGGCATTCTGGCCCGTATCGCGGGCATGTTCACTGCCCGAGGTTACAATATCGACAGCCTGACAGTGGCCGATATTTCGGAAAACCATGCCGTCAGCAGGCTTACCATCGTGACCCAAGGCCCGCCGGAAGTAATCGACCAAATTCGTGCACAGCTGGAACGTCTGGTTTCGGTCCACCGGGTGGTTGATCTGACTGAAACCGGCAAGCATGTCGAACGCGAATTGGCGCTGATCAAGGTCAAGGGCACCGGCGAACACCGGGTCGAAGCCTTGCGGCTGGCGGATGTTTTTCGTGCGCAGGTTGTCGATACAACGACATCCAGCTTTATCTTCGAATTGACCGGCGCGCCGGACAAGATTGACAGTTTCGTCGCGCTGATGCGTGAACTTGGTTTGGTCGAAGTTGGCCGGACTGGTATCGCCGGAATGATGCGCGGCGCCGAAGTAACGTAAAATTTGTCACCTCAGCGCAGGCTGGGGTCGCTGTCCGGCAAGCCGGACGTAATTGAACCAGATCCCAGCCTCCGCTGGGATGACGCAAGAATGGGATAGAAATGAAAGTTTTTTATGATGCCGATGCCGATCAGGATCTGATCAAGGGCAAGAAGATTGCGATTGTCGGCTACGGCAGCCAGGGCCACGCCCATGCACAGAACCTGCGCGACAGCGGCGTTGGCGAAGTAGTAATCGCTCTGCGCGAAGGCTCTGCCACCGCTAAAAAAGCGGAAGGCGCAGGCTTCAAGGTTATGACCAATGCAGACGCAGCGAAATGGGCTGATGTCATCATGGTTCTTGCGCCGGATGAGCATCAAGCGGCGATTTACGCTGATGATCTTGCGGCTAATATGAAGCCCGGTTCGGCCCTTGCCTTCGCGCATGGCCTGAACATTCACTTCGGCCTGATCGAGGCGCGCACCGACCTCGACGTATTCATGATTGCGCCCAAGGGCCCCGGCCACACTGTTCGCAGCGAATATGTGAAGGGCGGCGGCGTGCCGTGTCTGGTCGCCGTGGCGCAGGAAGCCGAAGGCGGCAGCGGCAATGGCTATGCCCATGCGCTGGCACTGTCCTACGCATCGGCTGTTGGCGGCGGACGCAGCGGGATCATTGAAACCACCTTCCGCGAAGAATGTGAAACCGATCTGTTCGGTGAACAGGCCGTTCTGTGCGGCGGGATCACTCATCTGATCCAAGCCGGGTTCGAAACATTGGTCGAGGCTGGTTATGCCCCGGAAATGGCCTATTTCGAATGCCTGCATGAAACCAAGCTGATCGTCGATTTGCTGTATGAAGGCGGCATCGCCAACATGCGTTATTCGATCAGTAACACGGCGGAATATGGCGATATCAAAACCGGCCCGCGGATCATCACCGCCGAAACCAAGGCAGAAATGAAGCGCGTTTTGGAAGACATCCAAGCCGGCCGTTTTGTCAAAGACTTCGTGCTTGATAACCGTGCCGGGCAACCTGAACTGAAGGCGAGCCGCAAGGCAGCAGCTGCGCATCAGATCGAGCAAGTTGGCGGCGAATTGCGCGCAATGATGCCGTGGATCGCCAAAAACCAACTGGTTGATAAAGCCAAGAACTAAGTGTCACCAAGCTGACATGATATTGGCTGACAGGGCAGAGAATGTTCAGGAGTTTTGTTGTGATGACATTCTTTCGTAAATTCTCTGCCCCGTCGCTGCTTTGCCTGCCAGTCCTGTTGCTGCTGACTGCCTGCGGCGGTCCAACGCAGCAAAGCGAAACAGCGGAAGATTATGCTGCCCGTATCAACGGCACCGCCCAGCAAGGCCAATCCGCGCCCGGCCCGCAAACCGCCGCCAATGGTGCAACTCCGCTTCCCGGCGCTGCGCCCGGTCCAATGGAGAATGGCACCCAGACCGACCCTGCAGCCAAGGCCTGCGGCGCGACCAATGTGGCAGAATATCTCGGGCAAGGTGACACCGCAGAAATTCGGCAGGCCATAAATGATCGGGCACAAGCCCGCGGCGGTATCCGCTTTATCCGCCCCGGCGAAGCGCAAACACAGGACTTCAACAACAACCGTCTGAATGTCATGTTAGACGCAAATGGTGTGATCCGGGATTTTCGTTGCGGATAAATCCCGCACCGGACAAGTTACAATCGTAAGCAAAATTTGGGAATAAAATTACGCAAGCGCACTCAAACTGGGTGGACATGCGCAGTCTCCTTGCGCATAGGATGGCCTATGAATAATCGTTTTGGCCTATTCCTGCGACTAACGCGCCCTTGGGCGTGACCGGCGGCGTTGCCTGATCTGGCGCGTCACCAGCGCTCAAGGGACTTTCGCAATCCCCACATATCGCAGGCCAAACACTGCATTTATTCAGAGAATTCTTTGCCATGACCACGCCCAAGAACATGCTCAGCGACCCATCGCGTAAATATCGCCCCTTCCCGCAGATTGATCTGCCGGACCGCCAATGGCCATCCCGCGTCATAACAGCGCCGCCGCGCTGGCTCTCGACCGATCTGCGTGACGGCAATCAGGCAATTGTTGATCCGATGGATGCGGTTAAGAAGCGCCGTTTCTTCGATCTGCTGGTGGAAATTGGCGTGAAGGAAATCGAAGTCGGTTTTCCCAGCGCCGGGGCAACCGAGTTCGACTTCATTCGCGGGCTGGTCGATTCCGGCAATATCCCTGACGATGTCACGGTGCAGGTTCTCACCCAATCCCGGCAGGACTTGATCCGCACATCATTCGACAGTCTGGACGGGGTCCACGCCGCCGTAGTCCACATGTATAACGCAGTTAGTCCCGCTTGGCGCGACATCGTGTTCCGCATGAGCAAGGACGAGGTCCGCCAGATCGCGATCGATGGCGCCAAAGTCATGCGGGATGAAGCCGCTGCGCGCCCGAATACTGAATGGCATTTCCAATATAGCCCGGAGACTTTTTCGACCGCTGAAATCGATTTCAGCATCGAGGTTTGCGAGGCGGTGATGAATGTGCTCCAGCCAACACCGGAACGACCCATAATCCTCAATCTGCCCGCCACGGTGGAGGCAGCGACGCCTAATATCTACGCTGACCAGATCGAATATTTCTGCCGAAATCTGCCCAACAGGGATGCTGCAGTAATCAGTTTGCACACGCATAATGACCGGGGGACCGGAGTGGCTGCGGCTGAGCTTGGCATGATGGCCGGTGCTGACCGGGTCGAGGGATGCCTGTTCGGCAATGGCGAGCGGACCGGCAATTGCTGTCTGGTGACTGTGGCGCTCAATATGTACACACAGGGGATCGATCCCAAGCTTGATTTCTCTGACATCGACCGGGTGATCGAGACGGTGGAATATTGCAATGAATTGCCGGTTCATCAACGCCATCCCTATGGCGGCGAGTTGGTGTTTACCGCATTTTCCGGCAGCCATCAGGATGCGATCAAGAAGGGCTTTTCTGCTCGCGAAACCCAGAATGACGAATTGTGGCGCGTACCCTATTTGCCGGTTGATCCGGCCGACCTTGGCCGTGATTACGAAGCGGTCATCCGGGTTAATTCACAAAGCGGCAAAGGCGGGTTCGCCTGGGTGCTGGAACAGGATCAAGGCCTGAAACTGCCCAAGGCGATGCAGGCCAATTTCGCGCCGCATGTCCAGCGCATGGCCGATGAACTTGGCCGCGAATTGAACGCAGCAGATATCTGGCAAGCGTTCCGTGATGCCTATTACGTGCAGACTACGGCCAAACATTTCCAATTGGTGGATTATGAAGAAAGCCGGGCCGCCGATGGCACCCGGACTTTCGCCGGTACGATCGAAGTGGCTGGCCAGGTGCAAAGCGTCAGCGGGCGCGGCAACGGTTTGATTTCCTCGGTCGTCGCAACCCTGCGCGAAGCCTTTGATCTGGAACTGGATGTGGTCGATTATTCCGAACACGCCCTGTCCAAGGGCTCCGACGCGCGCGCCGCGGCATATCTGGAATGCACTGGCCCGGATGGCCGGAAGATCTGGGGCTGCGGGATCGATGAAGATGTCGCCACAGCCAGCGTCCGCGCAGTGCTCAGCGCGGCCAACAGCGCACTCGCCTGAGTTTGCAATTCTGCCCCTATACGTGGGCCCAACTTACTGTACTCTCTCGGCACCATAGTGGGAGAGTACAGTTTGGCCGAAGATATTCTCGAACCCGAATTGCGGATCATCGATCCGCATCATCACCTTTGGGATTTGCGGCCGCTACTTCGCGCTTTTCCTGAGCCGCATACTCCCTTCGTCGCCGCGATTGCTGGCGCGCCTTACTACACGTTCGACCAGCTGCATGCAGATCTGAGGACTGGGCATAATGTTGTTGCCACTGTGTTCATGGAATGCGGCGCATTTTACCGGGCAGATGCAGTGGGCGCGCTAAAACCCGTCGGCGAAGTTGAATTCGTCAACGGTGTCGCCGCCCAAAGCGCCAGCGGACTATATGGCGATTTGCGCGCTTGTGCTGCGATTGTTGGCCACGCCAATATGCTGCTGGGTGACAGCGCAGCGCCAGTGCTGGAAAGCTTGATCGCGGCGGGCAATGGCCGATTTCGCGGCATTCGCCATTCTGCTGCATGGGATGCCGATCCGGCAACGCTTGGCCCTCCGTTTCAGGCACCGGAAGGGCTGCTGGTTAGCGACGATTTTCAGACCGGCTTTGCCCAACTCGGGAAATTCGGGCTGACCTTTGATGCATGGGTTCTGGAACCGCAATTGCCGGATGTCATTGCCCTTGCCCGTAAGTTCCCCAATCAACCGATTGTTCTCGACCACTGCGGCACTCCGCTCAATACCGGGGCCTATCGCGGTAAATTGCCGGAGAATTTTGACCGCTGGCGCAAGGCAATTCAGCGTTTGGCGGAATGCCCCAACGTAATGATCAAGCTGGGCGGGCTGGCCATGCCATTTTGCGGAATGCCCGAAGATGGCCCCGCCAAAGGAATGGGCTCCGAAGCCCTAGCCGAAATGTGGCGGCCCTATATCGAAACGTGCATCGAATCTTTTGGCCCAAGCCGCGCGATGTTCGAAAGTAACTATCCAGTTGACCGATGGGGCGCGACTTATCCAGTGCTGTGGAATGCGTTCAAGCGAATTACCAGTGGCGCATCCGCTGATGAGAAACACGCACTTTACGCAGGGTCAGCGGCGAATTTCTATCAGCTGGAGCATCTGCTCACCTAAACCGACAAGACATTTCCAGAAATTGCAGTCCTTTTGCCGCCTCGACAAGCTGCAATTTGCCGCATAAGTCACGGCGCAAGTTTCATTAAGCAACGGAGCATTCAATGGCGCTACCCGCCCCCTTCGATCGCCTACGCCTGCCGGTTATCGGTTCGCCGCTGTTCATCGTGTCCGGCCCAGAACTGGTGATCGCACAGTGCAAAGCAGGAATTGTCGGCTCCTTCCCCGCCCTGAACGCGCGACCAATTTCACAATTGGACGAATGGTTGCATCAGATTACCGAGGAACTCGCGGCGCATAATCGCGACAATCCAGACCGGCCCGCTGCGCCCTATGCGGTCAACCAGATCGTCCATCGCAGCAACAACCGGCTGGAAGAAGACATCGCCATGTGCGGCAAATGGCAAGTGCCAATGATGATCACATCACTGGGCGCACGGCCTGAAGTGTTTGACGCTGCGCATAGCTGGGGCGGTATCGTGCTGCATGACGTGATCAACGATAAATTTGCTCACAAAGCGATTGAAAAAGGCGCCGACGGCCTGATCCCGGTCGCCGCCGGTGCTGGCGGCCACGCCGGGGTGCAATCACCCTTCGCATTAATGCAGGAAATTCGCACATGGTTCGACGGGCTCGTCGCTCTTTCCGGATCAATCGCGCATGGCCGGTCGGTCTTGGCGGCGCAGGCAATGGGCGCGGATTTTGCCTATATCGGATCCCCGTGGATCGCGACCAAGGAAGCGAATGCTGACGAAGCCTACAAACAGGAAATCGTCGACAGCAAGGCCGCAGACATCGTTTACACCAACCTGTTCACCGGAGTTCACGGCAATTATTTGCGCGGTTCAATCGAAAAAGCCGGGCTTGATCCCGACAATCTGCCGGTTAGTGATCCAAGCGCGATGAATTTTGGATCTGGCGGCAACAGCAAAGCCAAGGCCTGGAAAGACATCTGGGGTTCTGGCCAGGGTGTTGGCATGGTCAACAAAGTCGACAGCGTGGCAGACCGGGTCGACCAGCTCGAAAGCGAATATAATCAGGCTAAGGAGGATCTGGCCGCGAGGATGTAAGTGGGGGCGTCTGATCCCTCCACGTCTCGGCCCGGCAACTAGCTTCGCCAAACGCGGACGAATTTCTTGTTGCCCGATGGTTCGAGCCGCATTTGGCTGCCATCGGGCGCAATGACTTCTTCCGTTTGGTTCAGCGGGCCATGTTGGACCAATTGTTGAACCAACCTGCCTGCCAGCTGCGTCGCGGTTGAGACATCACCAACGGAATCGGGCTCGATCCGGATTTCCTGGCCGGTGAAGAAAGCCAGCCCCTCGGTCTGGAGGCCGCCGTCGCTCATCTGCTTGAAACCCGTCAGCACCTGGGCAGGAAACGGGCCGCCATTGACCCAGCTCTCTACGCTCCGTCCAAAGACCTCTGGCCTGATCATCACTGCAGCGGGCGACCAGCAAATAGCGCGAATTCTCGGCAGAACCGATGCAAGGCTCGCCGCCAGCTCCAGCATCATACGTACCACCGGGATACTGTTGATCCCCCCGCTGAGATGCGGGCCGGCCAACAGCGAAATTGCATCCTGCGTTGATGCGAGAAGATCATAAGGCAGGTCAATGCTGTTACGGATTTCAGGGATATTAGCCGACTTTCCCGGAGCGAGATTGGTAAGGTCATAGGTCATCCCATTGCAGAGCAATTCGAGCCATGATGTGTCTGGTTGTGGCAACGCGACATCCTGCAATGCCGCAGAAGGGTCGTGGCTAATTGAAACCTCGGCAAGTCTTTCCACCGCCGCTCGAATATCAGCCGCATTGGGGCGCCCGCTGCGTTCGAATAACAGCAGAAGACCACCAGAACGATCGACGCGGTCAGAATCCATGCGACGATCGATAACCATAAGCCCCCTAGTGCCAGTCCAGCGCGCTACTTTGCCCGATTCGCCTAGTTCGTCGAGTCCTCCAAACGGTGTTTAAACCATTATGGATGCTTCAATTTAGTACACCCCGAGGGTCAAGCCCTCTGCCAGCGCGGCCCCAAGGTCCCGGCATTCCCGCAATCTATCCTCCGGGACGGTCTTCATCGCCAAAATCTGTTCGGGGGTTTGTGCAGCGCAGTTAACAATTATTGGCTCGGCAACACGCCGCAAACGCCAGCCCTTGGCTATCCGGTCGATCTGTCGCTGGGCGCCCTCCCCGTCAGATCCTGCCGCGATCACAGTGGCATAGGCGCGGCCTTCGATCTGGCCGAGCACAGGATAATAGCAGCGATCAAACATCTCTTTCATCAGCCCGCTCATGCTGGCCAGATTTTCCGGACAGACGAATAGATACGCGCCGCATGCCAGTAAATTGTCTGGCGTCACGTCCTGTGCGGGCAAGATCATCCCGCACTCCCCGGCTCCGTCCGCTGCCGCCTCCGCCAAGGCGCGGCTGGCTCCGGTGCGGCTATGCCAGACGATCAGCAAAGTCTTCTGCGTAATTTCCATAGGCCCGATTGCCGGTTGCGACTGTAGATTGTCAATCGTCGCCACTTTGCGGCAACACGTACATCCTATAGGCAGGCCGGATGGTAACCCGCACACATGCACCGGTTTTTGGCGTCACCCGCTCGCTATCAGGCAAGGCATGGCACTGGCGCGGCGGTAACATGGATGTCCGCAGCGAGGCGGCCGGGCTTGAAAATGATATTGTCACCCAGCTGTTGCTTTCGCGGGGCGTGGCCCAGGAAGATATCGAGCAGCAGCGCACGCCCACCATGCGCGGGTTCCTGCCCGACCCATCAGAATTTCAGGATATGGACGCTGCGGCAGAACGGATCGCGCAGGCGGTATTGGGGCAGGAAGCAACCACAATCTACGGCGATTATGACGTTGACGGGGCCACCAGTGCAGCCCTGTTGATCCGTTTGCTGCGAATGTTGGGCCATGATGCCCATTACTACATCCCTGACCGCTTGCTGGAAGGGTATGGCCCGAGCGGCAAGGCATTGGTGCAATTGGCACAGGAAGGCTCCAGTCTGATCGTTACGGTGGATTGCGGAGCAATGGCGCATGACGCCCTCGCCCAGGCGCATGATGCGGGCGTTGATGTGATTGTGGTGGATCATCACAAATGTTCGGCCGAATTGCCCAAAGCCGCCGCGATGGTGAACCCGAACAGGCTGGACGAGAGCGAAATAGGCGCGGCGCATGGTCATCTGGCGGCTGTTGGGGTCGCATTCCTGTTGGCCATTGCGATAGTGCGCACCTTGCGCGGGCATGGCTATTTCAAAACCCGCGAAGAACCCAATCTGATGGCCCTGCTCGATCTGGTCGCGCTGGGCACTGTTGCCGATGTGGCTGCATTGCACGGCCTCAACCGCGCATTCGTGGCGCAGGGCCTGAAAGTGATGGCGCGCCGGGATAATATCGGCATGTCGGCTTTAATCGACGCAAGTCGGCTCAAGCGCGCGCCAGCCTGTAGCGATCTTGGCTTTGCCCTTGGCCCGCGGATCAATGCCGGCGGCCGGGTGGGCGAATCGACGCTGGGGGTTCGGCTGCTGACCACCGAAGATCCCGATGAAGCAGCCAGCATCGCTGCGCAGCTTTCCAGCCTCAACGAAGAACGCCGCGCAATCGAGGCCGAAGTCCAGGAAGCCGCTGAATTGCAGCTGGACCGTCAGCATAACCGCGCGGTCATCGTAGTGTCCGGCAAAGGCTGGCACCCCGGGGTAATCGGTATTGTTGCCGGGCGCATAAAGGAAAAGACTGGCAAGCCAACGCTGGTGATTGCACTCGATGTCGAAAATGGTGACGGCGAAATACAGGGCAAGGGATCAGGCCGATCGATTTCCGGTGTCGATCTGGGCGCAGCAATCATCGCCGCGCGTGAACAGGGATTGCTGGTGGCGGGCGGCGGACACGCCATGGCGGCCGGCCTGACGATAGACGCCGATCAAGTCGAGCCACTAGCCGACTGGCTCGATGAAAAATTGGCCAAGGCAGTTGGAAACGCAATGGCCGAACAAGTCATGCAATTGGACATTGCGCTAGCGCCCGGCGGACTGACACCCTCGCTGGTTGAAACAATGGACAGCGCCGGCCCCTTCGGCATTGGCTGGCCTGGACCGCGCGTAGCAGTTGGACCAGTGCGGCTGATAAAGGCAGATATTGTGGGTACTGATCATGTCCGGCTGATTGCCGCGGGTCAGGATGGCAAGAGCTTTAAGGCAATCGCATTCCGTGCTGCGGAAAGCGAAATGGGTCAGGCTCTGCTGCACGGATCGCGCGGGCGGTCACTGTGGCTGGCGGGCCGCGCCAAGATTGACGACTGGGCTTCGCGCCCTCAGGCAGAGCTTCATCTGGAGGATGCCGCTTGGGCAGATTAGGGGCCGATTAGGGGCCGATTAGGGGCCGATTAGGGGCCGATTGCCCAGATATGTCGTATTTAGGCAAAACGCGCCTTGACGCCGAAGCCAACCCTGCCTAATTGCGCGCCCTGACCTTTGGTACACCATCGGTTTGGCCCCTTCGTCTAATGGTTAGGACGCTGCCCTTTCACGGCTGAAATACGGGTTCGAATCCCGTAGGGGTCACCATTATTGGTGCTTTTACCGCGGCGGCTCGCTGAAATGGCGCGGCCAAGGCCAACCACTCCCACAAATGAACCGATAATTTCTTCTCGTGCCAGATGCATGAGCTTGAATTTGCGGGCCACAGCTGCGCCGCATTTGCGGTGGCGGAACTGGCACATTGCCGCTAACGCGCAAGCTATGGAGCAAGGCCCACAAGCACCCTGGCCGGGAATTTTCATCGCCTTGGCGACGACCGCTGCGATGTTGCTGGCCGGGATCAATTTTTGGTTGGCGCTGGCAGTCGCTCTGGTTTGGGCCGGTTCGCTTTTTCTGGTTACCAGCGCCCCGCCCAATCCTGTCGCAGCGCCGAGGAAGGGCCCATTCAATCAGGCCACGGTCGCGCAATTGATCGAACATTCCGCAACGCCGCTGCTGATGACGGAAAACAACCGCGTTACGATTGCCAACGATGCCGCACGTAAAGTGCTCGGAAGCCATATTGTCGGACAGGATGTGCGGGTCGCATTCCGCCATCCAGGAGCCATTGCCCTGATGCTGGCGGATGAACCCGGCAGCGCGCTGATCAAGAATCTCGGGCGCCGCAACGATATCTGGCAAATGAACAGGCAAATTATCGACGACCGGTTTGCAGTGGTGGAATTAATCAACCAAACTACCGAAGCACAGGTGAGCCGGGCGCATACCGATTTTGTGGCGAATGCCAGCCACGAATTGCGTACCCCGCTTGCTTCCATCATCGGCTATGTTGAAACCCTGAGTGATGATGATCCATCTGTTCCGCCGGACACTCGGAAAAAATTTCTCAGGACAATTCTGGCAGAATCGAATCGATTGCAGAGCTTGGTCAGCGACTTGATGTCGCTATCCCGGGTGGAGGCGGAAAAACATGACGAGCCTGGCCAGCGCGTCGAGCTAAAGAAATTGGTCATGGCATCATCGTTCGATGCAGCAGGCGAAGCGCGCCAGAGCCGAATCGAATTTCAATGCGCGGCCGATATCAATGTCCTTGGCGACACCAAACAATTGGAACAACTTGTGCGGAATTTGGTCGATAATGCCCTGAATTATGGCGACCCGTCTGCAAATGTGACCGTTTCTTTGCACAAAGATGACCATGGCTATGCGTCTTTGATGGTCCAGGATCGCGGCGAAGGCATTCCCCCGGAACACATTCCGCACCTTACCCGGCGGTTTTACCGAACTGATCCTGGCCGCAGCCGCGCCTCGGGCGGGACGGGTCTTGGCCTTGCGATTGTGAAGCATATTGTGGAACGTCACCGCGGACGGCTCGACATAACGAGCGAGGTTGGTCAGGGCACATCGGTAACGGTTAGGATTCCAGAGTTCGCTGAAATAGCAGATGATGTGCCATGAACTTGTCACATAAGTTGAACATGGGGGCTGCAGAGGGGCATTGGACAGCGGATTCTTTGAGATGAATCGCAGCATTCAGCGTCCAAAAAAGGAAGTAGCTATGAAATTCAGTTCTATTTTTGCTTTGCCAGCGCTCGCAACTGTCACTCTGCTCGCCGGTTGCGGCGGCGGCAGCGACACGACCCGGGATTCAATCCGTGCGGTCGGCTCGTCGACTGTCTATCCATTTGCCAAGAAGATCGCAGAGACATTTATCCTGTCCAATCCGGGCATGGCCTCGCCAATTATCGAATCGACCGGAACTGGCGGCGGGATCAAACTGTTTTGCTCTGGTGTGGGCGCAAACACACCCGACATGGCCAATGCATCGCGCCGGATGAAAGCCTCCGAATTCGAAACTTGCGTCGCCAATGGCGTGACTGATGTCATCGAATTGCAAGTCGGCCTGGACGGGATCGCTTTTGCCTCTGCGCAAGGCGGGATCTTGATGAACCTGAGCCCCAAGATGGTCTATGAAGCGCTGGCTGCGAAGCCTTATGGCAAGGAACAGACCGCGAAATTATGGTCCGACGTTGATCCTTCGCTGCCCGCAGAAGCGATCTTGGTGTATGGTCCGCCGTCCACTTCCGGCACGCGTGACGCGCTGAAAGAACTGATCCTCGAAGTTGGCTGTGACAGCGATCCGGCAATGAAAGCGCTGAAAGACAGCGACAAGGATCTCCACACGCAAGTTTGCACCGAAGTGCGTTCCGATGGCGTCTATGTTGATCAGGGCGAACAGGACAATCTAATCGTCCAAAAGATCGAAAATAACCCCAAGGCTGTTGGGGTGTTCGGCTATTCCTACCTCGAGGAAAA
>Ga0209491_10002717_pt1 | contig 30837 bp, 31 predicted proteins | sample BON02_FD_187213 | JGI IMG/M metagenome (GOLD analysis project Ga0209491, IMG submission 187213) | Freshwater microbial communities from Lake Bonney liftoff mats and glacier meltwater in Antarctica - BON-02 (SPAdes) (version 2) | ecosystem: Environmental > Aquatic > Freshwater > Ice > Glacier...
ATGAGGCTTGAAAACTAAAATAGCAGTAACAGAAAACATTATTTTCTAGCGAACGACTTAAAAATCGTTTTTTTAACCAACAGAACTTGAAGTGAGGCCGAATTTACAGAACAAACGTTGCTTTATCGAGTCGTGCTAAAAGATTTAATCATAGGTACTGCTGTTGAGATGTCTTTAGGCAGTGAAGCTGAGCAACAAGCAGCAGCTGAGAATGCTTTTATGAGACAATTTATTCGGGGCTTTTATGATGAGGCATACAAGGCTGTGGATTCTGCAGTGCGAAGTAAAGCCGGTAGGCATCAGCAAGCTGTACAGTCTATCGTAGGCATCTTTACTAATCCAACGAGGATGTTAGAGGTAGGCTTACCTCCCGCGGTTCTCAGTACGGTGGCTGTAGCGCGTCAAGGCATGGTTGGCTCTACGGGTGCCGAACAAATGACAGCGTTTGTGGAGAGTATGCTTTCTCAAGACAAAAGCAAGCAAGAACAGGCGACAGCATTTATCCTTGAAAAATGCCATATTAATGACCGTGATATGGAAGCTGTATTTCATGCTATTGGAGCGATGATGTCGTCTGGAACAAGCATATTCGCAGTAGAGCAAGTACCAGAAGCAAGATCTATTCAAGCGTTAAATGCGCCAACAGGTCCTGGTTCTTTTAAGGCTAAAATAACTTCTGCAACAGGTTGGTCTACTGGCTTCTTGAATCGAGCAGAAAAACAGGATAACGAGGATGGGGCAACATTAGTCCTTTTAACTTGATGTCATCATACTAAAATACCCAAAATACGTGGCGATGATTTTATAAGGTATCAAAAAAAGAAAGGTTGTTAAGGCATAAAGACGTAGGTTGATTTGTGTGAGCCCAAAGCCATAATTAACCAAGCTAAAAGGTGCCGGTGTTAAGCGCATCACGGCCACAGATTTCCAGCCGTGATGCTCAATACGATGGCTCAAGCGTTGGAGTGCGGCGCTTTTTTTAGGCGACAACCAGTCTGTGCCAAAATAACGACTAATCAAAAAAGCACTGACGGCTGCAATGGTTGCACTGAAAAGATTGAGTATCGTTCCCCAAACCGGTCCAAAAATAGCGCCACCGGCTAAAACTAAAGGTGCAGCGGGCAAAAAAAGTAGCGTCGTCAAACTAAAAAGCAAGACAAACAAGATGGGTGCTAACCAACCCAAACTTTGCACCCAAAAAATCATCATGGTGAGCTTGGCATGAAATGTCCAGGCCATGGAGATGAGTATTATCAATGCAAAAATTTGAGTGATTTTTTTCATGGTTGATGGGCTCTTAATGTATCATTAGTGTTTCCTAAATATAGGCTCAATTTCATCGTGATTGAATTGAAATTGGTTCTTGCAATATTCACACGTCACTTCAATATAACGATGGGTCTCCAGGACTTCAAGCGCTTCTTTTTCGCCAAGAAGTGTGATTGAATTGAGCATTTTATCTGCATTACATGGGCAATAAAATTTGACCGGGTGAGGTTCAAATAGCTGAATGGTTTCTTCACAGAATAAGTTATGGAGCAGCGTGTTATTATCCCAGCTTAAAAGCTCTTCATTCGTAAGGGTGTTGGCCAGTGTTTGAATGTGTTGCCATGAGCTTTTTGCCTCTTGATCTTCTGTAGGTAATTTTTGAAGCAGTAAGCCGGCAGCTTGCTGAGTTGTATGATCATAAGCAAGCCATAATCGTGTTTCTAGCTGCTCGGATTGAACAAAATAATTTTCCAATGACTGTGCAATCGATGCATGGTTAATGGCGACGATGCTTTGGTAATTTTGGTGGGTTTGATTGTTTTGAATGGTAATCGCCAAATTCCCTTGCTCAAAATCAGCATGCAGCTTGCTCGGCAGGCTTTCTTCATCCCACTGGGCGGTGGCGCGCATACGATATTGATTATCACATTTAGCAACAAGCATTTTAATTGGACCCGTGCCTTGGAATTGCAGCGTGAGCTGACCGTTATATTTGAGTATGCTTGATAGCAAACTTGTTGCACAGAGTGTTTGACTAAGTAAGTCGCACAGCTCAGCTGGAAAATTATTTTGTTTAAGAATCACGTCGAGGGTGTTATCCAGTCGGATGATTTCACCTCGAACACAGGTATCTTGAAAAAGAAATCGTTGTAAAGTATCGGTCATGGGTTATACGCCTAATTATGCTGGTTTAAATTAAGATGTTGCTCATAAAGCTTATTAATTTTTTGGGGATCACGTCCCAAGCGATATAAGCCTTTAATCAGCTGATTCATAAAAAATTGTTTGAAGATACCTCTATCTAAAAATCGAATGGCTGATGTGGTTGCTATCTGGGGTAGTAATCGAGGCGTACAGTGCGCTTGTAATAAACACGAAAGCGCTGTGTCTTCAAAAATAGCAATATCAGGCATAGGCTCCGCGTTTAAATACGCTTTATTAATTACCATGCAATGATCTAAATAAACAATATTTTTCTTTTGGACACGAACATGATTTGAATACCACGAAATAAATTTTAAAAAAAAGTGTGCATGATCGAATCGATGCGTAAAGGCAGCCCAATGAGGTAAGACGGGCTCGGTTTTTAAAAACTCGAGGGCGTCAGGTGAAAGCAGCGATCGCGGATGATACAGCAAAACATGAGGATGGGTTGCTTGGTGTATACCGAGATTTAAACGCGCCGCACGGGTTGAATGCTCTAAAATATACAAGAGGGCATGGTGCTTGCACACCAGCGCTTGGGTGTTATCGGTGGAGCCACCGTCGACGCAAATTAACTCGAAATATGGCTCGTTTTCAAATTGCGTTAAAATTTGCTTTAAATATGGATTTTTCTCTTCGTTAAACATTGAAACTATCACAGATAGCATCGAAGTAGCCCTTGATTGTCCTTCTCCCGCGGGCGGGAGAAGGTGCCCGTTAGGGCGGATGGGGGTTTAAATAATCGCAAGATTCCCTTTGTCTTCGAGCCATGCTTTGCGATCAGATGCTCGTTTTTTAGCGAGTAACATGTCCATCATGGCCATGGCTTCAGGCTCATTGTCGAGTGTTAGTTGCACCAGGCGACGGGTATTGGGGTCCATCGTCGTTTCACGCAGTTGAATCGGGTTCATCTCACCCAGACCTTTAAAGCGCTGCACGTTGATTTTGGTTCGACCTTTTTTGTTCAATAGTTTGATGATGCTGTCTTTTTCGTCGTTATCTAAGGCGTAATGCACAATATTACCTGCATCAATACGAAAAAGTGGTGGCATAGCAACGTAGATATGACCGGCTTTAACTAACGGCTTAAAATGCTTCAGAAATAATGCACAAATGAGCGTAGCGATGTGAGCACCGTCGGAGTCGGCATCGGCTAAGATACAAATTTTACCGTAACGTAGTCCACTTAAATCATCGGAGCCTGGATCAATGCCAATGGCGACGGCAATGTCGTGAATTTCTTGTGAAGCAAGCACTTGGGATGAATCCACTTCCCATGAATTTAAAATTTTACCGCGGAGTGGAAGGATCGCTTGAAAATCTTTGCTGCGCGCTTGTTTTGCAGAGCCACCAGCCGAATCTCCTTCAACTAGAAATAATTCGGCTTGAGCTAGATCTTGTTGCAAGCAGTCGGCGAGCTTTCCTGGGAGAGCCGGGCCTTGTGTTAAGCGTTTTCGTGTGACTTGTTTAGATTGGCGTAAACGTTTTTGTGCGCGCTCAATCGCGAGTGCTGCAATTTCTTCACCGGTATTACGGTGTTGGTTGAGCCATAGCGCAAATGCATCTTTGACGACGTTATTGACGAGTGATGCTACCGTACGTGAGGTGAGACGTTCTTTGGTTTGGCCTGCAAATTGGGCTTCTTGCATTTTCAGTGATAAAACGTATTGACACGGTTCCCAGAGATCGTCTGCCGTGAGTTTGACGCCTCGAGGGAGTAAATTACGAAGTGTGCAAAAATCAGACATGGCATCAAATAAACCCGAACGTAGGCCGTTGACGTGTGTACCACCTTGAATGGTTGGAATTAAATTGACATAACTTTCCGTTAGGGGCGTCACGGGGGAGGCTTCCCAAACCAGTGCCCATTCAACGATGGTTTCTTTCGCGTCAAATTCGCCTACAAAAGGCTCCAAAGGAAGATGAGCGTCGCTGTTTATTGTTTGTGTTAAGTAATCACTGAGCCCATGCTCGAAACACCACGTGGTGGTTTCGTTATTGAGGTGGTTGATCAGTGTAATCGATAATCCAGGGCATAAAACCGCTTTTGCGCGCAATAAGTGACTGAGTGGTTTGATGGCCACACGCGTGGTATCAAAATAACTTTCGTCAGGTGTAAAACGAATCGTTGTACCGGTATCACGTTTTTTAGCTGTGCCTATTTCTTCGAGCTCGGATGCTTTGTGACCGTTGGCAAAACGCATATGGTAATGCACGCCGCCACGTTTAATATTCACATCGAGTTGGTGTGACAACGCATTAACAACAGAGACACCCACGCCGTGCAGGCCACCAGCAAACGTATAGTTTTTATTGGAAAATTTTCCGCCAGCATGCAGTTTGGTCATGATAACTTCAACACCGCTGACGTTAAGTTTGGGATGTAAATCGACCGGCATACCACGACCGTTGTCTTCGACTTCGATGGATCCATCTTCATGTAACGTTACAATAACTTTATCGGCGAAACCCGCAAGCACCTCATCGACACTGTTATCAATGATTTCTTGCGCTAAATGATTGGGGCGTGTGGTGTCGGTATACATTCCCGGGCGGCGACGTACGGGGTCGAGTCCGCTTAATACTTCGATGGCTTCAGCTGTGTATTGTTCAGACATAATCGGTGGGTTCCTCTAGGCTATGACGTGTAGTTTAACATGAGAAACGGCCTGCGTCGTCGTGTGCTAAGTTATTTAAAGATGCATGTTGACTGAGGTAGGATCGTTCATAATCGGGTTCTTCACTTAGAAGCCTTGTAATAAAATGTTTAAAGCGATGTTTCCCAAAGAAAGAGTATGATTTTTCAGTCATTAATATTTGAATTTCAATTTTTGATGAGGCTATTGTTGAGCGAAAACATTCAGCATACGATTTTTCAGGGTACAGATGAATGGTATGAGACAACCGACTTAAAAATTCAAATTTATAGCGATCACGTAATGAAGCAGGGCAGTTATCTGCGTTATAGAGTAATAATAAGCGGTCAAGTTCTGATTGAAGGTACTCGGGCAATGGGTTTTTTGTACGGATAAAGCAGCGATACATATAGCGCTCCACGATGTTGGTGCGTGTTGTTCGGGGTAAGGTGCTTTCGTCCAATGTTGCTAACACATGAAAATGTAACGATCTCATCAGTTTATTCAACTGAACATAAGGTGTGCCGTTCGCTTTGGATAGTGCTTGACGGAATGCGAGAAAATCATGATGGAAGGTAGTTGGCTCGGAAGCTAAAAGTTTATTTAATTGATGCTTTAGTCTTTTTTCATGGGTTGCATGAGGGCTACGTAAAGGGCTGCGATTACCTAGAAGCGCGACGTCTTCGAACATGTCATGTTGAACGCGATAACTGCTTTGGTTTAAAAAAGTAATCAACTTAGTGAGTTTGCCTAGAATAAAACTGATTTCATCTTCATCCGTAAGTTGTTGGATGGATGCGGTGACGTTTCCAAGATACGAGCGTAGCGCGTCGATTGGAAGCGTGCTCAAGTGTCCTTCCCATGTATATAAGCTTTTGGGTAGGGTGATATCGATGCTACGTATAAACTCAGGTAATGTTTGAGGTAGCTGAATGAGGTGAAGAGCATAAGGTTCACATTGTTTTGGACGTGTAAATTCCGAATATGTGTTGATCGCACCCATGTGGTTTAATTCAAGATTGATGCATGCAAGTTTCACATCCAGGTTTTCAATGTCTTGTGTATTTGGATGGTATGGTTTCAGATGAATGACATGAAAAAAAGCATGACGTATGCTCGCTTGGATGTATGCTTGGTGAGGTGCCATGCAGTTAAGTGCAAGCAGTTGTTTGGTTTGTTCTATCAATTGCCTAATCGTATTTGTGGATAATGCTTTTAATCGGATGGATAGGTGGTTAAGTTGGGTGATGATACGATACAGCGCATCTAACTCCTCAGGTGTTGCTTCAATGGACAACCTAAGTTGCTGACCTGGGCCAAAAGGGATGTCAACATCCCTACATTTTAATGGTTCGTCTTCAGAAAATCTAACCGTTTGATTGTGTCCACGCATGGTGATTCCCCTTAAATAGCCTTCCAAAAATTATGCTGTAACTTGAATTTGATTACAAGGTGGTTGTATTTTTTTCCATCTCTAGATTGTACAAAATACTCAAGTCAGTGTATGATACGGGCCATTGCTTTGAATATGGAACTAAAACGGTACTATATTAATGGTGGTTTTATGTTACGCATTAGTAAATTAGCTGATTATGGAACGGTGGTCATGGTGTTTTTATCCGGCTGCACGGGTTTATCCAGTGCACGTGATATTGCCAAGCATACCCACGTGAGTTTGCCGACGGTCAGTAAGTTACTGAAGCGATTAACCGTTGCGGGCTTACTTGTTTCGACACGTGGCACCGCCGGGGGCTATCGTTTGAAACGTGCGGCAACTGAGATTTCAGTAGGCCAAATTTTATATGCATTTGATGAAGTACGCGGGCTGACAGCATGCAATTCAGATCCGGAAGCTTGTGCGCTTCATCATGTATGCCAGGTGCAGGGTAATTGGCGTTTAATCAGTCAGTCGATTGAGGCCGCACTCCAAAGTGTGAGTTTAGACGCGTTGGCGAAGCCTGTTATTCCTGCAAGCGATCTTGAACATATGAAACATGTTGTGATGGGAGTTAGTCGTGTCAAAAGAGGATGAACCGCTCAGTGCGTTGTTAGATGGCGATTATCAGCACGGGTTTTTTACGGACGTTGAATCAGAAACGTTTGATCCAGGGCTTGATGAAGATGTGATTCGTCGTATATCGGCAATGAAAGACGAACCTGAGTTTTTATTGGCATGGCGCCTCAAAGCTTTTGAACATTGGAAGACCATGCCAACACCCGAATGGTCGAGCGTGCATTATCCGAAAATTGATTTTCAGGATATCTCGTATTATTCCGCGCCCAAAAGCATGGCAGATAGACCTAAAAGCTTAGACGAAGTTGATCCGGAATTATTAAGAACTTACGAAAAGCTTGGTATTCCCTTGCGTGAGCAAGAAATGCTCGCAGGTGTTGCTGTGGACGCTGTGTTTGATAGTGTCTCGGTCGCAACCACGTTTAAAGCTAAGCTTGCTGAGAGAGGTGTGATTTTTTGTTCGTTCTCAGAAGCCGTTCAAGAGCACCCTGAGCTTATTAAAAAATATTTAGGGTCTGTTGTACCTTATCGTGATAATTTTTATGCGACCTTGAACTCAGCTGTATTTACCGATGGTTCGTTTGTTTATATTCCTAAAGGCGTGCGCTGTCCGATGGAGTTATCGACTTATTTTCGAATTAATGCCGCGTCAACGGGGCAGTTCGAACGGACGTTGATCATTGCTGACGATGACAGCTACGTGTCTTATTTAGAAGGCTGTACCGCGCCCATGCGTGATGAGAATCAATTGCATGCCGCGGTGGTGGAGTTGGTTGCACTGGATGGCGCGACGATTAAATACTCAACCGTTCAAAACTGGTATCCCGGTGATAAAGACGGTAAAGGCGGCATTTATAATTTTGTGACCAAGCGAGCGGCGTGCCGTGGTAAGGGCTCTAAAGTTTCGTGGACACAAGTCGAAACCGGTTCTGCGATTACGTGGAAGTATCCGAGTGTGATTCTCAAAGGTGATGATTCGGTCGGTGAATTTTATTCTGTGGCGGTGACGAATAATTACCAGCAAGCGGATACCGGTAGTAAAATGATTCATTTGGGCAAAAACACACGCTCAACGATTATTTCTAAAGGGATCAGTGCCGGGCACTCGCATAATGCGTACCGTGGTTTGGTTCGTATCACGCCGATGGCCGTGGGCGCACGTAATTACACGCAGTGCGACTCGATGCTGATGGGTAGTGATTGTTCAGCACATACGTTTCCATATATAGAATCTAAGCAAGTACAAAGCCAAATAGAGCATGAAGCGACGACGTCGAAAATCAGTGAAGATCAATTGTTTTATTGTGAGCAGCGCGGTATCGATCCTGAAGAGGCGGTATCCATGATTGTCAGCGGATTTTGTAAGCAAGTACTTAAAGAATTGCCGATGGAATTTGCGGTTGAAGCAACCAAATTACTCGGTATTAGTTTAGAGGGGGCAGTAGGATAATATGTTATTAATTAAAAATTTACAGGCATCAATCAACGGCACACCGGTTTTAAAAGGTATTGATTTAGAGATCAAGCCAGGTGAAATACATGCCATCATGGGCCCTAACGGCTCGGGTAAAAGTACGTTATCTAAAATTCTTGCAGGTCATCCTGCTTATGAAATCACCGGCGGAAGTATTACGTATTGTGGCGAAGATATCACGCCTTTATCACCGGCAGAGCGTGCGCAAGCGGGTGTGTTTTTATCGTTTCAGTACCCAGTTGAAATACCTGGTGTTGCAAACGTAAGCTTTTTAAAAGCTTCGGTTAATTCTATTCGTAAAGCCCAAGGCAAAACACCGATGGATGCCATGGACTTTTTAGGCTTTATCCGTGAAAAATGTAAACAGCTTGAAATTGACGAAAGTTTTTTGTATCGCAATGTTAACGAAGGCTTCTCCGGCGGTGAGAAAAAACGTAATGAAATTTTGCAGATGTTTGCTTTGGAACCTAAGCTTGCAATTTTAGACGAAACGGATTCAGGCTTAGATATTGATGCACTGGGTGTGATTGCGGGTGGTATTAATGCCATGCGATCGCCTGAGCGTGGTATTATTATGGTCACGCATTATCAACGTTTACTTAATTATGTGGAGCCTGATTATATTCATGTGCTTGCTGACGGTAAAATTATTAAATCAGGTGATAAATCGCTTGCTTTGATATTAGAAGATAAAGGCTATAGCTGGCTTGAAAAAATGGAGCAAGCATGAGTTTTGACACATGGTTGGTTGATTTAAAAACGCAGGCAGCGTCTGATTTGGAGCAGTTGGGCTTTCCGACACGTGCCGATGAAGACTGGAAATACTCAGCGACCGATGTCTTTTCAAAGCAGGCACTACCGAAGGCAAGTACTTCAAGTTTTGTGCTAGACACAACACATGCTTATCCAGCCGGCGTGCTGGTGTTACCGTTGCTTGACGCGTGTGTTCATCATGCTGATAAAATTAAGCCGTATTTGAACCAAATCATGCAGCAAACGCATGGTTTTCATGCGTTCAATACGGCAAATTTTCACGACGGGATGTTTGTTTATGTTCCTGAAGGTGTGCAGGTTGATGAGCCGATACGTTTGTTGTATACACAAACAGAAGCCGGTGTAACACGCTGTTTAAGGCATTTAGTTGTTGCTGAGGCCCGTAGCAGCTTGGTGTTGGTTGAGGATTACGGTAGTGAGGTTCATGACACGTCGTATCATACCAGTGTGAACACCGAAATTAAGCTTGCAGCTCATGCTAAGGTCACGCATTGCAAAATTCAACGCGAAAGTTCACAAGCGTTTCATGTGGGCGAAGTTGCTGTCGAACAAGCAGCAGACAGCCGATTTGAAAGCCATAGCGTAAGCTTAGGCGGGCAGTGGACGCGAAGTGATACGGTGATTAAATTATGTGAGCCGGGTGCATCGTGTTTCATGAACGGCTTGTATACGCCTACGGATAATCAGCATGTGGATCATCATACGGTTGTAAAACATACTGTACCGAATTGTACGAGTGAGCAAGATTATAAAGGTATTTTAAACGGTCGTGCACGCGCTGTGTTTAACGGTAAAGTGCAGGTCTCTCATGGCGCTCAAAAAACTGAAGCGAAGCAGTATAATAAAAATATTTTATTATCGTCGAAAGCCGAAGTCGACACCAAACCTCAAATGGAAATTTTTGCAGACGATGTGGTGTGTGCGCATGGTGCAACGGTGGGTCAGTTGGATGAAGAAGCACTGTTTTATTTGGCGACACGCGGCATTGATGCTGAGCTTGCGAAGCATTATTTGGTTCAAGCTTTTCTAACAGAAAATATTCGCAATATTGCACCGGCTTGTGTTCGCGAGCGGGTCGCGAGTCTTTTGGTGCAACACGTGGAGCAAGATGCATGAATAATACACCGGTAGGGTTTGATGTGGAGCAGATTCGACGCGATTTTCCCGTTTTGGATCAAGTTGTCCATGGCCACCCACTGGCGTATTTAGATAATGCGGCGACCACGCAAAAACCACGCGCAGTCATCGATGCCATCGCGCATTATTATGCGCATGATAATGCGAACGTACATCGAGGCGTTCATGCCTTGAGCGTTCGTGCGACAAATCAATATGAGGCGGTACGTGAGAAAATTCGTGCGTTGATTAATGCTGCATCCATTGTTGAGTGTATTTTTGTGCGTGGCGCGACCGAGGCGATTAACGTGGTTGCTAACAGCTTTGCGCGCGTGAACTTACGCGCAGGTGATGAAGTTTTAATTACCTACATGGAGCATCACGCCAATATTGTGCCGTGGCAGATGGCGTGTGACGCGGTGGGGGCAACCCTTCGTGCGGTGCCGATGAACGTGCATGGCGATATTTCGCTTCAAGCATTCGAAGAAAAATTATCGAATAAAACACGCTTGGTCGCAATCACCCATGCTTCCAATGCAATAGGGGTAATTAACCCGATTAAGCAGATGGTGCAAGCGGCTAAAGCCTATAACGCGACGGTTTTGGTCGACGGTGCGCAAGCTGTCGCGCATTTGCCGGTTGATGTGCAGGATTTAGGGTGTGATTTTTATGTTTTTTCAGCACATAAGATGTACGGCCCTACCGGGGTAGGCGTGATGTGGGGACGCAAAGCTTTGCTTGATGCGATGCCGCCTTATCAAGGGGGCGGGGATATGATTGAAACCGTACATATCAGTCATAGCACCTACGCACCGTTGCCGGGTAAATTTGAAGCGGGTACGCCTAATATATCAGGGGTGATTGGTTGGGGCGCGGCTTTAGATTATTTAAGCGCATTAGATAACACCGCAGTCAAAGCTTATGAATCAGCCTTATTAACCTATGCGACGCAAGCAATTGAGCAATTACCGGGCTTTCGTATTATTGGACATGTTGAGAACAAATTACCGATTATTTCGTTTGTGCACGAACGTATTCATTCGCATGATATTGGCACGATTTTAGATAGCTTGGGCCTTGCGTTACGTAGTGGGCATCATTGTGCCATGCCGTTGATGGACTTTTTTGGTGTGCCTGCGACCACGCGGTTGTCTTTATCTTTTTATAATACCCAGCAAGAAATCGATCGCTGCATTGAGGGCTTGCAACAAATCAATAGGATGTTTGCCTAACCATGGATTTACAAGCGCTTTATCAAGAAGTGATTCTCGATCACAACCGAACCCCACGCAATCATCATGCGATGCCGTGCGCGACCTGCGAGGCACGCGGCGTGAATCCTTTATGCGGTGACCAGCTGATGGTGTATGTCAAACTTGAAGCGGGCGTGATGCAAGACGTGAGCTTTGTCGGCGAAGGTTGTGCGATTTCTCAGGCATCTGCGTCGTTGATGACCGAAGCTTTAAAAGGCAAGACAGAAGTAGAAGCGCATGCTTTATTTGAACAGTTTCATGCGTTATTAACACAAGATGATGCAGTACCAGGCGCGGCACTGGGCAAACTTACCGTGTTTGAAGGCGTTCGCGCATTTCCTGCACGTGTTAAATGTGCAACGCTTGCGTGGCATGCACTGGACGCGGCATTAAAAAAAGATTCGAATAAAATTTTGGTTAGCACGGAGTAGGTTATGCTAGGTTTTAATAAACAAAAAAAAGAAAACGCTGCACTCAAAGAGGCGATTATTACTGCTTTAAAAACGGTGTTTGATCCCGAAATCCCGGTCAATATTTATGACTTAGGTTTAATTTATGATGTGGCGATTGATGAGACGCAACACGTTCATATTCAAATGACGCTCACATCGCCTGGCTGCCCTGTGGCACAAACATTTCCAGGTACGGTTGAGCAATCGGTGCTTCCTGTCGAAGGCGTGCGTGAGTGTACGGTTGAACTGATTTGGGAGCCACCTTGGACGAATGATCGTATGAGTGAAGCTGCACGGCTTGAGTTGGGGATGTTTTATTAATGCATGCCGAGTCTTCTTTAGTGAGCCTTTGGAAACCCTCAGCTTCTATTCAAGCGCTCCAGCAGCGTGCAGGTATTATGGCGCAAATACGCGCCTTTTTTAATGCACGTGATTACCTCGAAGTCGAAACGCCTGTGATGGCTTCGCATGGTGTGACCGATGTTTATCTTGAGGTGATACACGCGCATTGTTCTGGCAAAACTTATGCGTTACAAACCTCACCTGAATATCACATGAAACGCCTGCTTGCGGCCGGAAGCGGCCCAATTTTTCAACTCGCGCGTGCCTTTCGAGATGATGAACGCGGGCGTTGGCATAATCCTGAATTTACGATGCTTGAATGGTATCGTCCGGGTTTTGACCACCGTGAGTTGCTGCGAGAAGTGGGTGATTTTTTGCAGGTGATTTTAGATTGTGATCCGCTTGTTATTATTAGCTACCAAGAGGCGTTTTTGAAAGCCTGTCAGCTGAACCCATTTGATACCTCATGTGCTGAGTTAAAAACATGCTTGCAGCGTTTTGATTTAGATAAAGTTTTGCCACATGACGAAACGGATCTGGATCAATATTTATTTTTATTGATGAGCCATGTCGTTGAGCCTTATTTGGCGCAATATACCGGCCCTGTTGGCGTGATTGATTTTCCAGCATCACAAGCGGCTTTGGCTTGTGTGAACAACGGTGTTGCCGAGCGCTTTGAAGTGTATTACGGTGGTGTTGAGCTTGCGAACGGATTTCATGAACTCACGGATGCAAGTATACAAGCGGCACGATTCAAGAACGATTTAAAAACGCGCCGAACACGCGGTCTTGCAATACCCGAACCTGATTTTTATCTGTTGGACGCACTGAAACATGGTTTGCCGGCATCATCGGGTGTTGCACTTGGGGTCGATCGTTTAATCGCCTTGGCGCTTGGGCATGCGAGCATCCAAGAAAGTATGGCGTTTGATATCTCAAGAGCTTAAAGACAATCATGATGACAAATGCAGAAAAAAACTCCATGCCGTTAGCCGAGCTATTAAGACCTCAAGATATCTCCGAGGTGATTGGACAAAAGCACTTATTAGGTCCAGGCAAGCCGTTAAATATCGCGTTTGAAAGCGGGAAATTGCATTCCATGATTTTATGGGGTCCGCCGGGGGTGGGTAAAACTACGCTTGCAAGCCTGATGGCCAAAGCGTTTGGTTGCGAATGGATAGCATTATCAGCCGTATTTTCTGGCGTTAAAGATATTCGTGCGGCGATGGAGTTAGCTAAAAATAACCAAGCGCTTCAGCTCAGAACCATCTTATTTATTGATGAAATCCATCGCTTTAATAAATCTCAGCAAGATGCCTTACTGCCTTACACCGAATCAGGGTTAGTGACGCTTATAGGCGCCACAACTGAAAACCCCTCGTTTGAAGTGAATAACGCGTTATTATCACGAACACAAACCCATGTTTTACAGTCGCTGAGTCATGATGAACTGAAGCTGTTATTAGAACGTGCTCAACAAAAAAAACTCGGGCATTTAAATTTTGATGATGAAGCAAAAACGCTATTAATAAACCATGCCGATGGTGATGCCCGGCGTTTGCTCAATAGCTTAGAGCAGGTTCATGTGTTTGCAACGCACCAAGATATTCATGTATTTTCAGCTGAAAGTTTGGGTGAAATCTTAAGCACAACAACACGACGTTTTGATAAATCGGGCGATTTTTTTTACGATCAAATTTCGGCTATGCATAAATCTGTGCGTGGCTCAAATCCAGATGCCGCGGTTTATTGGTTATGTCGTATGATCGATGGTGGTGCAGATCCAAAATATCTTGTCAGGCGTATCGTGAGAATGGCATGGGAAGACATTGGTCTTGCCGATCCACGAGCCATGCAACTTGTGAATGATGCGGCACAAACCTATGAGCGCTTGGGTGCTCCCGAAGGTGAGTTGGCGTTAGCACAGGCGGTGATTTATTTAGCCGTCGCACCCAAAAGCAATGCCGGATATAAAGCGTACAATCAAGCCAAAGCGTTTGTGAAGCGTGATAAATCACGCGATGTTCCTATACATTTACGCAATGCACCGACGGATCTCATGAAAAAATTGGGTCATGGCAAAGATTATCGCTATGCGCATGATGAACCGGATGCTTTTGCCGCAGGTGTACAGTATTTTCCTGATGGCATGACCGAACCGCATTGGTATCAACCGGTTGAACGAGGGTTAGAAATTAAAATCGCTGAAAAACTTAAAAAATTACGTCAGACGTAAAATATTAACTAATCATAAGTACGAGAAAATAATTATGACTTTTGGCCAATACAGTGAATCACTCGTCTTATTTACGGATTTTTATCAATTAACCATGGCTCAAGGATATTGGGCTGAGATAGAAAAAAATGAGGGTAGAGAGCAAAATACTAGCTTTGAACTATATTTTAGAAATAACCCCTTTGATGGTGGATATGCTGTTAGTTGTGGATTACAAGATGTCATTAAATATATAAATAAATTTAAATTTACTGAGACGATCATAGCTTATTTGCGGACAAAGATTGATTCAGAAGGTTTGCCCTTATTTCATGAAGGATTTTTAGATTATCTGAGAACTCTAAAGTTTAGCTGTGATATTGATGCCATGCCCAATGGAACCGTTGTCTTTGCAAACGAACCTTTAATTCGGGTAACAGGACCTAACATCCAAGCGCAATTAATTGAAACCGCTTTACTAAATATAATGAATTTTCAGACTTTAATTGCAACTAAAGCTGCAAGAATTAAATATGCCTGTAAAAATAAGCATCTTGCAGATTTTGGGCTGCGTCGCGCCCAAGAGCAAGGAGCACTGTCAGCAAGTTATGCCGCCTACATCGGTGGAACAGACTCAACTTCTAATGTAGGGGCTGAATTTAATTTTGGTATTCCATGCACTGGCACTCATGCACATTCATGGATAATGACACATAAAGATGAGCTAACGGCCTTTAGAAAATATGCTGAGATGATGCCCGGGAATTGTGTTTTTTTAGTTGATACTTTTGATGTCATGGAGGGGACTAAAAATGCCCTTATAGTAGCAAAAGAGCTTAGGTTGTTAGGCCATGAAATCATCGGGGTACGTATAGATTCTGGTGATTTAGCTCATTTAAGTATACAAATAAGAGATCTATTAGATAAGAGCGGTTTTCCAAATGCAAAAATTATTGCCAGTAACGACTTAGATGAGCATGTTATTTCAAGTTTAAATGCCCAAGGAGCTAAAATTGATATATGGGGCGTTGGAACGCGCTTACTTACAGCGTTTCAGCAGCCAGCACTTGGCGGTGTTTATAAACTTGGCGCTGTGCAACGGTCGGATGGTAGTTGGCAGCCTAAAATTAAATTGGCTACACCTGAGAAAACAACCACACCTGGTAGACGACAAGTTCGTCGATATTATCGATTAGAAACAGATACTGATGGTAAGGACCACCAAAAATTTATTGCTGATGCAATATATGATATTGATAATCCACCAAACGGCCCTTTTAAAGTTGTTCATCCCCATGATAGATCAACTAAAACAACACTTAGCTTAAATATGCTTTATAACGATTTATTGACTCCAATCTATAGAGAAGGGAATCTTATTTATATTGAACCGTCAATTCATGAATCCAAAGATCGTGCAAAAGCTCAGCTACACGCCTTAAATGAAAGAACAAAGAGACTGCTCAATCCTGAAATATATATGGCAGGTTTGGATGAAAGTCTTGACCTAATTAAATTTAGTTTAATACACACGTTAAAAGATAAAACTCTCATGCACGGATCTTAGGTGAGCGACGTCGAGTAACGGGTGTCACTTAACCCAAGTGTTGCACTTCAGTGTTGAAAGGGCGGGTATGCGCCCCAAGTGAAAGCTTAACTCCGCAATAGCGAGACTATTCATTTTCAACTTATTTCATCATACGCATATAGTAGCGTTTACAAACTACATTGGCAATAATATAGTTTGTAATAGATACTACATTCCCTTAATATAATGGTAGTGTGAATAAACGCTAGGGTCATGTTTATACAGTGCGTGAACACCTACGATGTGACGTAAATAAGTTAGGCGTAGGCTTGAAGAGCATGCGCAAATCAATCGTGCTTATGACGGGCATGAGGACCTGATTCAGGTTTAACTTAATCATATTTTTACCTTGTATCTTCTGGGTTATCTCGGTGTTATTTTTTTTTAGGAGCTTGACGTATGGCAATTACATTGACTAAAAAGGCAGCACAACATATTCAGCGCCAGCTTGTAAATCGGGGCAAAGGCATTGCCCTTCGTATCGGCGTGAAGAAAGCTGGTTGTACTGGCTTGGAGCATACCTTCGAGATCGCCGATAAAATTCAGGCGACCGATCACGCCTTCGAATCGCATAACGCCCTTGTCCTGATCGATACCGACAGTTTGGCCTTTCTCGACGGATCTTGTATCGATTTTGTTACTGAAGGTCTCAAGCAGACGTTCAAATTTGATAATCCAAACGTCGAAAGCGAGTGCGGCTGCGGCGAGAGCTTCAACATGAAAAAAATCAAGCTTGATATAAAAAATACTTAGGTAATAACATGATCGCAGTCGCTGAAATATCCGTAACGGGTAAAGCCGTATCTCAATACTGTGGTTACGAGATACTACAACCTTTACGCCGCGTTTAATTACGTTGCCAGTACGTCGACGAAAGCCGAAAATGTTCCGCTGTATGAGCCCATCGGCAATCCATGAATATGAAAATATTTTTTTTACAACTTACATTGAGAAGATAAGATGTTAACAGCGAATGAACTAAAAAAATACATCATTAATGGCCTGCTCTGCGACCACTTGGAAGTGCTGGGCGATGATGGTCAACACTTCGAGGCTGTGATTGTAAGCCCGAAATTCACCGGGAAAAGCATGGTACAGCAGCATCAAATGGTTTATCAGGTACTCGGGGATCGCATGCGCACTGAAATTCACGCGCTGGCCATGCGTACATTCACGCCTGAATCTTGGGCGCAATCGACAATGAAATAACTTTGGAAAAATAAAAAATGGATATTCAGGAACAAATTCGTAAGCAGGTCACAGGCAATTCCATCGTTCTTTACATGAAAGGAACGCCCCAATTCCCGCAGTGTGGTTTTTCCGGTGCGACGGTGCAGCTAATTAAAACTTGCGGTGTGCGGGACCTTACCGCCGTAGACGTTCTGGCCGATCCGAAAATGCGCGATGGCATTAAAATATACAGCAACTGGCCGACGGTTCCGCAACTCTACATTAATGGCGAGTTTATTGGTGGCGCTGATATTGTGCGTGAAATGTATGATCAAGGTGAATTGCAGAAATTGATCAATTCAATTGGTCATTCCTTTGAGTAAATCGGTTGCCAAAATGCCAACAATAGTCCCTAAAAAAGGAATGAACTGGTCCTGGCCAGCTTATATCCCACTACAATCAATATAGACGCCAAGCTTACCAAGGGAATCATCTTGAAAAATTTGGCCAGTTTGTCTGTTGCTGCAATACAAAGTAAGGTCTTCAAACTGGCAACAATGGCGAGAACAATCGCTGTTGTCCAAATATCAGCATGGATTATTAAAGAAAAATCAGGGACTGTAAATTGTTTGAAAAACTCAGTTAAATTATAACCCAGAACAAAGGTATAATATTCAGAGAACGTTTGAATAACAGCAATATAAAAACGATTTTGGTCCCACGCCGTTGCGGCAATCCATGGTGTTGAATTGTTGTTATGTAAAAGTTAATCGTTTAGTTCGTAAGATATATTTTTTGTTGATGAAACGCCCAGTCAGGTAAGTTGAGTGATTGTAGTTGTTCTGATCGAAGCCTTGAATTAATGTTAATGTTTTTATCGTAGTGTGATTCCAAATGATTTGCTCCCTAGAACGATATTATTTTCGACTAAACCCAATGGCATCCTATGCGGCGGCGCTTATCTTTTGATCAGAAAAAAGTTACCACTCAGGGTATATTTCACATCCACCGGCCGGCAATATTACCCAAAAATTGATTGAAAATATTACTTATGAGCGATCATACAGGCGTGGTACTCAAAAAAAAGAGAAGTAATGCCAGAAAAGAGATTTTTTTTGAATTCAGGAACAGGATTCATGACGGTGAGGCTCCGGTAACAGAGCTGTTCACCGTTATGGGCTTGCCCTGAACGAAATTGATGCAGACCCCGTCGAGCTCTTCTATAAGGAGCGGCTCGCTCGCAAACCCGCACTCATAAGGTGTCTGCCCCTCTCTGCTGCAGATATCGCTTTCCAAGTGCTTACACGAGGCGCAGGTACCAAAGGGAGGGTTTCCTCTCTCCCGTGCCACGTGGCCGAGTATTCGCTGCAAGACATTGGCGAAGTGGCTGTGAACACTTGGGGGTAGGGTGTCCGCAGCACGTACCAGAGATTCGAATGGGTCGTTCGTAAGAATGTCCTTGGCTTTGTCAGTCAATACGAGCTGGACACTACGCTTGTCGTCCTTTGACCGCATGCGTGTCAGATAACCTTGGGTTTCGATACTTTTTATTGTCTGTGACGCCGTTCCGCGGGTGGTGCCATGGAACGTGGCAAAGGCGGACGGCGTTCGCGAGAAGCGGTTGGCTTGCGAAAAGTATCTGAGTGCGGCCCACTGTGCTGCCGTCAGCCCCTCCACGATCCCCTCACCAGATGCTATACGCCCCAAGTGAAAGACCAATTCCGCAATAGCACGACTATTCATTTTCAGTTCCTTTTATCATGTACATATAGTAGCGTTTAAAAACTATATTGACAAGAATATAGTTTTGAATGGATACTACATGCATTAGTCTGAGGGCAGCCGATTGTCTGCAGCTGCTACCACGGCGGACGTAGCATGCAAGTCGCTTTGTTTTTAGAACAGCATAAATTTACTTACATTAGCAACCTAACAGGCGGCGTACATGCTTGGCCTCAGCAAGTCGACGGTACGATGTCGACCTATTGAATTTCATATTCATCGACTATCGACAAATTATAATATAAAGCGCGTGGCTCTGTGCTCGGTGTTCTTCTTTAGGCAGATCTCTCGGCAATTCACCTCCGTTAATTTAACATACAAGGAACTTAGCCATGAAGGCCACTGATGCAAACCACCATCAAAATCACGCACCGGGCGTGTCATCCCAGTCCGCCGTTAGCGCAGAAAAGCTGCCGGGGATACGTCATATCATTGCCGTCGGCAGCGGCAAGGGTGGCGTCGGAAAATCCACGGTGAGCGTCAATATGGCGCTTGCGCTGCAGCAGCTCGGGGCGCGCGTGGGGATCGTAGATGCTGACATCCTTGGCCCCAGTATCCCTGGCATGCTTGGCATCCCAACCGGTGAGCCGCCAGCGATGACGCTGGGCGGCAAGATGATCCCGGCAGAGCGACATGGATTGAAGATAGTCTCGATGGGCATGCTCACAGGAGACGACAAACCGGCGGTCTTGCGCGGGCCGATGGTGGGTAAATACCTAAAGATGTTTGTTGGCGGCGTGCAATGGGGACCACTGGACTACTTGATTCTCGATCTCCCGCCCGGTACTGGCGATACCCAACTGACGCTCGCACAGAGTATGCCGCTGTCGGGTGTGGTTATCGTAACGACACCACAGGCCGTGAGCCTCAAAATTGCCCGCCGAGGCTTACGTATGTTCGAAAAGGTGCAAGTCAGAATTCTTGGGATCGTCGAGAACATGCGCACCTTTACCTGTCATCACTGTGGCGAGAGCACGGATATTTTCCGGCAAGGCGGTGGTGAACGGATGAGCCAGGAGATCGGAGTTCCATTCCTGGGTGCTTTACCACTCGATGCCGATGTCGTCACCTGCGGTGATGAGGGTCGTCCGATCGTGGAAGACCAGCCGAAGTCGGTCAGTGCCAAGGTGTATGCCGATATCGCCACGGCACTCGTGGAGCAGCTCCGCGCGGAGATCACCGTGCTGAAGCCCTTTGTGTGGAGGTGGGATAGCAACGAGGGCGCGCCTGCCTGGATGGATGGCGCGGCGCGGCCTGCTGGATCTCAGAAAATTCCGATCGGTTTTCTCCGGCGTGATCCGCGTACTTTATCCATCCTTTGGGAAGACGGTCATCGCGACGACTTTGACGTCCGCGATCTGCGCCTGGCTTGTCATTGCGCTCTCTGCGTCGAAGAAATGAGTGGACGCAAGCTGCTCGATCCAAAGACGATACGATCTGATGTGAGCCCGCGACAGGTCGTGAGCATCGGCAATTACGCGATCCAATTCGATTGGAGTGACGGCCATAACAGCGGGATATATTCGTTTAACGACCTGCGTGCCTTAGGCGCACGTGCTGTGGCGAATGGCATTGAAAATGTCTGATTTACAACGTGCAGATCAGCCGACTAGCATTCGCGCGGAGACTTCGCTCGCCGACCCCGACACGTGCAAGTTCATCGTGAGCCGTACCGTGCATCCTGGCGGCCCATTTTTTTTCGGCAACAAGGAACGGGCAGCCGGTTCACCGCTCGGTGAGCGACTGTTCGCCCTCCCCGGCGTGGCCAACGTGCTCATTGCCGAGAGCGTGGTGACCATCTGTAAGGAGCCGAACGTTTCGTGGGCAGAACTGAAAACAGCCATCGGGACGGCCATCCGGACGCAGCTAAGCACTGGCGTGCCGGCGATTCTGGAGATGCATGTCCACACCGGCACGCAAGGAAGGTCCGATGCAGAACTTCATACGTTGATTCAGGCACTCCTAGACAAGGATGTTAATCGTTCAATCGCCAAGCACGGCGGTAAAATTTCTATTGTGGAGGTCCTGCAAGGGAAGCTTTACATCACCATGAGCGGTGGCTGCCAGGGATGTGCATCCTCTCAGGTGACGCTAAGGCAGGGATTCGAAGTCATGCTTAAAAGGGTCGCCCCGGAAATTGAGGAAATCGTGGATGCAACGGACCACGCAGCGGGGAAGCAGCCGTTCTACCCGCGCCATGGAGTAGCTCTATGAAAAATCTACTGCCCCAGGCAACCTCCCCAACCATCACGACGCTCGACGATCTCGCAAAGTTATCAAACTACTCGCTCATGGACACTCTCAACTGCGATCCTGACGCGAAAGCAAACGGAGCCGACTACGCGCCGCGACAAGTATTCACTGGTCACTATGTTCCCGTCAATCCCACGCCAATCCACGACCCCGAGTACGTCGCGCACAGTAAAAACTTTTTTCGAGAACTTGGCTTCGCCGACAGCATGGCACAGTCGGCCGACTTCGTCCGCATGTTCTCCGGCGACATCTCGCACGTTCCTAAGCCGATGCGCAAGGTCGGTTGGGCGTGTGGGTACGCACTTTCTATCTTCGGTACAGAATACTACCAGCAGTGCCCGTTCCAAACCGGCAACGGATACGGCGACGGTCGCGCAGTTTCCGTGCTTGAGGCCGTTATCAATGGTAGGCGCTGGGAAATGCAGTTGAAAGGTGGCGGCCGGACGCCATACTGTCGTAGCGCCAAATCAGCCCAATGAACTCCTTCGACTGGCTTTAAGTACGGGTAATCAAGCCGCAGCTGAAATCTTACTTACGATACCTGCGGTTGCTGAGCTTGCGAGAGCCCACGATTTTTATCGGCGTGAAGCATGTGGAGGTTTAGATTTGACGGCTCTGGCACGAGACCGTGAATCGTCCATGACGGCATTAACATCCGGAGAACAGAAACGCTTAGAAGCCGCACTGAAACTGTATCAGCCGGCGATAAAAGAGCGTGGAGCCCCTGCACTCATACAAACCTTACGAGAGCAGCTGAAAACGCGGTACCAAGAACAGCCTGCACGTGTTCGTACGGGGGATGGTCGTGAGCTTGATTTGCCTTTTGATTGGAATGACTGGCAAGAACAGAGTGCAACGCTATCAGCCGACACACGTGAGCAAGCGTTGCAAGCCTATTATCAACATCAAGACCACACGGCTTTTCGGTATTTAAGCAAACCTAATCCTTGGATGGCGGAACATGCACCCTATACAAATCGAAGCAATCTCGGCGGATGGTCAACTTTTGAAGAGTATCAGCCTTTGATTGCGATGCTTTATCTTGGGGCCTGTGATGAATATACACCTCCGTGTGACGGGCATACGCTTGACACACGGCTTGAGCATTTTATTGATGAATTAGCGCATATCGGCCGTGCGCATAATTGGGATAGCAGTCGCACAAATGCCCAAGGCGTTTTAGAAGAATATGATGATTTACGCGGTGATAAACCCAGCTGTTATTCGGGCGTAAAACGTCGTTTATTTCAATCGGTCTTAGGTCATCCGTTACTTAAAATATTAACGATGGATGATATTAAACAAGAGCTGCGTGAGTATGTCCGTGAGCATTTCAAACAAAGTGTTATAGAGCATCCGGCAGAGGCGGTCGAATGGAAAAAAGCGTGGGATACTGTATGTGAAACAGGGATGGGTGGCGAGGAGCTATCTGAGATGAATATCTCCGAAGAGGCCCAAATGGCATTGATAGAAGCATTACGTGAAAAATACCCCGCTCAATTTGATGAAGACCCAAGTTTTGAAACCTATATTCAAGATCGCTTTCAGTTGAATAAACAAGTCGCAACGCATGCCGCACGTTTTGGTGGTGAAGTGGACTTAACGGGGTTACTTGAGCCTTGTCGGATATAGCATTAACGATATAACTGATCTGACATCACAAAATAGTCGCTCTGGTGTTATTAAGGATATCGTCGCTCAAAATTTTATAGAGTTTACTCTAAAGCTAGGCGTTACTGACTGTGATCATAATGCCTCAGTATCACCTCGAAATATAGGGCTATTCTCAGAGCAAGGCCGCACGACTGCCCACCAACGAACAGATGAAACCGTACAAGCATCCAAGCGTCCTCGACATTTTTAAATTGCTAAGCTAAGCTCGGTTAGAGAAGGTAATACTGGGCTTGATTGAACCGCTACCGAACTTTGACACACGTGCTTGGGATGACGTAATCTACGTTGACAAACCAAGCACGTTGTTAATTACCAGGACGGTATTGATCATGCAAACCACGTTGTATCCTATATCTAAAAAATTCTCTCAAACAGCTCGTATTAAATCCAATGATTATGACGCCATGTATCAAGCCTCGCTTGAGCATTCTGATGATTTTTGGGATGAGCAAGCGAAGCGTTATGTGAGCTGGGCATCACCTTGGGATAAAACCATGGACGGTGATTTTGAACAGGCAAACATTGCTTGGTTTGTTGGAGCTAAACTGAATGCTTGTTATAACTGTGTCGACAGGCATCTTCCCAAGCATGCCGATAAGATTGCTTTGCGCTGGGAAGGTAATCAAATATCTGAGCAGCGATGCTTAACTTACACTGAATTACATGAGGCGGTATGTCGCCTCGCCAACGCTTTGAAAGCCGAGGGCGTGCAAGCCGGTGATAGGGTTGGTATTTATTTACCGATGATACCTGAAGCAGTGATTGCGATGCTCGCATGTGCGCGGCTTGGCGCGATTCATTCGGTGGTATTCGGTGGTTTTTCTGCTGACGCACTATCGAATCGTTTAAACGATGCACAATGCCGTTTGTTGATTACGGCTGACGGCAGTTATCGTGGTGAAAAAAGTATTGAGTTCAAAACTCAGGTGGATGAAGCGTTACGCCATTCCCCTTCGGTGGAGCGCGTGTTGGTGGTGCAGCGCACGGGTGACAAAATCGCTTGGAATCATACACGTGACAGGTGGTATCACGAAGCGGTAGCTGAAGTATCGCCTGTCTGTGCGCCTGTATGGATGGATGCAAACGCACCGTTATTTATTTTGTATACCTCAGGTTCTACAGGAAAACCAAAAGGTGTGGTGCACGCAACCGGCGGCTATTTGGTGTATGCAGCAATGACCTATGCCTGTGTTTTTGATCATCAAGAAAATAATATAATAAATGATATTTATTGGTGTACGGCGGATGTCGGTTGGATAACGGGTCATACGTACGGCGTGTATGGACCACTGGCAAACGGCGCAAGTATTTTAATCTACGAAGGCATACCGAATTATCCGGATTATGCGCGCTTTTGGGATATGATCGATAGACATCAAGTTAATATATTTTATACTGCACCGACAGCGTTGCGAAGTTTAAGGCGTGAGGGTGATGCATGGCTAAATTCAACCTCACGTGACTCGCTTAGATTATTAGGAACCGTGGGGGAGCCGATTAATCCGGATGTTTGGGTGTGGTTTCATGAGGTGGTAGGGCAGAGCCGTTGTCCTATCGTGAATACTTGGTGGCAAACGGAGACCGGTGGGATTTTACTTACTCCGTTGGCTGGCGCGATGCAGCTTGCACCGGGTGCTGTTGGTCAAGCTTTTTTTGGCATTGTTCCTGAAGTTGTTAATGACGCGGGTGCGGCATGTGCGGTAGGCGAAAAAGGAAAATTAGTCATAAAAAAACCATGGCCAGGCATGATGCAAGGTATTTATGGTGACACGCAGCGGTTTATTGATACATACTTGAGTGAGGTTCCTGGGGCGTATATCACCGGTGATTTGGCGCATGTGGATGCAGCGGGGCATTATTGGATTGCCGGACGAAGCGATGATGTGATTCAAGTGTCGGGTCATCGTTTAGGTACCGAAGAGCTTGAAAGTGCTTTGGTGTCGCATTTAGCCGTATCTGAAGCCGCTGTTGTGGGTGTGCCGGATGATATTAAAGGCGAGCATGTGTATGCATTTGTTATCTTACAGGCAAGCATTCAAGCTACAGATGAGCTGAAGCAAGCATTGGTTAGGCATGTACGAGGGGTGATTGGCCCGATTGCAACGCTTGAAATGATCCAATGGGCAGATGCGCTACCTAAAACACGCTCGGGAAAAATTATGCGTCGGCTGTTACGAAAAATTGCGGGGGGCGATACGTCGCATTTAGGTGATTTATCCACACTTGCAGAACCGGCCGTTATTCAACAATTAGTTTTAGATGCACGGGCATTATGCTCTAACGAGGTCTTATGAATCAGCATGTTTTTGTTAATCGTATATTAAATTTAAAAAAAATTAAGTGGATAGGTTTGGATATGGATCATACGCTGATTCGTTACCAAACCGAGCGTTTTGAAGCGTTGGTTTATGAGCTCGTGATTGAGGCTTTAATTAGCACCAAACATTATCCTGAAAGTTTACGGGGTCTCAAATTTAGTATGGAAGGAGCCATTCGTGGGCTTGTGATTGATAGCGAGAACGGAAATATTTTAAAACTCAATCGTTATGCTGCCATTCGTCAAAGCTCCCATGGAACAAAGCCCATGGATTTTAAAGCGCAACAAGCGTTTTATGGCAGCGTTTATATTGATTTAAATCAGCCAAATTATCAGGTGATTGATACGTCGTTTTCGATTGCTTTTTGTGTGTTGTACGGGCAACTGGTTGATTTGAAAGACGGTGGTGAGCAATCGCTCCCAAGTTACCGTGCGCTTGCCGATGATGTTTTGCGTATGGTCGATAAGGTGCATGGCGATGGGAGTTTAAAGCAAACAATAAAAGATAATTTAGATGATTTTGTTATCAAAGAACCCGCGTTAGTCGCCGGTATTGAGCGTTTTATTCGGCATGGAAAAAAGATTTTTATCGTGACCAACTCGGAATACAGCTACACCAAAGTTTTACTGGATTATGCCATCAATCCTTTTTTATCTAAGGGACGAACCTGGGAAGACGTGTTTGAATATGTGATTACGTTTTCGAACAAGCCACGCTTTTTTTATGATGATTTACGTTTTTTTAAAATTGATGTTAAAACAGGAACGATGACCAATGTCGATGGGCCGATTACACCGGGTACCTATCAGGGTGGTACGGCAACCCAATTTACGGAAGATTTAAACTTAAACGGCGATGATATTCTTTATATCGGCGATCATATTTATGGCGATATTTTACAATTGAAGAAGGCCTGCAATTGGCGTACTGCACTGGTGGTCGATGAATTGGGTTTAGAAATTGAGTCTCAAAGACAATCAGCGCCGATTCAGGAAAAAATTCTTGAGCAAATGGGTGTTAAATGCACGTGTGAGGCCGAACATCTGATGTATTCAACGGCGCGCTTAGATGAAAAAACCTCAGAATATGATGCAAAAATCAAAGCGCTTCAAGTCAAAATAGAAGCGCTTGATCAGAAGATTTCAGCTTTATTAACAGAAGAAGGTGAGTTTTATAATCCGACATGGGGGCGCGTGTTTCGCGCCGGTGCTGAAGAAAGTTATTTTGCACAGCAAGTGGATCGTTATGCCTGTATTTATATGGAAAAGCTGATTGATTTGTTTGAGTGTTCACCCATGACCTATTTTAGGGCTAATCGACGTGCTTTGCCGCATGACGTGGTGGATGGGTAATGTACCGCAAGGTCCATACACCAAGCCCTGCAATCACAACAACACTGAGTAACGCACTGTAGGGCTCCCATGCCTGACCAACCAGGCTGAGCGCGTCAGCGCTGTGCATAAGCGAGAAGGGTACGGCAACGAATACGTCCATTAAAGCAGAACCGGCAACTAAACCACAGGCAATCAGCGTGCCGATTTGTCGACGTTGATTGGTTTTGTGTGCGTCTAGATTTAAGCCTTTGAGCCGATGTTCCATCAAGAAAGCAAGCATACCCCCTAAAAACAGCGGGAAAGATGACGAGAGGGGCAGGTACATGCCAATGGCAAAGCCTAAAATGGATAAGCGAAAAAAGCGTTGAATTTTAAACGTATGATTCAGCGCGATTAAGCTTAAAATAACCGCAGCACCCGCAAACATCATGTTCCATGGAAGTGTTTCTCGAAACATCGCCTCGGTGATGGCGGCAAGCATGGCAGCGGTGGGTGCGGGTAAACTATGGCTCATATCCATACCTGGTCGCGGCATGATGCCAGCGATGCCATACACATCAAATAAGAGCTGCATAATCGGTGGAATAATTAAAGCCGAAACAACCACGCCTAAGAGTAGCATCAGCTGTTGTTTCCACGGTGTAGCACCGACCAAATGACCTACTTTAAGATCTTGCGAATTATCGTTTGCAATCGCTGCAATACCCGTAACAATGGAGCCAATAATGATGGTTATTGCTTCTGCGGCTTTCAGTTGTTCGGATGATAAGGTGTGTGATGATAAAAGATGAATCGCGGATAAAAGCAACCAGGCTGCAAATAAAATCCCGGCGATAACCACAGCACTCCCAGGGCTTGCGGTCACACCGACCATCCCAGAGAAGTAGGCTGTGATGACAGAAAAAAGAAAACCAAAAATGAGGACATATAAAACAGAAATCGTAAGAATGGTCGGTGCATAAATACCACCGAGTCCCAGTGTATTGAGCGGGAAAATAAGCTGAAAAAAGAAAAATAGAGCGATGGCTGCAAGCAGCGTACCGAATAAAATTAGCGGCATCGGCATGTCATGTTCAACACGACTGATATGCTTGGCGCGATGTTTGTTTGAAAAGCCCTGAAACGAGTTGTAGACATTTTTTGCCAGCGGTTTGGCGAGCTGCATAAAGGTCCAGAGGCCTGCGAATAACATGCCGCCGATGCCGATATAACGCAGGTGACTGTTTGCTATGAGTGCTAAGGCGTTGTCTGCTGTATGATGAAGAAGTATCTCTGGGTGTAATAAGCTGAGGCTGGGTACCGCGAATCCCCAGGCAAGCAGTGCGCCCAACATAATGCTGATGGCCATGTCGCGGCCAACTAAAAATCCAGCGCCTATCATGGTTGCTGAAAAACCAACCCCTACACCAATCAGTGTTTTCTTGACAATAACCCAATGACTCCAGCTGCTGGCTAAGAGTTTGAGGCCGGCTTGCGCGAGCTCGATGATTGCACCGATTGCACCACCATACACAATGGGGCGAAGTCGTGTGTTTTGATGTGAGGTTTTTAAGACTTCAGCAATCGCTCGACCTTCAGGAAACTTTAAGCTCGTGTCATGAACCAAGACGCGTCGCAGGGGGATAGAAAAAAGTACCCCAAGCACACCGCCGACAAGCGCAATAAAAAAATTCGTCCAGTAATCAAACTGATGCCAATACTCAATAATAATTAAAGCTGGAATGGTATACACAATACCACCCGCAACAGCCTCGCCTGCAGAGGCCGCGGTTTGTACGGCGTTGTTTTCGAGAATGCTGGGGTTTTTAAAAAAGCGTAAAATGCCCATCGAAAGAATCGCTGCAGGAATAGAAGCTGACGTTAAAATGCCGAGTTTTAACGCAAGAAAGGCGTTGGACATGGCAAGAATAAGGGTGAGAAAAATCGCCAGCAATACGCTGCGTAAAGTCAATTCAGCCAAAGATTGTTCTTGAATCATACGTACCACGTGTTACAGAAGATTATTTTTTTAGTATTGGAACACGATGGGGCACAAAAAGCCATTCGGCCTTACGATATTACGATATTGATTGACGGGGTCAGCATTACGTTTTACTTTGATATAAACACCGGATGTTTAAGTAATTTAGGGATGACGACATGCTTTTATTAGACACAGCTGATATTCATACCATGATAAAACGCGTGGGTTTACCCAGCTTTTATTTACAACTCATCGAGCAATTAAAACAAGATTTTCAACATTGGGAGCAGTTTCAAAAATCCCCTCGCCACGCGATTCATGTAGAGGGTGGCGTGATGGAGCTGATGCCTATTTGTGATGATACGTATTACAGCTTTAAATATGTAAACGGTCATCCAGCTAATCCACTGAAAGGTCGGCTTAATATTGTCGCCTTGGGTATGCTTGCCGAAGTGGCCCATGGCCATCCTGTGATGCTTGCATCCATGACGGTACTTACGGCGATTCGTACCGCGGCTGTTGCTGCACTTTCGTCGCAATATCTAGCTAAAAAATCGTCCAAAAAAATTGCGATTATTGGATGTGGCGCTCAAAGTGAATTCCAAATTTTAGCGCATCATGCCGTTTTTGATTTAGACGAAGTTAGGTGTTTTGATTTGTCATCGGATGCGATGAATCGTTTTGCACGTAATTTAGCATCTGAATCGTTTGATCTTGTTGTAGCGAACTCGTGCCTTGACGCGATTAAAGATGCTGATATTATTATTACCTCGACAGCCGTCAAAGGTAAACATCAGATATTACATGCTCATGATATACAACCAGGCCAGCATATTTGTGCCATTGGCGGTGACTCGCCAGGTAAAACAGAATTAGATCCTCATTTATTAAAGCAAGCTAAACTCGTGATTGAATATTTTCCCCAAACACAGGAAGAAGGCGAAATTCAAAACCTCAAACCTGATGCTGAAGCGTATATTTACGCAGAGCTTTGGGAGCTTATTCGTCAAATTAAACCTGGCCGAATTGATGATGATGAGGTCACGGTGTTTGATGCGGTGGGTTTTGCTTTAGAAGATTTGAGTACGTTAAAATTATGCTATGCCTTAGCAAAAAAACAGAAGCTTGGCACGTCGTTTGATCTGGGTGGTGGTGCTTTAAAAGATCCTAAAGATTTATATGGATTATTTTTAAGGGAATAGCATGAAACTTATCGGTTATGCTTCGGGTATTGCTGCGAATAATATTGATTGCGCCCTGGGACCATGGTACCTGTATTATCATCAACATCTTTTTCATCAACTCGGTTTTCAGGTTGAATGGGAAGCTATGATTGAGGCAACCACGACAGAGCATGGTATGGATGTGATGCCTTCGGTGATTCAAATCATCACTGAGCTTGGGTTGGCGGTGATGTCCTGTTCTAAAAATAACGAGCCATTTTGCGTTTTTGGGGGCGATCATTCCTGTGCTATGGGTACTTGGAGTGCTGTGGCTCATGCCAATCGTCATCGCGGGGATATTGGTTTGCTATGGATTGACGCACACATGGATTGCCATACGCCCAATACATCTAAAACCCAAAATATTCATGGGATGCCACTTGCGCATTTATTAGGTGAAGGCAATCCCGAATTAGTTAATCTGTTTGATAATAAGCCTGCTGTTCGGCCTGAAAACGTGTGTTTAATTGGGATTCGTAGTTATCAGCCAGAAGAAAAAGCCGTGTTGGAGCGTCTTGGTGTGACGGTTTTTTATATGGATGATATTCATCAATACGGTATTAAAAATATATTGGAAAAAGCTTACGCGATTGTTAATCAATCAACGTGTGGTGTGGGTATTAGTATCGATCTTGATGCCATCGATCCAAGCGATGCACCGGGCGTGAGCTGTCCTGCTGTGCGTGGTATCTCGGGTTCAGATCTTGTTTCAGGATTAGAAAATTTGGTGTTAAATCAAAATTTCTTGGGATTAGAAATTGCTGAATATAATCCCATAAGAGATATTGATAATAAAACAACCCAGCTCATCATGGATTTATTCTCTGCTGTTTATAAGGACAACTAAATAAAGAAGTCAGCACTTATTCCAAATCGTTGCTTAAGACCAGAAATCGCTTTTTTTCCAAGCGCCCTTTCTCCACTCAAGAATTTCGATGATAAAGCAACGTTTGTTCTGTAAATTCGGCCTCACTTCAAGTTCTGTTGGTTAAAAAAACGATTTTTAAGTCGTTCGCTAGAAAATAATGTTTTCTGTTACTGCTATTTTAGTTTTCAAGCCTCA
>Ga0209491_10002719_pt1 | contig 30824 bp, 11 predicted proteins | sample BON02_FD_187213 | JGI IMG/M metagenome (GOLD analysis project Ga0209491, IMG submission 187213) | Freshwater microbial communities from Lake Bonney liftoff mats and glacier meltwater in Antarctica - BON-02 (SPAdes) (version 2) | ecosystem: Environmental > Aquatic > Freshwater > Ice > Glacier...
TAATTACTTCCTTCATGCAGTATGACATGAGCCCGCACGAGAACTCACCAACGCGTCCTCCGAGGGCGTCTGTCGGCATAGAAAATCCGCTCTGTTCAATAAAACACTGGCTGGCGTGTAGACGCTGGCTTGCTTCTGACGGTCCGTTCATCTCGGTGGGCCCGAATTCGCATGTCCAGGCTTCCACATTTTTCCTTGTTTCATCAAGCTTGGAAATGGCACCGTCCATAAAAGATCTGCCGACTGTAGAATGTGTAACGAATGTAACACACCGTCAGCAGATAATTACACATGGATTCACATTGTCCAAAAAAGGCGGTCACACGTAAGGAGACCCATGCAGCGACATATACCAGTGCATATAAGTGATAGATAGAGAGCAATCCTCCTGTACACATATTTCAACAGATTATGACAAACGTATGTGTTGAAACATCTACCTATTGTTTGGTGTTTTTGTGTGTGATCGGAGGCCATTGACTCTGAAACGCAACGAATGTATAAAACTTACCGAAACCCGCCAGAGGTGATATGTGCATGATCCCATTGACTATGCCAGTGGTCAATTCCAAAATGGTGACAATGAGCTGCTTGGCAAAGATGCACAGCTTCTTCATGAGATTGTCGATGCCCTCGAAAACGCCACCGTCCGACGAGAGAACGTCCCACAAGATAATGAGCATTTCGCGGTAGTAGACCACTATTTTCGACAAAAGTTCCTTGAGCCCAGCCAAGATGACTTCAACTTTCTGAGCTTGCATGTTATTGTCACCAGCCAGCGCCGCAAACAGGAATATCACAGTTTCCATGGCGATTTCCTGTGCCAGAACAATAATGCTCACGATCTGCCCCACGATGTTCCTGATGGACTCGAGAAAGTTGGAGATCTCAAACACCCATTGTGCCGAGCACTTTTTGTCGCGCTTGTAGTCCTGCATGCTATTAGACACCAGTGTTTGGATGCCTGGACATGTTTCGCCATCTGCAATAAGGGCAGGGTCGATGGTGTTGTACGTTTCCACGATCGCCGACCACCCAAAAATGCCGTCCTGCTTCATGTACCGCGAGGGCATGTACAGATTCTTGTACTTGTTGGTATACTGGTTGGCCGCAGCATTAATCTGGCGGATCTCGGTGCGAATGCTGTGTATTGCGTAGCAAAAGTCCTTGAGTTCGTCGATCTGGCAAATGTCAAACGAATTCCCAAGCTTGCGCATGCAAGTCCCCTGTTCGGCAATAAAGTCGTTGGATATACTCAGACAAGTGGCGGCCTTGTTGGGATTATTGTACCAATTCTCCTTGGTAATGATGCCAAAGCTCTTGTTTTCGCACTGGGCGTCGGTGTTGGAATACACCCAGCTGCTCTGCCACAGAGCATCCATTTTGTTGGCGGAAGCGGTATTGTTTGCCCATCTCGGATTGTCGTGTCGACGCGCATCCGTCTGTCCCCACGCATGCTGGGGATTCATCATGTTGTGCACCGCCGTGCCCTTCAGACGACTCAGTAGATTCCAAATGGGCGAAATCCGCACTCTCCTGGACAGGCTCGTTTCATCCCGCGTCGCCCGGGGCTCAAAGAGTCGACTGCTCGCGTTCCACACAAAAATACTGGTGTTGTTTGCCTGCCCCTGTCTCGTGGCATTTGCGCCGCACACTTTGTACAGCTTCTTGGCCTCGAAGAAGGCGTCTCGGTCCATAACGCCGTGTTGTGAGGTCGTTGGTAGCGTTAAATTCGTCTCGTTTGTCATCCCCTTGGACGTGCACCGGAAATGCCGAGCAGTATCGTTCCCACCTGTAACGAAACAGACATCCGACGCCAGCATCACATGCAGTTCTTGTGCCGTCAACTTCACAATCGGCTGTCGGTGACAGTCGCCACCAGGATCTAGGGTTGTAGCATGTAGACCGGAGTAAACAGGACTGCCCTCGTTCGGGCCATTCCCATACGTGGCACCCCCTCTGTCTCGCATTGTGTTGTTGCCATCGCGCGCACCCGTGTTGTCGGCACGTCTTGCTGACGCCAACATTTCGCTCATACGCAGCTGCTTCATGGTGATCCAGAAACTGGGCAGCTTCGCCCGAAGATCCTGCGCATCCTGTGCAGCAGCAAAGTTTTCATTCGAGCGCAGGTCCGCTCTCAAGTGTGGCCAATCCATCAGACTCTCTACTTTCTTGTCGTTAAACACCATAGTGCGAGCTGCGACGCGCCGGACAAATACGTCCAGCAACCCCTGGACGTTCTTCTTCAAATCAATGGGCGTGCGCGCATCTTTCTCGACGTTGACAAACAATCCCAGTCCGAATTGCTGAAACCGCTGTATGTCGTCGGCGTCAATTTGTCGACCGCGCACCAGAGGATTCGCACCTGCAAGATCGGGATACAACTTTCGCATCCGCACCGGATCTGCATCGTAACACCGTGTTATTTCAAAGGGTGTGTCACATGTGCTGCGAAAACACCCCAGCAAATGCCCACACACACACACATGCTATGCAGGAGAATACCTGGGGTGATGAGATAAATATGACGATTGGTGCGTCGAGAAACCTTAGAACCCCCAAACAACGACGCGAGTACATACGGACACGCCCAGTGCCGATCAGGACACACGCCCTCATTGTCGCACGAGTTGTTGTACAGGGGATTTTTATGAATTACAGCAATGTCGTCGGCCACCGTAGTGTGCATGTTTCCAATCCAATTTGCCGTCCGATCCATCACGTCATCTGCCAGAAGATGTACGTTGGTGACAGAAAACATTCCTGATTCGTCTACTGTAAGTACGACACGTCCGGGGGCAAGCTGTTCCTTGTTCACCGACAAAAGACCATACACCTGCGCAAAACACCACAGCCATCACAACCGCTCGTTGCTGCAGCACGACATAGTTTTCTGGCGCATAGCCACAATCATCCACCGTTCGGGTACTTCAGGTGCGATTGCCTCCTCTTCTTCAAATCGTCTTATTCTTGCAAACATTGTCTACATACGCCCTGATACGGACATGTTTTTGACACTTGTAGTGGAGGTGTGTTCTTGATTGGCATTGTGCGACACCGAGAGTTTGACAGATAGGATAGGTGTGTGTGTGGTGAACTTACCGCGCCTTCAGCGTCGTTGGACGACATGTGGCCACCTGCCCACAGCGACGAGTACCGCGGTGGCCGCGGAGAGGCAAAAAACTCGTGTTTCCGAATCCTGTTGGACGCAATCTGCACTTTGCTGCGGTTGAGCGACGACACTCCGGCGGAAAACGGCCTCAAGATCGACGGACTATAGCCAAGGGGTGCTTGGAGGTGTCGACACTGTCTGCCATTTTTCCGCTCGGTGTCCTGTGGTGTGTATTTGATATAGCACTGCGAACGATTTGCCATGGGATTGAACAGATTGTACTGCGGATGCAGGCGCTCTACATACACGCGATCGAGTTTTTTGGCAACCTCGCTGGCATAATAGGAGTCGGACTTGGCACTGCTCTCGCAGAAGAGAGTTTTGTTTTCGAATGTTTCGTACATGTCGTCCAGACACGCTGTCGCAGTACAGGGCAGACGCGTGACGCCGTCTTCGGCAAAACACAGGTCGGTTCCCATTTCGAGTCGGAAGAGCTCTTGCTCGGGTGCCTCCGTGCCAATATCTCGCGGGTTCTGGTGGATTTTGAGACGGTTTTCGCGCTTTAGGAAGGAGTAGTCTTTGCCGAGCCACGGCACCACCAATTGCACTTCGTTCGCAGCATCCATGTAGCACGCATAATTGGTGATGGACTGGCCGTAATACGAGTCCTGGCAGCGAGCCTTTTGGTCGAGAACATACGCCAGATAGTCTCCTTTGTCTTTGGAGTGTTGGTTGGTGCGCACTGTCGCGGCATAAAATGGCAAAACACCGTCGATCCAGGATACAAAACTGAGCGGGGCAACCTTTGTTTGCCGGACCTGTCTGGGCTCGATGATGGGGAGTTTTAGGCCAAACTTCTTGTTGTGAATCTCGTCCGTGAAGACTTTGATCCGATCGACGGTCGAATCTGTGATGTTGGCACTGCACTCGAACTGCGACAAGTCGTCCTGTTTGTTGTCTTCTGCCATGCACCCATTGTCGAGGTCGGATTGGAACAAAATGGAGTTGCCATATGCGAATCCGGCATCGTACGTTAGGAAACTGCAATCGTCCAGGTTACTCTCTATGTTTCCCACAGCACATCCCTCGTGCGGATTGCCAACAGACTCCCCAGACCCAAACTCCCTGAATGGTTCGGTTATCGTGTGGTCAATCTGGGTCGTGTTAGTGGCAGCCACGTCCCACCACAGCGCATTATCATGAATAAACACCTTGTCCCCAAAAACAAGGGCCAGCTGCGCTTTCAGGGTGGTCTCAATGTGTGATGCGTTCTGGAACGCGTTTTGCAACCCAGAGCGCATATCACGCATGATACTGGGGTAGTCACTGTGGTGTTGTGTAAGGGGTCCGCTATATTTTCTGTCCTGTTGTGTTTTCGTCTGGAGTTTACGTGTGTAAATACCACATCCAACACGGTGACTGCGCACTGGAGATTGCGGCCCGCGCACGTTTTCGGGATTTTGCAAAATCGGGCGAGTCTCTGAATACTTGTTGCAATCCACGCATTTCCACATCAGATTGTCTTCGGCCGACGTGCCTCGCACGGGTGCCGGGTGTAGCTGTGGCTTGTGTGTATTCTCACAATCTTGCAATACACTGTCAACAAATTCGAGAGGTCCACAGAAATACGCTCCTTCAAACTCCACAGAGTAGGAACAGGCTCCCGACTGCTGCTCCTGTTTGGTCCAGATATTGTCGTCGGTGTCTGCTCGGGCGGCAGTATTGCCCCCCGGCACCAGGATCGGGTAGCACGTCTCAGTGTTGTCAGTTGCGTCTTTCCTACACGGCACAAGATAATCGCCCGGCGACCCGTCGATTTCAGCCCAAAGCGAGGGCTTGGTGATGCGGCGATGCGTGCTCGTGTGCATACTGTCGCAGTAGCCAGACGCCAGCATATGCAGTCCCGTGCGTTTGGACCCGTACTGGCACGAGGAAAACGACAACGGGGAAGGCCCGGTCGACCCGATGCCCCGCGGCGATTTGGGAACCACCAGATTCAGGTTCAGAATCTGTGTAAAGGGGTTGGTGTTTGCCAGCGAGTTATCGGCGGCAAACTGCTCATAGTAGGCGTTTTTTTCAAACAGTGATTCCAGGACAGACTTTATGTTGGACAGGAAACGTGCGCGCTTCCTCCAAGTATCCGAGTTGAATTGTCTATCTTTGATTTTTCTGCAGGTCGTGCACTTGTTGCCGTCGACGATATCAATAAAGGCTCCAAACGGAGTGTACTTTGCAAAAAAACTGCCAATTTCCTTACATGAGGGGGTCTTGCAGACGTTGTACACGTCGCCCTCGTCGGTGTACTCGCCCATCATTTGGTACATTTTCCGGGGCATTCTTTCGAAAAGAAGGTCCAGAAAGTAGTAGTTGGTGCTGCGGTCGGCAAAATTCTGCACCATGTCACACACCGTCGACGACCACCACGGACGAATCGTGCTCTCCTGGTACGCATCCTGCTCGTAAAACGCAGCAAGCGTGTATGGATCCCATGGTGAATCGCCCTTTGGTAACTTGGCACCCGGAAACAATGTCTGCATGATGTTGTTGCGGGAGGGGGCGTTCTGGTAGTTCGCCGTGCTGGGAGGATTCTTGCATTCGTCGAAATACTTGGGATACTGGTAGAAATCAGTGCGCTCCTGTGAAACACACGTTTGCTTCAGCAGTGGTTTACTCAGGGGAGCTGTTGTAGATGCAAAACTCCTATCTTTTATCCGAGGGGGTTCCGAGTTGACAACTGTGGTCGGCAGTGTCCATCGGAACCTGGAGTTGAAGAAAAACTGATGGCTCAATGCGCCTTCTGCCGACCACTCTGCTTTCTCCGTATTCTTGCTTTTCCCCACGTCAAAAGAGTGCAACAATTCCTTTATCAGCTGTATTGCAGGTGTGGGGTTGTCCCAAAAGTCCAGGAAATACTTCATGTGACCCGTTAGTTGGTAATCATTGTGAGTCCTGGCCACACGATCAGGCACGGACTCGAAACGTTCATTCATCCTGAGATTCTGGTTAAATCGGTGATAACTTTCATACATGCGAGTTCGGCCAATATTCTGCATCGAGACCCTTTTGAACATGTGCAAATTGCCCTCCGTCAGGCCGCAGTGCGACATGAGGGGCGTGGGAGATGTGATCTGGGCACCTTTCTCTCGCATCGGAGAGCCACCCACAAAATGGTGTGCGTACAGCTGCTGTTCTGTGCCGTCTTCGTAGCTGCGACGTTGCAGAATGCGGTCATTGTAAATGACGTGCGAAAAGCTCACGTCGCTGCCCAATTGGTCGGAATTCAACACATACGGGACCACCTTGAAGCCTTCTGGCCATGAGATCTTGCCAACTCTGCATTCGTTGGTCGCAGGACTCTGCGGTGCTTTGGTGGTCCAAATATCGTTGGTACTCGTCGCAAAAACCTCGTCGATGTCCAGGTTTTGCGTGTGCATGTCGGGATAATCACGCAGTAACGCGGGATCCGCGCGTGCCAGCCGCCCGTTCACCTGCGTATATGCATTGCGCTCGATGGTGTTGTACTTCAGATCCACCGCATGCTTCGCAGAAGTGCCGAAAATGTTTGCGCCAGGACTCTGCACGCACTGCGAGTCGATTCGCATGCACAACTTGTTGTCAGGGCGCGGCTTTCCAAATTCCGCTGCACCTGGAACCGCCATGTAATACTCGCCCACAAAACGGGGGTAGTTGCCGTCGGTCAGGTCGATTTCTGGCGGCATCATCAATTCCGGGGCTGCTTCGTCTTCCGCCAGATGGCACTCCTGGCGATCGGGTGAGCGTGGATGCATCAGCGTGAAATCGGCTGGCACGGACAACGGACCTCGTGTAAAGTCCTTTCCAGGCCCATACACCTTAAGATCCGACATGGTACACCGCCCGCCCTCCGGTGGCGTTTGCGGGGAGCTGGTATCAGCAGGACCTGGACCAGAATGTCCAAATATTGAAATCATAAACGGGCTGGTTTTTTTGCACATATCCACACTCTTGAACGGTGTCTCCGCGTTGCCATTCTGAAACATGTGTACGGTCGCGGCCACAGGGTTCCACGTTCCCTGCGAAATCCCCTGTTTCAGCAGAGACTCTTGGTTATTCTTGTCGTAGATGCAATGTGTCTTGACTATGCTGCTGCACTGGTTCTCAGACTCGATATCACTGCAGCCCGTGGAAAACACGGGCGCGGTCGGAGCATTTTCTGTGGAGTCTGGGGCGGTGTAGTCTTCAAACATTTTGTCGTATGTACCGAGATATTCTGCCGTATAATCCTCGATGTTGTCGATGTTTCCCAACTCCCTGTGGATGTCGTCAAAATTCAGGTCGAGAATCTTGATGCCTCGTCGGCCACCGTCGACGTCGTCGTAGAATTGCGCGAGCAGGCCTGGATTCTTCACCGGACTGTGTGTGTTCACGGGAATAGACACGTCGAAAATTTTCTTCAGGAATGACTCCATGAAGCCTGCTGTCTTGACCTGCCAGAATTTCGTGTCCTCAAAAGTCATGATGCTATCAAGACCATTGCGATGGCCCATGAGATTGGTGTCGGAAAATTGCTTTGCAACGGTCAATGCGTCGCCTCCGACTGCCTCATCGTGTTTGGTCCCGGGTTGAATGCCTCCACCCCACAACGCCACGGGCATGGATTTGGTAAAGACAGCATCCAGCATGTCCTCGGTCTTGTGCACCCGAGCATCCGACGTGGGGCTGTCGTTTTGGTGGGCCAGCAGCCGTTGCGCAATGTGTTTCGCTGGATCGACGGTGAAATCAGAAACACATCCCATCACGGCCGAAACAGGAATCGTCGAGTCGATATATCGGGCCAGCTCCTGCACGACAAAATCGTGGGCCTCGGTAAACAAGTCGAGTTCCTGGGCATTAATGCGCGACCAAAACTGAAGCAGCGTGACGCCCTCTAGATTGCCACCATTCGGCATGACGTCCTGTGTCGATATGCGGTGTTCGAACGCGTCAATCGGCAGGGCCCGCTCGCTGTTCAAACGGCTTACTGTGACCTGCGTGGCGGCAGGAACCTTGAAAACCACCGTAGACAGCGCGTATTTGAGCCACCAGAACAGTGGCACTTCGTAGGTCCCGAAATCGAGCAGGACGTACAGCCCGACCTCGCGTCGCGGCAGCGTGTAAAACGAGGGTTCTCGGTGGATGAATCCAGCAATGTCGGCTGTGCACGTGTGTATTTTATGTGCTGCCAACACGGCATCCATAGTTACTGGAACGTTTTGCAGTAGAAGCAGCGAGTTCAGGAAAAATTGCAGCTGTGTGTTTCGGTCGCGACGACCTCCCTCGTATTCAAATTGCTGAGAAACGTCGTTGTACAGCAGACCGAGTGTGTTCCATTGTACGCCAAACAAGTCCATGCATGCTGTGCTTGGTGATGGCACCGTCGCTGTGCTGGTGGGGCTCCAATTGCGAATTTCCTGCAACCAATACACAATGGGCATCACACCCTTATCCAGAACACACAGGATCTGGGTCAATTGTGTCGTGTTTCCGGGGACTTCGAGCAAATATCCCATCGGACCGCACTCATTCATGTCGCTAACCTTGACTGTAACATATGGAAGCGGGATATTGGAGTCGACAGGTAGATCTGCGGCATTCTGTCGGGGTTTCATGCGGTTCTGGTGGGTGCCCGCGGCGGTGAATATTTCAGTCTGACACACTCCGAGCGCCCCACATTGCTGGACGGCCAAGTTCTGGCGCACAGAACTTGAAGTGTCCTTGTTAAACTTGAGCAGGTCTCGGTGCATGCCCATGAAACGCAGCTTGTCGCGCGGTGCGTTTGTGGGCTTCGTCAGACGGTCGGCAAGGTCGGCCGCCGGGGGCTTCAACAACGAAAACTGCCCGTGCAGGGGCGCGGTGCGCATCCACCGAGCGTTCTGGGGCTCTTCGCCAGCTGGCCCGGAATTCGCGACCGAGTGCTGTAGACCACACCATCCAAGCGTTTCGGAGTGCATATAGTCTTCGTCGCACAAGTGTGGAGCGATGTCGAACAATTCGTCGTGCAGAATGCTGTAAGAGGCGTGTTTCGTGCGCATGTCGAGGTTCTGCTTGTCGTCTGGTGTGTATACATCAGGGCGTTCCCGGACCCACGTCCAGTTCACCATTCCCCGATCACAGACCCAGTACGACAGATCGTGTGTCTCATCGTAATGTTCCGTGCATCCCGTTTGCGCCGATGGAACGACTTGCAGCATGTCATTCATGCGCTCGTACGACACGCGATTGCCGTGCGAGCACATTCCGTGCTGTTCCAGGATATCGCGCATTCGCCGCCAAGGGCTTGCTCCTGAGAAACTGTCTTGATTGTGCACACAGCTTGGGCTGTTCAGACCGACTTCGATGCTCGCCGACCGCATGTTATTTTGCACATCGATTGCCATTTCTACGCAGTCGCCTGTGGCACCACAAACCTTGCCGGACGGGGCACAATCACTGTTGTACACGCATTTGTTTTGGACGTTGATAAACTCATCGTCATTGGCGTAGTCCTTGGAGGCATAACATCGATCACGCACGACGTCGTCCATGGAGTCGGTGTCCTGAAGATCAATGTTGATTTCCAGATCGACATACTGCGCCAAATCGTACATACTCATGGAGCCGAGTCTTTGATTGTCGATGGTGTACTGCTTTGTGTGCAGATTGTCTTGCTCCAAAAACACCCGAAGCAACGGCCAGAGATGCCCGATCGTATCGCCCATGCCGCCGCCAATGCCGACCATGCCGCTGTCGGAACAAGAGCATGTCTCGGTGTTCCCAGCCTCACACACGAAACTCTCCGACTCTGGCGTCTGTGCACTGGTCTCTTCGTATTTCCTGGTTCTGATGTTCGAAGTGCACACGCCATGCGTGTTTGTAGGCACCATTGGCATGCCAAAGGAGGGCTCGCGACACACCCCACTGGTGCCGAAAAAATTGCTGCTCGTGTTTTCGAAGCGCAAGTGGTTTGGCAGAAGCACCAGTCGGTCTTGGCACGAGTTTGTGTCTGTACACCCGGGCTCGGGCGTCAACACTGCCATGTAATTGCCGAACGCGGAGACGTGCTCGTACGTGTCGTGAAGGATTTCGCCGAATGGTGCCTGCCAGTGCTGTGGCCAGTACGCGTGGGCCTCGAAACACTGCGAACTCGCCAGATTGTTGGCGTTCTGGGCCGTATCTGCGGTGTGCGCCGGCTGGGACGGAAACAGAAAGTCGAACCCCACATGCGTGCCCATGAGTCCAGATTTGCGTATAGGGTGGAACGCCCCAGAGCTCTCTTCGCTGACGTCGTTTGGAGCGATTAAAGAGCGCACAAACGTCTGGCTCAGTGTTGGGAGATCCACAATCCCTTTATCGTCGTCTTTCAACACAGCCAGCATGGACAACGGATTGAAAACCTCGCAGATGTTGTTGTAAATTGCCCGATCGTTTGCATCAAACCCCACGTCCTGCATGGACAACACAAAGACCCCGTCCATCCCCTGCGAATCGTCGCGACGGGTGGCCAGACACAGATGAGGGTCGCACATTCGCTGCGTGTTCTTGAAGCTGAGCAGACACGGCCCATACATGATACTGGCAATTGCCATGAGCTCCGGGGACAGCGTAAAGGGGCACGTTTTGCCGTGTTTGCCCAGGGCGTCCTCGCGAGATGCTTGCGTGTATTCGAAAGAATACGCGGCCTGGCCGTGACAGGTCTGCATCTTATTAAGTTTGGCTGCGCATTTTCCACGCCATGTGCGTATGGCCGAGGCAGCCTCGACGTGGAGGTTGGTGATAATTTCGTCGCTGTCAGCGAGCAGCGGCACAAATTCGTCCAGAATGTCCTTCCACGAGGCCTCTAGCACGTACCGCACACAATTGACCACGGCAGGCGATTCGGCCAGCATGGTCAGCACTGGAAACCCAAGATCGGCAATGCTTTTTTCCGAGAGAGTGTCCTTGTCGCACAGCACATTGCGGACGCGAGTGTGTGTGTTTGGGTCATCTTGTTCTGGGATTGCAGACAGTAGTATTTCACGGTCACCATCCGACAGCACCGTGTGGAAGTTTTCACGCACATGGTGGTAGTTCAGCATGGAAACGCCGGATTTCGGATGCAGCAGCATATCCACTACGTCCAGCCCCATGTCACCCATCGACGAACTGTTGAGGTATTGTGTATTGTTGAAATGCGAGATTCCCAGGCCCCACAAATCCGACGGCTGCATCACGGTGCACACGAATCCCCTGGCTTTCAGCAAGGTGTTGTATTTGCGGAGCAGCGTTCTGACATAGACTCGGTGGTGTGCTGCGTAGACGATGTCGGCACTGTCGATCCGCGATTCGGCCGTGCATCCCTCGAATACCGAGTTGAAAAAAGACCGGTCGGAGCCAATTTCATGCAGCCCCATTTCGCAAATCGTAAAGGATATCGAGCACTCTTGGAGCTGGGCCTGCTTTCGCGAGGGCGTTTCGCACGGACACAGAATGTCGGCGTTTCCAAGCGTCCGCGCCGCCATGCCAAAGACCGGCAGCTCGTCCTGTGGCGTTTGCAACGCTTGCAGATGCATGTCAAGCTCGAAAAACACATCCGAGGGGTCGCGCCTGCTGCGAAAGTTCAGCTTCTGCGGCCGCGGTACCGGCTCGGGTGTATCGGTAGGGCAAAAGTGGGAATCGTACGAAACAAAGCGCGAATCATACAAGATATTCAGGGGCATGTGCTCGGCATACTCGTGGATCACACGGATGATTTCCTTTCTAGAAAGATTGGCTTTGCCGCGTTCGCCCGTGGGCATGTTCAGAGGCTTCCATTCTACTCCCTCTTTCACATAATCCATAATTGCCTCGAGCGTAATCATCCGCCGACGCATGTCAGAGCTTTTTGCACTAGATGGCATCTCGACCTCGGTGGCTGGCTGCGTAAACATGCGGGCGCGCATGATGGAATGACACTGCTCAAACAGCGAAAGTGGGTCTACTTCACGCTCGAGCGGGAAATCATACTGCCTGTCGTTTCCAGCAAACGGATTATGCTTCACCTCCCCACGCACTGCATACATAACATCCTCGTGTTTGGCCAAAAACGACATCTCATTGTACTTCACAATAGCTTCCACGGTCCGATTTGTAGCAAACCGGGTAAGAACCTGCTCGAGACCGTGATCTTGTGTCAATTTGCAGTTTCCACGCCTCCGTTGAAACTCGGTAGGTACCACACGTCGCATCATCCGTGGATTGCACACCACCCTAGGTGGAACAATCCGCCGAACAGCGTGTGTGTAGCTGTCGAAATCAGCATTGTCCACCCAGCCCGGTGAATGCAATCGCAAGATAGCGGACCAGTGCTCTTCTGATGCTTGGTATTTGCACAACGAGACTACGCGAATATATAAGCACACGCACATCGGAAACCGCAGAGCATCTAATGTCGTCTATGTTGCAAATCATACGCGAGAAACACCGCCGACTGGCACAGCAGCGCCAAAATAGTGCCCATTATGTGCACACACAGATTTTTGCAGGCAGCATTTGCCCTCCGAAAATCCTACTGCACGACAAGCACTCGGGCGTGGACAGTGTGCTGTTGGCAAATATGGCCCAGCTGCTCGATGCGATCTATCTGGAGCTCCAGGAAACCAACACACAACTGCGAAAAACGAGCAGGCTGGAAATAATGAACTCGCTCGAGGGATCCTGCAGACCCTCTGACAATCCTATTTTCGTTGCTCTCAGCGAACAACTTTCTGCCACCTCCGAGCGAGTGTCCCCACCGGGGAGAGCCAGCAGACGTGAGCGGAACTTTCGAAATTAGTCCGTCGTGCCACAGGCATGGATGCCCATGAAGAAACGCCAGCATAAAGAAACCTATGCTAACATTTCTGACGTGCGTTCATAAACTCGTGCTAGACTGAAATCTCTGTTTTCTCGATGATCATGCATGCATGCACTACAAACACTGGAACTTTTGAATGCTTTGTTCAGAGAGCAGAAACACAGCGAAAATAAAAAGCAAATTGATGTGTAGAAAAAGAAGCGTTATATGCTGGAGCGTGTCACAGAATCCAGTATTTTCCCAGACTCGCAGACTCACCGTGTTTTTCATGATAGCGTCTTGTTCGATGTGCCGCACGTTTTCTATCAGCCCCGACAGCACCGTATCCACAGAAATCGTAGTGTCGACGTTTGGCAAATTGGACTCGAAATTCGACTCGCCCGCCTTGCATTCGCCAGGTTGCGCACAGCAGTACTTCCAAGAAACATCGAGTTTTGGGTGGAAATAGCTGCTTCCTGCCTGAATGTAGTCGTTTCGGCGGAGATCTGAGATGCCGGTTTTTTTCCACTGCACCGCCGTGAGGGTTACCAGCGCAGCACTAGTTTCCGACAACATCTCAGACAGCGGTGTGTTTTTAAGCAGCTGTCCGGCATCGGTGGGCACGGACGACGACCTGTGCCACGCCAAGCCCGTTACCTTTCCGAGGCAGCCGTAGTTGCCAACATCCGTTATGCTAGCGACAATTGACTGTATTTTTTCGGTAATTAGACTGGCAACAAGGGCGTGAAGTCCTCCGTTGTCCGTGTCTATAATGGTTCTGGTGACATATGCCATCACGGCAATCCGCGTGTCGCTACCGCATGTTTTCTGCAGGAAAGGCTTGGAATCAGCGCCTTCACTGCGATCATACACGTGCGTGCCTACGCATGGCAGTTCAAAAGCGCGACTACTGCCATTGGCATGACGAGAATACATGAGGTTCTCCATAATTCCGCCGGTGTCGGCTGGAGCTAGTACTGTTTTTAATTGTGCACCCATAAAAATACAATCCACAAACTGGTGCAGCAAGTCGCCTTCTCCAGTGGTGAGCGTGAGGTCGAGAGCGTCGACGATTTTGCGAATGTTGGCCATGATTTCCTGATCCACATTGGTGGTGTATGTGGACGTGCATGTCGACACTGCCTGGTATCGCGCCTGAACACGCGCATCGACGGCGTCGATTTTGGCCTTGTCGTAGGGCATGCCGTTGGAAATACGGAATTCGTCAATAATGTTGGTTTGGATGGACTGCTCAAACGCCAGTGTGGATTGCCCAATCGTGCAAGCGTCGGCGCGGTCCGATACGCTGAACCCGCACGCATTTCCCGTGCTGATGTCCTCGGCGTCCTCGTTCCTGCACTTGCGCACATCCGGGTTCTGCAAGAAAGAGGGCGACGACAGGTATTCGCAGGCATCTGGATACATGGATCCAGGGGCCGCGTCGTACGTAAAGTAGGCCACGGCAGAAAGCTCCACCGCAATGGGCATCGGGGCCTCTTGTGCTACTGCATCAAACGCAGCCTGTTTTGTTGCTTGCAGGTGGTTCAGATGCGTGAATGTGAGCGTCATACACGCCTGTATGCGGTTTTTGAGCGGACCCGCCGCCAGACACTGATGTACAATGCCAGAGTCTGTTTCCTGTAAATAAAGATCCACCTGATCCCGTATTCTGACAAGTCTGGCTTTTGTTGTGTGTCGCTGCTTCTTGGTGATATCCTCCTGTAAAACTGGATCGTACAGCCCAAACACACCCTCGTCCCAGGTCTTGGAGTTGTAGTTTTCACGACACCGTGCCAGCACGGCGAGCGGCGAAACCTGGTGGACAGTGAAGAAGCCTGCGAATTTGGGCAAAAACACGGCCGAGCGCTGCGTCGCACAGCTCTGCTCGCTATTGACAGCAATGCAGTCAATATATGCCTGCCCGGGAGTGTGCAGGTCCTGCGCAAGCTGGTGCAGGCTGTACGGGTTCTCAATATACACAACATTGCCCTCGGCATTGATCATTTTGAGCAGCCCTGTGCAAAAAAGCGCGCCCGTGGACGCCAGCTCCGAGCGGTGGATGGAGTCAATTGTATATGGAGTGTCGCCACACACACACTTGAGAATCGAACTGAATTCGACGGGTCGGGCCTTGCATTCCTCGTTCTCAACGATGCCAAGCAAGCGCGAAAGCCCATACAACATGCCCAACGCGGAGTCAAACGCAGCATTCGTCCATATGAGCCACGTGACATACCTGAAGTTATTCGCCCAGACAATGGCTTTTTGAATGTCAATGGTAAACACCCCAGGCGCCACAGCAAATCCGGCGATCTTGACGTCGACAATGTTGTTATCGACCGCGCCAATCGCCACGCGCTCATTGATAATTTCCTGGTCGGATTTCGGACGCAGGCCCGTCGGCATACTCGACTGCTGCATGCAAAAGTCGATCGAGCCCCCCTCTTTTTCCAGCTCGGTGTCGTGGTTTACGATATCGACAAAGCCTCCCGACAACTCGGCAAATTTGTCGATCATGCACAACATGAACTTGGACGCAGCGTGGGAAATGTGCAGATGCACCAGCGCAACCTGGTAGATCATCTGCGTAATGGACGAGACCATCGCAACATTCTGCAGCTGTGTTCCTGGCGAAAAGGTCTGGCGAATCTTGGAAGTACCGGGATTCTGGATGTCCAAGATCGTGTTGTGCTGTCCCTTGCCGGCCACCGCGACGTAGATTGAAAAGACAAACGACGGCAGGATCGCAGAGAGTGCGGCGTAAATGTCCTTTGTTTCGCACAGCGCATTGTTCACAAAGTTCGACACGCTCTCGAGATACACAACATTTTTGGATCCGCTGATCTTGGAGAGTTTCAGAGCTGACATGCTGGTCTCGACGAGTCCGAACCACACGGCGTCAATGTTTGTCAGATACACCTCGTAAATCTCTTTCAACAGGCTTCCAACAACGCACAGCACGTTGTTGGGATTAATCACTGTTCCAACACAGTTGACCATGGCACACTTTTGCGCTGCTTCGCACGAAGCTCGCAGTCGTCGCGTCGAGCATGCCTTACAGTTCATGTAGTCGCACTTTTCCTCGATGTACACGTCGAGCGTCTTGGCAAATCCAGAACCGGCGCTCATTTCGAAAACCAGCTCGGTGCTCGCTGATTTTTGCGCGTCGCTGGCTTTACCATAATCTCTCCACGCTTGCATGTCGGCAGAGGACGACAGTGTAAATGCAAATTCCTTGATGAAGCCTTCGCTCCCGGTGTTTGTCTTGATGCTACTCTGCTTCATGGTGTATGCAATAAGATTCCGGGCACGGATTGTCTTGTCCAACCCGTGGTAGGCATCGTGTAGAATCACGCCCACGTACGCGCTGATCGAGTTGGACTGCAGAAAACTGTACTCTTCGAAACGCTGCTGGTTGGCCCGGACCAGCGCAGGATCAAGTGTTATTTTGTCCACTCTCTGAATGGCAAACAAGAGCCGCGGCGTCCCGCTTGTGTGGTCGACAATCGCCTCGATTCGCTGCACGTCCTGCACCTGCTGGGCCGCGTAATTCTTAGTGGTGATCAGCAGAAGGGTGTCCAGCGGCGAAGTGCTCAGCAAAATCTCGCGGTTGCGCAGAATGCGGTCCTGGAACAGCGAGAAAAGCGTGATATTCTGGACGTTGTCGGCCTCGCGCACGGGTTGGTGCACTGTACATGCTGGGGTGCTGTCTGTGCTGGCGAAACGACGGCGCTGCATCCACGTGAACTCGAGTTCTACTTTGCAGTTTCTGACCGCTCCCAGATCGTCGTCCGAGGTATATTCGACAAAGGTGTGTAGCAAGCCAATGATGGTGTACGCAACAGGTCGCTTGTCGGCGTCATATGTGGCCTGTGGCGGCTGCTTTTTGGGCAAAATCGCGATTTTCTTGAAGGTTGCTGAGGCGCTATCGGTGTTGATGAAATTGTACTGCGCAACGTCGGTGATGGCCCCATTGCAGCTCGCCATGATCGACGCGTGCAGATTCGCGCACACGAGATTGCTGTTGATGTCTCTGCTGTGCATCAACCACGCAGCATGCACCGTGTCCATAGAATCCACAAAAACCTCAAAAATGGCGTTGTTATTATTGCCATCTACAAACGGCCCCTCGTTATCCCACACCATCAGAACGAGTGCACCCCTGTCGTCGGTGTCAGCGAGGGGAGGCATGAAGATTTCAGAGACGAGTTGGATGTTTTCGGTCCTCCGTGCCTGCACCTTCACTGCCAGTTCACCCTGGCTCAAAACAAAGTGTCTGGTGGCTGGCAGCAAAATCTTGGACAGGATGACCATGGAAGTGGTCTTGTCCGAGTAGCAGAAGATGTACATGGTGAATGGGGCTTCCAGAGTGCGTGCAGCGTAGAGCGAGCGACCAATCACAACAACGTAATGATCGCAGTTCTCGCGAGCCCCATAGTCCTGCACTGCCACGGGCGTAAACTGTTCGTCCAGATTCTCAAACTGCGTGACCCACGCTGGCAGAAACGCCATGAGGGCCGAGTTGATGGGCGACACGTTGGGCCGCGCGATGTTCAGTTTCATGCCGTAAAAATGGTCGATTTCCTCCTGACACCGCGATCGGCAGGTCGGCAGATATGCGCACTTTTTGAACGCGCTGATGGGACGCGGGATGATGGTCATTACGTCCAACGTGGTCTCGTATTGCGTGCACGAGTCGGCCTGCAAGCCGTCGATTTTCATAAAGTTCATCAGCTGCACTGGCACGTCAATGGCGTTTTTGAGCGCCAGATTGATGTGGATTTTCGACTGGACGGGGATTTTGAGGAGCACGTTTTTGAAATTGTTGACGAGAACGGCACAGACGCTCACACTGTTTTGCTGGGTTCGGGTCTGAATATACTCCATCAGCTGCGGATGCAACGCCTCGGGTAGCTTATACCGGCAGCGCTGCTCAAAGACGTCAATAAACTCGTTTTCGTACTCATTAATGTTGCAGATGCAATCCGAGACGGCTGCGAGGGTGATGGTCGACGAGACCACCTGCAGCGAGGCATAAAACACCTCAACAACCGCTGCGCACGCGTGGAAGATGGTTTTCCCGGCCGCCGACTGCGTGTCTCCTGTCAACTGTGAGTATGTCTGACACACCCTAAACTGCGGCGTGATCAACACGTTCTTCATGGGGCCCAGGGCAATGGAGTCAAAAACGAGGTTGCTGAGCGCAAAAAAGGCCACCTCCGCGTCGTTCTTGTCCTGGTAGTGCTTGTTCTGAATCAGAGACGTGACATATTTGAGCAATATCTCGTCGTACACGTAGAATACCCCGTGCATACTTGCGAATATCGCCTGCACAAAACCTCCCACCAGTGCCCCGATTCCTGTCACCCCGCTGCTGCTGATACTCTGGAACGAGGCTGAAATCCTGCGCAAATATTCCGTGTCTTCGCCGATCTTAAGCGTGCGCAGGAACCTGCTGCTCTTTGCAAGCGGCCCAATGGCAAACGCCAAAAACGAGTTGTAGGCAAGACGCTGCGTGCCATCGTTCAGCCCGAAAATGATGCCAATGTAGGCAATTGTTTTGGCAGAAACTTGGTCAAATTGCCGATGCACTTTGATGACTTGATTGTACACGGGCCGCATGGACAGAGGATGAGAGTTGCAATTGTCGAGGGCATAGTGGTTCAACCCCCGTCCGTCACAAATCGGCTCGTTCGAGATCATTCCCTCCAGAATGCCATACAAATTGAAAGCATACGAATTGACCAGGATGGACGCCATTTTTACACCGGCTGCACACCAAACACCCCACAAGTCAAAATCATATGATTGTGTCCAATTCCAATGAAACCACGAGCTGCCAGGCGTCATCGGGCAATTATACAGGACAAAACAGTGCACATACCTATCACTCCCGAGGCGACAAAACTTCCCACAATAGGCACCATGGTATCCGTCTGGCAGAGAATACTGTACTGTCCATTCGAGACATCGGATGTGCTGTGGATCCACTGTGCGCCGACACGGATCTGCAGTGTTTCCATGTTGAGGAAGTAGTGGATTGTGCGCGATTTCATGGGTCTGTCGGCGGGCCATGCCGTGTCATTTTGGCCCACCAACCACATGAATTCCTCGACAGGGCCGCGCCGCACCGAAATCACCACATTCAGGTCATTGATGTACACTATGTCTTCGATGTAGAGGTTAATGGCCGCGCCACTGTTGATTTCGCTGTATGTGTCGTCGGTCGACCAAAAGCGATCGTTTTTCTCGAAGCGGATCTCAGTGGTAGTGTTATAGTGGCAGGCGCGCACGTTTTGCGAGTTGACGTCCCGCACCGTATTGGACGGGTCTGCACTGCACTTGTACATGGGCTGCGTGAAGAAAACTTGCGGTTTTTGGTAACAGCTTGTGCATGCGATTTCCGTGCAAGGCTGTCCGGTGTACCACAGCACACGCGCCCTCAACAGACAGCGGAAAGGAAGCGGGTTCGGATTCACCCCATACACAATGCCAGTGCGTGTTTGGGCGGCGGGATTGCGCTTCAAGACCACATCGTTCGACTCCCCTGGCAAAATCACACCGCCGTGCTCCGACTGCACGCCTGCGTCACTGCTGCGAATCGACGGAATATTGGACATTTTGTTGAGAATGCTGTACTGCGCGTGGATATCCGATGTGATGCGGTGGACTGAAGTGGTCCAGTGGCATGTTGTTTTGTGCAGATCGCAGTGTTGCACCAGGGCAATATCGCCTGCAAAAAGATAGGGTTGCGAGTCAGCAAGCACCGTTGCCCGTTGCGTCCAAGACATTGTGGTGCCACCAGAAGGGTCGTCTTCACATGCTGCGTCGGAACTCGTGCACGTTGCGACAGGAAGCTGCACCGAACTTTCCGACTGAGAAAACGAAGCAACACCAACTGAACTAGTTTCCTGGGAGGTACAGTAGGTCTGGGTGAGGTCCTTAATGCGCGAAAACTCCGACGCCACCAAACACGTTCGCATGCGCGCATTTTGTGTGTTTTCCCCCGATTTCTTGGTGTTGACCACCGTGGGCATGGACACCCTTGTGTTGGCCATATACACGCCGCCCGCCAGCGAGCGCTTGTTGTGCAGTGTCATGGGGGTGTTTCCAGCGCCCTTCTGGTGCAGAGCCACGCAGTAGGGGAAACACGTCTGATATTTGGAGTCTCGGATGCATTCGGTGGGCTCGGCAGCGGCGTTTTTTTCCTGAAACTCCGAGTACTTTGGACACAGCGGCATCACATAGACAGCCGCGTCAACCACGTTGCACTTGCGTGGATCTGCCATGCACTCGCTGTAAGCGTCGTGATTGTAGGACGCCGAGCCGGTGCTGCTCTGCTTGGACACGTCGAAAACCTGTGCTGGAAAGCGAATCGACTGCACGGAAATCCGCAAATACCGGCAGGTGAGAAGCTGTCCGGTCGTGCCCCTCTCGAAGAGCAGCGGGATCTGCGTTTCTGTCACCTGCAACTCGTGCTCGGGGTCGAAAAAGGCAGGAAACAGCGCCACGCTGCACATAATTGACACTCCCTCCCCGCGCGCGCCATCCACACAGTTGCACCCAAGAATGCCCGTCCTCGAGTCGCCGTTTTCGTCGGTCTCGAGCAGTGAAGACGCAAAATCCACTGCCGCGAGCCCGTTGGTAACGTCAATGGGTGTTCTGAATGCGTTTGCAACAAACGTTGGCTCCACGTTGTTGTTTTTGTTCATGTAAATCACCGTGGAGCCGTCTGTGACCGCGAGCAAAGACGACGTGCACGAAAGCAAACGCGTCGGACGGTCCGCAAAGACACTCTCGGACAGGAGCGAACTCACCGTGTGCCCGTTTGCACTGCATCGATCCACAACACTGGCGTCCCTGTCCATGAAAAAGGACAGCAGCATCATGTGTGCTATATTGAGCCAATTGTCAATCATCAGCCCTATGCTCTCGACGATTCGCTCCATGTACCGAAACATCGGATAGATGTCGGGAACGCACAACGTGCTGGACAGCGAGAGTGCAAAGGCGCTCCGGCACCGCATCTGAGTGACTTGTCCAGTGTAATAAAAGCCCAACACCATGTTAATCGCGTTTTGTATTATTTTTCCCATGTGTCTGTCGTAAAAAGGGTAGAAAAGCAAAGCGCTCACGGACGACAGCGATGGGCACAGTCCGGTCGACAGAGTATGCATGGATGTGACGATTTTCTGGCTGACCATCACAACGGGTGCCAGATCCAGGTCCAGATAGTCGAAATCGAAGCAGCGGTGCTGGAGTCCGGTTTTGCTGGAAATCTGCTGCAAAGCGACCAGATCGGACACAATCGAGTCGTATTTGCACTCGTTGAAATTGATCATCATCCACGACACCACGGACCGCGTCAGCGTGATAAACAGCGCCCCAATCTCGCGCACGATGGTCGAAACCTGACTCTGGTGGTGTTTGTTTTGCACGAGCAGCTTCAGGATATCCGTGCCGCTGTTGTAAATACTCTCCAGACTCCAATTGTACAGAGGCGTGAAAATCTCAAAGGTGATTTTGCTGATCCACGCAAGCTGGCGAATCAGCGAAATGAGATTGGTCTCCACCACAAACTTGTTGTACGCCATGACAATAATGGGCATGGCGGTGTCCAGATTCGAGTTGAGCAGGCTCATCAGGACAATAAACACCAGAATCGGGAGCAGCAGATACGTGGACCGCACCACAATCACAAAAATTAAAACTACAAAGCTCGACACCGACTCAATCACCCGCACCATAACTTCCACGACAAACGAGACTATGGGATTGTGCGGATTGTCTGTACGATCTGCGTCGTGATTGCTGAAAAAAATGTACACCGGCATCGTCAGCGTCAATGTGAGCAGATTCACGAAGCCCGATAACAGGTAGAATACCACGAAGATTATGCATGCCGTGCACAATAGTGTCTCGGGGTTGATTTCGGGCAGCATTCTCAGCGTGTGTGCCATGTTTCGGTTTACATATATACATCTGTCTTTGGTATCACTTCTTCGCTGTCTCACGTGGTCTCACAACAATCCGGCCAAAAACACTTAAACCGTCTCCACACTGCCACATAACCAGACAAAGCGAAATACAAAATACACCACAGACAGCGGCCCGTAACCTTTTGATCCACGCACAAAACGCGCGCAACCAGCACGTCGCACACGACAAACATGGTAGTGAGTGGTGTTTTCATTAATGTGCAAAACAGGAAAGTGAAAATCAGCAGCAGCGCTCGCACTGCCCTAAACCCTTCCATCGATAGCCTATGCTGGGGGGCGTGGTGCGACGATCTTGAATGGTGGAAACGGCCCGTACTGGTACTCTACAGTCTCGTCGTTTTGTCGCTTCAGCTCGACCTGCAAATACATTTTGTTGATGATGCGATCGACCCTTGCAATGGCGAATTTGTTGCACGCGCGCGCATACTGTGCGTAAATGGCGGCCTTCTGCCGCTTCGCGTCCACCAGCGGAATCTCGAATACGATAATGTCAAACACATTGGCATGGTGGCCAGCGCTGCTCGCAATCATGGCGTCCAGAATATTCGAGTATGCTTTTGGCATCGCGGTGCCCGACGACGGCTTCGACAGCAACAACGTGTTCATGTGGTTCACATCCATGCACAACAGGCGTTTTGTCACACACGGCAACAAAGACAACGGGTCGTCGACTTGCATGTTCTGCGTCAATATTTTGTTGGTCTTACGCATCGTTTCAAAGTGCGCGGACCCGAACAGGAAAATGTACTCGGCGGCCTTGGTGCACTTGGTGAGTTGAATGTTGACGACCTTCAAGTGGGTCTTGGCGCGCACCTGAAACATGATGCTTTGGATGCTGGCAAAAGGACCGTTCAGTGCATCGTCGTGCACATACACGTTTTGGAACACGCTCAGGAGCAGACGCGTAATTTCAACATTGTTCTCCGTATGCGCATTGATGTTCTTGATCGTCACGCGATGCTGTACAAAGTGCTTGATTTCCACCATATTCGTGTCCTCCATGTTACTGCGTTCTAACACTCTCATGCCCCCGCGCGGACACTTTCATGGGGAAAAACAGACTGAGAGCTGCTGCTATTTCGGGCACAATTTGACCCCCCCCCATGGACCCGACTCTTTAAAAAAAGAAAAGCGCATCACAGCACATTGCAGTCAGTCTATGTTTGGCATCTCGGCAGCAGAACAATTGCGAACGATGGACCCCAACACACGGCGCAAGATTGACGACTGGTGGATGCACCGGCATCTCACCTTTATGTTTCCTCCGATGTACCGCGGACACACCCACATATGGAACACGATCACGAGTGAGTGCGTGGGATGCACCGCGTGTGGTGTGGTGCATGTTTGCAGTTCGTCCACAAATATCGTGCCCTGTAGCATCGAGCAGCAGGACGACACTAGCCGGGTCTGCACGTACACTGGCATTGTCCTGAACAGCACGTCTTTTTTCGACCCCGAGGCGTCCATTGCCGACTACAACGCAGGGCATTTCTGCGTGCACTCGGATTCGCACGCGCATGGGCGTACCAACAGGAACCCGTCGCTGCAGCAAAAAGTCGAGGTTCTTAACAACATTACGGCGAGCATGATTACACTCTTGTTCTTTTCGAAACAGGCGCACCTGGCGCGCGAGACAGAGCGAATCCGGTACAATCGCAAGATTGCCAGTCTTTTCACCAGCCACGTGTCGCGCTCGAAAAACTCGTTTGCCTCGTGCAACATCCTGGAGGGAATCGAGTCGTGTATTCAGGGCGTTTCGTCGTATCGGCAGCCCATTAAGGACAGCGACATTCCGCCCTTGTGCCACTTTAGACGGCTGCAGCGCGTGATTGTGCTCCTCCTCAGCCGCATCCACCTGCCCCGCCAGTATATTTTCTCGGAGCAGAACGAAAAAATGAGGAATCTGGTCATTTCACTCGTGTACATATCGAGCGACGGCATCAGTTTTAATGGCAGCACTTTTCTGCCCAAATTCGCCGGGCTCAAAAAAATGCTGCCCCTCGAGCTCGTCCTGTATCGATGTTTCGGCATACAGCCCAAAATTGTCACAGACGGCGAAAATGTCATTAAAATCAGCATTAAAAACGCCAAAATGAGTCCACTGGGATCGGAATTCCCGCATTCCTGTGATTTTGCCACCACCAACGTCTGTACCTGCCACGAAACAACCTCCACCAGCAAAACATGGTCCCCAAAGCCTGCCAGATCTGCGCCTCCTAGACAGGACGAGCCGCGCCCCACGAAAATGCGCAAAAAAGTGGTGCACACCCTGACAGCTGCCACACCCCTGGCACCGGGCAAGGACACATGAACACGTAGTGATAATCCCGTTTTTCCCCTACTTTATACCAAGTCGATAATAAACAGCAGGTGTGAATTCTGTGACATTGCAGCACAAGCAGTGCCTGTTTGCGTAGCATCAAGTGAAAGTGACCTCCAAAATCAGGTTATGTTCACCAACGAGGTGGTCACAGCGCAGCAGCTCGGAAATGCAGGCAGTGCCATGCTGGTGCGCAGCAATATGGGCTCGTGAAAATACACAACAAACAGGTTCCAAACTCCGGGGCAGATATGGAGCCCAAAAGGGTGAATCTGGCTATAGAGGAGAGGGTCGGGGTTGAGATGAGTGGCAACGAAACTCCCTGCTGTCACCAGAGAGAACACAACATTCGCCAGAAAAATAGCGACAGACACGCTTCTAGATGTCTGCACCACAGCGTACATGAAAAATGCCTTGGCGCAAAAACTGTCCAGACACGCAACAACGCCAAACTCCTCTTTATTTCGGTGGTACCACACTGAGAAAAAAACCACCGTGCCCGACATGAGAGCGAGCTCGTAAATCTGCCGATACGCCGCAAATACGGTCGCACACGCCAGGAGACAGTGCGAGGTGATCTGGAAATCGCCCCACGTGCGCTGCGTGTAGACGTCGGCATCCACCACTGGAAAACACCTGCCACCGCACATTCACCGCCCGTTCCAGCAAGACCCTGCCCTATATAGACACCACCCACGCGATTGCGGTATCTATGTGGATTTTGTGCTGCAACTATGGTTTCGCGACGAAAAACATCAGGCATAGTTGACATTGGTACACATGGAAGGAAGGAATTGACGCCGGATTTTGGAAAAAGCCCACGGATCCGTGATAACTGCATGTTGTGCCACGGCATCGCTCTCCTCGCATATTCTGTATTGCAGGTCGTCTCGCGCCCAGTGTAATTGTGCATTCAGTGTGGTTTTCAGTGTAGTGTCGCTAGCGGAGTGCTGTATCACAACGGCGATTTTGTTGTGGCCTGTGGCGCTGTGGATCTCAAACGAGATATCTTGCAGGACGAAACGCGAAAGGTCTGCAAACACGATTTTGTTGTTATCGTTGTTGATAGTGACATAGTTGGAGCCGTGTGTGAAAAATGCACCACACACATCACCATTCGCACAATCCGCAGAGCTCAGCTGCTCGCCTGCAAATAAAATCCTTGTCTTGATCTCGTACAGTTCACCGGCTGGACCAGAAAACTCCAGAGAGGTGCGGCGCGCTCCCAATCCATTACAAACCACATGAGCGGGTCGGTCGTTCTGAAAATCCACAGGATCTTGCATATTTTCGTATTTGTCATATAAAACGTTGTATTTGCCCACGATTTCTCGATTTTTGTTGTAGTAGGCATCGGTATCACTTTGCTTCCAGGTGCTGGTAATCTCGTTGTTGTTGTTGGTGGTGATAGTTGGTTTGATTCTGCGAATGAGCATGCGGAAGAAAAAATCCACAAAGCTGATGTACACCCGATCCATTCCTGTATCGTGTGCCCCTTGCATGGCGTCATCGAAATTCGGAATTTCATAGCCAGCAGATTTTTGCCACCAAAGAAGCGCGGCAGTCGACAGAACATTTTGGAAAAGCATGCGATTATCTCTGTCAGCTGTATTTGACAGCGTGCTCAAGAATCCTTTGTTCATTAAATTGAGCCCGTTGATAGGTTGAATTTCATAAATTGGTGCAATTAGTTGGCTGTCGGATGGCAACAAGAAATCGTCGGTTCGAACACTCGAAAAACAGTTTTCCAGGATGCAAAACTCGCCATACGCTGATGGTGTCTTTTTGTCGTAATCGTTGAAGCCACACGTAGTACACGTCTGCTGCATGTGCACGTCGTGTGACACCAGTGTGCACGCCGAGCATTCGACACACTCGAACACCCCGGTGATTTCAGACTGCACGAGACGGCGATCGTGCCCGCAAAAAGCGCAATCATTGGAGCTGATCGAGGCATTGTGCCGGGTTTTAGTGTCGCCGGGGCACGTTTTGCAGCGGCTTTGTTCGAGTTCGTCTTGGTATTGGCCAAGCGCACATGGTTCACAAAGTTTGCTGGAAATGGAGGAACGGAAATATCCTGGAACGCATTCGTACTGAAAATTCGCTTGGTTCCACTCCTGGTGCACCAGGACACTATCAGGGTTGTCACAAGACCTGTGTGCAGGGTGGTTGTTGATGAGTTGGTTTACTGGACAGTATTCACAGGCGCGCGTTGTGCCGTCCAGGTAATATCGCAGCGAGTTGTCGCATGATATTGCATCAGCATTTGCTGGTGTGAGTGCGTCTTGAAACAATGAGCACCCGCAGCGCCTGCACAGGGGTGCGGTTGACACTGAAAGCTGTTGGTTATTGCATGTGTTGTTTGTAAATGAAATCTTGTCCTGTTCATCCCACGGCAAGCCCTGTATTTCGACATGCATATCACTGCAGTAGTCCTGGCGTATGGCAGTACACGCAAGACATTCTGTGTTATTTTGCGATAGGTACGTTCCAGGTGTACAGATACTGCATGTGAGAGTATCATGCCTGTATTGTCCTGGTGGACACTGTTTACACTCTGTAGCACCACCTTCGACTGTGATGGCATTATACGGACATATACCACATTCTGTATCACCAGTAACATTCTTAAAAGTGCCAGGCTGACACGGAGAGCATGTATTTTCTCCATATTGATAATCTAAATAATACCCTCGTTTGCAAACGCATATAATCCCATCCTGTGCCACGGAAAACGATTTTTGTTCACTGCATGTGATGCAAACATTAATGCGATCAGAATTGACTTGTAAGACTTGTCCGATTTCACATCCCTCACATCTTGTTTTATCGAGTGCCACAACCAAACCTGTGAAGGCGCACTCATATTTCAGAAATGAGTATCATTTTTATTAAATAGTGCATCAAACCAACTTTCAGCTAATTATATGGGTTCGCATAATCTATGTTTGTCGTGTGTGTGGGCAGGTTGTTGATAATGCGCACTCCAAATGGTTTGTAATAGGAATAATCAGCGTTTAGTGTTGATATTTTCTCGGTCAAATCAATCCCGTATTGTTTCCTCAAATAATGGACTTGCGTGCTAATTGTTTGGGTGTAATTCTGAACTGAAAGAAGTTCGACGCCAGAGGCGTCTTGCCATAAGATTGACATGAGCTCCGATCCAATTGTTATGTCTGATCTTGGCGTGCGGATAACATACACATTGTCACGGTGATGTATCGGGTCAATGTTAACCGGCGACCAGTCTGTATTGTAAACAAACACCAACGGATTCAGGCCACGCGCACCATTTTCATAGATTGTCACCGTATCACCATTCTGCCAGTTTGGTGGGTCCACAGTTGCTAGTATACTTTTTACGGTGGTCTCAGCTTTGAAGTGCATGAAGACAATCCTGTTTTCACCACTCAAAATTTTCGGGTGCTGTAGCAATTCACACTCAGATCGATCTTCAGAAACTTGACCCAGTTCACATAAGTCACAATTAGTACTGTTAGTATTTGGGGCGTACTTACCAGGTCCACAGTCGGAGCATCCAATTACAATTCCGTCGCTGAATTTCCCAGCTTCACAGTCTGTGCACATTCCATTTTCTAGAAACTTGCCCGCAGCACATAGACTGCACCCTATACTTGTTGGGTTCATTCCTGATGCACACTTACAATCAGATTCATATTTGGATCCCATATTGCTGATCATATTGTTTGGACAAGATGTACAGTCAGCTGCCTTATCGCTGCCAACCATATCGAGAAAAGTATTGGATGGGCATTTGTTACATGAAGGTTCTTGTTGCTTCGGTCGGAATTTGCCTTTTTCACAAAGTACACAGGGACCGATATTGTTTTGACTAGTCGAACCTAAGTTGCATTTACAAACAGAATCTGTAATGGCACTAGTCGTCGAAGTGTAACTGTTTTCAGCACAATCAGTGCAAGCGACATTTTCGACGAGATCCTTGTATTTTCCTACTCCACAATCCTTACATTCCATAGTAGATGAATCTAATTCCCAATCAAACATAAACCCCCCAAAATTATCAAGGAAGTCACTTGTAAACTCAACCCTCATAATTCCTGTTTTTGAAACGTCGACATTGGTAAAAAACACATCACCATCCCAATATCCCTGATACGACTTTAGTACATTCTGTACCGAGCATGCAGCATCTTCACACTCTATGATTTTCACGACATCATGAATTGGTTCGGTGTTAACACCAGCTGATTGCACCATGTGTATACTGATTGAAGCTGGTAAAACATCAGCAGTGAGAGTCCATATACAATGGTCATTTACGCGGTATGCTCCAGGTCCATCAAACACAGTTCCGCTCGTTGGTGTTTTCATTGTAACTGCTGGGTTGCATTCACAGAGTCCAGAGCATACTACATTCACACTCGTGGCAGGAAGACCTCCCGGTTCGACGCCACGACCGCACTTGCAGTCTGCGAAGGACTTGCTCCCTGACACACTGACACTGGAATCCTGGCATGGTTTACAATCCCGCTCATTAAATCGGCCGGTTTTTTCATTATACGTGTTTGGTGGGCAGTCATTGCACGTATTACCCTGCTGGAACTTGCCTGCAGCGCATAATACGCAAGAGCTTCCATCAGGTGGACCAATCGCGCCAGGATTACACTTACAATCTGCCTTTTGCATGCCTGTATTCGTTGTGGTGGAGTGTTCAACACACCTTTGACAATCAGTGTTGCCAATTATGTCCTTGTACCATCCCAAGATACACGGCGAACATGGCGATTTTGGTTTCGGCAAGAACCACTGAAACTCGAAGCCCATATCTTGGATTGTCGCATCACTGTGAAACATTACCTGCATAATCCCAGTTTGTGACCAGTATAGATTCTCCCAATGAATGTCACCATCCCAGTATCCAGAGAACTGGACTAACTCCTTTCGTGAGTGATAGAGGCATTGCTGGTCTTGGCATTCAAAGATAAATACTCTGTCCGCATTTTGTTCAGTTCTCACAGCAGAGGAGATTACTATTCCTATACTGATTCGAGCTGGTAATACATTGGCAGTCAAGGTCCATATACACATATCATTAGGACGATAAGGGCCGCTTCCATCGAATATCTCTAACGTGAGGCAATCGCATGGTTTTAGCAGGATTACAATCACACAACCCAGTACACACAACATTTACACTCGTTGGCTGGGGTATCCCTGATTGGCCTTTGGGACACTCTTCTACAAAGTAATTCTTCGCTACGTCAACAAACGAAAAGTCATTGTCAAATATGTTGCTTGAAGAAGATCTGTCAAGCAGGGATATCTGTTTTTGTATACCCACGAGATCATCATTTATGGAGAGTCGATTTATCTCGACTGAATGTACCATGTGGACACGAGTCGCGTATTTGGGCTGTGCAGTAATTGTTTGGTTGGTTCTCACAACCAGCTTCACCCTACTTCCAGAAATCAAATGTTCCCCAAACCCACCTGATGTCAATGCACTGCAGACATCTGTAGCGATGCTGGTATTTTGTAATGATTCTTCCGAGTTGAGACATGCGGGCACTGCACCTTCATGCACCATTGGGTATACGCCTACGAAAAAAACGTCTAACCGCGTATCGTCAATTCGCACCCAGTCAAACGAAAGCACCAATGGACTTTGGCCATGACCAGATTCGCTCCATATGTCCTGCACATACGCATTGCAATATGTATACCACTGCAATACTGCATTGTCCATATCTTCTGCATCAGACGACCTCAAGCGCATAGAACCTATGCCTTGCACTAGTATTGCAACTTCAAATACAGCAGACGTGTTCTCAAGTGACAGAACACGCGTGGGTATAGACTCGAACAAGTCAAAATCCGAGTAGAGATCCTCAAATGTTTTATTTGAAGTATTATCAGGGGTTACGGCCGTTGTATTGTGCATGGTGTTGTCTAGCGTGGACATATAAGCATCGTCGTTGACATTTTGTGTTGTGATATTTTCTTTGTCAGTTCTAGTAGTATTGGAAGTGAGTATAGTTGCATTGTCTGTTGTAAGCACATATGTATTATTGTGAGCGGACATAGATTCATTATTGTGAGCGGACGCAGCTAATAATGTTTGATTCCCAAGATATAAAAGCGTGTATATTATAAATATCCATCGTTTATTTTTGATCTGCATTATAGCTGGATTGAATTACGTATTACATTATGTTTGCATTTATATACATACATCAAAAGTCCGCAGAATAAATACCACACAGTCAGTCTTTTAAAACACATTTGTTTATGCGATTCGGATAATATAAGCGGAAATCCCACAATTCGTTAATATAAGATTCGAGTCACACTAAACCACGCGTGCTGTGTCTTTTTATGAGTTTATGTACACAAATTCACATGGCGATACACCAGACGCACACCATATTCTCAATTGACAAGCTATCGAATAGCATCAACCAATCGATACCATAATTCCAAAAACATTGATTTACGGGGCTCACGAGCCACCGAGGCGTTAATTTCAGTAGTGTCTATATCAAAAGAATAATAGTGCAAAGACAACCAAATTGCCTCGAACCCGCGCTTTTCAATAGTAGAATCCGAAGTAAAGTGCACGCG
>Ga0209491_10002721_pt1 | contig 30812 bp, 27 predicted proteins | sample BON02_FD_187213 | JGI IMG/M metagenome (GOLD analysis project Ga0209491, IMG submission 187213) | Freshwater microbial communities from Lake Bonney liftoff mats and glacier meltwater in Antarctica - BON-02 (SPAdes) (version 2) | ecosystem: Environmental > Aquatic > Freshwater > Ice > Glacier...
CAACATCAACATACTTTGAAGAACAGCGAGGAAGAAGAGATCTTTTTAGAAGTTCACTGAAGAAAATGAAGAAAAACATCCACTTTCAAACCGCCAGCTTTGCACCACTTTTAAATCGCCGCTGACAGGTGATTATAAACTTGAGCGCTTAGGGGGAAATAGTTCGGGTTGATAGTTCGAGTTGACAGTTCGAGTTTGAGGGTTGAGTTGACAGTTCTATTCATCGAAATCAAGTGATGGGAAAAAGTTTTGAAGATTTAAAGGTTTGGCAGCGTTCTAAAGCTTTAGCTGTCCAAGTCATCAATATGCTATCAACTTCGAAGAATTATGGGCTAAAGGATCAAATGATTCGTAGTGCAATTTCGATTCCCTCGAACATCGCTGAAGGGGCTGAGCGCAAAGGACCGAAGGAATTTGCCAACTTTATTAGTTATTCAAGTGGATCTTGTGCTGAGCTAATGACTCAAATCATGATTGCAAAAGAGATTAACGAATTTGATAGCGACAAAGCTAATTTGTTGATCGCGGAGTGCCGTGAAATTAGCAAAATGCTCTACGCCTTAAGAAAGTCTATTGCGGTTTAACCACTTCGTGCTTGTTCGAGTTTATAGTTCGAGTAATCAGTTCGAGTAATCAGTTCGAGTAATCAGTTCGAGTAATCAGTTCGAGTAATCAGTTCGAGTTCTGAGTTGATAGTAATCAGTTCGAGTTGAGAGTTGTCAGTTCGAGCTGGTTAACGATAAAAGTAGCACATCCTAATCCTAACTAAAAACTAGAACACCAGCCCCTGCTGGTAACAAACTAAAACTAAAAACTAGAACAACGCCTCTGGCGTTAAAAACTCGAACAACGGCGAAGCCGTTAAATCCATGAAAGGAATTATACTCGCCGGCGGCGCCGGCTCCCGTCTCCATCCCATCACACTTGCCGTATCGAAGCAGCTCATGCCGATCTACGATAAACCGATGATTTATTATCCGCTGTCCGTCCTCATGCTGGCTGGGATCAATGAAATCCTGATCATCACCACGCCCGAAGATCAGCCTGCCTTCAAGCGACTGCTTGGTGATGGTTCTGAGCTCGGTTGCCGCTTTGAATATACAATTCAAGTAGTGCCCAACGGGCTTGCTCAAGCCTTTGTCTTGGGCAAAGCGTTTATCGGCGATGACAAGGTCGCCCTCGTTCTCGGCGATAACATTTTCTATGGCTCTGGCTTCGGCGAACTCGTGCGCAGCCACACCGATCCCGACGGTGCGGTTGTCTTTGCCGCGCCCGTGCACGACCCCGAGCGTTATGGCGTGGTGGAATTTGATAAGAATAAAAATGCAATTTCTATTGAAGAAAAGCCTGCCGAGCCGAAATCGAACTATGCCGTACCCGGTCTATATTTCTACGACAACGATGTCGTCGAGATAGCTGAGACTATTCAGCCCTCCGCTCGTGGCGAATATGAGATCACCACGATCAACCAAGTCTACTTAGATCGCAAAAAGCTGAAAGTCGGCGTGCTCAATCGGGGCATTGCCTGGCTCGACACGGGCACTTTTGCTTCGCTCAACGAAGCATCGACTTTTGTGCGTGTTATTGAAGAACGGCAAGATACAAAGATTGGCTGTATTGAAGAGGTCGCCTATCGGTCAGGCTTTATTGATCGTAAGCAGTTGTTGACTTTGGCAAAAAAGCTGGAGAAGTCGGGCTATGGAGCTTATTTGAAACGAATTGCGGATTAATTAACGATGTTAGTGGAAAAAATACAGATTCAACAACTTGGAGATGAACGTGGCTCACTGGGGGTGATCGAGTCAGAGCGGCATGTGCCATTTGAGGTCAAGCGGGTGTATTATATTTATGGGACGAAGGAGGGCGTAGAACGCGGCTTTCATGCGCATAAAGCATTACAGCAATTTGCGGTCGCGGTCGCTGGTTCGTGCGAGATGGTTTTAGACGATGTTGGAACGACTGAGGTTGTTACACTGGATGCTCCTGAGTTCGGCGTATTGATTCGTCCGGGGATTTGGCACTACATGAAAAATTTTTCCGCCGATTGTGTGCTTTTAGTATTTGCCGATGCACATTACGACGAGAGTGATTACATCCGTAGTTACGAAGAGTTCAGCAAAACGACTAAATTGTAAGATTATGGAAGTCGTTAGATATAGTGATGGACGAAAAGATGAGTGGGATCGTTTTATCGACTCCTCGAAGAATTCGAGTTTTCTGCTTAAACGGGAATACATGGAATACCATGCGGATCGTTTTGAGGATGCCTCTGTTATGGTTTATGACGGAGGGACGTTGATTCTGGTTTTTCCGGCAAACAAAAAAAGCGAAGTAATCGTGGGATCACATGATGGATTGACCTATGGGGGATTCGTCCTTGGCAGAGAGATCAAATTACCAATGGTTTTGACAGCGATTGCTGAAATCTTGGAGTTTTTTCAAAAATCTGGAGTTACGATGCTAGAGGTGAAGCTGATCCCGCGCTTCTTTCAAGCACTGGCATCCGACGAGGTGGATTATGCGATGTTTGTGTGTGGTGCCGAACTATATCGCAGGGATACGGCATTAGTGGTCGATCAGAACGCGCGCATTAAATATAGCGGGAACTATCGAAGAGAGGCTAGTCGAGCCCGAAAAAATGGATTTACGGTTCAAGAGGAACTCGAGATGAAGCAATTTTGGGAGGAAGTGCTGCGCCCTAATTTAAATGCACGATTCGGCGTTGAACCAGTGCACTCATTGGAAGAAATGGAGACCTTGAAATCGAGATTTACAAGCGGCATTAAATGTTTCACGGTTCGAGATAGTGAGAATGTAATCCAGTGTGGCTCTGTTTTTTATTTATCAGGGGATGTTGCCCATTCCCAATACATCGCATCTTCAGATTTGGGGAGGCGTAATGGAGCACTGAACCTGCTTTTTATTGAACTAATGGATGATGTGCTTTCGAATTACCGGTTTTTCGATTTTGGAACCGCAAATGAAAACCAAGGAAGAGGGCTGAATTCTGGTCTGCTTGCGTGGAAAGAGCGCATGGGCGGACGCACAGTGGTTCATGATTTTTACAGAATTAAAACGTCTGCGGCCTCTCTTATAGGAGACGTTATATCGTGATTAAAGTTAAAGCAGGCTGTGTCGTTAGTGAGGTCGAAAATAATCACCCGTTATTGTCGGTTATTCCATGCTCGCTTGCCGCTGCCTGTCAGAACCTGAGAGTGGAACCTAGCGGTAGTCGGGAATTGAATGAATTGTTGAAGGACCGGTTGGGCGCTGAAGATGTTGTAATAGGGCAAAACTGTCGGGAATCTCTCCGAGGGGTATTGGATATCTTAGGTATAAAAGCGATAGAAGATGAGGTGGCCGTTTTTACCACTAGTGGTAAGCCGTATTTGTCTGGATGTGTATCGAAAGCAATCGATGAGGCAGGATCATGGACTCGTGAAGCAGTGTCAGTAAAGACCAAGGCGATCTTAATTGTCCATGAATTTGGTTATCCATATCAGGACATTTCACAATTTAGGGCATTCGGGTTGCCTATAATTGAGGACGCTGCCTTTTCATTCAATTCTAGGTTTTTGGACGGTAACTTGGTAGGCACTCGTGGGGACTACGCCGTACTCAGTTTTTCAAAGTTTTTTGATATTCAGGTCGGAGGTGCTTCAGTCAGATTAAGCCCGACTGTTCCCGCGCTTCCGGATGAGTCGGACGATGATGTGATTAAATATGTGAAGGGTGTGGTCCTCGAGCAATATGCTGAAATTGAGAGATATTCACGAGAGCGGACTAAGCTATTTGAGTATTATGTGAAGCAGTTCAATGGGGTTGGAGTCGTTCCGTATTTTGAGCATCATACCGGAGTTGTCCCTAGTGTTTTTCTTTTTCGCCCACCTTCGCGTTGGGATCTATTGAAGCTAAAGGAATTCTTGTGGCAACGTGGCATTCAATGCACCGTATTCTATGGGGATCACGCATTTTATTTACCTCTCCACCATGGCATGAAAGAAGAAACGGTAGATTATTTGTATCGATTAATTGAGGGGTTTTTAGATGAAAAATAACAATTTGATACTAACAGGATTCGATCGTTCTGGAACGAGTGCGATCTCTCGGACACTGGCACAGCACCCAGATATAGAGCTGATCTTCCGCCCATTTAATGGGGGGAGCATTCGAGAGAAAATGTATGAAATACTTTCGGATGAGAATGTGACTAAAAGTGATGTTCGATTTTTTACTGAGTTGTCGAACGGGCGCTTTGATGCCTCGTATGTGGTATCATGGTGGCATAAAAAATATTCTACGATTTCAGATCAATTTTCAGAAGATAAATTACATTTGTTGATTACGAATTTGAATCATTTTACGATTCCTTGGGTTTCAAGTAACTTTCCTTATATAGAGAGTTGGGCAATTTGGAGAGATCCTTTAGATGTAGTGCAGTCGTGCTTAGAGAACGATTTTCTAGGAGAGTGGTATGATGATGCTCTAGCGAATGTTAAGGAAACTGTTAGATCTGATAGTTTTTTATGCTCTCATTTTAAACAGTATGAAAATCGCTTAGATGACGATGTTAAGAAAGTTTCTTACCTTTTGGCAGTTCGTAATACCTATTTATTTAATAGTATAGATCCCGGGAAAGTAGTGGATTACGATGTATTCAAAGTTGATCCGAACCGGGCGTTGGGGCCGTTGTTACAGCATTTTAGCTTGGATCGTGGTTATGACTTTAGCGGCATGCTTGAGCAGGATCTTAATAGTGTTCCAGGCAAAGTGAAATATACACCCGGGAGAAGTAAGAAGCATTTGTTTTCCGAAGGACAGGCAATTTTCCTAGATGAGATATTGATGCCACTCTACAAAGCATATAAGGAGAAGAATGTATGATAAAATTTCTAGACTTAAAAAACGTAAACGATGCGCATGAAGCTGAAATCTCAGCCGCGATTCAGCGTGTGTTGGATTCCGGCTGGTATCTCCTCGGGGAGGAAGTTTCGAGCTTCGAGCGAGAGTTTGCCGACTACTGTGGCAGTCAGCACTGTATCGGGGTTGCGAACGGTTTGGATGCTTTGATCCTTATCCTCATGGCTTACCGCGAGCTGGGTGTCATGGCGGAAGGCGATGAGGTGATCGTGCCCGCTAATACGTATATCGCTTCGATTTTGGCAATCAGCCGCGCTGGCCTCAAGCCAGTCCTAGTCGAGCCTGATGAGCGGACGTATAATCTTGATCCGAATTTGATTGAGGCTGCGATCACCGAAAAGACCAAAGCGATCATGGCGGTGCATCTGTATGGTCAGTGTGCCGATATGGATCCGATCTCTGCGATTGCTAAAAAGCATGGTCTGAAGGTGGTCGAAGATGCGGCTCAAGCACACGCTGCCACTTATCGCGGTCGTAAGACTGGTTCGCTCGGCGATGCGGCGGGCTTTAGCTTCTATCCGGGCAAGAATTTAGGCGCACTGGGCGACGGCGGCGCAGTTACCACGAGTGACGATGAGCTAGCGGATGCGATTAAAGCGCTTCGCAATTATGGCTCCCATCAAAAGTATCATAATAAATATAAGGGTATGAACAGCCGCTTGGATGAGATTCAAGCCGGTGTGCTCCGCGTTAAGCTCCGTCACCTCGATGCCGATACCGAGAAACGCCGGAAAGTCGCTCAGTGTTATCTGAATTCGCGATCCGCCATCAGTAATTCGCAATTAGTTTTACCCTACGTCGCAGACTATGGCACTCACGCTTGGCATCTCTTTGTCGTGCGCACACCAGCGCGAGACGCACTTGCGGATTTTCTCACCAAGAAGGGAATCCAGACGGTAATTCATTATCCGATCCCTCCGCATCACCAAATGGCCTATTCCGAGTTTTCTGGCTATTCCCTGCCGATAACCGAAGCGATCCATCGGGAAGTCTTGAGCTTGCCGATCAGCCCAGTGATGGAGCGAGACGAAGTAGAGCAAGTCGTTCGGGTACTGTCTTCTTTCAACTAACGAATGTCAAAATCAGACAAGAAAAGAGGCTCCTATGGCACCATCCTCAAATCCTCGTCGATTATCGGAGGGTCACAGGCTTTTGGTTACGCAATCGGCCTGTTTCGGACGAAGTTAGTTGCGATCCTTCTGGGGCCTTCGGGGGTAGGGTTAGTCGGGATTTACAGATCCATCATTACCCTGACCGCGACGATTTCCGGGATGGGGCTTGGGAGTAGCGGCGTCCGCGAGATTTCAGCAGCCCGCGGCAAGGACGACCACGAAGAAATTGGGCAAGTGCAATTGGCACTGCGCCGATTGGCACTCCTGCTCGGCAGCACTGCTTTTGTTGGCTTGTTCATCTGTTCCCCTTGGATCAGCGATGCGCTTTTTCAAGATCGTAAGTATGAGCTCTCGATTGGATTGATCGGGGTTGTGCTGATTTTGAATGGTTTAAAGGGCACTCAAGGTGCCAGTATCCAAGGTTTTCGGAAAATTGGCGATTTGGCCAAGATTACCATCATCGGATCAATCACCTCAGTGGTCATTGCATTCGGGTATTATCTGCCGCTCGGCGAGCGGGGTATTGTGCCGGCAATTATTACGATGTCAGCCGTCGCACTGTCCGTTTCCTGGTGGTATGCGCGACGGCTTCTCATCCGCCCCGAGGATCGAAGTTGGCGAACCACTTGGGGGCATAGCAAGCGCTTACTGGGGTTGGGAGCCGCCCTCGCTTGGGGGGCTTTACTCGGCGAGATGGTTCCTTTCGCCGCCCGTGCCATGATTGTCCGCGATTTGGGCATCGAGGCGAATGGCTACTATGTCGCAGCATGGGCGATCTCAGGTCTGTTCATCAATTTCCTCCTGTCCGCGATGTGGGCCGACTTCTTCCCGCGGCTAGTAGCGGTTGCGTCAGACCCCGAAGCGCGTAATCAAATCGTCAACGAGCAGACGGAAATCGGCATTATCGTGGCTTTGCCGGGTGTGCTTGCCATTACGACCTTGGCGCCCTTGGTGATCCGCATACTTTACACCGCCGATTTCGCCCCGGCGGCCGCGCTGCTCCCTTGGTTCCTACTCGGCCTGTTCGGGCGCATCACGGCATGGCCGATGGGGATGATCATTTTAGCAAAGGGAGACGCCAAAGTTCAAGCGATCATGCAGACGATTTCCGCGAGTATTCATTTGGTGCTGCTTTATGGCATGTTCCAGCTCTTTTCGCTTCAGGGCCTTGCCATGGCTTTTGCGCTTCAGTATCTGTGGTATAATCCGGCCTTAAGAGTGTTCCTCGGTCGGCGCTATGGCTTTGCCTGGAATTCGGCGGTCCTGCGCTTACTGCTCGTTGCCGTTAGTTTTTTATTGTTGGTCGCAGTGCTCAGCTTGGTCTTGCCGTTTCTCTATTATGCGATTGGCTGCGTGCTCGTCGTCGGACTCGCCTCACTTTTCAGCGCTTTTCAACTCTACCTACGCGTCTCCACTCATCCCAAGCTGGAGAAGTTGGTTGCCAAACTCCCGGCTTCGCTGACTCGGAAACTTGATGCGCTCGTCGCCCGCTATGAATAAGAATAATCCAAAGGTTTCGGTCCGCATGCCCGCCTATAACCACGAAGCCTATGTGGAAGCGGCGATTCTTTCGGTGCTCAATCAATCCTTTCAGGATTTTGAGCTGTTGGTAATCGACGATGGCTCGACCGACCGGACTCCGGAAATTCTTGAACGGCTGAGCCAGGAGCACGGCTTCTATTTTGAGCGACAAGAAAACATGGGGCTCACTAAGACGCTGAACAAGTTGGTCGGAATGTGCCGTGGCGAGTATCTGACAGGCTTGGCCTCGGATGACATGTATGCACCCGAGAGACTGGCTGCTCAGGTCGAGGCTTTGGATACAAATCCAGAGGCAGCTTTTGTCTATGGGAAAATGAAGGCGATGGATGCGAGCGGTGTGCTTTTAGAAGAGAACAAAGCTTTTAACGACTTTGATGGGACCGAGGATGCACGGCCGATGATGTTACGGCGTGGCATGTTTTTTGCCGCGCCGACGACGATGATTCGCCGATCCGCTTACGAAGCTGTCGGGCCCTACGATACGAGTCTTCCGTTTGAAGACTACGATTGGTTTTTACGCTGTGTTCTACGCTATCCCGCAGTCGGACTGAATGATGTGCTGCTTTATTACCGTAAGCATGACTCAAATCTAAGTCTTGCGCCTGCAAACAGGGGAAAAATGTTCGACGGTGAGAGGCGAATGTTCCGCAAGCATCTTTGGAAACCGTATTTCCCGACGATGCTCTATCACCGGACCCCGTCGTGGTTGGGGCTTTCGATTGCTTGCGGCAGCAAGAGTCGCTTCTTTTTTGCGCTGCTTTTCCCCTTGTATCTTTTTCACCGGAGGCGTCTCAATTATCTGAGTAATGCGGGCCGGGTCTTGCTACCCAGCGCGCTCTACGATGCCTTGCTCGGAATGCTTCGAGCTGTCAAAGGCCCACGAAAAGCGGGAATGAATAAATCATGAAAGTTCTAATTGTTTCGACTTATGATGCGGTGGGCGGAGCTGCGCGGGCCGCGGTTCGCCTTCATGATGCCCTGAATGCGTCGGAAATAGAATGCACGATGCGGGTTTTGGTTAAGGGAGGGGAGTCGCACACCGTTGTAGCGAAGCGAACACTTAGGGAGTTGTTCGGCATGCGTATCGTTAATCGTTACATCGGCAAAAATTTAAAAAAAATGCAACAATCCCAGAACAGTAATCTTCGTTCTTTGTCTCTGTGGGGTGCGGGGTTAGTGGAGGAAATTAATACTTCGGATGCGGATATTGTCAATTTGCACTGGGTCTGTCATGAAATGCTTTCAATAAAGGACATCGCTCGCATAACCAAGCCTTTGGTCTGGACGCTCCATGACATGTGGGCTTTTTGCGGAGCGGAGCACGTTTCGTCTGATGAACCAAATGCGCGCTGGAGGCTCGGCTATACCAAGGCAAATCGTTCCTCGTCGGATTCGGGCTGGGACTTGGATCGTTGGACATGGATGCGTAAGCAACATCATTGGAAACGCCCCTTTCGTCTTGTCACTCCCAGTTCGTGGTTGCAGAATTGTGTTAAAGAGAGTGCTCTTATGGGCAACTGGCCGGTCCAGCGGATCGGGAACCCGATCGATATTTCTATTTTCCAACCTTGGCCAAAAGATGTCGCTCGCAAGATGTTTGGCTTGCCTTGCGATAAACCGATTATTTTAGCGGGAGCGTGGGGATATGGATCGAACGATAATAAAGGGGGGGACTTGTTGCGCGCGGCATTACGACAATTAGTAAACACGAGGCCAGACGTAAATACTGTTATTCTAGGTGCAGAGAGTTCACGCGGAGATGAGGATTGGGTCGACTCTGTCCATTTTATAAGACACCTTTCAGATGATCAATCACTCGCACTGCTCTACAGTGCTGCTGACGTCTTTGTTATCTCATCGCGCATCGAGAATATGCCTCAGATGGCACTGGAGGCTCAAGCTTGCGGGACTCCAGTTGTTGGGTTCGACACATCAGGTGTCCGCGACGCAGTTATTCATGGTCAAACAGGGTTGTTGGTGCCCTGCTATGAACCAAGTCGGATGGCTGACGCGATTGCTGAGATACTGGATGCACCTGATTTGCAGCAACGATTGGGAAGTGAAGCTCGAAAACATGTGAGCGAGTTGTGCGCCCCTGGAAAAGTCGCAAAAGACTACATTGACCTTTTTACTGAGATACTTCAATCACCTCATGATGCGTAACGTATTAGTCACAGGCGGGTGTGGATTTATTGGTTCAAACACCGTTGTATGCCTATCGCAAAATGGGTATGAGCCAATCATTATTGATAATTTTACCAATGCAAAACGCAGCGTCGTCGCAGACATTGAAAGGCTATGTGGTCGCGCTATAAAGTTTTATGAAGGCGATGTTAAGGATCCTTTTTTACTTCGAACTGTTTTTGAGGAAAACGAGGTCGAAACCGTTATACATTTCGCCGGATTAAAGGCTGTTGGTGAATCGGTCAAAAATCCGCTGCATTACTATCAAAGCAATCTTGGCAGCACCTTGACCTTACTTGAAGCTATGACGGACGCTGGTTGTTTTCATTTGATATTTTCTTCTTCGGCCACGGTTTACGGTAATCCGCAATATTTACCTATAGACGAAGCGCACCCTTTACAAGGAACCAACCCTTACGGACGCACTAAGCTGTACCAAGAAGAGATACTGCGTGATTTAGCAATGTCTGATTCACGTTGGAGGATTGCGCTTCTTCGCTATTTTAACCCCGTAGGCGCTCACTCATCGGGTTCCTTGGGGGAAGACCCCTCTGGAGTGCCCAATAATTTGTTTCCCATCATCCTGCAGGTGATTCAGGGTCTACGTGCCAAAGTACAAGTGTTTGGTTCAGATTACTCGACACCAGATGGCAGTGGCGTGCGTGACTACATACACGTATCTGATTTAGCCTTGGGTCATGTCGCTGCTTTGAAAAAATTAGATGGAATGGTCGGGACGAAGGCCATTAACTTGGGTACTGGACAGGGGTACAGTGTGTTAGATGTTTTAGATGCCTTTGCCAGTATCTTGGGTCACCAAATTGACTATGAGATTGTCGAGCGAAGACCCGGGGATGTCCCCGCTTGCTTCGCAGATTCTAATATGGCCAATTCCATACTTGGGTGGCGGGCCATGAAAACAATGAACAGCGCAATTAAAGATTCGCTCAGGGCTCTTAAGCATGAAAGCAAAATAACTAAGTAAAGATGCAGCAGAGTAAACACTACCAATTTAATAGCGCATTACTGTTCTTCACTGTATGTGGATTGTTGATTATACACCTGCTAAACTATGCAGTCGTTACAATTGCAGACACAATTCTTCCACTGGGGAACCTTGTCTACGGTCTTGCCGTCTACGTGCCCTTAGCTGTTGCGTATTGGCGCATGCAACTGCACCGGCAAGCCGCTTTAAATCCGTGGTTAGTATTGTATGTGATCTACATCACCCTCTCTTTTCTTTATGGTGTAAAGCGCTACGGGACGATCACGGTTTCAGTTTACGATTACTGGTTTTTTCTATACATACCCGCGATTTTGTTGATCCCACCGGGCTCGTTCAACGTCAAACTCTTTGATCGCTTGTTGGCTGTGGGTGTCGTGCTATCATGTGTGATGATGGTCGCGGCAGTTGTTCTCAATACGAATACGCTTTACGACCGTTTGATGTTCTCTCGTTATTTGTCTTCACCCGCTTCGATAGGTACGGGTGCTATTTATTTAGCTTTTAAGTACGCTAAAAACGTCAATCTATATACATATATAGGACTCGGCGGCATCTTGGTTAACGCAGTGCTTTATGGAGTCGGCGGAGCCTTCCGAGGTATGCTGATTTTATCGGTTCTTACTATTCTTCTGTTTTTAGCGATTCAGTTGCGCACCCTCAACACCAAGATTGGCTGGAAACTACTTAGCTTTGGTGTGCTCGGTCTTACTCTTGTGGGGGCTTTTGTTTTTGTTGTTACCCAATTTCAAGACCAGCTGCATTTGGTTGCTGAACGGTTTGTTGGTATTTTTGATCGTTTCACTGAAACGGGTGATGCTGCACTTTCGGATTCGCGGCTCAAGGAGATCGACTACTTCATGCAACTTAACTCCAATTGGAAGCTTATCCTTGGGCATGGGGTGGGAGCTTTGTGGTATGACTTTTTTGGGATGTTTGGTGCTAAAACTGGTGGCACCTTCGCTGGTGCGCGCACAATGCTCCACATGAACTGGATGCACGTTACTTTCAAAATAGGTGTGGTGGGTTTTATTCTATTAATTGGGTTGATCGTTCGAAGCTTTCGGCAGAGAAGAGGGTGTCTCTATCAGAACTACGGCTGGTGGGCGTTCTTTATCTGGTTTTGTGCCTATATGACCTACTACGGCCCCAAGGAGTTAGGTATTGGTACCTTGGTCTACTTGACCGTATTGGTACATCCTTGGTTATTTCTAGATTCGGAGAATCGTCCAAATTCTCGTCCGCATAATAATAATACTCGTCCGCATACGCGGCGCCTGGCAGGACGTGGTTAATATCCCTGTTGATTTATCATTAATGGCTCTTTTAAAATTAAGTTCAAACGCATCCGTGCGTTTTCTGCATATTCCGAAATGCGGAGGGCAAACCTTTAATTACGTCTTAGCGCGTAACTATAATCGGAAGCGGACATTCGCATTTTCTGGTGATGAAAAGGGTGATTTGTTGCGTTACCAGGCTTACTTGGCGGTAGCAGTGCAAGCCCAACAGCCCATTCAACTCTTTCGCGGGCATGCGCCTCTTTTTACCGGAATACAAGAGGCGGATGACGCCATAATTATTACGCTTTTTCGGGATCCGATCAGCCGAGCGAAGTCGTTTTGCCAGCATGTTTACGAGGGGAAAAGTGCCCATTTAGTAGATCGATTCCCTCCTGATACCTTCAACTTGGATGCCTTTTTAGACAGTGGCGTTGAAGAGCTGTCGAATCTGCAAACGAAAATGCTGATTAATACCGGTAGTTGCCATGCCTCGACGAAGATTGAAACAATGGGTGAGACCGCTGCTGTAAAGCTAGCGATAGGTAATTTAGAAAAGCATGTAACTATTTTTGGTCTGGTTGAGCGCTATGATGAGAGTTTGATACACTTTGCAGATCATCTGGGTTGGGCGCTCCCTGTCTATGCCCGGAAAAACTCCAAAAGCCAAACGCAACGTCTTAAGTTTGAGTCCCGCCATCTCAGTAAATTGGAGGCTTTGAACGGAGCAGATCGGCTTCTCTACGAGCAGGTGAAAAAACTGTATGAAGAACGCTATAAACTAGGCCCTCGGCAGATTCGTCGTTTGCGCCTACAGCAATTGATTAATCGGCGGATATTACCTCACTGGGAAGCCTTTCGCTTAAAATGTATCTTGACGATGCGTAGCGTTAAGAAATAGACCCGATGCCGTTCTTTATGAAAGATTGCCCAAGAATTACTATCGTCACTCCCTGTTACAATTCGGAACGTTTCTTAGAGGAGACGATTCGTTCGGTCTTAGATCAAGGGTATCCGAATTTAGAATACATCATTGTGGATGGTGGATCGACGGATGGAACACTCGAAATCATTCGTAAGTATGAATCGCAATTGAGTCATTGGATCTCCGAACCGGATCAGGGTATGTATGATGCGATTAATAAGGGCTTTTCATTGGGGACGGGAGAGATTTTCGCATGGATTAACTCAGATGATACTTATTTGTCTGATGCCTTAAAAGTAGCCGCTAATGTCTTCATTGAACAGCCTAGCGTCCAGTGGATTACTGGTGCTACTGTGTATACAGATGAAAGTAGTGTAACCGTAGGGGAGCATCCTTTATTAATGTATCATCAAGATGATATTCGGCGCGGTTACCATGGCTTATGCATGCATTATGTCCAACAGAACTGCTGCTTTTGGACTTCATCCCTCTGGCGTAGCGTTGGTTCCATCCCATGCGATTTAAAATATGCTGGAGATTATTGGCTTTGGATGCAATTCGCAGCAAGTGCACCCTTGGTGTCTGTTAATAAGAGAATAGCATCCTTTCGTCGGCATGGCATACAACTTTCTAATGATACTGTTAAGTATAGGTCAGAAATCCTTCGATGTTATCAAGGTTCGAAATGGAAAATATGGAGTCGGCAAATTTTACGACGTATTGCCCGTCGACTGGATCTCGACGTTCGTTTAATTAATTGGATGCGATGGCGTGCGGCGTATGTGTGGATTGATTATACTAGTGACTGTTCACTGATGAAGACTCGGCGCACTCGGAAGATATTATAATGAACCATGTTATTAAATCTGTAATCAAAAGACTACTTGCAGCCGTAAAGTATCCACTGCGTTGTATTTCAGCTAGGCGCATGGGATTGCGATGGGATTCATCCTGGGTCTGGCACGGCCTACCAATTGTTACGCAATGGAAAAAGAATAGTATTGAGATTGGCACTGGCTGGCTGGCTTGTAGCCGACCTGAGAAGAATTCTATTGGGGTGATGCAACCAGTGATACTTAGAACCAAGTCTACTGATGCTTGGATTCGAGTCGGTCGGGACGTTGGGATGTCGGGATGTTCTATAGTCGCCCGGGAATCGATTATAATTGAGGATGAGGTGCTTATTGGTTCTGGCGTCTTGATTATTGATAATGATGCACACCCTCTCCTTCTCGAACATCGTAATGATTCAACAAAAATTTCATCGCGACCAATTGTAATTCGTAAAGGTGCATTTATAGGTGCTAGAGCGATAATCACGAAAGGTGTCGAGATTGGTGAAGGGGCAGTCGTTGGGGCAGGGGCGGTAGTGTCAAAGTCTGTCAGGCCGTTCGCCATTGTGGCTGGTAATCCAGCGACTATAGTCGGTGAGAATCGCTAGGGCTTAAATCTGATTTCTTGAAAAGTAAGATGAAAACACATCCAAAAGTTTTACTGCTATGCAGTTTTAATCAAAGTTCGGCGAACGGCATTACAATCGGCAATCTCTTTAAGACTTGGCCCGAAGGGCAAGTCGCTGTGGCTGAATTCTCTAAGACCATTGAGTCGATCTATGTGCCACAGATCCGTGACTATTATACACTAGGATCTAAGGAGGCGCGTTTTATTTGGCCGTTCCGTTATTTGATGAGAATTCGGGCTTCGGCTTCGTATCAGTTGAATGAGGCACCTGCGGTGCCTATGCCGACGAAAGTCGGGACTGGTTTGAAGGCAAAAGTGCGCTCGATCCTTTCTACATGGCAAGTGCGCTTTTTACAAAGCACAGGATTAGCGATGGTCAGCCGAGAATTTCGTATTTCAGCAGAATTCGAAAAGTGGGTGAAAGATTTTGCACCCGATGTTATTTATGCCTCAATGGGGGATATCAACAAGCTAGAGTTCTTCGCTAAAATAAAACGGCATTTTAATACGAAGTGTGTCATTCATATTTTTGATGATTACGTGAATAGTCGGTATGAGAGCACCCAGTTTCCTGCTTATTGGCAGCGACGGTTGGATCAATCGTTTCGTAAGGCCTTGGATGCGGCAGATCTACATTTGAGCATCGGTGATAAGATGTCGGCTGAGTATGAAGCGAAATACGGTAAACCATTTTATGGGTTTCATAATCCCATCGATCCAGATGTGTGGATGAGAGAGTCCACGCCTAAAAGGACGGTCGAGATAAAGGCGAAGGAACCATTCACGTTTCTTTATGCAGGGAAAATTAACAGGGATACGGTCACGCCATTGGTTGACTTCATTGGGGCGATCGAGCGTCTGCAGGCGTCTGGAATCTCGTTGCGCTTGAAGATCTATTCCCCATATCCATTTGAAGAGATTTACCGATTGTTAGGTGAGCGAGCACACGCAGTCTATGAAGGTAAGTTGCCTTACGAAGAATTGCCCGCAGCTTTTCGTCATGCCGACGCGTTGCTTCTACCACTCGATTTTACAGAAACAACGATCCGCTATATTCGGTTATCGATGTTGACTAAGGCGACTGAGTATATGATTTCTGGAAGTCCTATTTTTGTATATGCGCCAGGTAATGTTGCCGTGGCCGAATATTTGTCTGCACACAATGCAGGCTATTTATGTGATCAACCTAAAGCACTGCAGACTTCGATTGAAGCATTTATTGAAGATGCTACGACGCGCGCTTCGATTAGTCAGAATGCATTTAATCGAGCGAAAGATCACCATCTCCTTGAGGAGGTAAATGAGCGGTTGCGAGCGTTGATTTTGCAGACCTTGGAATCTTAAGCCATGAAGCTTATAATTAACGCAGACGATTTTGGCCTAACAAGGGGAGTTAATCGGGCAGTCTTTGACTTAGCTGGGCGAGGTTCACTGAGTTCGACGACCGTTTTGGTCAACCAGCCGTATGCAAGCGAAGCGGTGGAACTGTTGAAATTACCCAATTTCAGCGTCGGTCTGCACTGCAACTTGACTGAAGGGGCTCCGATTTCGAAGCCAGAATCGATTCCGTTTTTGGTTGACGCAAACGGAGCGTTTTTTCCAACGTGAGTTTCGGAGTAAATTGTCGAAGGGGCAGATCCCCCGTGATGAAATCATTCTAGAATTAAACGCACAATTTGACCGGCTATCGTTGATACTACGCGGTAATGTGAGCCATCTAGATTCGCACCAGAATATACATAAGACCTGGGGGCGTGGCAGTGTATTTATCGCGATAACGTAGGTCCGGTGTCAGCGGCGTTTTAAAAGTGGTGTAATCGTGGCGGTTTGAAACTACCTCATTTTAGGCCATTATTGCCCTATTTTCTTCATAATCTCTAAAAGATCTATTCTTCTCTTATTTTGTTAGGCTCTAAGGCACTCGAAGGTAGCGACTTGCTACGCCATAGGTGAGGTATCCAATTTTCTCCACCACACTCCCGTAGGAATATCAAACCGCCCGTATCAGACCCTTTTCACGCCGCCGCCCACAGTCCGGTTCCGAGTCTTCGATCCAGTTTGCGCTTAATGGCTTTGCGTAAGGCAATGACGGAGTCTTATCTACATCTCTTGTCGAATCGTTATCGCAGCGTTTTAAGGCTCCCTTAGGAGAGTTACATGCGCCGACAATGAAAAGCTGGAATTGCTGCAAGCATTTGCAAAGCAGAGGCCTGTAGCTAGTCGCAGCAGCAACGTGTTCGAAATAGCCTGCCACCCTGCCACCAATGTTTCTTCGAAGTCAAATCGCGTATGCGCCTATTTTTGCGATTTTCGTCGACCGCACGATCTAAAAAGTATAACACGCGTTTTTTTAAATTTGCCGCTGTAAATAAGCAATCTGTCAAAACTTAAATTGCCCTCCAACTGAACGCTGATAAAATGAAAATTGGAATTTTAACCTTTCACGATACCGGAAACTATGGGGCGGCGCTGCAAACTTATGCGAGCGTGGAAGCGCTCGTGCGGATGGGCCATGTCGCGGAGATCATCGACTATACAAACCCCGAAAGAAAAGCGATATATGAAGTCAAAGCGCGATTCAAAAGTGAAATACGTGCTAAACGCTTCTTGGCAGCTCTTAAAACCCTTTGTTCCGCTAAAATTATCTCGAATCGGATGCGGCAGTTTAACGGATTTTACGATCAGTATACGCCGCGCAGCGAAGAACGCATGGAGACTGCCTCCGCATTGGATAGAGCGGCGCCCCAGTATGACGCAATTATTGCCGGAAGTGACCAAATCTGGAACCCTCGCAACAATGGGGGTGATACTGCCTATCTGCTCGATTTTGTAGAGGATGCAGCGCGAACGATTACTTATGCTTCCAGTTTTGGTGCCGTGGAGTTGCCTGAAGGCTTCCATAAGGATTATGCTCATTGGCTAAAAAGAATCCCGTCCATATCTGTTCGGGAGGAAGCGGGAGTTAAGATTGTGTGCGATTTAACCGGTCGGAACGTGCCTAGGGTCGTCGATCCCGTGTTTCTTCTCACTCCGGAAGATTGGCTTCACTTAGCCACGAAGGACGGTATTGTATTCCGTCCGAGCGAAGGACTGCTAGACTATACCGCAACTCATGGGATGTTGGATCGTTTTCTTAATACAACTGGCTTAAAAGGCCATTTTCCTTCGATCACAAGAATCGGAACTGCCCTGAGTCCGCGTGATCTTGTCACGGCTAAGATGCAAATTGCAGCGTCGGACGGCCCGCTGGTATTCCTCCGGCGTTTGATGGAAGCGGAACTTTTGTTTACCTCGTCGTTTCATGGAACCGCTCTGGCGATCCTCCTTCGGCGACCCTTCGTAAGTGTTTTGTCAGGAGACGCAGGGCGAGACTCGCGAATCACGAATTTGTTGTCAGAGTTGAACCTGAGTGATCGTATCTACCGTCCAGATATGACGACTGAGGGCGTCATGCGTGAAATACCCTTCGACAAAGTGCATAGCATTCTGAGGCGGCGACGGAAAGAATCTCTCGATTTCCTGTCGTCTTCTTTAAGTCAAATCTTGCCGAGATGAGCCGTCGTAGTATTCTTATTATCACCCCTCACTTCCCCTCTCTTGATTACTATTCGGAAAGGTCGCAGGATCCTCGCACGAAATTCTTACTCGATTACGCGGAATCGTGGATCAGACAGGGGCATCAAGTTCGAGTTCTTCACTTGCCGCCACGTTATCCTAAGGTATTTAACTGGTTTGCCACATTTGGGGTAGGACGGCGCATATTGCAAGCCTTGCAACTGAGTCGCTTCATACAGAATCTCTCGGCAATATCTGAGACGACTTATTCACATCGTGGCATTGAAATCGTGCGTAGTCCCATCTCTAAAAACATACCACATAGACCCCCCCCGCAGCGCCAGATTCGTCGCCTTGCCAACCAGTTTTCGGATCTAGCTATATCTAAAAAATGGCAGGCAGATGTTATTTTGGCCGACTACCTGACCCCATCGCTGCCCATTGCCACCAGACTAGCCTCACTGCTGAAGGCCTCATCGTTTCCTGTGATTCACCAGACTGATCTCCGCTACTTTCTACAATCCCCCCAAACGCACCTCCCTGCGTTGGAGCAGTGCAAGGCCGTGCTATTTCGTTCAGCTCCCATGGTGAAGCGCTTTAGAAAAGCTGGTATGGTTAATATGCATCACGATTTTGTATATTCGGGATTACCTGACGACCTTCCAGCAGGTGTTCCCCGAAGTGCTGTTAGACGAATTTTATATGTCGGAACTCTGCGAAAAACAAAAAATATTCACACAATTCTCTATGCCCTCGCCGATTTACGCAGCGAATACCCTGAAGTGGAGTTAGACTTAATCGGTGGTGGCGAATACGAAGATACGCTTCGGTCCTTGGTTCATGAGCTTGGCCTTCTCGACTGTGTTAAATTTATTGGAAAAGTCCCCCACGAGGAGGTCTTTGAACACATGCAGAAGGCAGATGCTTTAGTCATGGTGAGTCGCGAGACGTTTGGTATGGTCTATATCGAAGCGATGCTGCAGGGGTGTGTCGTCGTTGCCGCCAAGGACGAAGGTATCGATGGAATTGTAGTAGACGGTTACAATGGTTACCTGAGCCCGTTGGACGATCAGCAAGAACTAACAATTACACTTAGGCGTATTCTGACTTCGCGGTCAGACGAGATTACGCTACTTTCTAGTCGTGCTATTCAAACTGCAAATGAGATGAGAAATGATTTGCTGGCATGCAGTCTTCTTGATCGCCTAAATAAACAATGACATCCTCTTAATGGTTAACAGCATCAATTTAGAAAAACGAGTATCATTAGCGCCGATGACTACAATGGGGGTAGGCGGCAGCGCAAATTATCTCGTGAGAGTTAAAGACGGAAACGATCTTCAGAATGCTGTCGCTTGGGCAGCAGCCGAAAAGCAGTCGCTTCTTATTTTAGGTGAGGGAAGCAACATGATCGTGTCAGACACGGGTTGGGACGGCATCGTAATTAAAATGGAAAACACAGGCGTAGAGGTCGTAGAAACCTCTAGCGGGTGTGTCGAAATTTGCGTGCAGGCGGGCATGGATTGGGACGACCTTGTCGCTTACACTGTTGAACATGACTGGTGGGGGATTGAAAATATGTCGTTGATTCCCGGGACCGTCGGAGCATGTCCTGTGCAGAACGTCGGGGCTTATGGTCAGGAATGTAGAAAAGTTATCACCAGCGTCAAAGTCTATGATACGTTGAAGCGAGAGTGGAGAGTATTAACGAACAACGATTGCAGATTTAGTTTCAGGACAAGTATTTTTAATACGACCGACAAGGGGCGCTATATTATAATTTCGGTTAATTTCAAACTTTCAAAACTACCAAGTCCTTGTTTAACGCGGATCGCTGTAAAAAATCGCTTACGTGAGAAGGGATGCGAAAATGACGATCAAGCTGCTATCAGAGATGCTGTCATCGAATTACGAACCAGTGGGAAGCTGCTGCCAAAACCCAATACGTTGGGTAGTTCGGGTACGTTTTTCCGAGCAAGCTTAGTGCCGCATAATCTGGTGTTACGCTTAATTTTTACAACCTGGAGGAATCTTGGGACAAAGACTGCGTGCAAACTTCTCGCTTGCACAATAAAGTATAACACCCGGGAAGGCACTAAAGTCCCTTCCCGTCTGCTCATCGAGGCCTGTCGTTTGAACGGGACTAAAATTCGGTCCGCAGAGCTTTTTTCGGTAAATCCTGCTGTTATTGCAACCCATGCAATACCCCCTCCGCAAGCTGCCGATATCTTGACGTTAATACAACAGGTCAGATCTACGGTTTACGCCAAAACAGGTCTAGAGGTTCCTGTTGAGCCGACTCTCGTAGGCTTCAGCGCCGACGATATGAATGAGGCATTCTCTTTGTCTCAGCAAAGCTGAACCGAGAGGTTTTCGGTGACATTACTACTGGCTAAACCCGCCGAAATACCACAAGGCACTGATAGGAGTCTCCTAGGGCTAGTCTAAAGGTTTTCGGAAATACGCGCATCATGAAAATTTTATACATCCATCAGTATTTTTGCACCCCTAAGGGGAGCAGCGGTGTGCGCAGCTATGAGTTTGCAAAGCGGTGGGTTGAGGCGGGGCATTCGGTACGGATCATCACCAGTATGGGCTATGATGAGTCCTTGAATCCTGGTACGGTTGAGACGATTGATGGAATCACGGTGCAGACGATTGGTGGTAGTTATTCGCCTACGATGGGGATGTTGGCTCGAATTTGGGCCTTTTTTGTTTTTGCTTTTCAATCTACTTGGATCGCTGCACGCTCTCGTGATTACGATGTCGTTCTGGCTACCAGCACTCCGATTACTGTGGCAGTTCCAGCCGCTGCGGCTCGTTGGATTGCGCGACGACCAGTCGTCTTTGAAGTGCGTGATGTTTGGCCGGATGCGGCGATAGATGCGGGTGTTTTAACAAACCCGGTATTGATTTTCGTGGCTCGAATGCTGGAGAAGCTCGCCTATGGCTCGGCGAACCATTTAGTGCCGCTATCTTCTGGAATGGAGCAACGAATGGAGCAAAAAGGCGTAGATGCTGGAAAGATGACGGTGCTACCGAATTGTAGTGATCTGGCTCGATTCAATCCGTCAAATTACGATCGGGCTGCCTTGCGGGCTCAATTTGAAGCGAATGATCGGTTTGTGCTTTTGTATGTGGGCGCAATCAATATCGCGAACGGAATGTATGGAGCAGCTGAAGGAGTCAGATTCAGTGATGTGGTGGTTTGTGGGGGAAGGCAATCGCTTTGATTATTTGAAGTCAGAGATCAAACGCAGGCAGATTAAAAATGTAGTGCTGTGGGGCAAAAAGCTGAAGTCTGAGGTGCCTCAATTTGTGAATGCGGCGGATGTGGGAGTCGTTTCTTTTATCGATACACCGACCTACTTTGAGAACTCTCCGAATAAGTTTTTCGACTACTGTGCAGGTGGGCGGGCGTCTATTTTTACTCGTACAACTTGGGTGGCTCCTTTTTTGCAGAAGTATGAGTCCGGGCTGGTGTGTGAACAAAACACAGTGTCAGAGTTTTGTGCTTATGTTGAAGCACTCCAGGCAGATTCTTCGAGAGTTGCCGCAATGGGAAAGAAGGCTCGGGAGATGGCAGAGCTGGAATTTTCGCGCGATGAAATTGCAGCCAAATATTTAGCACTGCTTGAGCATGTTGCGAGCGGATGCAAATGAGATTTACAGGAGATTTTGAAAAGTTATGACCCTAGACAAAATAGCTTATTTGATCAAAGACCGCTTTTCAGGTGTTTTCCGTTTACTGCAAGTTCCGGTTGGGAGACTGGTTTACTTGAGGCATCGAAAGTGTGTGAAGCGTGCGTTGCTTCAGGCTAGCATTTCCGGAAGTATTCGCGGCGACGACGCTGAAATTCGCCCGCTACAGCTGGAAGATGCAACCGAACTTTCGCTGTTTCTCAATAGCTTTGGTGAAGACGACTTAAAGTTTTTCCGCCCGCATGGATTTGAACCTGAAGCGATACAGAGCGCCCTGAAGAGGGGCTTCTTTATGCTGTATGGCCTGTTTGTCGGTGGAGAAATTAAAGGCTATTGCCTCTTGAAGCTCTACCCAGGGCGAAAAGCCTATTTGGGAACCATATTGTCCGACTCCCTGCGCGGCTGTGGTCTGGGTAAGTATATGTCTGCTTATTTACGGTGGCAGGCCTCTCTGATCGGCTTCCGACTGCGTGCCACGATTTCAAAGGATAATGTCTCGTCGTTCCGCTCGCATGAATCACTTGGAGCTATTTCGGTCGTTTGTGATTTACCGAATAATTATCAACTGTTTGAGATTTCCTTGGATGGCTTGGACGTTCCGCGCCCAGAGTTAAAAATATTATGCACGTAAAATCCATTATCGCCGCTCTGCTGGTTTGCTTCTGTTTGTCGACGCTTGCGGCGCAAGAAGTCATCATTCTGCAGCCAAGGGTCCACGGTTCGGTTGAACGGGCGGCGGAAGACTTGGCTGATGTGATTGAGGCGCGTAGCGGTCATCGACCGATAATCCGTCGCTCGCGTTTGTGGCAACCGGAGCAGGGGATTTACATCGGAAACATGCCCGCCGCGCGGCGGGCTTTGCCCTTGCCGAACAGTCTCTCGTGGTTTGGCAGCGTTTATCGGGAAGCCCGCGGAGAGCGTGTGTATTTACGGGCGCGCAACACCGATGCGCTAGTCCATGGAATCTATCGCTATGCGCACACGGAGTATGGCGCACGATGGTTTTTGCCGGGAGAGGATACCCTATTTCTGAGTTCCGCTGATGCGAGTGCGGTAGCCGACACGCGTATGCCAGTGCTGCAGGAGCCTACCTTTGTGCAAAGGCAGGTTGGCTCACCGAAGTGGAGCTTCTATCGCCGCAACGCCTTAAATCAGCCTTATCGTTTCAATCACGCGCTGGCACGAATTTTTGACCCTGCGCTGTTTGAAACGAATCCAGAACTCTTTGCTCAGCGTGGGAACGGCCAGCCGTTTGGACTGAGCGGATCGCTGAAATACGATGCCCAGCCCCACCTTGCCTCGCCTGCGGTGGCAGATTATGCCGCCAAGGCCGTATTGGCGCATTTTGAAGAGCACCCCGAGGCAAAGAGTTTTTCACTGGCGACGAATGATAATATACGCTTCGACGAATCGGCAGCAACACGTGCCCTAGTTGAACCGATCCAATATTTTCGGGAGCGTCCTAATTATTCGGATTTAGTCTTTACCTTCATGAATCGGGTGGCGGAACGTGTCTTTGACCAAGCGGGTGCTTGGTCGACTCCAGCAGGAGAACCTCGTTATTTAACTGCGCTGGCCTACTATTGGGCGGAGGCAGCACCGTCCTTTCCTCTTCATCCAAGAATCCTGCCGGTATTGACGGCCGACCGGTCACAGTGGCAGGATCCGGAGTTTCGTGCGGAGGACAAGGCTCTGATCGAAGAATGGAGCCGAAGTGGGGTGGAGCGGCTAGGCACTTGGGATTACTATTATGGTGCGCCTTATCCTTACCCGAGGCAGTTCAACCAATGGATCGTAGAGAGCATCCGGCATCTGGCGGCAAACGGCGTGGATGTCTTCTACACTCCGATGCCCTACATGCTGTCCTATGAAGGGCCGAAGGCTTATTTGACGGCGCAGTTGCTGTGGGATCCTTGGCAGGATGTCGAAGTCTTGCTCAACGAATTTTATGAGGGTGTTTTCGGCCCCGCGTCGTCGAGTATGCGTGCTTTTTACGAAGCCTTCGAGCGGATGCACAACGAGCGGAGCGGTCGAGCACAGTGGATTAAGTTCTACATGGACGAGGCTGGGGTCGAGAAATTTTCATCAGATTTTCTCGAAGTGATGGAGGGGCATCTACGCACCGCGCAGGCTGAGAGTGCAGGCCATCCTGAGATCAGTCAGCGAATCAAAAGGATACGCGGAGACTTCGAGGTCACGCGGATTTACCGTCGCTTGCAGGCGGCGCGGCGCGAAATAGCGGTTGGCTTGGAGCGTGCGCCGGATGCGGATTTTCTAGCTGCGATAGAGGCGTTCACGCAAAGCCGAGAGGAACTCCAGGCAAAGCTGCGACCTTTGTATGCCATTGAACGGTATGAATATAATTTCCGCCTTTTGAAGGACGGCGCGCAAAGCGACCCGACACCTGCCGCGCTGGGTGCGCTTGCACGATACGGAACGCTTGATGGGGAGCCAGCATTGGCACCCTATTTGACCGAGGCGCAAAGCAAAACGGTCGAGCATGTGCAAAACTATCTGGAAAAGCCGCTTCCGGCTACGATCAATCCCAACCCCTCGCTCTGGCAGGCGGATCCGCAAGAGGACGGGCGTTATTTATTTCCGCAGCCGATGCCTCAAATCCGTGGCTGGAGCATTGATCTGCGACCTTCCGAAAAATTGGTTTTATCGTCGATGCAAGCAATGCCAGATCGAGGTCTCAGAATGTCGGGCGCAGATATAGTCTCTTTTTTTGCCGATGTGGCGGTTGAGGGTGGTGCGTCTTATCTTCTGCAGGCGGCGTTTTCCTTTCATGCTAGTCCGGACAATCGGACGCGGCTGGAACTGATCTGGTATGACTCAGAGGGCAGTCGTCTAGCTTCCAAACGAATTTTTCAAGCTCCCGTGGAATGGGCAGAGCCCAAAGAAGGGCGAGCGGTCAACCTGCTCCTGCCCGCTCGGGCACCTGAGAAAGCGGCACGTTTGCGTTTGCGCTTTTCCGCTTCGCGACAATATGATGGAGATTTTTTAGAAGTGAGTGAGGTCAGACTCTGGCCTCTTTCTGAAACAAAAGCAGACAATTAAACACGAAAAAACTTATGACAAAAATAGCTATCATCGGTCTTGGCTACGTGGGGCTCCCCCTCGGGCTGCGCTTCGCGGAATCGGACGTCAGCGTCCTTGGTCTGGATGTGGATTCGTCCAAGGTCGAGGCCATCAACGCAGGGCGTTCTTATATTAAACACATCGAAGCTTCAAAGATTGCTGCCGCGCGTGAGTCCGGTCGCCTCGAAGCCTCGACTGACTTTTCCCGAGTGGCTGAAGTCGAAGCCGTCCTCATCTGCGTGCCCACTCCGCTGAACAAATACCGCGAGCCGGACATGTCCTACGTGCTCAAATCCGGGGCGGCGATTGCGCCGTATCTCGCTGCGCGAGATAATGACGAAGAACTAATAGCGAATGACGTAAAATCAGATGCGGGAGGGCGGCTGTCCCCAGCCGCCGCCACGTCCGCCACGCCGGCCATTCCTTCGTCCTCCGGCCTTCATCCTTCGTCCTCGACTCCAACACCACGAGCGAAGCTCGTGGTGTTGGAGTCCACCACTTACCCCGGCACGACCGATACCGACTTGCGCGAAGTGCTCGAAGCGGGTTCGGGGCTCAAAGCGGGCGTCGACTTCCATCTCGCTTTCTCGCCGGAGCGTGAAGATCCCGGCCGCAAGGATCACTCGGTCAAGACAATTCCGAAAGTCATGGGCGGTTACACCGAGGCCTGTCTCGAACGCTGCGTGGAACTTTACTCGCTTGCGCTCGATGTGGTCCATCCGGTCAGCTCCTGCCGCGTGGCGGAAGCGACCAAGCTGACTGAAAATATTTTTCGCTCGGTCAATATCGCTCTAGTCAACGAACTGAAAGTGGTTTTTCATAAGATGGATATCGACGTCTGGGATGTGATCGACGCGGCCGCAACCAAGCCCTTCGGCTACATGCCCTTCTATCCGGGCCCCGGGCTCGGCGGGCACTGCATCCCGATCGACCCCTTTTACCTTACCTGGAAGGCTCGGGAGTATGATCAACACACCAAGTTCATCGAGCTGGCCGGAGAAATCAATACCGCAATGCCCGACTACGTCGTCGCGCGGGTCGGGGAGGCACTCAATGAATATGCGAAATCAATCAAGTGCTCGCGGATCCTCTTGCTCGGCATGGCCTACAAGCCGAATGTGGATGACGATCGTGAGTCGCCCAGCTACGTGCTCATGAAGAAACTTGAAAATAAAGGGGCGACGGTGGACTACAACGACCCTTACGTCCCGGTGATTAAAGAGACTCGCGAGCATTCCGAATACGCCGGTCGCCAGTCAGTCGATATCACCGATGACTACGACTGCATTTTACTGGCAACCCACCACGACGAATATAAAACCTTCGATTTTTCCGATTTCAAGGCACCTTTGGTGGACACCAGAAATTGTGTGACGAAACGTCCGGCAAAATACTATCGAGCATAGGGAGCTGGGACGGCGGATAGGGAATGGCTGATTATTTTCCTAGCGAGGGGCTTTCTTGGGGTGAGCATTGTCGAACCTATGCCCCGACCTAGGGTTCGATCCTGGGGTAAACTACGAAACAGGCAAGATGCTCGATTTTCAAAATGTAGTGTGAGCTTCTAGCTCGCCGAGCGTATGCGACAAAGACGTGACTAGCGTCGCGTCGCTACTAGCTTGTGGGTTGTGTAGCGATGTCGCGCCAGCGACGTCTTTAGCGGTTCGAGCGGGTTCATCGACGTGACTAGCGTCGCGTCGCGACAAGCTTGTGGATTGCGTAGCGATGTCGCGCCAGCGACGTCTTTAGAGGTTTGAGCGGGTTCATCGACGTGACTAGCGTCGCGTCGCTACTAGCTTGTGGATTGCGTAGCGATGTCGCGCCAGCGACGTCTTTGGGGGTTTGCCTAAAAAGTGGTTGATTGATTGAAATATTGTCTATAGACGTATTTAGAATACGAATTAAGATGCCTAGTTTAATCAATGACCTACAGAAAGAGTTTCCGCGCGGGGCACCATTCGGGAGCGTTGCTTTGCATCGGCTGGATATCTCGAATGACCTGATCAATCAGTATGTTCGTTCTGCTTGGTTGGAGCGACTGGGGCGTGGGGTCTTTATGCATGCGGGGGATTCGTTGAATCTCGACGCTACGCTGGTTTTTCTGGAGTCTCGGATTGAGGGACTGCATGTGGGGGCAAAGTCAGCCTTGGCGCTACATGGTTACCAGCAGAATCTTGCAGTGGCAGCACCGCAAATCCTCTGGGGAGTGACTCAGGCAAAGCTCCCTGACTGGTTTACGGAGCGATTCGAATACCGCTACAATAGTAGCCGATTATTTCGCGGAGGTGCCAATGGCGATACGGGTTTGTTGCGATTGCCTGAGGCTCCGAATGGGCCTTTGGTCGCAGAACCGGAGCGGGCGCTGCTGGAGATGTTGAGCGAAGTGGGGGTGCATCAGGAATTGGAAGAGGCACGGTTAATCATGGAAAGCATGCGGCAAATGCGTTCGAAACGCCTGCTCTACTGGATCGATGTTTGCAAAATGGTCAAAGCGGTTCGCTTGTGCGCGTATTGGTCCAGGCAACTTAATTTGCCATGGGCGGAGAAAGTGATTGTTAGCATTCCTGAAGAAATGTTACGCCACCGTTGGGTAGTGCGCCTTTCGGATGGGAAGACATTCAGCCTTCCGGCCATAAAGAAAGGCAATCCGGGATGAATCAGATCTATCTGAATGCGGTGCGCTTGCTGCTCAAAGTGGCGCCGTATGTATTTGATTCGGAAGCCTTCGCGCTGAAGGGTGGCACGGCCATCAATCTAGAGATCAACCATGTCTTTCGTGGGTCGCTGCGCCCTGCGACTCTGTCTTCTCTGAAGCCAGTTGTGGAAGACCAGTTTCTACTTGAGTTGGAACTGCCCCTACTAGCGAGTGAGGAATTGTATGGTAGTAAAATTGTGGCAGCGCTCGACCGCCAACACCCTAGAGATCTGTTTGACCTTCTCGGGCTCTATGACGAGGGCGGCTTAAGCGATGGCGTGGTGGAATGCTTTGTCAGTTATTTGGCCGGTCATAATCGGCCGATCCATGAAGTATTATTTGCGCGAAAGGCGGATGTGAGTCGAGCCTACGTGAATGAATTCAGGGGGATGACGCGAGAGCCGATCGAGCTGAATGTCTTGCTAGAGGTGCGCGAGCGGTTGTTTGCGGAGTTACCCGCCGCTTTAACGCTTGCCCATCGAAGTTTTCTACTTGGACTGGCTGCGGCTGAGCCCGATTGGGATCTGATGGCGTGTCCACATCTGGGCGATATGCCAGCACTCCGTTGGAAGCTCCGGAATCTTGAAAACTTGCGTACGACGAATCGCCGTAAATTTGAAGGGCAGGCAGAGCAGTTGAGCTCTGCATTTGATCGTTTGGACGCTCTGTAAGTCGAACGTCTAATTGAGAGCTCAAAGGGCTCAAACGCAGAATAGAACCGACCTGGCTGATTCACTCAAGTAGGTAGCATATCTAGTGTAACTGTTAGAAAACGAAAATTCTCGGTTATCTCCGTTACCTCCTGTCAAAATCTCTAAGTGAGGAGAAGCGGCGCCCCTCAGTGCGACCAAAGACCTCGCTAGCACGAGTTCGCTACATTTCTTGTAGCGATGGCACGCTAGTGGCGTCCACCAGAGACCTCGCTAGCGTGGCGGCCACACGTGCGATCGCGAACGCGCAAAGTCTGCCTTTGGGATTGAAAGATTACGACCGCTTGCGGGCGGCACTCGATGAGCCCGTTCGACCGTTGCCCAGGTTGAAGCGCTTATGCAACGAAACTTCCGTATTTGGTGAGTAAATTTTGCTCCGTTTCCAGATGACTCAAACCGCCTATTCCTGCTGATCAAGGATCTTGACAAGATTATTCGGGGCTAGGATGCGCGGACTAATAGCGACGAAGCGTAGCGAAGATGGTGAAAGAATCGCGAAGGAGTGCGTCGCGTCGCTACAGGCTTGTAGATTGCGTAGCGATGTCGCGCCAGCGACGTCTTTAGCGGTTTGAGCGGGTTCACCGACGTGACTGGCGTCGCGTCGCTACAAGCTTGTAGATTGCGTAGCGATGTCGCGCCAGCGACGTCTTTAGCGGTTCGAGCGGGTTCACCGACGTGACTAGCGTCGCATCGCGACAAGCTTGTGGATTGCGTAGCGATGTCGCGCCAGCGACGTCTTTAGCGCTTCGAGCGGGTTCATCGACGTGACTAGCGTCACATCGCTACTAGCTTGTGGATTGTGTAGCGATGTCGCGCCAGCGACGTCTTTAGCGGTTCGGACGGGGTTCATCGACGTGACTAGCGTCGCGTCGCGACAAGCTTGTGGATTGTGTAGCGATGTCGCGCCAGCGACGTCTTTAGCGGTTCGAGCGGGTTCACCGACGTGACTAGCGTCGCGTCGCTACTAGCCTATGGATTGCGTAGCGATGTCGCGCCAGCGACGTCTTTAGCGGTTTGAGCGGGTTCATCGACGTGACTAGCGTCGCGTCGCTACAAGCCTATGGATTGCGTAGCGATGTCGCGCCAGCGACGTCTTTAGCGGTTCGAGCGGGTTCATCGACGTGACTGGCGTCGCGTCGCTACCGGGTTGAGACTCGGGTGGTGGGGCTGAACTGAGGCAATTTATAAAAATTTATAAGGGACAGGCAGATAGCGTTTGTCTAGAAGCAGCAGGTTTGTAAAGTAGTGGGAGCTTCCAGCTCGCTCAGCGTATGCTGCGGAGACGCGACTGTCGTCGCATCGCTACACAGAGCTGCGGAGACGCGACTAGCGTCGCATCGCTACACAGAGCTGCAAGGACGCGACTAGCGTCGCATCGCTACAAAAGTAGCCCACGCTTCCAGCGTGTTCCTTCTGGTAAATTCTCACGCTGGAAGCGTGCACTAGTGTGATCATGACTATATACAATCCAATCAGTGTAAATCTGAAGGCCACTAAACCAGACAATGGTGGTGAAGCCAAAGGAAACTGCGTCGCCGTGAGGCGGGGTGGAGAACAACCTAAGGCGAAGAAGCAGTCCCAAATACAAGTAAACTCGATTCGGTTTATGTCATCGGCGAGCCTGCTAGCGATTGGCGAAGCCTGCGTAAAACGCGACCTATGTCTGTTACATCATCTGGTAACGACGGAACATAGGGGTGGCATGTATGGTTGGAGTGAGAAGATGCTAAGGACCCTCGTGAGAGGGGTTAAAGGCGGCAAGTGGTTCAGTTTGATAGACAAAGTCTACGCAGACCGAACCTTGTCGGTGGCTTGGGAAAAGGTGCAGTCCAACGCAGGAGCCTGTGGCGTAGACGGCATCACGGTAAACCGCTTCGACAAAGACAGCGAAGAACGGTTGCTCATCGTGAAAGAGCACTTGAAAGGTGGCACTTACCAACCCAAGTCAGTGAAACGGGTGCGAATCCCCAAAGCAGGAAGCAAAGAAACGCGCCCCTTGGGCATCCCAACGGTCACTGACCGTGTGGTGCAACAGGCGGTGCGGATGGTGCTCGAACCAATTTACGAGCATCGCTTTGCTGACCATAGCTACGGATTGACTCAGTCGCAGGCTCCTTCGGGCTTCGCCCAACACTTCGTGTTGCCCATCTCCGCTTCGCTCCGTCCGCCCTGGACGCAGTTGCCATGACGCGCTTCGGCGCGTGAGTGGACAACTTGCCGAGGGTTACACCCATGTGGTGGACATCGATATCCAAGGTTACTTCGATACGATCGACCAAGAGCGGCTCATGAGCTTGCTCAAAGAAGATGTGTCTGATGGAGCCTTGTTAACAGTGATTGAACGCTTCCTGAATGCAGGTGTGTTGGAGGATGGAGTGTGGGAGATGAGCGAGGCAGGCGTCCCGCAAGGCGGGGTGATCTCACCTTTATTATCGAACCTATATCTCAATGAACTCGACCATCTGATGGAAGCTGAGGGCTATGCGATGACTCGCTACGCCGACGATATGGTGATCCTGTGCAGAAGTGCCGAAGAAGCGTCACAAGCGTTGGAAAGGGTGAAGGCGTGGATGGAACAAGCCCGCCTGAAGCTGCATCCAGAGAAAACGCACACCGTTGATATGCGTGAGGTCGGAGTTAGCTTC
>Ga0209491_10002723_pt1 | contig 30790 bp, 19 predicted proteins | sample BON02_FD_187213 | JGI IMG/M metagenome (GOLD analysis project Ga0209491, IMG submission 187213) | Freshwater microbial communities from Lake Bonney liftoff mats and glacier meltwater in Antarctica - BON-02 (SPAdes) (version 2) | ecosystem: Environmental > Aquatic > Freshwater > Ice > Glacier...
CCGGGTGTCGGAAGCATGCCCGCCCCGCCCGCCCCGGGTGTCGGAAGCATGCCCGCCCCGCCCGCCCCGGGTGTCGGAAGCATGCCCGCCCCGCCCGCCCCGGGTGCGCGGGCCGCCCGCGCGGTGCTCCAAGCAAGGGCCGTCCGACACCGGGGCGCGCGGCGACCGCGCCGATTGCTTCATGGTCTGAAGGACAGGCACGCGCCTCTCGAAGCACCGCGCACGTTCCGGCTGAAAACAAGGGCACGGTGGCTGCCGCGCACACGCACGACGCTGTCAAGGCACGCCGCTGCCGCGCACACGCACGACGCTGCCAAGGCGCACCTACGGCGCGTGTGTCGCGCGGGGTGCGAGGGGTTGCTTCTTGCGCTGGTGCGCTGGATGCGGCTCGAGGCGGCCGCTGTGCAGCCCCGGGTCACAGCGGCACCCTATTGCGAAAAATAGGGTGTTGGAAATGCGACCGAAAAGCGGAGAAAAAAATCGATCCGACCCCCCGCCCCCTCCGCGACCCCATATAGCGCTGGGGGGTCGCGCGGACGGGCACAGCATGCCCCGCGTCTGCACGCACGCGACGCTGCTCCGCCGCGCAGCAGACCCCAGCAACACCGCTGCCGGGATCGAGTACACGCGCGACTTCCTGCGGCTGCTGCTGCTCGCGCACAGCGACGCCTCCGGGCACGTCGAGCCGAAGCACGACGTTGCGGTCCGCGGTCTCTTTGACGCGCGCCAGGCCTGGAAGCTCGCCACCGAGTTCCGCAGCGCGTGGTGCGCCATCACCGACATGCAGGTGGCCCTCATGACACAGTCTGGATGGACCGACGAGCAGATTGACAAGTTCAACCAAGCGCCGGGGCCCCCGGGCGTGAACCCCCTGGCCATGCTCTTCCTGGTCTGGCTGTGTGTCTGTGTGTCTGCCTGCGTGCCTGCGTGCCCGCGTGCGAGTCTGTCTCATCTCAGGTTGTCTATTCTATCTATCCTTCTCTCTCTCTCTCTCTCTATCTCTCCCTCTCCCTCTCTCTTTCTCTTTCTCTCTCTCTCCCTCTCTCTTTCTCTCTCTCCATCTCCCTCTCCCTCTCCCTCTCCCTCTCTCTCTCTCTCCATCTCTCTCTTCCTCTCTCTCTCTCTCTCTCACTCTCTCTCTCTCTCTCGGTGCGTGACGTGGCCCGCCCCCGTGGGGCTGTGTGTGCTGGCAGGGCGCCCCGTGCGCGCCAGCGGACAAAACGTCTGCCGACCGGTGCCTCGGGCAGATGTACTGGAGGCTCGACATTGCGGACGAGCTCGCCGAAGTCCGCCGAGGCGGCGCCTTCCGGGCCATGGAGGCGACGCTGACGGGGGACTGGCAGGTGCGCCACGGCATGCTCCCCGCGCGTCTCCGGAGCAACGAGGAGCTCACGCGCTCCGTGCGCACGGTCCTGGCCGTCAGCGCGTCCGTGCGCGTGTATCGCGACGACCTCTCGGTGCACGACGCCTTTGCTGCCGTCGTCGACTCTGGCGGCCTGCGGGCCGTGTTCTTTGGCTAGCGCCAGCGGGCACGTGCGCCCTGCCCTTTTGCGCAAAAGCGAAAAGACACATGCCGCCTGTGCACGTCTGTGACAGCCCCGCGGGCTCGCTGCCGGGCAGATTGTGCTGTACGTGTGTAATAAACCAGCCCCTTGTCCCGACTGTGTCGCGCGAAACCCCCGTGGCAGCACGGGCCGCAGCCCGCGGACTTGCCCCGATTGTCTCGCGGGGAAGCCCTTTGCCAGCGCCCCCTATATTAGCGCCCCCTATATCAGCACCCCCCCCGGGCGCGCGCGCCCGCAGCCCATGAACCTGTACGTGTGCCGGCACGCCGACCGGGAGTCGGAGCAGCACGACTCCATGCTCTCGAGCGCGGGATGGGACCACGCCGCGAGCCTGGGGAGGGCGGTGTGCAGCGCGGGCACGGCCAACCCGTACATACTGTCGTCCCCGTACGGCCGTTGCCTCGAAACAGCCACGGCCGTGGCGCACGCAGTGGGCACGCGGGAGATTCTCGTCGAGTACGGGCTGTCGGAAGGCCCGCGCCACGTCCCGGGGACGCTCGGGCCGCTCGAGGGCATGCGGCAGAGGTTTCCGCTGATTGACACGAGGTACCGCTCATTCCTGGGCGAGCCCGGCGGCGAGCTCAGCCAAGGCGACGTGCTGCCGCGGTGCGCGGAGATGGGTCGCTACATTGCGCAGTTTGCCGCGCGCGCGCACGCGCGCAGAGACGTTGTGGTGGTCACGCACGGGACGGTGGCGATCGGCCTGGTGGCCGCCGTCGCGAGCTGCGCCGCCCGCTCGCAGCTCGACAACCTGCGGGACCTGCAGGGGTGCTGCCCTGCCGGGTTCTACAAACTGCACAGGGCTCCGCACAGGGCGACGTGGTCGTGCGACTACGTCTGCTACTCCAGACACCTCCCGCGGCACGTGGGGCTGCGCGGCACGGCAACCACCCCCGTGTGCCGCGTGCGCGCGCCGTGAGGCGCGCGCGAGCACTGCGCCGCCCAAAACAGCGCGTGCGGGGTCGGGGCGCTGCGGCAGCGCCAGGCGGGCGGGGCTTTTGTTCCGCAAACACGCGCACTGTGCCGCGCGCGCACGCCGGTGCAGGGGTTAGGGCTTGGGCGGAGCGACGCGCGCGAGCGATGCGCAAGCGCAAGTACTGCATCATCAAGAACAGCGCGTCCGCGCCCGCGTCCAGGATCGAGGCGCTGCGGCAGTACCAGGCGATGAGCAGCGCCGAGTGTCTGGCCGCGCTGGAGCGCTCGCTCGCGGACAAGAGCCCGTGCTACAAGTTCATGGACGCGGGGCGCCTCATGCCCAAGACGCACAACATGGTGTCGACCACGCACATCAAGAGCGTGTCGGGCAAGATCGACCTGCGCACGATCGCCGAGTCGATCCCCAACAGCTCGTACGACCGCAAAAAGTTCGCCGCCATCACGATCCGCATCGACAACCCCAAGACGACGGCGCTGCTCTTTTCGTCGGGGAAGCTCGTCATCACGGGCGCCGTGAGCAAGCAGATGGCCATCTGCGCGATCCGCAGCGTCATGTACATGCTGAGCGGCGTCTTTGCGTGCGACCACCTCTACTACGAGAACCACACCATCCAGAACATGGTGTGCAACGTGCGCCTCCCGAACCTCAAGTCCATCAACGTCAAGCAGATCCACGTCGACCACAGCGCGCTGAGCACGTACCAGCCGAGCATCTTCCCGGGCCTCATCTTCCGCCCCGAGAACTCGCCCATCGTGCTGCTCATCTTCAAGTCCTCGCGCATCGTCGTGACCGGCGCGCGCACGTACACGGACATTATCGACGGCTTCACGAGCGTGCTCCCGCTGCTCCGCAGGTACTTTGTCGAGCACGCCGCGGGCAGCAGCGCCGCCCCGGAGCCCCCCGCCGCCGCCGCAGCGGGTCTCGGGCCCGGCGCCGCCCGCCAGTGACAGCCTCGGAGCCGGCGCCGCCCGCCAGTGCCGGCCTCGGAGCCGGCGCCGCGCGCCAGTGCCGGCCTCGGAGCCGGCGCCGCGCGCCAGTGCCGGCCTCGGAGCCGGCGCCGCGCGCCAGTGCCGGCGCGCGCGTGCATGTCGGGGTGGGGCCGTTGACTCGCGGGGCTGTTGTCTGTGCACCAAATAAACAAAGGCTCTACGCATTCACGCCCCCCGTGCGTCACCGGCTGCGCATGTCTATATATACATATACATGCGTGTGTATATGTACGCGGAAAAGGCCGAAACAGCAGCACAAGCAATCCGTGTTGGCTCGGGGGTTTCCGCGGCGGAGTCCCTGGCTGATTTTCGGGGTATATTGCTGCAAAGACATGGTGCCCTTCCGCTAGACATGAACAGGTGGTCTAGCGCCGCACACGAGAACGCGCGGGGCGGTGGCACCTGCCGTGCTCACTAACAACTTGATCGCGGGCATCGAGACCAAAAATCAACAGAGCCAGACAAAGAAAGCATCCTAAATGCAACCCTCGCGACCGCACTCACCACCCTGCAATGATTTTTTTGCGCAAACTAGCAACTATTATTTACACACATTGGTGACTGTATTAAACTCCCAGCGCGCGGCGTGGTGTGTAACGTGCACCGCCCCCCCCGGGCCCAGAGTCCAACCGCGTCAATCAGGGGCATGTCGACCACTGCTGCCCAGTACGTCGGGGCCGCCGCCGCCGTCACAGCGAGTCTGGGTGCTGGATCTCCGAGCGGTACGTGAGGTCGCGCAGGCGCTGGCCCAGGCGCTCAGCCTCGGCGTGCAGCACACTCAGCTGTGCGTTGCGCAGTCGCAGCTCGCGCGCCACTTCGCATCGGCGGCGCGCGTTTGCGTCCTGCGCCGCGCGGTACGCCGCCCACGTGGCGCGAATGCTGCACACGTCCGGCATGCGCCGCAGGCACACGCAGACACGCGCACGCCCCCACGCACGCCCACGCACACACACACACACACACGCACGCACGCACACACACACGCCCAAACACACACCGACGCCCAGGGGCATGGGTTCGACTGCGGTTGTGTTGCGACCCCACCAGGCGACGTCATGCGACCCCTGTCGTAAAAATAATGAAGTTCGTGGGCCTAACATCCCAGGGCGGCGGTGTGGCGACCCCACAAGGCGACGTCATACGACCCCTGTAGCAAATACGACCCCGGTAGCAAAAGGTAAAAGAGTTCGTGGGCCCACCAGGCGCAGTCTTTGACGTGCGCGGCTTTCGAGACTTGCGCCAGTGAACGAGGCTCTGCCGCTACGCCAGCTCTCTCTCACGCGCGCGCGGCGTGCACCAGCAGCGGCAGCAGGTGCGCGGCGTGCATGCTGCCCGCAGCGCCCATCGCCATGGTCCTGATGGTCGACAGCGAGACCTGGTCCCAGACCATGGCGACGGCCTCGTCGCGCGCCTGCTCGGCGGGGCTGAACTGCAGCACGCCCGCGCGCGGCGGGACCGTGACGGGGGCGCACATGCACTCGGCCAGCGAGCGCGCGCGCGCGCGCGGCGGCTCCGCGACGTCTGCGGCGGGCGCCGTCTCCCCGCCCGCGTCGTCGGGCGCGCGCGCGGCCGCGACGCGCGGGGCCGGGCGCGCCGGGAGGAAGCGCAGCGCGGTGTGCGGGTACACGACGGTCGGCAGCGGGGGCTCGTAGTGCACGCCGTAGAAGCGGTTGAGCCCGCACGCGTCGTGCGCGTCGGCGAGCCGGCCGATGTCGCTGGCCAGCACCGTCTGCGCGTACACGCTGTGGTGCACGATGTCGTGCAGCGAAAAGTGCGCGTGCGTCTGCATCTCCTGCTGGATCGTGGCGCGGTGCGAGGCGCGGTCCTCGGTGATGTTCACGACGGGGAAGAGGCGGTGGGCCCCCGCCCCGCCGATGGCGTCGGAAAACGCCGCCGCGTCGTTGGCCAGGCCCGCGCCGGGGCGGAAGTGCGCGTCGGCCGACAGCACGACGAGCCCGTGCGCCTCGCTCACGAGCACGGGGAGGGCCCCGGCGTGCTGCGCGATGTCCACGCAGCCCTTGAAGTGCCGCACCACCGCGACGCGCTGCGTGTCGCGCGCGAACTCGGCCAGCGCCAGCGTCTGGTTCTCGTTGCGCTCGAGCACGTCGGCGGCGTCGAAAAACTCGGTGCACACCCCGCAGCACTCCACGGCGACGCGCCGGCGGCTGTCGTCGGGGTGCGCGTACATGTCCACGGCCGACGGCACCGCGATGCCGAGACACTCCGCGGCCTCGAGGATGATGCGCAGCCGGTTCCGCCGGTTCATGTTCTGCAGGAACCACATCTCCTTGCTCTGGCAGAAGTCCTGCGCGGTCACCTGGTGCATGAGGTCGGCCTTGAGCGCGCGCACGAGCTGCGCAGGCCGCAGGGGGGTCAGCAGGCCGCGCGCCGCGCCGTCCTCTCTCGCGCGCGCCGCACACGCACACGCACGCACACACGCACGCACGCACGCACGCACGCACACACACACACACACGCACACACACACACACGCACGCACGCACGCACACACACACACACACACACGCACACACACACGCACGCACACACACACACACACACGCACACACACACACACACACGCACACACGCACACGCACACGCACCTCGGAGCCGACGGCGGGCATGCTGGAGCAGCACACGAGATACACGCCGGCGTCGCCGTCCTGCTGCTCGTAGAGGCCGACCGAGCCGCTGAGCGCCGGCGCCCACGGGGCGCCGTCCCGCAGGCAGGTGTCGCACGGCTCGTCCGCGGGCCCCCGGCTCTTGCGGGGCACGCACGCGTAGGCGTCGTAGAAGTTGACGTGCTGCTTGCGCCCGTCCTGCAGGATCGCGTTGCGCAGCGTCGTCCCGCCCTTGACCTCGCAGACCTGGTCGTGCCAGAAAAAGTCCGGCACCGCCCCCGCGGGCAGCAGCTGCCCGACCGGGAGCGGCTTCGGCCCGCCGCCCGGGGGCAGCGCCGCGCCGAGGCGCGCGAGCAGGCGCTCGCGGTCGAGCACGACGAGCGCGGCCTGCGCGCTCGTGATGCTGCACCGCACCACCGACACGCCGCCAAAGAGGTGCTCGGTGACGCAGTCGAGCCCCATCAGGGTGTCGGCCGCAGAGACCTCGGTCATGACCCCCGAGATGCCGCCCTCGAGGTCCTTCTGCATGTTGCTGCACGGGAACAGCCGCGGCTTGAACGCGCTGCGGTTGTCGCAGTGCAGCAGCGCGGCCTGCTTGCGCGCGATCGTGCTCAGCGTGTCGATGCTGCGCGGCGCCAGCGCCGACCACACCCTCATGCGCGGCTCCCCGGGCCGCCGACGCCGAAAGCGCGCGCGCGCGCGCGTATATACGCGGCTGCCGCGGGCGCAGCACTCTTTGCTCGCCGCCGGGCTCGCGCAGAGAGAGAGAGAGGAAGGGCCTGTTTCTGCAACGCAATCAGATACGCGGCTGCCGCGGGCGCAGCACTCTTTGCTCGCCGCCGGGCTCGCGCAGAGAGAGAGAGAGGAAGGGCCTGTTTCTGCAACGCAATCAGATACGCGGCTGCCGCGGGCGCAGCACTCTTTGCTCGCCGCCGGGCTCGCGCAGAGAGAGAGAGAGGAAGGGCCTGTTTCTGCAACGCAATCAGATACGCGGCTGCCGCGGGCGCAGCACTCTTTGCTCGCCGCCGGGCTCGCGCAGAGAGAGAGAGAGGAAGGGCCTGTTTCTGCCACGCAATCACGGGTGAGAGAGAGAGGGAACACGACTGTGTTCTTGCGCAATCGTGGGAGAGAGGGGGAGGGGCTGTTTCCGCTGCGCAATCACGGGTGTGAGAGAGCGAGAGCGAACTTGTTTTTATTGCACAACCAGGCTTATGGGGTGGGATTGTACGCGAAGAGACGCCCCAGGCTCACGCTCACTCGACGCGCACAAACGCGGGCAGGTCCGCCGCGGCGACGCGCACGTCCGGCGCGGCGCACGCCCCTGCCGCCGGCGCGAGGCACCCCGTGCGCTCTGCGGTCGCGAGCTCGCCGTCGGCGCACTGCTCGCACAGCGCGCTCCCCGCGGACACGGCGAAGAAGCCCGCGGGGCACGGGAGGCAGCGCTCGCTGCCCGCGCGCGCGGCATAGTCCCCCGGTGCGCATGCGGCGCACGCGGCGCCCGCGCCTGCGCTTGACTCACCCGGCGCGCACGGCGTGCACCCGGCGCCGCCGAGGCCAGGGTTGCCGAAGCCGGGCAGGCACGCGCACTCGAACGCGCTGGCGGCGCCGGGGAGCGCGCTGCCGCCCGCGCCGGCGGGGCACGCCACGCACGGCTGCAGCCCGAGCCCCGCCTTGTACGACCCCGGCGCACACTGCACGCAGCGCGCGCGCGCGGCGTGGTAAAACTGTCCGGCGGGGCAGCCCGCGGACGTGCACGCGGTCGCCCCGGGGAGCGCAAACGTGCCTGCGGCGCACGCGATGCACTGAACCCCGCCCGCGACGGTCGGCGGCATGTACTGGTCTACCGCACATCCGGCGCACACCGCCGCGCCAGCCGCCGAGAACTCGCCGTTCCAGAAGTTGCACGGCGTGCAAGCCTCGTCGCCGACGGTGTCCTTGAAAGTGCCCGCGGGACACGCGACGCATTGGTACTCGAGGACGATTGATATTCTCATGTCAGTTGGCGTCCAATCGACCATGTTCTTGCAAGTTTGTTCCCACCCTTCTCTTGGTACAGATGAATCTGTTTGCATATTTCTTACAGATCCTGAATTTATTCCCATCTGACCACCTAGCATCCAAAAATTCATACCGTTTAAAAAATATACGTGTAGAGCTGGTAGCATTGAGGTCTGAGCTCGGGTGTACGTGGGTCTACCACCTCTTCTCTCTGAATTTATGACAAAGATGCCATTGATCCAAGGCTCGCACTCATCGGGGTTTGTCAAGACGACCAAGTATTCCCCATACAGTCCGTAGTTGTTTTCGGGGCCGCCGTTTCTGGCAGCGTACCCCGGGCTGCACGCGCATGCGCCGCCTGCGGCGCCCACCAAGACCAGCCCGAGCACCGCGCCCCAGAAGAAGCCCTGCGCCATCCCTGCTGCCCGCCCGGGTCTCTGTTTATATACAGATTTTCCGGCGCTCAGCCGTACGCAGGCAAGCGCTGCCACCCCGCGGGGCCGGCGTGCGTGTAAGCACGGCCGCAGTGAAAGCCGCCGCCCGGCGCGTGTGTGAACCCGTTTGCGGCGCCCGCCACCACAGTCGCCGCAGGCGTGCCAGCCCCCGCCGCCGCGGCCGTGCCTGCTGCGGCCGCCGCGGCCGTGCCTGCTGCGGCCGATGTGCCGAGGGCTACACCCGCGCCGATCAGCACGACGGCCCCCACCACGCCTGCAGCAATCCCGACGGTCGCGCCACCCGCGCCACTCGCGCCGGCCCCGGCTCCCGCGGCGTCGTCGGCGGCCCCGGGCGCGGCGCCGCTGCCGCCACCCGGCGCTTGGCCCTGCGCGGGTGGCAGCGATAGTGCGGGCGGCAGAGTCGTGGGCGGCGACGCATCGCGCGCTGGCGGCGGCGGCGGCGGTGACGGCGGCGGTTGCGGCGGCGGCGGAGGCGGAGGCGGCGGCGGCGGCGGCGGCGGCGCACAAGTCAGCGCCCCTGGCCCTGTCGCCGCGCCGGTCCCTGTAGCGCACGGGCTGCACTGCGGCCCCCCGTCGGGTCCCGCCGACCCGAGGCTGCACTTGCAGTCGCTGGACTGCGTGCTGGCGGGCTCGCCGCCCGCAGCGTGCTCGGGGCACGGCGTGCAGTCGGTCGAGGCAGTGCCGCGCGCGGCGCTGCGGTATGTGCCCCCGGGGCACGACTCGCACGTGATCGCAGAGGCAGCGCCCACGGCGGCGGAGAACTTGCCGGGGGCGCACGCCGTGCAATTGCCGCGCCCCGCGGCCGCGGAGGCCGCGGCCAGCCACGTGCCCGCCGCGCAGTCGACGCACGCAGCGGCTCCCGCAAGCGGCTGGTGCGTGCCCGGCGCACACAACACACACGTTGCCCCGTCGTGGCGCAGCCCCGCCGCGCACACGAAGCGCGCCCCGTCGCTAGAGCTCGTCGACCCGGGGGGGTTGGGTGCGCACGCGCTCGCGCCCGCAAACGGCGCGTGCGTCCCGTTGGGGCACCGCGCGCAGGCGTTCGCGCCCGCAAGCGGCGCGTGCGTCCCGTTCGGGCACAGCGCGCAGGCCTCGTCCCCGAGGCCTCCCTTTGCCGAGCCCGCTGCGCACGGCGAGCACTCGCCCGCCCCCGCGCCGGTGGGGCGGGTGTGCCCCAGAGCACACTCGCACAGCCCCCCGGGATCGCGCTGTGCCTCGCGCGCGGGGCACACCGTGCAGTTGTCCGCCCCGCACAGGCACAGCGCGCTGCCCGCCGGAGCCACCCCTCCGTAGGGGCACGACAGGCACGCGGCGCCGCCCCCCGCAGCGGGCGCGTAGGTGTTGCTGTCGCACTGAGCGCACGCGCCCGCGCCGCTGTCGGGCGCCGCGCTGCCGGCAGGGCAGGCTGCGCACGGGAGCCCGCCGGGCTCCGGCTTGAAAGTGCCCGCGGCGCAGAGCTCACACGCGTCGCCCACCGCCGCGTTGGCGGGCAGGGTCGCGCCCGGCACGCACACACAGTCCGAGCCCGCAGCGCTGCCATCCGCTATGGTGTTTGTGAGAGCCGGACAGCGCTCGCAGGCGGTCGCGGACACGGCCCCGGACCCCGCGAGGAAGGTGCCGCGCGGACATGCCTGGCAGGACAGCATGCCCGCGCTCGGCTGGAACGAGCCTGGGGCGCAGGCCGTGCAGCGCTCGGCATCGCGCCGGTAGCCCGCGTCGCACAAAAAGTTCGTCCCGTCGCTCGAGCTCGTGGAGTCGATGGGGTTCGCGGCGCACGCGGCGGCGCCCGGCAGCGGCGCGTGGGTGCCGCTGCCGCACGCGGTGCACGCGTCGTCCGAATCGGCCGCCTTGGCCGAGCCGGGCGCGCACGCCGCGCACGCGCCCGCGCTGCGCGTGTGCCCCTGCGCGCACACGCAGCTGGCGTCGCGCATGATCGAGTTGGGCAGCGCCGTGCAGAGTCCGGGGGGCGCAAAGATGCTCAGCCGGTCGGGCACCTCGAACCACACGCGGGCGGGCAAGGCGCCGGCGGCGCCCCGCCGCTGGCACGCGAAGCGCGTGTGGCGCGCCAGTGGCAGCTCGGCACCGTCCGCGCCGCCGTCGGGGGTGAAGAGCAGGTTGCCCTCGGCGTGGTAGTCGTTGTACGAGAGCACGCCGCTCCCGCCGCCGAGGCGCGCCCACTGCGGCACATACTGGGTGCTGCGGAACTCGACCGGCGCGAGCCAGCCGCCGCCGGCGGCGGCGTCGACGTGCACGCGCAGCGCCAGTGCGCACGCCGCGCACCCCCCGCCCGGCGCGCGGTACTCCCCGGACGGGCACGGGAGGCAGCCCGCCCGCCCCCCGAAGTCCCACGAATGCACGAGCGCCCCCAAAGCGGTGCGGCTCGCCACCGCGCGCAGCTCGACCATGTGCCCGCGGACAAAGAACTCCGCGGCCGCCGGCGCGTCGACCTCGAGCACAAAGACCCCCTCGTACTGCGCGTACGGGTGCGCCGGCGCAGCGAGCACGCGCCCGGGCCCCGTTACGGTGTAGCCCGGCAGCGCGCCCCCCCCCGCGCCGCGGCCGCCGGCGCTGGCAAACACAAAGAGCGCGCCCGCGAAGCGCACCTGCAGTGTCGCGGGCTCCAGGGCGAGCAGCGCGATGTGCATCGTGAGCGTCGCCGCCGGCACCGGCGCGGCCACGCGCACCTCGGCTGCCAGCAGCGCGGGGCACTCGCGCAGCGCCAGCCCGCGCGGCGAGCGCCGCACGTTGTCGCACGCCGGCAGGCAGAAGCCCTCCGCGGCGGCGCTCTGCTGCGCGTTGCGGAATTTCCCCGCCGGGCACGCGCGGCAGTCGTCCACGGACTCGCGCCCCGTCCTGGGCTGGAACGTGTCGACGGGGCAGCGCGCGCAGCTGGTGCTGTTGGCGACGCGCGGCTGGTCGGAGTAGTCGCCGGCCGCGCACTGCACGCAGAAGTCGCCCGGCACGCACCACGAGCACTCCGCGGACCCCCGCGCGGGCTTGTGCTTGCCCGCGGGGCACGCTGCGCAGCTCCCCCCCGACACGCCCGCGACGCCCGTGAAGCCCGGGCTGCACTCGCACGCCGTGGCGGCGCGGCTGCCGGTGCCGGCGGTGGTGGCATTGTCCGGGCACGCGCTGCACGCGCCCGCGCCGTACGCGCTGTACGTGCCGCGCGGGCATGTGCCACAGTCGTACACCCCGGGTGGGGGGCTGAACTTGCCCCACGAGCACTCGTCGCACCCGTGCGTGCCCGGGGCCTGCTTGTACGACCCCGTCGCGCACGGCGCGCACGGGCCCCCGCTGTGGCCCGCGTCGCACACGCAGCGGACTTCGCCGCTGGGATCCAGCACCGAGTACAGCGGGCACGCGCCGCAGCTCGCCAAGTCGGTGCCGGCGGACGCGTTGCTGCCGGTGCCTGCCGCGCACGGCGCACAGGCGTCGCTCGCGCCGCACGCGACGCACGCGCGCACGGGGTCCAGGCCCTGCGGCATGTCGCGGAAGAGCTGCGCGATAACGTCCGCGGCCAGCACCGCGTCGACCGCCAGCAAACCCGCGATCCGCCCGTGGAAGTGCGCGCCGGTCAGCATCAGCGGCTTGCCGACGGTGGGGGCCAGGAACGTTCGGTCGGCGCGGGGATACGTGCACGTGGCGCGCGCCGGCCCCCCGCCGTCCACCGATATCGTCACGGACGACGCCGCGTCGTCCGTTTGCGGGTGATACGCGGCGACGATATGCGCCCACGCGCGCTGCGCCACCGACTGCGCGGGCGAGAGCACCTGGCACTCGTCTGAGGTCGCACCGCCCTCGGTGATCGCAAAGCGCAGGCGCGCATTGCTGCCGTCGCGGGCGAGCACGATGCTGCTCCCCCCGTCGACGAGCGCCAGCACCCGCTCGTCCGCGCCGGCTGCCCCTGCGAACATGACCAGCGCCACCAGCGTGAACCCCCCGGATTCGATGCTGAACAGCTGCGAGCTGGCCTGCAGAAACTGCCGCTTCGAGCGGTCGAACACGACGGCGCCCCGGCCGGCGCCGGGGCCGCCGCTGATGTCGTACGTCGGTCGATCTATGGCGTGCGCTGGGAGCGACCACGACATCGCCGACGCGAGGCGCGGGGGGGTCTGCAGCACGACGCCCAGCCCGCGCACCAGCTCCGCGCGGCAGGTCGTGCAGCCCGGCGCCCCCATGGCGGCCTTGTACGTGCCGCTCGCGCACGCCGCGCAGGTGTCGCCGCCGCCCACGCCGGGGAAGTCTCCGACGTACCCCGGGTTGCACAGGCAGTGCTTGAGGCTCGGGCTCGCGGGCGCGGCGGTCGTGGAGTTTGCGGGGCACGCTTCGCACACGCCGATGCCCGCGGCGGGTTTGAATTCGCCGACGGGGCACGCCTCGCACGCGGCGAAGGTGGCCTGTACGCTTATTTCAAGGTTGTATTCGCTTGTAAAGGCATCATCGCACCACAAATTCCAAGTCTGGAGATGCAGTGGCGTTGCCGCGCTGGACGTGGAACCAGCATTGTACGACGCCCCCCCCAATTCCGAGGATATGGCCCAAAATCCGCCGTTGCTTGTCGAGAAGTAAATGTATCGCGATAGCATGTTTGCTTGGTGTTTGACGTACGAGGGCTTCTGGTTCCAAGTCCCTGCGTTTTGCGTATAGCGACCGGTCAGACTGGCCTGGCACGCTGTGGGTCCTAACACGTCGAGGTCATGGACAAACGCAGCAGTCCACCCCGCGCCGCACAAGCAGCTGCTTTCGCCTGTGCTGCCCGCGCTGGAAGTCGTCTGCCCGCCGGGGCACGCCTCGCACGCGGCGTTCCCCGCGGCGTTTTTGAAGGTGCCGACGGCGCACGGTGCGCATGTGTCGACGGTGGTGTACAATTCGACCGCCATCGACGTGTCCGTGACACCTCTGCAGGTCACCTGCCAGGACTGCTCCGGCGGCAAGACTGTATTGCTGTAGGACACTGCGAGGAACGCCGCAAATAAAGTCGGAGAAATTGCCCAGTAATTGGTCTGCTTGCGATGGAATGCCAGCTGGAAGGCCGTATTCCCCGGCCCAGTGTAGGCGGGGCTGCCATTATACAGTTCAGCGTTTTTCCTGTAGATACCGCGCAAAAAATCGAAGCACCCGCCGTCCCCCGACACCTTGGCGAGATCCACATACTCTGGAAAGAACCCCGCTGCGCAGACGGCGCTGCTTGACACGCAGCTGCTGCTGCTTGTGCTGCCACTTGCGGCGGTTGTGTACCCTGCGGGGCAGCTGCTGCAGAATGTATCCCCCGCGGTTTCCTTGAATTTGCCGACGGCGCACGGTGCGCACGCGTCGACGTGGGCTTGCACACTGATGGCGAGAGACGAGTCTGTGATGCCGGCACCGCAATATACAACCCAGTTCTGCGCCGGCGGCGCCCACGAACTCACGGCGGCGTTCGCCACGTACATAGACATGCCGTCAATGGACGTCGAGATTCTCCACGAAAACGGTGTCGAGCCTATAAAGTACAGGTAATAGCCGCCGGACCCTGTCTGGGTGTATGCGGGCCTGGTGTTGTATACGCCTGCGTTTTCCGTGTAGATGCCATATATTTGTGACTGGCACCCGGAGGCGCTGCCGGATACTTGCACGCGCCCGGAGAACACGGCGGCGGACCCGGCGGCGCAAGGGCTGCTGTCCGCGGCGCGCGTGCACGCCGCGCAGCACAGCAGCGCGCAGCAGAGGCTCGTCCCCGCGTGCCGCCGCATTCCAGCTCGCAGATTGCGCCGCGTGCAGCCGCCCGTGAGCCCCGCGGGTATATACAGGTGTATATATATATATATATATATACATATATATATATTCGCCCGGCCGCAGACGGCATCACGCCCCCCGAGCAGCGGCGAAGGTGCCGCCGCAGGACATGCGCCACGGCGCCGGGTGCCGCCGCAGGCGGCACCGCAGACGGCATCACGCCCCCCGAGCAGCGGCGAAGGTGCCGCCGCAGGACATGCGCCGCGGCGCCGCCGCGTAGCACGACCAATCACGCGGCGGCGCTGCCGTGCGAGCCCGCGGGGCACGGGCGGCAGCTGTCCTCCGCGGCCGCGCCCGCCGCCGCGGAGTACTTGCCGGGCGCGCACGCGGCGCAGTCCGCCTGCGCGGCGCTGCCCGCCGCCGCGGAGTACTTGCCGGGCGCGCACGCCACGCAGTCTGCTTGCGCGGCGCTGCCCGCCGCGGGCAGATACGTGCCCGCCTCGCAGTCCTGGCACGCGTCGGCGTGCGAGGCGCCCGCGTGCGGCGAGTACTTGCCCGCCGCGCACAGCGTGCAGTTGCCCGCCGCGGCCGCGGCGTCCGGCGCGGCGAGCCACGTCCCGGGCGCGCAGGCCGCGCACGCGGCGGCGCCCGCGCGCGGCTGGTGCGTCCCGGGCGCGCACAGCGCGCACCCCGCGCCCGCGTGGCGCGTCCCCGCGGCGCACACGAACGCGGTGCCGTCCAGGGAGCTGGTGGAGCCCGCGGGGTTGGCGGCGCACGCGGCGCTGCCCGCGGCGGGGGCGTGCGTGCCGTTGCTGCACGGCGCGCACGTCTCGTTCCCGCCCGCGGGCTTCGCAGAGCCCGCCGCGCAGGGCTCGCAGACCCGCGGCCCCGCCGCGGGCGAGGGCGTGTGCCCCGGCACGCACGCACACGCCCCCGCCGCCCCCGCCGCCCCCGCCGCGGGCGCGCACGCGGGCGCGCAGGCGTCGCTCGCCTCGCACACGGCGCACGCCGCGAGGGGGTCCGCGCCCTCGCCCGAGGCCATGCCCTCGAGCAGCTCCGCGACCACGTCGGCGGGCAGCACCGCGTCGACCACAAGGAGGCCGGCAACCCTGCCGTTGAAAAATTCGTTCATCTGAACCCAGCCGTTTTCGCGCACGGCGCCCACGGCAATGGACTGGCCCATCTCCGAGGAGTTTTCGCGCCGGTCGCTGCGCGCAGGCGCGCACGCCCGAGTTTGCACAGACGCGCCCACCTGCAGCCGAATGTTCCCGCTCGAGCCGTCGGCGCTGCGCGTGTACGAGGCCGCAATGCGCACCCACTGCCCCTGCACGATCGAGCCGGACGCAGACCACAGCGTGCATTCCATGTCGCTCTGCCCGGGCTCCGCGACGACAAACTGCAGGGAGTCATCGGTGTCGTAGCGCGACAGCACGATGCTGCTGCCCAGCGCCAGCACGTGCTCGTTGAACCCATTATGGCTCGTGAACTGCACCACCGCCACGAGCGTGAAGCCGCCGTTGCTGTCGATGTTGAGCGTGTGCGCGCCGCCGTCGAGGTGCTGTCTGTGCGTTCTGTTGAACTCGACGACCCGCGCGGCGGCGTCGTACGTCGGCACCGTCGCGTCCGACGCGTTGCGCCGCGGCGGCGCCTTGCGCGACGCGAGCGACGCCAGCCGCGGCGGGCTCTGCAGCATCAGCGCCATCCCGCGCAGCAGCTCCCCGCGGCACGCCGCGCACGCCGGCGCCCCCGCGGCGGCCTTGTACGTGCCCCGCGCGCACGCCGCGCAGGTGTCGCCCCCGCCCGCGCCGGGGAAGTCCCCGGCGAACCCCGCGTCGCACAGGCAGTGCTGGAGGCTCGGGCTCGCGGGCGCGGCGGTCGCCGCGTGCGCCGGGCACGGCGTGCAGCCCCCCGCGCCGGGCCCGGCCTTGTACAAGCCCGCCGCGCACGGCTCGCACGGCCCCGCCGCGGGCCCCGAGTAGCCCGCGAGGCACGCGCAGGCCCCCCCCGCCGCTGCGTCGCGCGTGGCGTTGCCGGGGCACGGCTGCGCGCCCGCCGCCGCCAGCAGCCACGCCATGCACAGCCCTGCAAGAATCCGCATGCAGCCGCCCCCCCCCCCTCGCCGCGAGCACTGCGGGTATATACAGGCGTATCCGTGCGTATATATATACGCGCGCGCGCGCGCTGCACTCGCGCGGCGATGCATGCGGGGCGCCTGCTGCGCCAGGGGGCGTGCGCGGTGCTCATGACGTGGCTCTCGGTGGTGCTGGTCGGGCGCGTCTACGACTTCCACCGCGCGTATCTGCAGTGGCTCGAGCGCGCGCGCGGCGAGCGCTGGCTGCTCGAGCAGTGCGGGGACGCCGCCTTCTTCCGCGGGCTGGCCTCGCACACGGACGTGTGCGCGCAGGTCGTCGCCAACAGCCGCGTGTGGGCGACGCTGCACGCCGCGCGCGCGAGCCTCGCGCAGCTCAAAATGTGCGGCTTCTGCGAGTGCGCGGCCGCGGCGCACATGGTGTACACGGGCGGCGCGCCCGTCGTGTGCTGCTTTGCGCTGCTGTACGTGCTCACGCCCTCGTTCCTGCTCCCGGCGCTGCACGGCCTGCACGCGCGGCGCGCGCTGCACCTGCTGCACGCGCGCTGCTCCCCGCAGCTGCGCGCCGCCGGCAAGCCCCCGCGCCCCCGCGCGCGGGACTTTGCGTGATTCGCACGCGTGCGCCGAGGAGGCCACCACACTCGGACTACATCGATTGCTTCACATGCGGGCGCGGGGTGTGCGCCGCGCCTCGGGGCTGCTGGCGCGCAGACGTGCACGCCAGTCCCCCGCTACACGCCAAATGCACACAGACGTGCACGCTAGTCCTTTATTACGCGCCAAACACGCGCAGACGTGCCCGCTAGTCCTTTATTACGCGCCAAACACGCGCAGACGTGCCCGCTAGTCCTTTATTACGCGCCAAACACGCGCAGACGTGCCCGCTAGTCCTTTATTACGCGCCAAACACGCGCAGACGTGCCCGCCAGCCCCCCACCACGCGCCAAACACGCGCAGACGTGCCCGCCAGTCCCCCACCACGCGCCAAACACGCGCAGACGTGCCCGCCAGTCCCCCACCACGCGCCAAACACGCGCAGACGTGCACGCCAGCCCCCCCACCACGCGCCAAACACGCGCAGACGTGCACGCCAGCCCCCCACTACGCGCCAAGCACGCCCTCACATCTCGGAGCTCGCGCCGTTGACCCAGTCGAGGCGCCCGTAGCCCTTGCACGAGCCGATGGCCTTGCCGATGCGGCGCTGCCGGTCCATGATCGTCGAGCGCTTCGCGATCCCCGAGCCGTGCCGGAGGGGCACGAGCACAAAACGCGGGTACTTGCTGCGCTCGCTGTCGGAGCCCGCCTTGAGCGCGCCAAGGCGCGCCGCAGTGGCCGCCGCCGCGCCTGTGCCTACGGCCTGTCTGTGCTGGGCATTGAATTTCAAACTGTCTGATACAATTCGTACTCTAAACGCATCTCGCTCGTTGTTGTTGGCAACAACTCCACCAGCAACACGGTCCACGATGATCTGCTGCAGCACGCCATACGTGAGCGCGACGCGCGGGTAGCGGTTGCCGTCGGGCAGGATGTTGTGCAGCTCGATGTTAAAGAGCCACCCGAGGTCGTCGCCAATATACACGTCGAACGGCCCGTTCTGGGTCGTCAGGGCCGAGTAGTGGTTGACGGTGACGGCCGTGTCGCCCTGCGAGGCATGCATGTGCGCGTCCGTGAGCGCAAGCCCGGCGTACCGGAACTCGGGCGCCTCGATCAGAATATTCTTGGACCGCGCGGTGGTCACCGTCGGCTTGTACGGGGTCGGGAACATTTCGCTGAGAATACTCATTAGCGTGTGCTTGAACGCGTGCTTGGTCTGCGTGTCTCGAACCCAATATACTCCCTTCATCGGAACAAACATTGTCATGCCTGCTGGTCCTTTAGACGTTGCTACACCTGCAACTCCGCGCCCGAACACATATAAATTGCCTGTTGAGATCATACGATCGCTTGTGTCTACACCCTTGTCGCCGAGAAGATCGACTTCAGCCAAATCCACGAAGAAGATGGCGTTGCGCCTGCGTGTCTTTCCGGCATCATGAAGGCCCTTGTGCTTCCGGTTGAGGCCCCTTTGCGCCGAATAGAGCGCGGTGTTCAAATCACCGTTGCCGTGCAGGCTGACCTGGTGGTACGCGAGGAAGTACTCCAGCTCGGTGCGCGCATCGCCGAGGTCGGCGTAGTACGTCTCGATGCTGTTGTCCAGTTTCAGATCCAGGTGTTCTGGGCAAGCCCCAAACGACAGCAAAAGATCGCCGACCTCTATCGCGGTCCCGGCGGGGAAGTGGCCCGGCGTCGAGTCGCGCGAGATGACGTTGATGTACGCGTGGTGCTGCGCGCTGCGCCGCGAGAGCAGCAGCTCGTGGCGGAAGGCGTCGAGCGCGTTGTCGCCGGGCTTGTAGTCCGACGGCACGAGCGCCGTCCCGGTGTTGCCGTCCATGCGCCCCGTGCCGTTGATGCTCGGGCCGCTCTGGAAGTTGCTGTTGGTCGCGGAGCCCAGGCTGTCGATCGTCATGGCCGCGTGCGCGTGTGTGCGCGCGCGGGGGGGGGGCGCTCTTTATATACCGTCGCGGGCGCACGGCGCCCCCCGCCCCGCGCGCGCGCCGCGCGCCGGCGCCGCGCGCGCGCGCGCGCGTTTCGCCGCGATGCGCGCGCGTTTCGCGGCGCTTTCGCGGCGCTTCCGCCGCGCGCGCGCCGCGCGCCGCGGCCAGGCCGCGCGTTAGTATAAAAGCGCGCGCGGCCGCCGGGGAGGGCACACCACACAGCACCGACCATGGCGGAGGCCGCGGCAGAAAAGGACGAGGGCGCCCCGGCGCGCCCGTGGTTTCCCTTTCTGGAGAACCGGGTGGTCGTCTCGCGGGTGCTCGCCGCGGGCCTCCTCCTGGTGTGGGTCCTCGCCGTCGTGGCGTGGGCCCTCGACTTTGAGCAGCGCCCCACGCTGCAGTTCGCGAAGCTCGACGCGCTCAACGCGCCGTACCTCGCGTTCATGCGCCGCTGGTACGGCGTGAACGCCGACTCCCGCACGGACTTCAAGTACAGCCTCGCGGACCTCGGCTGCGACGTGGTCGACCCCAACGTGCAGACCGACGCGGTCAAGAAGTGGGTCGTGGGCCCGACGACGGCGCGCATGCGCTACGAGCGCTGGCCGAACACCAAGTACGCGGTGCCGCAGGGCTACACGCGCAACATGGCCGGCGCGGTCGCGCGCGGGCCCGCGTCCGTGAACCACCGCGACACCGCCAAGGTCGACGCGAGCCCGTACCACGCGTGGGTCAACGGCCTCTTTGTCAACACCGACCCCCGCAACGGCACGCTCGGGACCGTGCAGCTCGCCGAGGCCTTCCCCGTCGACTTCAGGCTGTGCTTCCACGTCGCGGCCAACCTCGAGGACTTTAGCACCAAGGTCGTCTTCCTGCTGCTCGGCGTTTTCGTGCTGTACGCGGTCTCGCACCTCGGCAAGCTCGGGTGGCTCGGCGCGTGGTACGAGCGGTACGGCCTGGAGCTGCGCATGAAGCTGCTGCTCACCGGCGCGGTCCCGATCCTGCTCGTGGGCTTCCTGGCGTACCTCGGCAACTACCTCTTCTCCGACGACTACAGCACGTGCAACGACAAGCTCGGGCTCTCCGAAATGCACGGGCTGTACATGGCGAACTGGGTCGTCATGCTGCTGCTGCTGCTCTTTGACATCGGCTCGCTGTCGGCGATCCTCTCGCAGAGCCCGCTCTTCCTGCACGCGACCACGTACGGCCAGCTCGCGCAGAGCGGCGTGTAGGCGCGCGCGCGCGCGAAAACGCGGCGGCGGCGTGCGCGCGCGTATATAAACGGGCGCGGCGCGGGCGGCGGGCATTCCTCCACACACTCGGCGCAGCCCGCAACACGATGAGCGGCGGCGGCGGCGGCAGCGGCGGCGGCGGGCCCGTCGGAAGCGGCGCGGTGCGCGGCCTGCTCTCGCTCTACGGGACCAACGGCGAGTACAACAAGCGCAAGGGCCGCGACGACGGGCTCGTGGACTTTGCGAGCGCGAAGCGCGTGCGCTCGGAGTACTTCCCCGCGGGCAAGTTCAACGACTCCGGCGCGGGCCCGACCTCGGTGCTCGCCGACAAGGGCAACGACCGCGAGAGCATGGCCAAGAACCTCGCGACCAACCAGACCGAGAAGACGCTGTACATCAACATCCCGCGCTTCATCGTGCCGGTGATACTGCCCAACGGCCACACCGGCACCGGCAACAAGAACATGGTGCTCGCCAAGTCCGTCGTCGCCGGCGACGTCGTCTTCCACCTGCGCTTCAACAACCACATGATTGAAAACAACTCCGCGACAACCGTGCCGTCCAAGTCCGTCGGCGCCGCCGCGTGCTTCGCGGTGAACCTGCAGACCGTCAACTACATCATCACGCACCTGCACCGCCACCTCGCGTTCTTCTCGGACGCCATGCGCGGCGACGACGCGCATTATGTCGGCGGTGGTGCAGGGAAACAGACACACAATATGGCCAGGGTGGCGTTCCTGGGGCTAATTTCAGCACGCAGCACGGCTCTCGACACCGACCCCGACATGCGCAGCTGGCGACTATTCTTCATGAACCTCTCGCGCGGCTCGGGCTCAGACGCGTTCGCGGAGCTCCTGAGCTCCGCCGCCGACGCCACGGGCCAGTCGTTCTTCATCAAGTGGTTCGACAAGATGCGGCAGCGCGAGAACGACACGAATAAAGTCGTCGCGCCCAGCGAGCGCATGTTCATGCTCGAAAAGTACGTGAGCCGCCTGGTGTGGCAGTTCCTGCGCACCTACGTCAAGATCGCGGGCGTCTTCATCGGGAGCGACTACCAGGGCGGCAACGACCAGGGCGACCCGAACCCGTGCTCGTTCCTCTCCACGGACTACACCGGCACCATCCAGGTCGCCGGCAAGTCGCTCAAGGTCAAGAACATGTGGTCGTCGCAGGCCCCCGGCGTGCGCGGCGGCGACGTGCTCGGGTTCCGCCTCGTGCACAGCGCGGTCCCGAGCGGGAACATAGACTTCCACCTGTCGTCGAACCCGGCCATTCCGAAGACGGCGGCGCTCAAGGGCGTCCTCGTGGCCCCGGCCGCGTCCGGCCTGATCGAGAAGGTGCTGCACCCGCTGCTGCTCATGCCGTGCGTGATGGGGCAGCGCGCGCACGCGGGCGCCGCGCCGGGCCCCGGCTACAGCGTGTGCACGCACACGCCGCACTTTATGCAGTTTGGCGTGTCGAACCAGATCAGCAAGCAGGTCAACGCGACGGTGCGCGAGATGGAGTACTGCACCAACGCCCTCGCCGCGACGCCGCTGATGAACATCGAGGTTTTCCTGCGCTTCAACATCAAAGACTCGCTCGTCGACGATATGCACGCCGCGCGCCCCGCGCTCGAGCTCATCACGTCGTCGCGCGGGCGCCCCGACACCGCGCGCCACGAGTTCCGCCGCGTCGACACAGACTCCTCGAAAGCGCACGTCCACACGCACCCGCCAGCGACAACAACTGGAAACCCCGCCAGTGGGGCGCCCGCGGCGGCGCTACACGCACCCGCCCCCGCGCACGCCCCCGCGCACGCCCCCGCCCCCGCCCCCGCCCCCGCCCCCGCCCCCGCGCCCGCTGCGCGCACGCGCGTGCGTTTCGACAAACCGGCCGAGGAGACATAGCCGCCGCCGCCGCCGCCGCCGCCGCCGCCGCCATGGACGACGGGCAGGCGCGCCTGCGCGAGCTGGGCGCGGTGGCCGCGGCGCTCGAGGCCGCGAGGGCCGGGGCGCACCGCGCGCCGTTCCTCGCCACCGTGGACGTGGCGCTGGAGCGCGTGCAGGACATTGCGTGGCTGCTGCTCATGTGCCCGATGTACTGCAGCGACGCCGACATGTGGTGGCCGGCGCACGAGCAGACGTGCCTGCTCCTGCAGCTCATCGAGTCGCACCGCAAGTGCGCCGCGGCGCCCGCCGAGGACGACCTGCTGCTCGACGTGTACAACATGCTGGCCAAGCTGTGCGCGGGCATGATGGCTGCGCGCGAGGCCGCGCCCGGCGAGCCGGGCGACGCGGCGGCGCGCAGCGCCGCCGCCGCCCCGTGACGGCGGTTGCCCCGCGCCGCGGACTCTGCTCTGCCTCGGCAGCCGTTGCTTTCAATACTTTATTTTTAATGCAGTGCCTTTTTTGACGTTTAGTGGATAGTGGGAATCCTTGTCTTGGGAGGTGTGTGTAGGACCGTCGAATCGATGCATTGTCGTGTTGCATAATAAAAATTGTAAAAACTCGCTTTTAAAAAATTGTTTAAACCGGAATCACATGACATGTCTGGCATAGTACAAATATTCAGCGCAGGTCGTTTTGTGTCTTCAACACCAAGGACTTGCAAGACACACCGCACATTCTAGGCGTGGCGTTGACGTTGCTTTCCTGAGATATTTATGCCTTGTGTATCGTGAAGCACATTTGTAATTGATTTCAACCTCAAATCATATATAACTGCAGCATTAAAAGTATCTTGATATGTCGTCACCGTTTCCTCACACACCTGACGCTTCGAATCAAAACATTCCTGCATGTCTCTCTTCTGGCTCAATACGGCTTGACATTATCAACGATGGCACATATGCTGGAAATTACAACCGTCCGTTCATTGAGCCCGCGTTACAGCACTCGTTGTCTGTTGTAGAGCACCTATTCACACGGAATCCGTTGTTGTCGGTAAGGGAAATGTTGCAACGATTCCAACAATATTACTTGGATTCAGACCCACATCTCTATGTGCACAGGTGGAGATTATTTGTCAAGACAATCAATGTTGATGACAACGATAAACAGACAAATACATTCGCCCAGATTCACGATACTATCTTGTTTCTGAGCATCCCAGAATATCTTTTGAACAACCTTTGTCTGATAGTCTGTACGAACAATGATGACCAGACTCTGAATGCAATGGGGAGAGTATACTCTGGTCTCGTGACACGACAATACCTTGTGAATTCTGCGAATATCACCGCCTTGAGCCAAGTCAGTAGTTCTCGGAAACGCATTGCGGAAGCGATCCGCATCCTGAATTTCGTGCAAAATTTCTCCGAGTATTCTACAGATTATAAAATGAAGGCAATTGCCTGTGCTGAACAGCAACTCACCGTTGCCAGACGCCAGTGTGAACTCTGCACATCAGAAGCTTATAAACACGGACAAACGCAAGGCGACCCGTGATCTTATGTGTAAGAATACAAGTCAATGTTCGCACTTGTTTGGCGAGACAACGCTAAATTTTGATCAATACTGTGGACATTGGAGGCGGTGTCGTGTGCACAATTTGGACAAATCAGGGTTTGATTTCCTGAATGTTGGCATGTACACCTGTTTGACCTCATGCCTTTCTGCGACCAAGAAGATCAACGCTAGTCTCTCTGACTTTTTTGACGTTTAGTGGATAGTGGGAATCCTTGTCTTGGGAGGTGTGGGTAGGACTGTCGAGGATATAGTCGTTGAAAATGTAATGGAGATACATGGATGCATTGTTGTGTTGCATAATAAAAGTTGTAAAGAACTCGCTGTCATGAAAACAGAAATTGGAATATCATAACATGATCGATCATATAGCATATAATAATAGTGGGGGTAAAAGCGTATTGCTACAATTTCACACAGGATGCAAATGGCTAACTGAATATTCTCGAAAGTTGCGACGACGGCGGCGGCCGTCCACTCGTATGGGTGCGCGTGAAGACACATATACACTTTTCCCTACGTGGCATTGTATATATGCGCACTTATTGTGAAGGTGATTGCAAAATACGGGCACAATTATGAAAATCAAGATTTTGTGGGAATTAGTGATCTTTGTGGCTGTGTTGTATGCGGTATTTTTGCTCAACGTCATGCGCAACACAGAGCACAAAAAGCCACATTCAATTGCGAGCAACCGCTCACACAGTCCCGAAATCTTGAGTGCATATGACATTTGTGTCGTAGGGGCAGGATTGTCTGGCAGCGTCATTGCTCAGCAATATGCTTTGAGATTGAAAAAGACCGTGCTGGTGATAGAGAAGCGGAACCATATCGGAGGCAATTGCTACGATTATATAGATCAGGAAACCGGGATCCGTGTGAATCAATATGGGGCCCATTTATTCCACACCAAACACGAGCGAGTATGGCGGTATGTGCAGGCATTTGCGACGTGGGTTCCTTACGAGCACAAGGTGCATGCATTTGTAGACGGCCAATACGTCCCAGTACCCGTAAATATTGATTCCGTCAACATTCTCTTCGGTCTCAACATCTCAAGTCCAGCACAAATGGGTGCCTGGCTCAAGTCCGAGCAGGTGCATCTAGGAGGTGCACCCACAAACTCTGAAGAAGTCTCGTTGTCGAGGGTCGGACCACGGCTTTACGCGAAACTGTTCAAGCCATATACAATCAAGCAATGGGCCAAGACTCCCGCGCAATTGGGACCGGAAGTCATGGCGCGGATCCCAGTGCGTGACAATCACGATGCCCGCTATTTTTCAGATCCTTGGCAAGCGCTGCCCGCGCGTGGATACACTGCGTTTTTTGAAAAAATGCTCGAGGATCACCGGATAACAGTACAAATCAACACTGATTACTTTAAGATTCGCGACGTGCTGCGGTGTGGCAAGACGTACTTCACAGGACCAGTTGATGCATACTTTGCGCATCTAGGCTGGCCGCACTTGGAATACCGCAGTCTGACATTTGTGCGCGAGGTGCACGAGGTGCCGCTATATCAGCCGATTTCTGTGGTGAACCACCCCTCTGCCTCCGTGCCGTACACACGAATTGTAGAATACAAGCACTTCCTCGCCCAGAAGTCCAACAAGACGGTGATTTTCAAAGAGTTTTCGCATGACGGCGGCGAGCCTTATTATCCCGTACCGAACCCGGCGAATCAGGCTCTCTTCGAGAAGTACAAGGCTATGGCAGACAGCCACAAGAACGTGTCCTTTGTGGGCCGGCTTGCCAATTACAAGTATTTCAATATGGACGAGAGCATTCTGAACGCACTCGAGCTTTTTGACCGGGACACGGGGGCTGTCATTCCCACTCCACGTGTCAGCACCGACTTGATAATTGCACACTGCACAGAAGACATCTCGTGGATCCCGAATTGGATTGAAAAGTTGAATCTGTCACATGTGTACATTTACACAAAGTGCGGCGCTCCGGTGCCGCGCGACTCCGCTGTGGTGCGCGTGAAACAACTTATTAACAAAGGACGCGAGGGGCAAAGCTGGCTGCACCACCTACTCCGCACTGACATTGTCTTTGCGGATCAAAGTGTATTTGTGCAGGCGTCTCCTGAAGTCACGCTGGATGCGGTGTTGCTGCGACTCAAGTCCAGAGATAATCGCTTCATCGATTTCGGCACATGGAACCCCGATACATACGTATTCCCAGGGTGCGTGACATCGCATCGCGAGATCGAGAACGAGCTGCGTGCCAGATACCAGCAATGGAAACCGCGCACGAGCAACATTTCATTCGAAAACATCCGGTGCACCCTGCGCGGCGAGTTTTCCGTATCTAGGGACGTGATACAGGGCTTCCTGCACCGGCACACGCGCCGCGGTATCGAGAGATTGAAACAAGAGACAGAAGCGGGGGACACGCCTTTAATCACATTTGTGTTGGAGAGATTGTGGGGTACTCTATTTTCCAGCGACTCAATCGACTTCACCCTAAACAATTAAACCCCACTTTGTCAGTTTCGCCTACAATCAAATTTGTGTTGGAGAGGTTGAGAAATATTCTGTGTGTAGTCTGTTTCACGGCGGGGCGGGCGCTCGGTGCCGGTTTGCGCAGGAGCCCCGCACACCAGCATCGCGCCCGCGGGGCCCGCGTGTGCGGGTGTGCGTGCGTATATACGTGTGCGCGGCGCGCCGGCGCCCGGATGACGCGCGCGCAGGCGTGCTGGTACTACGGGGCGCACGTGCTGCTGGTGTGCGTGGCGCTCGTGCTCACGGCGACGAGCGCCGTCGTCGACTTCCGCCCCGAGTTCCGCGTGGGCGTCGGGCTCAGCGCGGTGCTGCTCGGCGTCGGCGCGGTCGCGGAGGGCCTGTGCGAGTTCTCGTCGGAGCGCGCGCGCAAGGGCGCCGTGTGGATCCTGTACACGTACTTCACCGCGCCGCTCGTGCTCGTCGCCGTGAACATCCTCGAGCGCACCGCGCGCGCGGGCCCCAGCGGACGCGACCGCATGGCGCGCAACGGCGAGGCCGCGCTCTTTGCTGCGCTCACCGTCGCGCCCAGCCTCGCGCGCCTGCTCGTGCTGACCTGGGGGGGGCTCTGCGACTTCCTGCGCTTCGAGGTCCCTGCGCAGCGCGTCCCGCGCCGGCGCCACGAGCCGGGGGTCTTTGCGCGCTAGGCCCAGCGCGCGCTGCGTGCGCGCCACGAGCCGGGGGTCTTTGCGCGCTAGGCCCAGCGCGCGCTGCGTGCGCGCCACGAGCCGGGGGTCTTTGCGCGCTAGGCCCAGCGCGCGCTGCGTGCGCGCCACGAGCCGGGGGTCTTTGCGCGCTAGGCCCAGCGCGCGCTGCGTGCGCGCCACGAGCCGGGGGTCTTTGCGCGCTAGGCCCAGCGCGCGCTGCGTGCGCGCCACGAGCCGGGGGTCTTTGCGCGCTAGGCCAGGTGCGCGCACGCGCGCTCCATGCGCGCCACGAGCTCCGCGTCGGGGCACTCCGCGCGCACGCGCACGAGATGCGCCGAGAGCGCCTCGCGCAGCAGCGCGGTGTCGATCAGCATGCTCGCGCGCGCCATGCCCACGCGCGCGTCCGCGCGCATCTCGAGGACGTGCTGCGCATCGCGCGCACAGCGTCAGCCCCGCATTTTGACACGCGCGCGCGCTCCGGCCATTCCCACTCTTACGCACGCGCGCACACTCGGCTCCTGCAAATCCGCACGCGCGCGCAGCCGCTTTCCCGCACGCGCACGCATGTTCACACGCACCTCGACGCTCTGGCACAGGCCTCGGCACGCAGGGAGGCTCAGGGGTCGCTCGTCGGAGGGCTCTGCAAACATGTTCGACAGCTCCGTGACTAGCAGCCCTGCGCTGCTGTAAAAGGACGTGGGCGGCGCGCCGAGGCCGCGAGGGTCCGACATGCAGGGTGCCAGCGCGAGGGCTGCAGGCGAGGGCGGCCCCGGCGCCCCCAGAGACAGTGTGTCCAAGCTGCCCTCGAGGCGGCGAGGGTCCGACATGCAGGGTGCCAGCGCGAGGGCTGCAGGCGCGGGCGGCCCCGGCGCCCCCAGAGACAGTGCGTCCAAGCAGCCCTCGAGCGCCCCCGTTTTTTTGCGGCCCGAGCGACGTTTCTTCTTGAGCCCGTCTGGCGTGGGCTCGCTCGGGGCCAGCGCCGCGGGCAGCGCGGCGTCGGGCGCGAACGCCGGGCCTGCGCCCTTATTCTTGTTGCCTCCTCGCTTCTTCTTCTTGTGGGCCTTGGGCGGGGACGACGGGGCCAGACACGCCGACGGCTCTGTGGCAACGGGTGCCGCCGGCGCTGCAGCACTCGCATACACTGCCGCAGGCACCGGTACGGGGTCTGCTGCCGCCGCAAGCGAGTCGCACGCCGCGTCCGGCGGCGCCTCCGCCGCCGCGTCCGCAAGCGAGCCGCACGCCGGCGGATCATCCGCCGCCGCAAGCGAGCCGCACGCCGGCGGATCATCCGCCGCCGCAAGCGAGCCGCACGCCGCGTCCGCCGCGTCCGCCGCCGCCGCCGCAAGCGAGCCGCACGCCGCGTCCGCCGCGTCCGCCGCCGCCGCCGCAAGCGAGCCGCACGCCGCGTCCGCCGCGTCCGCCGCCGCCGCCGCAAGCGAGCCGCACGCCGCGTCCGCCGCGTCCGCCGCCGCCGCCGCAAGCGAGCCGCACGCCGCGTCCGCCGCGTCCGCCGCCGCCGCCGCAAGCGAGCCGCACGCCGCGTCCGCCGCGTCCGCCGCGTCCGCCGCCGCCGCCGCCGGCGCACGCGAGGCGCACGCCGCGTCCTCCGCGCCCGCCTCGCCGATGCTGGCGAGCGGAGTGCCGGCCACCCGCGCGAGCACGTCCTCGTAGTTGCGGCGCGCGGTCTCGAGGAGCGCGCGCGCGTTCTCCTGCACGCGCTCCTTGTCGACGTCCTTGTAGCCAAACAGCGCGTCGCGCTGCAGGCGCTGCGCGCAGAGCACGAGGAGCTTCTCGTACGGGTGCTGGCTGTAGAGCGCGGCGAGCTCCATGCCCGCGTGGCGGCACTCTGCGGGGTCCAGCGCGTGCTGCGCGTCGGCGTCGTCGGGGTCGCTCGCGGCGCGCGCCGCGGTGGCCGCGAGCTCGGCCTGCAGCTGCTCGTGGAACTCGCACACGAGCAGCGACCCCTTGCTGCTGTAGAGCACGCCCTGCGCGTGGCAGTAGTGTGCCATCGAGATGTGCAGCGGGCCCTCGCGCAGCACGCCCAGCGGCGCGGGCAGGCGGATCGCGACCGTGAGCTCGGGCGGCAGGTACGACGCGATCCATGCGCGCGACGTCGCGAGGAACATCTCGGCCGCGCGCGCGTCGCTGCACGCAAAGAGCCCCGCGCCGGACCCGCTGCAGCACGAGAGCACCGCCTCCACGAGGTCGAGCGTGCTGCCCTCCTTGGCCATCTTGGCGCGCGTGTCGATGCGCTTGTCCGCGCAGCGCCCGCTCCACTTGTGGTAGAGGCCCAGCGCGGCAATGATCGAGTGCGTGTTCACGGTGCCGTCGCCGCGCGCGCTGTCCGCGGCCAGCGAGGAGGTCGCGACGACAAAGGCGTCGAGCTCCTCCGCGCGCGCCGCGCAGCGGCGCAGCGCGCTGGAGTCCATCTCGAGCAGCACCGGCAGCGGCGGGAACGGCAGCGCGCCGAGCATGATGTGGATGCTCGAGACCTCCTTCGGGCTCAGCGAGTAGCGAACCATGCGCGCAAGCGTGCCGCGCTGCGCGCGCGCGCCGTCTCAGTGACGCTCTTTCCTTTTTTCTCGCCCGCGGCCGGGTCCCCGGGCGCCGCGCGCGCGTGGTATATAAAACAGCGCCAAACTAGCGGGCCACATGCGGCACCCGGCGCGCCCCGCGCCGCTGGGCCTGGCGAACCACGGGCTCACGTGTTTCGCCAACGCGGTGCAGCAGTGCATGCTGCACGCCCCGGGCCTCGCGGGGCGGCTGCTCGCCGCGCGCGCGCGCGGCGCGGTGCCCCCGCAGAGCGTCGACGCGCTGCTGCTCGCGGTGCTCGGCGAGGCGCGCACGGGGCGCGCCGCGTCGGCGCTCGGGGGCCGCCTGGTGGAGTACGTGTACACGGTGGAGCGCGCGAGCGACGCCGAGCAGGGCGACATCGACGAGTTCTTCCTGCAGTGCCTCGCCAGGAGCGCGGGCGAGCGCGGCGAGCTCGCCGCGTGCTTCGGCGCGCCCTTTTTCCACCGCACCACCTGCGGCGCGTGTGCGGAGGAGCAGCCGGGCTCGCGCGTCGAGTTTGCGAGCTTCCGCCTCGCGTGCGAGTGGACCGACGCCCTCGCGGGCACCCGTCTGCAGGACCTCGTGTACGCCAACGTCGGCAGCGAGCCCGCGCTGGGCGCGGCGCACGCGCACGCCTGCGCGCGCCGCGCGCACGACCCCGGCGCGCCGCAGACCTGCTACAACCGCTACTTTGCCAGCGCGCTCCCGCAGTGCCTCGCGGTTTTCCTGCAGCGCAGCCGCTACCGCCGCGACGGCTCGGCCTTCAGCGCCTACGTCGACGACCGCCACTTTGGCATCTGCGAGAGCCTCACGCTGTGGGAGGCTGCGCCACAGGGACCGTGCCCGCGCGAGTACGACCTCTACGCGAGCATTGCCTTCCGCGGCCGCGACCTCGCGGGGCACTACCTCGCCTACGTCAAGCACGGGGCGGCGTGGTTCTGCTTGGTGCGTGCGTGTGCGGGTGGGTGGGTGGAGGCGTGCGTGCGTGTGTGGATGGGTGGGTGCGTGTGTGGGTGCGTGTGTGGGTGCGTGTGTGGGTGGGTGTGTGTGTGGGTGTGTGCGTGGGTGTGTGCGTGGGTGTGTGCGTGGGTGTGTGCGTGGGTGCGTGTGTGCGTGTGTGTGTGTGGGCTGGCCACGCGAACTCTGCGGGCACGCCACGCGAACCCTGCGGGCGGGCCACGCGAACTCTGCGGGCGGGCCACGCGAACTCTGCAGGCGGGCCACGCGAACTCTGCGGGCGGGCCACGCGAACTCTGCGGGCGGGCCACGCGAACTCTGCGGGCGGGCCACGCGAACCCTGCGGGCGGGCCACGCGAACTCTGCGGGCGGGCCACGCGAACCCTGCGGGCGGGCCACGCGAACCCTGCGGGCGGGCCACGCGAACCCTGCGGGCGGGCCACGCGAACTCTGCGGGCGGGCCACGCGAACTCTGCGGGCGGGCCACGCGAACTCTGCGGGCGGGCCACGCGAACTCTGCGGGCGGGCACGCGAACTCT
>Ga0209491_10002724_pt1 | contig 30765 bp, 28 predicted proteins | sample BON02_FD_187213 | JGI IMG/M metagenome (GOLD analysis project Ga0209491, IMG submission 187213) | Freshwater microbial communities from Lake Bonney liftoff mats and glacier meltwater in Antarctica - BON-02 (SPAdes) (version 2) | ecosystem: Environmental > Aquatic > Freshwater > Ice > Glacier...
TTGATAAATAAAATTTATTCCCCCAAAGGGAGAGACTTTCTTTTCGCTATTCGTAACTTCCTTCATATTAGTTGTTTGGTAACACTAATATCACCTTTTTGGTGCTATAAAACAAGGGCATAATTACTTATATATCAAAGTATTATGCCCTTTTTTATAGGTAGCCTGCGACTTTTGGGTATTATAAAACCACAAGACTTATTAAGTGTTGAATTTTATAATTAAGTGTATGAGAGTTAAGCAAGGAGTAGACGCTCCTGTTGGTGACTCCAAGTTGTCCGATACTGGCGATAAGTAAAGTCCTCTTTTTGAGAGAAACGAATGAGCATATGGCAATCTGGGCTGGCTACAAATTCAATAAGAGAAAAATATCAACCGAAGAAATATATTAGGTGTAAGTATGTCTTCTTTTGATGGCTATTGGCCTTATTATCTGATGGTGAATTAAAGGTTGGGGTTCAAATTGTAGGAATAGGTGCGGGTAGTTGGTTACATCCCTCCAAGGGTTTCGAACCCTTGGAGAGTTTGATATAAAAATGGCTTCCACTCGACTTTATTCTTTTCCTGCCTTTATTTAACACACTATCCTAGAGTCATTTACATAATTTTCTCAAGAGTTATACGCATTCATTGCTGCGATCTGCATGACAGACCAATGCCAGATAGGCGGTTTTAAATTACTGGCGTCCGACAAAATTTCGGCCTCGGAAATAAAGTGGCTTAGAAATGAGTGTTTGGAAATTTCCCCGTACTTACCTACGTGATGTACCCCTTATGGCCAAAAAAGGGGGTAGTTTTCAGTAAGGTATTGAAATATTCATTTTGAGCTAACTGAAGCATGTTTTTTCACAGTTTTACTTTTACTCGGACACCAGTAGTTTTAAATTTGAATCTTTTCCCCTAGCTGACTAAATCAAAGGTCTTAAATCATCCATTCTCATTTCCGCAAAAAGTAATTAGACGACGATCCTTTATTCGAAAAATAGCAAATTTTTTCAATTTAAAATTTGGCGAAAAATCCTTGTTTCAATCGATCTTAACAGGTTTCCTTGTTGAACTTATTAAGACGGTGGACTCATAAGAAGGATTCTTTAAAAAGATGATGTAACTAATTTATATATGATTCGTATTGATTTATTAATAAATTAATTAACCCAAAATAAAATCGTATGAAAAAGATCATATCGTTTTACATTTCAATCCTAATTTTAGGATTAGTTGGACTTAGTTCCTGTCAGGAAGATGGGCAAGTAGAAGTGCCAACTCAGCTTTCAAAAACTCTGAAAGAAAATGACCCAATTGGCTATGAATCCAAACTCAAGGAACTTTCACTTTTCATGGGTGAGGTATTTAAAGATCCAGAAGCCCTAAAAGAATTGTTTGACTTGGCGAAAGCTGATGATTATGAGGAGGATATTTCTTATAGTCTTAAGAAGCTTTTAGAGACCAATCAAAATCCAAATACGAGGAAAAGATCTGCTATTGTTAATGCGTTTTACCAAAATGCCGAAAATCATCGGATTGTTGATAAAGATTTTAACAACCAAGAATTGATCGATTTTATTAATGAAAATGATATCAGTTTGATTGCGCCTTACATGATAGGTTACTTTACACCTGAATCAATAACGGATCTTACCGTCTCTTGGTGGACAGAAGAAATGGAATTGGAAGGCTTGGCTAAAGATCCAGATTGGAAAGGGGAAACTCCAGGTTTTAAGTTGAGATTGGATAAAGAAGGGAATTTTATTCAGTTTAGAAGATCTGGAGCTAACTATTTTACAAATGAACAGATTTTTGCTAGTGATGAGTATGCTATGAATAATCCAACTGTGGTTTTTGGAAGTTTTTTTGATGATGCGGGCTTGGATCCAGGAGATGGTGGAATTGGTGGAGGTGGGAGTACTACTCTACCACCAGCACAGTCTACAAAAATTCCTTGTTCATCTTTGAATTCAACTAATACCGTTGTAATTTCAATGCCTCATTGGAGACTTACTTCAAGCGTTAGAAGTTGGCCGAATAATAATAGGATGCATTTGTGGTTTGTTTTTGGAGATTTATCTAATCTTCCAGTAGGACAAACGCCAACTATATTACAAAACAACATTACAAAACCAATGTCAGGTAATATTAAAATCCTCAGGAGACATGCAAATGAAGGAAGATGGCAAACAAATGGGCCTATTTTAGTTCATAATATGCCATATGAAGCTAAAGATCTTTGGTTGGTTTGGGCAGTTGAAAGACCTGAAACAAATTTTTCAATTAGTGGATCTGTAGAATTTAAGAAAAATAGTGTCAAAATACCTATTCCTAATTTTACAATAGATCATTCAGATTATAGATTACTTGGTGATTCTCAATCCACCACTTATATGAATTTCCAGCGTTGCCGTCTTCTTAATGATAATTTTAATCTCATAGGTGATACATTTAATAATGACGGGACAATAATGACAAGGTCTGTAGGAGGGGAAGAGTACCCAGTTATCACACAAGATGTAGCCCAGTTTATTCTAAGGATTAGACAATAATGGATATGAAAAAGATCGTATTTGTAGTTTGTACTTTCGTTTTTGTGGGATGGGCTGAGGCACAGGACCTTCAAAAGAACAGCTTTGAGATTTCAACTTTTAGAAATATACGTAATGGGCAAGTTCCTGATGATGGCATGCTTAATTATGGGATTAGTTTAAATTATAATCGGTATCTTTTTAAAAGATGGATTGTAGGAGCAGGATGGGGTTTCGGTGACTTTAATGGAAAAAGTTTCCATGGTCTTTTAGAAAAATTCTATGAATTTTCAGATAATAGAAACTATACCCAATACCATATTAGAATAGGGTTTGAGCCAATTCAAACGAAAAAGCTTATTCTGGGTGTCCAAGCTGAATTTCAAAGGTTTTCCTATAATAAAATTTCTGGAATAACTATTGGAGGACCAGGCCAGCCAGGGGATGATCCCCGAAAGGTTACTCTAGGAAGATCACAGGTGTCTGGTGGATTCTTTGGGCCTTATGGAGTTTTCAACTTTTCCGAAAGTTTCTTTCTGCGAGGAGATTACTTAATTGGCATTCCAGTACTGAATTATGATTGGAAGTGTACTAATATGTCGCTTGGAGTAGGCTACAGGTTTTAGTCGTTAAAATTGAATAGACTAGCTGATTTCGAACGATCTGATTTCGAATCATTTGAATTTCTAAACTATCAATGCCCTCAATCAAAATCGATTGAGGGCATTTTTTTAATATGCTTTTCAGTTAATACTTTCTCTTCTTAGCTGATGAACTTCTTGAAATTAGCCGAGTTTGGATTTCATTGGATTGGCTAAAACAGTATGAATACTCGCCAGCTTTTCATAATCCGACTAGTTGATAAATGAATCTGAAATATGGAAATGAGAGTAGTGAAAGAATGAGGTAGAGGTGATGGCGTGCATGGTTGATAGCTTTTGAATTAATTTGGGGGTTATGATAGTGTTTGGCGAGTTGAAAGACACGTTAGGTTATGTAACTCAGGTAACTTTCGAATAGCAAGGAAAAAATATCAAACGAAGAAATACATCAGGTATAAGTGAGGATACTTCTCTACAACCCTCCAAGGCTTTCGAACCCTTGGAGGGTTTGATATAAAAATGGCTTCCCCTCGAATTTGTTCTTTTCCTGCCTCTATCTCACGCGCTATCCTAGAGGCATCTACGCAATTTTCTTAAGAGTGATATGCATTCATTGCTGCGATCTGCATGACAGACCAATGCCAAATAGGCGGTTTTAAATTTGAAACTTTTTCCCTAACTGACTAAATCAAAGGTCTTAAATCATCCATTCTCATTTCCACAAAAAGTAATCAGACGAAAATCCTTTATTCGAAAAATAGCAAATTTTTTCAATTTAAAATTTAAGCGAAAAATCCTTGTTTTATTCGATTTTAACAGGTTTTCTTCTTGCATTTACAAAGACGGTGGGTCCATAAAAAGAATTTTTTAGAAAGATGATCTAACTAATTTATATATACTACGTTATCGATTTATTAATAAATTAAAATGGGGTATCCGTTCATAACCCGTAATTTTTTTGATTACTTCTTTGTATGATACAGGCTCTAAAACCTTTTTAACTATTTCTTTCTATTTCGTCACTTTGGCGAGTAATTGGCGAGATATCCGAAAACGGTGCTTTTATAACTAATCTATCTCCCCACTTTCGCGAATAACTGCGAATAGCAACTGGATTCTGAGGTTTTAAAGCGTTCGCGTCGTTTTTGTTATTAAATAACGTTTGAAATTACTCATCTGAATCCGAATTTCACTACCACCTAACAAAGTTAAACTTTACGGGAGAAGATCGGATACCCCATATAAATTAATTAACCCAAAATAAAACTGGATGAGAAAAACCCTATCGATTTATCTGTCGATCCTATTTTTAGGATTAGTTGGACTTAGTTCTTGTCAGGAAAATGGACAAGAAGAATTGCCAACTCAGCTTTCAGAAATTCTGAAGGAAGATGACCTAGTTATCACACAGGATGCAGCCCAGTTTATTCTGAGGATTAGACAATAATGGATATGAAAAAAACAGTGTTTATAGTTTTTGCTTTCCTTTTTATGGGATGGACTGAAGCTCAGAACCTTCAAAAGAATAGCTTTGAGATTTCAACTTTTAGAAATATACATAATGGGCAAGTTCCTGAGAATAGTATGCTTAATTATGAGATTAGTTTAAATTATAATCGGTATCTTTTTAAAAGATGGAATGTAGGAGCAGGATGGGGTTTCGGTAACTTTAATGGAAAAGGTTTCAATGGTCTTATTGAAGAGTTCTATGAATTTGCAGATAACAGAAACTATACCCAATACCATATTAGAATGGGGTTTGAGCCAATTCAAACGAAAAAGCTTATTTTGGGTGTCCAAGCTGAATTTCAAAGGTTTTCCTATAATAGTATTTCTGGAATAACTATTGGAGGACCGGGCCAGCCTGGGGATGATCCCCGAAGGGTTACTCTAGGAAGATCACAGGTGTCTGGTGGATTCTTTGGGCCTTATGGAGTTTTCAACTTTTCCGAAAGTTTCTTTTTGCGAGGAAATTATTTAATTGGCATTCCGGTACTGAATTATGATTGGAGGTGTACTAATATGTCGCTTGGAGTAGGCTACAGGTTTTAGTCGTTAAAATTGAATAGACTAGCTGATTTCGAACGATCTGATTTCGAATCATTTGAATTTCTAAACTATCAATGCCCTCAATCAAAATCGATTGAGGGCATTTTTTTAATATGCTTTTCAGTTAATACTTTCTCTTCTTAGCTGATGAACTTCTTGAAATTAGCCGAGTTTGAATTCTATTGGATTGGCTTAAACAGTATGAATACTCGCCAGCTTTTCATAATCCGACTAGTTAATAAATGAATCTGAAATAGGGAAATGAGAGTAGTGAAAGGATGTGGTAAAGGTGATGGCGTGCATTTTGATGGCTTTTGAATTATTTTGGGGGTTATGATAGTGTTTGGCGAGTTGAAAGACACGTTAGGTTATGTAACTCAGGTAACTTTCGAATAGCAAGGAAAAAAATATTAACCGAAGAAATACATTAGGTGTAAGTGAGGATACTTCTTTGCAACCCTCCAAGGGTTTCGAACCCTTGGAGGGTTTGACTCTAACGAATAAAAAAAGGCTGATCCCGAGGAATCAGCCTTTTTTTATTTTGAATCGAAATCTAGATTATCCGATAGAGACCCGCTTGAAAGCAGACACGGTCAATCCTTTGCTGACGCTGTCCAAGTACTGAGCGATAGTCTTGCTGTTGTCCTTTACAAACGACTGACTTAGCAAGGTATTCTCCTTGTAAAACTTAGCCAATTTACCCATAGCGATTTTTTCAAGCATTTCTTCAGGCTTGCCTTCAGCTCTTGCTTGCTCTTTTCCTACTTCGATCTCACGCTCTACCATAGTGGCATCTACGCCATCTTTATCCAATGCTACCGGATTCATTGCCGCAATCTGCATGGCTACGTCTTTACCAGCTTCTTCCACATCAGCGCCAGAAGTATTAGTAAGTCCTACTAATACGCCAAGTTTACCATTGGAGTGAATGTAAGGAACGACAGTCTCAGCTTCTACGATTTCATAATGAGAAATCTCAAGCTTCTCACCGATTTTACCGGTCATCTCAGTGATCTTGGCAGCTACAAGCTGATCTTCAAAAGGAAGAGCCAAAATTGACTCGATAGATGGTGCTGAGTTTTCGACTGCGATATCCATCAAAGAATTAGCGAACGTCAGGAAACCTTCATTTTTAGCAACAAAATCGGTCTCGCAAGTCAAGGTAAGAAGATAGCCTCTAGTGCCATCGACAGTAATTCTAGTCACAGCCACACCTTCTTTGGTCTCTCTGTCTGCTCTGGAAGCAGATACTTTTTGACCTTTTTTACGAAGGATATCTACCGCTTTTTCGAAATCGCCTTCCGCTTCAGTCAAAGCTTTTTTGCAATCCATCATGCCGGCGCCGGTCATTTGTCTCAGTTTGTTTACTTCTTGTGCAGTAATTGCCATGGTAGTATCAGTTTGATTAAACGATAAAATTATTTTTTGGAGAAGCCCAGGGCTTCAGAAGATTGATTAAAACAAAAAATTGAACATTGGCCTAGACCAGATGTTCAATTTTTCAATATCAATTCATTGATGAATTAGTCTTTTGTATTTGCGTCAACCGCTTTTTTTGCTTCTTCCTCTTCAGTAAGTTTAGCATCTTCCTTGTCTCTCTTTCGCTCCGAAAGACCTTCTTCGATTGCCTCTCCGAATGCTTTTACGAGTAAAGAAACTGACTTGAATGCATCATCATTGGCTGGGATTGGGAAGTCCACCTCGTTCGGGTTGGAGTTCGTATCCACCAATGCGAATACAGGAATGCCAAGTTTTTTAGCTTCAGCGATAGCAATATGCTCTCTTTTGATGTCCACTACGAAGAGTGCAGCAGGAAGTCTGCTTAGGTCAGCGATACCGCCTAGTACAGTTTCCATTTTTTCCTTTTGACGGGAAACCATCAAACGCTCTTTCTTTGCAAGGTTCTTGTAAGCATCCTCCACCATCAACTTATCCAAAGAAGACATTTTCTTCAGGGATTTACGGATGGTAGCGAAGTTGGTCAACATACCACCTAACCATCTTTCGGTCACGTAAGGCATATTTAATCTTTTTGCTTCTGAGGCTACAAGATCTTTTGCTTGTTTTTTGGTGGCGACAAACATTACCTTTTTGCCTGAGCGTACGATTTGCTTGATTGCGTTAGATGCTTCGTCGAGGCAAGCAAGCGTTTTGTTAAGATCGATAATGTGGATGCCATTTTTCTCCATAAAAATATATGGAGACATTCTTGGATCCCACTTTCTCGTCAAGTGCCCAAAGTGGACACCAGCATCTAGTAAGTCTTTGTATTCTATTTTGGCCATGAATAAATGTTTTTTCTGATATAAAAGAATAAAATTCCGGATTAACGCTTGGAGAACTGGAACTTTTTTCTTGCTTTCTTACGTCCTGGCTTCTTACGTTCTACCATTCTGGGATCACGAGTCAGGAAGCCTTCTTTCTTCAAAGCTCCTCTGTGCTCTATGTCAAACTCGCATAATGCCCTAGAGATAGCCATACGGGAAGCTTCTGCCTGCCCAGTACTTCCACCGCCATCTACATTGATTTTGATGTCGTAGTTACCATTCACACCTACAAGTGCAAGTGGCTGCTTTACTACGATCTGGTGCAAATCAAATGGGAAGTAAACTTCCAATGATCTATTGTTAACGGTAATTACACCGTTGCCAGGAGACATATAGATTCTGGCTACGGATGTTTTTCTTCTACCGATTTTGTTAATGATTTCCATCAAATAGACGATTAAAGCGTGATAGATTTAGGCTGCTGTGCTATATGTGGATGCTCAGATCCTTCATACACGTACAAGTTGCCGTATAATTTTCTTCCCAATCTGTTCTTAGGCAACATGCCTCTTACAGCTTTCTCTATCAAAATTGTTGAAGATTTCTCTTTCAATAATTTTGGTGTTGAGATTCGCTGTCCACCCGGGTAACCTGTGTGTCTCACATAAATCTTGGAGTTCCACTTGTCACCGGTTAACCTGATTTTGTCCGAGTTGATTACGATGACATTGTCACCACAATCTACGTGTGGGGTAAAGCTTGGCTTTGTTTTTCCCCGTAAGATTTTCGCTACCTCACTAGCAAATCTACCTAAAACTGCAGCTTGGGCATCCACAATAACCCAATGCTTGTCTACAGTTGCGGTATTTGCTGATACGGTTTTATAGCTTAAAGTATCCACTGTGTAACTGTTTAATATTTAGCTTGTTAAATTTATTTCACCCCCAAAAAGGGACACAAAGATAGAAGTATTTTATTTTTCATCCAAAATATTTCCAATACTAAGTCCTAATTTTCACTGGCTTAGTCCCAAAATGCGCTTGGATGTCTCCAGTCCTACTTATTTTATTTTAATTCTGAGAATTAGCTCGTTTTTTCGAGTTGATTCATCAAAACTTGGAAATCTTTTGGATAGGGTGCGAAAACGTTAATTGTCGTATCATCTACCCCTAGAAAACCTATGGAATAAGCATGAAGCGAAACGCGCTGCATGATAGGTTGCTCCTCGGTGTCTTTCTTGAGATTAAAGCGGCGTTTGAGTGAAGAAAGGAATAAAGGGTTGCCACCGTATAGCGTGTCGCCGCATATCGGAGACTTAAGATAGGCCAAGTGAACACGGATCTGATGCAGTCGCCCTGTGATAGGCTTGCACTCGACAAGCGTGTGTGCATAAAAGGTCTTCAATGTATTGACGACCGTCTGCGCTGGCTTTCCCTCTTTACTGACTTTGGCTATTCCCTTGTTGTTTGCAAGTAGGTTACGGTTCACAAGTTCATTTCTGAATTCCTTGATCCCTTCGACTACTGCATGATAGACTTTATCTACTTTTCTGCTTTCAAACTGCATCGCCAAATGCCTGTAGGCGACTGGATTTTTGGCAATCACCAGACATCCTGAGGTTTCCTTATCCAATCTATGGCACAGTTGAGAATCGGTAGTGTGTGCCTTGGCTAAGTCCAGGATATTCTGCGCCTCATGCCTGTCGTCTAAGCTTGACAGGTAAGGCGGCTTGTTGATCACCAGGTAATCCTTATTTTCAAACAGAATGAGTTTTTCAAAATCTACTTTTTTCATGGATCCTCCTGCCTCTATTAAGAGGCTGCAAAAGTAAGGAAAAATTAGCCCGTAAAAAATCTTATTTCAAGTATTCTCCTTACTAGACACTCTTCACCTTCTGTTCTATTACCTCTTTTTTAATCAATGGAAGTGAGAAACTAAAAATCGACCCTTTCCCAAGGGTTGAAGTCACTGAAATCTTGCTCTTGTGTCCTTCCAGAATATGCTTGACAATGGCCAAGCCTAAACCTGTACCACCTTTTTCCTTGGATCTGCTCTTTTCCACCCGATAGAATCGCTCAAAAATCCGCTTGATGTCCTCAGCAGGAATCCCCTGGCCATCGTCTTTGATATCTACCTGAATGCTGTTTTTATGAGTTTTCAAACTCACCTGTACTTCTCCTTTTTCGTCATTGTACTTCACCGCATTGACGATAAGGTTTTGACATACCCGGTAGATTTTGGGACGATCCCCCGAGGTCAAGTAGCTTTTGCCTTCTTCGAAGTCAAAATGAATCTGCATATCCCGCTTGGACGCTTTGTGCTCCAACTGATCCATTACCTCCAAGATCAAAGCTTTCAGATCATATTCCGTATTGGTGAATTTGATCACGCCACTTTCCATTTGATTCAATGTCAAAAGATCTTGTACAAGCACGTCAAGAGAGTCAAGACTTTTGGCAGCTCGCTTGAGAAATTTCATCCTCACGGTTTTGTCGTCGATAGCTCCGTCCAATAACGTATGGATATAGCCCTGCGTGGCAAATATCGGCGTCTTCAGCTCGTGGGAAATGTCTGCAATAAATTCACGGCGAAATTCCTCATTCTTCTGTAGTGTTTCGATTTCTTTTTGCCTTGCCATCGCATAGGAATTGATCACTTTATTGATCTTACGAAGCGGTGACATGGAGCTTTTTTTACTCTTTTCGTTGATTTCAGAAAGGTCTTTTCGCTGGATTTTTTCCAAAAGAGCATAGATATTTCCAATCTCCTTAAAGACCAGAAAATCAAGTGTAAATACCATCAGGATATAGGAAGAAGAGAATGAAACTCCCCAGGCAACCAATAGAATAATAAAATTAGACTCCTCGAGCAGCGACAAAAAAGCCACGACCAAAGCGGAAGTGGCTAATGCTAATATTAATGAGATTCCCCGGGAACTTGAAAGCATTTTATCCTAATTCGAATTTATATCCAACACCTTTGACGGTGGTAATATAATCATCTCCGATCTTTTCCCGCACTTTTCGGATGTGTACATCCACCGTCCGGGCAAGGACAAATACATCGGCTCCCCAGATATTCAGCAATAATTCATCTCTGCTGAATACTATATTGGGATTTTTTGCAAGGAAATAGAGCAACTCAAATTCTTTCTTTGGCAGGGTGATTGTTTTGCCGGATTGATCCACCGTGTAGCTACCACGATCTATGAGCAGGTCTTTGATCTTGATCTGGATCTGGTCTTGCTCTTTTTTGGACTCCCTTCGAAACAGCGCAGAAATCCTACTCATCAATGCCCTTGGCTTAATCGGCTTGGTGATGTAGTCATCGGCTCCCACATCGAATGCTGCCACTTCGGAATACTCTTCCATTCGCGCCGTGAGAAAAATTATAAAGGTATTTTTGAGTTCGGGCATCTGACGAATCTGTAGACAAGTCTCCACTCCGTCCTGATTAGGCATCATGATATCCAATAAGATCACGTCGGGCAAAAATTTAGCCGCTGTTTTCACCGCTTTGATTCCATCTTCGGCAGTAGCGACATCGTAGCCTTCCTTTTGCAGGTTATATTTTAGGATTTCAACGATATCCGGCTCATCATCAACGACCAGTACCTTGATTTTTTGACTATCACTCATTAGATATTTGGTAATGGTAAGCTTAAAATTAGCAAATATTTGAGCATAGAAACCAAATAAAAATTTGCCTTTTGACGTACCAGCTCTAAAAAATCAGTGAGAGTTGAGGTTTGTTAAGCGCAGATGAAGCACAGATTATCTAATTGTTACGCAAACCTTTGGTTGAAACAATGTCCAAATTCAAAGACCCGAGAAAGAGATTTGCTTTGATTTTTACCGGAATTTTGTTCTGATCTTTAGTGACCCACACTTTCAAGGGATAGGTGCCTCTGAATAGTTTATTTGGTGGAATTTCCGGGGAAAAAATATAGGTTTCTTTGACACCAAGTTGGGTTTCAATCCTCTCGGTGCCTTCGTAGATTAATTTTATGTTATATGTCTCGTTATCGAAAAATCCTTTTATAGTGATGATTTCGCCAGGCTTTAGATTGGAAAGATTGAGCGATCTTAAGTAGTAGAATCCGCTGACCAGATCCTGAACTTCACTCTTGAGATCATATTCTCTGGCTTCTTTTAGATTTCGGTTTTCTCGATCGTAGAGTTCTACTCTGGCTCTTTTATTTTTTTGATCCAGATATACCAATTCATGTTTTCTGTATTTTCCTTCCTCAATATGCCTGTAAGATTGGAGTGGTAGCATGGTCTGAGGGTTGATAATCGCTCCCCAGTTGTTGTTCACTCTTCCAAATAGCGTGGCCGCTCCTTTTGTCTTGCCAAAGACATCGATTTTATAGTGTTGTATTCCATCGTGATTCTGCGGTCTTCTACCGATCTGAAGCTTTGCTTCGGCAAGATCCAACCATCCATAGGATACCTCAAAATTCAATTCCTCGCCAAAAGTAAAGGCAGTATTCTTCGAAGTCTCTTGAGCAGATGATTTAAAACTGATGAATAAAACGGATAGAAAAAGGATTGAGATGATTCGATGCATAGTAATCTTTGACAATACCTGACGAATTTTAGATTTATCTATAAGTATTAAGAAAAAAGAATGCCAAAAGGTAACGAAAATTACCAATTTGCTCTTCTCAAACAATAGGTCTTACATTTTTGCTTTGGACTTGTTGTTTACTTAAATTCACCTAAATATTGATTCTTTATCCGAAAACTCATGAGTATTAACGCAGAAAAATTAAAGGCGCTTCAGTTAACCATTGATAAGCTGGAAAAAACTTACGGCAAGGGCACCGTAATGAAGTTAAGTGACAATAAAGCGCAGGACATCCCTGCGATCTCTACAGGATCAATCGGTCTTGACATTGCGTTGGGCATCGGTGGCATCCCAAGAGGCAGAGTAATTGAGATTTACGGACCTGAATCTTCAGGCAAAACCACTCTTACACTGCATTGCATAGCCGAAGCTCAGAAGGCAGGAGGAATGGCGGCGTTTATTGATGCAGAGCATGCATTTGATAAGAGTTATGCTGAAAAGTTAGGAATCGATATCGAGAATCTGCTAATCGCCCAACCTGATAATGGTGAGCAGGCGCTGGAGATAGCCGAGCACCTGATCCGATCCGGAGCGATTGATATCATTGTGATTGACTCTGTGGCGGCATTGGTGCCAAAGGCAGAACTTGAAGGCGACATGGGAGACAGCAAGATGGGTCTTCAGGCAAGATTGATGTCTCAAGCCCTACGTAAGCTCACAGGAGCGATCAACAAGACTGGATGTTCTTGCATATTTATCAATCAGCTGCGAGAGAAAATTGGGGTGATGTTTGGAAATCCTGAGACGACTACTGGTGGTAATGCACTGAAATTTTACGCTTCAGTCCGTTTGGATATTCGTAGAATCGGTCAGATCAAAGAGAGTGCTGATAATATTCTTGGCAACCGTACTAAAGTAAAAGTGGTCAAGAATAAAATAGCCCCACCTTTCAAAGTGGTGGAATTTGATATCATGTATGGTCAGGGAATCTCCAAAGTAGGCGAAATTATAGATCTAGGTGTGGAGCTTGAAATAATCAAAAAAGCTGGATCTTGGTTTTCTTACAATGGTGAGAAACTGGGCCAGGGAAGAGAAGCTTGCAAAACACTACTTTTGGATAATCCCGAGCTGATGGATGAGTTGGAGAAAAAGATCAAACTTGCTTCTGGTCTTACTGCTCTTAATTCGAAGGCAGTAGTGGCCAAGGAAATGGAATAAGATAAACATAGGGTTAAATAAAAATAGAGGCTTGCGAGCCTCTATTTTTTTGTAGTAAAGTTTTTTTTAACTGCAAACCTGTTTGCTGGAGCCAGAAGATATGAAAGAAATTGTGGCCTTTTAGTTTTGTGGGTTGTTGTTCAATTGATGATTTTTTTACCGCAAATGACTCGGAGGTTTTGTAAAGGACACAAAGGTAAATGTTGTATTTTCGACATTTCAGATGTTTTTTGACTGGTACTTTTTTTTACCACAAAGGATAATGAGTTTTCTAAAAGGCCGCAAAGAAATGAATTCATTTATCGCCATAATGTCTGGACCTAGGAAGCAATCGCTATTAACGAAGGAAAAAATAATTCGCTTCTGAAATGCTGTGATCCTTGCTGTAAAATGAAATAACACTTTATTCTTTTTGGCGAACCCATATTTTCCTGATTGACGCCTATCAGGCCAAAAACCGAAAACCAAATAAATGATTGTGATCTACCCATATTTTAACACTACAGGACGCTGTTCTCAGAATGAAGAACTTCTTCGTTAAATTTCTGCAAACTGTTGCGACACCTATGTCTCTGATGTAAAATACAATACTTTTTTTCTGTGAGGTTGAGTTTTACACTCGCGTTTTCTGGATTGATGTCTGCTTTTCAATAAAAGAGACTCGCTGATACTTTCGTTTATTAAGTAAAGTAGCGACAAATTTAAGATATTTTGGTTAGGCCGTTCGAATTGCTTCTACAGGATCCATTCGCGCAGCAAGTGTTGCGGGAACTATCCCTGAGACTACTCCGATGATAGAGGACACGCCAAGACCCAGCAGGATATTTCCGAAGGAAAGTACTATGTCCAAAGTGCCTATTTCAACAAAACTCAGGAGAAATACCAACAAAATCCCAGTAGACCCACCAATCAGACTTAAAAAAACTGCTTCAAAAAGAAATTGGAAAAGAATGAAATAATTTTTCGCTCCCAATGATTTCTGAATCCCAATTATATTAGTTCGCTCTCTAACCGAGACAAACATAATATTAGCAATCCCAAAGCCTCCCACCAAAATGGAAAATCCTCCAATCACCCAACCTGCAATGGAGATCACATCGAAGATGGAACCGATCGCATTTTGCACGAATTCTGTTTTATTCAGAGCGAAATTATTTTCCTCAGTCGGCTTTAAGCCCCGCTTTGCACGAAGCAATCCAGTCATCTCATTTTCCAAGCCTACCAAACCAATATCGTCTACCTTCCCCTTTACTGCGATAGAAGGCTCTATTCCGTTTCTACCAGTATAATACATCTTTTTGAAAGCGCCATAAGGAATCAAACAAGCTTCGTCTTTGGAAGGAAGATCGAAAAGCCCTTCGCCTTCTTCCTCAAACACGCCGACCACCACGAATTTCATCCCTTTTATTTTTACTTCTTTCCCGATTATATCTTGGTTAGTATAGAGTGTATTGGCTATTTTTCTACCCACTATTACAAAATTTCGAGCCGCATCGATTTCGGATTGTGTGAAATATCTGCCTTGCTCCAAGGCTACATCGAACACATCTTGGTAGGTGAATGCCACCCCAGTGAGTTGCATACCTTCGTAGGAATTGCTACCAGCTTTGATGATCGTGCCGGCAGATGCAGAGATGGTAACCGCTTCGGCTTCGGTGAGTCTTTCTTGCAAAAATTTATACTCAGCCACATTCCCGGGAGGTCTGCGGAAATATTTCCACCAAGGATAGTCTTGAGGACCGTTTGCAAATGGAAAACGATCTACGCGCATTACATTCGTGCCTAGAAAGGAAAAGGATGAGCGGATATTATTCTCGAGTGAATCTACGAGCGTAAATACAGCAATGATGGCAAATATACCCACTGTGACCCCCAGAAGGGATAATATGGTACGAGTCAGGTTAGATTTGAGGGCAGAAAGGGCAAACCTGAAACTTTCCCAAGTAAGTTTGAAAAAGAGCATGTTATGAATAGTTGGTTAAAACAATTTGTTAAGTTAGCTGATTTTGGCCGTTAATGTTATTATCTTTGCATTTTTTAGAGTAATTCTAAAATCACTCAGAAATATAAAACATCTCTATGAAATTATCGGATTTCAAATTTGAAGTACCAAAGAAATTAGTAGCCTTACATCCTTCCCCCAATCGTGATGAATCCCGGTTGATGGTCGTCCACCGGAAAACAGGTCAAATCGAGCATCGAGTATTCAAGGATATCACCGAATATTTTGGAGAAGGAGATGTTTTTGTAACCAATGATACGCGAGTTTTTCCTGCTAGACTATACGGCAACAAAGAAAAAACAGGAGCTGAAATTGAAGTATTTCTGCTAAGAGAGCTCAATCCTGAATTGAAACTTTGGGATGTCTTGGTAGATCCAGCTCGTAAAATCAGAGTTGGAAACAAGCTTTACTTCGGAGATTCTGACCTGGTAGCAGAGGTGATTGATAATACCACCTCACGTGGTAGAACCATCAGATTTCTGTTCGACGGGACAGATGAAGAATTTCATAAAACAATTGATACCCTTGGTGAGACCCCTATACTGAAGGAATTTATCGAGCGCAAGGTAGAAGCAGAAGACAGAGAACGATATCAGACAGTATTTGCAAAAAATGTCGGAGCAGTAGCTGCACCAACAGCAGGGCTTCACTTCACGCCACATTTACTAAAGCGATTGGAACTGAAAGGGGTGGAGGTCACTCCAATTACACTTCACGTAGGTTTGGGTACATTCAGACAAGTGGATGTGGAAGACTTGACAAAGCACAAGATGGACTCAGAGAATTACTTTATCCCTGAAGGCACAGTGGCTCATGTCAATAAGGCACTAGACGAGAAAAAGCGTGTAGTATCTATAGGAACTACTTCCCTCAAAACAATCGAATCTTCGGTCACTGCAAACGGTAGATTAAAAGTCAGTAGCGGTTGGACAGATAAGTTTATCATTCCTCCCTACGATTTCAAAATAGCTAATGCACTCGTTACCAATTTCCATTTGCCAGAATCCACACTGCTGATGACCACAGCTGCTTTTGGCGGATACGATCTTATCATGAAGGCGTACAAAGAAGCCATCAAGGAAAAGTATCGATTCTTCTCTTATGGAGACGCAATGCTGATCCTCTAAACTTAAAAGCTCCATACTCTGGAGCTTTTTTTATTCCTAAATCACTCTTATTTTTCCAAAAGAATTTAATCGATTGATATGGACAAGGCTGCAATCCTGGTAGCAGGCGGAAAGGGAACCCGAATGGGGGGTACGATCGCAAAACAGTATTTACCGATTGGTGGCAAACCAATTTTGATGCGGACGCTTGCTGTTTTTCATGCTCTGGACTCGACGATTGATTTGATATTGGTCTTGCCGGAAACGGATTTTGGATTTTGGGCGGACTTGTGCATAGCGCATGATTTCTATATTCCACACCGTGTCGTTGCCGGCGGTAGTTCACGATTTCAGTCGGTTCGCAATGGACTGGATCATCTGAGGGAAAATGCCTTGCTGGTAGCTATTCACGATGGTGTCAGGCCTTTCGTAAGTCCCATTGTGATCGAGACTAGCTACGCCGAGGCGGCCAAGAGTGGCAGTGCCATCGCTGTGGTCGCACTGAAAGATTCGATTCGGAAACTCACCGATGATGGGAAATCTTTCTACCAAGAGCGTCAGTATTTCAGACTAGTTCAGACGCCTCAGACTTTTCAGGTAGACAAAATCAAAAAAGCATTCGAAGTCACCGAGCTACCACAGTTTACCGATGATGCCACTGTATACGAGCATCAAGGCTGGCAGGTAAGTTTGATAGCCGGAAACTCTGAAAACATCAAAATCACTTCCCCGGAAGATATGGATTACGCGGCTTTTTTGGCGTCCAAAGGGTAATCGGTCAATTTTCAGGTTACATATTCACCGACTTTTCCACGGGATTTACCGACTTTTTGAGCAGCTTGATCGATTTTGGATTTCCGGAAAAGTAGTGATCGCTTACTTTTAAGGATCATTTAAAATAAAAATCACATGGCAAAGTATAGAAAACAAAAAAATGACAGCGGGATCGTATTCGGCTTTATTATACTGGGAATTGGTGTCCTGCTTCTCCTTCGTAAGTTGGGCTTTTTCTTTCCGGATTGGCTGCTCTCCTGGCCGATGATTCTGATCACAGTAGGTACGTTTACTTTGATTAAGCATGAGTTTAAGAGCTTGTTCGGAGCCATTGTGCTAGCATTGGGTGTTTATTTCTTGTTTGAGCGAGAATTTGATTTCGATTTTGGACTTCAGATTTATATTTTCCCGATTATTCTGATTGTACTTGGCCTTTATCTGATTACTCAAAAACGCCGTGAGAATAAAGTAATGGAAGATATTCAGAGTAAGATCAAATCATTTGGAAACAAGGATACCTCCTCCAAGGAATCCAGTACCGAATCTTTTGGATCTTCTTTTTCCTCTTCGGAGAAGACGGGAAAAGATTTTGGAACGTCGGGAGCCTCTTTTTCTGATTGGTTGAATATTGATGCAGTCTTCAGCGGTGTGAATAAGCGAGTCATGTCCAAGAATTTTCAGGGAGGTAAATTGACTGCTGCGTTTGGAGGTGTGGATATTGACCTGACGCAGGCAGATTTCACAGGAATGGCCACTTTGCAGATAGACATTATCTTTGGCGGAATGAAGCTCATCATCCCTCCGCACTGGGATGTGAGAGTGGAAGTCAGCAATATTGCTGCAGGGGTAGAAGACAAGCGACTATCCCGAATCTCGGAAGTAGACCCCGAAAAGGTGCTTTTGATCAGAGGAACAGTCTTCTTCGGAGGTTTGGAAATCAAATCTTATTAACGAGATTCCAATCTTAAAACTGACTCACCTTGTTTGCAAGAGCTTTTTCCAACCCTTCTAAAGCAAAATGGATCATCCAAGGAGCCGGATTTATCTGGTTTCTTGGAGGTTTTTTGATTTTATATTCCTACCAAATTGATTTTTTCATTGCTATTGCCGATGCCTTGATTTTCTCCATTGGGTTTTTGGCAGGGGTATTTGTGCTGGATCAGATTTTTAGTTTTTACACCCCAAAAGCAGGGAATAACTGGTTGCTGCTTATCCTTCCTATTGTATTGAGTTTGATCACGGTATTGATTCACAAGTATCTGATCAGTTGGTCTTTTGTAGAGCAGGAGGAGTATTTGAACTCACTCAATCTGAGTTTTTATTTAAGATGGGTCGTTCTGGCGATGGCGGAAATTTTGGTTGCACTGATTGCGATAGTGGTCTCAAAACTTGAGAGACAAGAGGAAATACAAAAGCGTGAAATTATGATGAATGAGCTGTCCAAAGAGGCTCAACTCACCGAACTCCGCCAGCAATTGCAGCCTCACTTTCTATTCAACAGTCTCAATTCGATCAATGCACTGGTCATCTCGCAACCTCAAAAAGCCCGTGAGATGGTACTTCAGCTATCGGATTTTCTACGAGGTACGATCCGCAAAGATTCACAGAAATGGGTAACGCTACAAGAAGAATTAGGCTATCTGAATTTGTACCTTGACATCGAAAAGGTGCGATTTGGACATCGATTAGAAGTTGATTTTTCGGTATCTGAAGAGGCCAAAGAATTGAAAATCCCTCAACTTTTGATTCAGCCTTTGCTCGAGAATGCGATCAAATATGGCTTGTATGGCGTCACCGGTGATGTATTGATTCGATTTTCAGCGGTAAAAAAGCAAAATTACCTTCAGATCCTGATCTCCAATCCATTTGACTCCGAGACAGTAGCTCCAAAGGGAACGGGCTATGGGATCTCTTCTGTGGAGCGACGACTATTTTTACTTTTTGGAAGAAAGGACTTGATTGAAACCACTCAGGATGATCTGACTTTCTCCGTAAACCTAAAAATCCCCCAGCGAAATGATCAAAACTATACTTATTGATGATGAGCCGCTAGCGGCAAGCTTGGTGGCCGAATACTTGGCCGAATTTAAGCAGTTTGAAATTGTAGCGATCTGCCACGATGGATTTCAAGGGCTAAAAGCCATTCAGCAATTTCAGCCGGATTTGATCTTTCTGGATGTCCAAATGCCGAAAATCACGGGCTTTGAGATGTTGGAACTATTGGAAGAGCCGCCTGCTGTTATTTTCACTACTGCTTTTGATGACTATGCGGTTAAAGCATTTGACGCTATGGCAATAGATTATCTGCTAAAGCCATTTTCAGCAGATCGGTTTGAAAAAGCCATTCAGAAATTTTTAGCTCAGCTTCAAACCAATTCAGATCCCGCTCCAAAAGAAGGAATCACTAACCTAGCTGAAAAGAGCGACCGTCTAGTGGTAAGGGTGAAAAATGAAATCAAAATTATTTCCACACTCCAAGTCTCATACTTTGAAGCAGCCGATGATTACATCTCGATTCATACTTCGACAGGGAAATACCTCAAAAAAATGACGATGAAGTCCTTGGAAGAAGCCTTGGATCCAACTCGATTTGTAAGAGTACATCGATCATTTATCCTGAATATGAATGAGATATCTAAGATCGAGCCTTACGAGCGGGATTCCTATTTGGTCAAATTGCGGAATGGCGAGCAAGTCCCTGTCAGTAGGTCGGGTTACACTCGGCTGAGACAAGTGCTGGGAATATAGAGAATAGCAATAATTGTAGACTTGGGATCGATTTTTAAGTGTGGTCCTGACGGCAATAGATTTAGTCAGAAAGGAGGGAAACCTGCATCTACTTTCGATAAATGACACTCGGCGATTGTGATAGAAAACCATATGTATATCCGCAATTGTACCGCTGGGCGGACCATTAATTTTGACTGTTTGCATTGATCTTGGAATTGTATTAGAAAAAGCAGAGGTGGTTTACTAAAGCGTTGATTACAGGTAAAAAATCTTTTTTCTATGGTTTACGAAAAACTTGTGGAGGAGGAAGTTCTGGAAAAACGGGATCCTTGTTAAGGAAGGAAATTTGTTTAGTACGGACGAAATGAGAACACAAACAATAGGATAAAAAAGCAGCGTTTTTCAAAAAGATAATATTTCAGCGATGGACGAATCTTTTCAAGTCAAGACAAACCTTTTTTTCGATTACTGATAACAACGCGGATAATCATAATTGACTAGTCAAAAAAAAAGGCCCCGCTTGGGCGAGGCTTTTTTTTAATATTCGTCTTCATTGAAGAAGAAATCGTCTTTGGTAGGATAGTCCGGCCAAATTTCCTCGATGGTCTCATAAGGTTCGCCATCATCCTCCAATTCTTGGAGATTTTCTACAACTTCCATAGGAGCGCCTGATCGGATTGCATAATCGCACAATTCGTCTTTAGTGGCCGGCCAGGGTGCATCTTCAAGGTAAGAAGCTAATTCGAGTGTCCAGTACATATGTTATTAGTTTTAAGAGTTCTTTCTGTTAAAGGGTGCAAAAATATCTTTTTTTTTAAATATCTCTTCTTCTGCTCCTTATTTAAAAGAAAGTTGTTTCAAAATATAATTTTTGACATCTACTTTTCGCTTCACGCTGAAGAGCTTTTTTTTCATCATTATGTCGAAATCAGCCGATTGAACGCGAAAATTTTCAGAATTAGCCTGTGCAGCTTCCAGTTCAGTCTGATCTCGGCGGAGTAGATCTTTTATCAGTGCAATTTTGATTTGAGTCTGTTCTTCGACTGTTTTATCATCGAAGTCCTCGTATTTGCCATGAACTAGTTTTTCAAGAAATGCTTTTTCAAACACGATATCCGAGAAAAACTGAAAAGATCTGACGATCAGATTTGCTTCCTTCGGTTTACGTTCAGGAAGTTTCCTCCATTCCTCCTGAATTCCTTTGGCCCGGCTGATCAACTCATGCGAGGTAGACTTGCTCGCCATCTGTTTGATCTCTTCGGTTAGCGTCTCCACTTTTTGCATCACTTCACGCGGATGCATCGTTGGCCCAGGATTTAGGGTGCGCTTGTATTTGGAAAAAATCCGATTGTTTAATTTTGAAAATTCATCCCAAAGGGGTTGTCTTCGCTCGGCAGGTACTTTGCCTGATTCTTTCCATTGCCGCTGGATTTTTTTGGAAATCTCAAAAGCCATTTTCACATCAGGGAAATCATGTGCATCACGAGCCTGCTCGACAAGCGACTCGTAAGTTTTGATATTTTCATCTGCCTGAAGTGCTAAACCTTCAAAGAAATGTTTTCGATTTTCGAAAAAGTGCTGAACAATTGCTTCGAATTGCCTCTCAATTTCCTCCTGTTTTTCTTTTTCCACAGGCCCAGTCTTGATCCAGCGCAATTTCAGTTCTTTGAACTCCTCAGTGGTCTCTTTCCAGTCAATATTGTCTTTGAACTCCTCTGCTTCTGCAATCAAACTGGTTTTGGTTTCCAGGTTTTTTGCCCGGTTGCCCAGAATGATTTCATTTAACAAGGATTCTTCTTGATTCAACTCCTCAATCAAAGGAATGAAATCGCCAAGGGCATCTGCCTTCATCAACGAATCTCTCAAATGAATCAATTTCATCAGGAACGATCCCTTGTTCTCGTTTTCTTGAATATCGGTTTTGAGCTTTTCTACCTTGTCTCTGAGGAGGTCGTAACGAGCCTCAAAGTATTTCAGCGTGGAGGCTTCATCCTCCTTCACTTCTCCAATCTGTCTATCCGCCTGTCCCATAAAGCCTTTCAAAAAAACTTTATTCTCTCTGATATATCCATAAGGATGCTCCATCGCGCTACAATTGGGTTTAGGTGGTCGTTTTCAACTTTTCGCAAATTAATTAATTCAAATGCACTTATCCTAAGAAAGGGCTTTTTTTGCCATCTTTGATTTCTTTTGAGTTTTAATACAGTAAAAATTTAACCTATGAGTGCAGAAAAAATCATCTTTTCAATGGCTGGGGTTTCCAAAGTCTTCCCGCCACAGAAAAAAGTCTTAAAAAATATCTATCTCTCATTTTTTTACGGTGCCAAAATCGGAGTCCTCGGTCTCAACGGCTCTGGAAAATCCTCGCTTTTGAAAATTATAGACGGGATGGATAAGGAATTCCTTGGTGAAGTAGTCTGGTCTCCAGGATATACTGTGGGAATGCTAGAGCAGGAGCCAAAGCTTGACCCCACGAAGACAGTCAAAGAAGTAGTGGAGGAAGCAGTTCACGAGACCATAGCTCTGCTCAAAGAGTTTGAAGCAATCAACGAGAAATTCATGGATCCGGCACTGATGGAGGATCTAGATGCAATGAATGAGTTGATCGAGAAGCAAGGAGTGGTTCAGGAGAAGTTGGACGCGGCCAATGCCTGGGAGCTTGATCTGATGTTGGATAAAGCCATGGATGCACTAAGACTGCCTCCCAGTGATGCCAATGTGGCAAACCTATCGGGTGGCGAGAAGCGCCGCGTTGCCCTTTGCAGATTACTACTTCAAGAGCCGGATGTCTTACTCCTTGACGAACCTACCAACCACCTTGACGCAGAATCTGTGCAGTGGCTGGAGCAGTATTTACAAAATTACAAAGGTACGGTCATCGCCGTGACTCACGATAGATACTTCTTGGATAATGTCGCCGGTTGGATCTTAGAATTGGATCGAGGCGAAGGGATTCCCTGGAAAGGAAATTATTCTTCTTGGCTGGATCAAAAGCAAAATAGACTGAAACAGGAGGAGAAGACTGAATCCAAGCGTCAGAAAACTTTGGAGCGAGAACTGGAATGGATTCGAATGACTCCCAAAGCCCGACAGGCAAAGGGTAAAGCTCGATTGAGTGCTTACGATAAGCTGGTCGGAGAAGAATCCAAGGAAAGAGAAGCTAAGTTGGAACTGTTTATCCCACCGGGGCCACGCCTTGGTACCAAAGTGATCGAGGTCAATGGGGTCTCCAAAGCTTACGGCGATAAGCTGCTGTTTGAGAATCTTAGCTTTTCGCTTCCGCAGGGTGGTATTGTGGGGATCATCGGACCAAACGGCGCAGGTAAGACCACGTTATTCAAACTGATCACTGGACAGGAGAAACCTGATGCAGGAAATTTCGAAGTAGGAGAGACTGTACAGCTGTCCTACGTAGATCAGGAGCATGATTCGCTTGACCCAAGCAAAAGTGTCTATCAGATCATCTCTGATGGGAATGAGTTGATGAAGTTGGGCACACGGGAGATCAATTCCCGAGCTTATGTGTCCAAGTTCAATTTTGGAGGCGCAGATCAGGAGAAGAAAGTTGGCGTACTTTCCGGAGGCGAGCGTAATCGAGTTCATTTGGCCATGATGCTCAAAGAAGGCGGCAACTTGCTGCTACTCGATGAGCCGACCAACGACTTGGATGTGAATACACTTCGGGCTTTGGAAGAAGCCTTGGAAAACTTCGGTGGCTGTGCCGTAGTCATCTCCCACGACAGATGGTTCCTGGATCGGATCTGTACGCATATTTTGGCTTTTGAGGGTGATTCTCAGGTAGTTTGGTTTGAGGGCAACTTCTCCGACTACGAGGAAAACAAAAAGAAGCGGCTTGGTGATGTGACGCCTAAGAGAATTCGGTACAAGAATCTGAAGTAACACAGAAAGCTAAAATAGGAAATCAGAAAGCTAAAATAGGAAGTCAGAAAGTCAGAAGTCTAAAGTGAAAAAGCTAAAAATGAGCCATGCTTAACCCCTGAGGTCTTTTCTCCAGACTCTGACTTTCTTAAAAAAGCTAATAGACCTCGAAGGTTTTGAGTATGGTTTTTCCTTTTTTACCACAAAGAGCACAAAGTTTTTTTCTTCTTTTTCCTTCGTGCTCTTCGTGTCCTTAGTGGTTTAACCTTTTTTTTAAAACCACAAAGACCACTAAGAGCACAAAGTTTTTTTCTTTTTTTTCCTTCGTGCCCTTGGTGTCCTTAGTGGTTTAACTCTTTTTTTACTTTTGCTAACATAGGAGTATTATTTGACCAAAGCGCTGAAGGCGCGTCTTATAACAGCCATGGGTGCAACCCATGGTATTGAAGTACAACATAATTCCCCCTCCTGCCTACCATCACCAACAGGAAACGAGGGTCAAATGCGGGAGTACGGAGAGGTATAATTTGGGTTACAGGAAGTCAGAAATCTAAAGTGAGAAAGCTGAATTAGGAAATCAGAAGTCTAAAGTGAGAAAGCTGAAAATGGGCTATGCCTAACCTTTGAGGTCTTTTCTTCAGACTCTGATTTTTTTTAAAAAAGCTAACAGACCTCGAAGGTTTTGAGTATGGTTTTTCCTTTTTTACCACAAAGAGCACAAAGTTTTTTTCTTTTTTTTCCTCCGTGTCCTCCGTGTCCTTAGTGGTTTAACTCTTTTTTTACTTTTGCTAACATAGGAGTATTATTTGACCAAAGCGCTGAAGGCGAGTCCAGTCATAGCCTTGGGTGCAACCCATGGTATTGAAGGTCCATAGGATTCCCTTTCCCGCCCACCATCACCATCAGGAAACGAGGGTCAAATGCGGGAGTATGTAGAGGTATAATTTGAGTTACAGGAAGTCAGAAATCTAAAGTGAGAAAGCTGAATTAGGAAATCAGAAGTCTAAAGTGAGAAAGCTGAAAAAGGGCTATGCCTAACCTTTGAGGTCTTTTCTTCAGACTCTGATTTTTTTAAAAAAAGCTAACAGACCTCGAAGGTTTTGAGTATGGTTTTTCCTTTTTTACCACAAAGAGCACAAAGTTTTTTTCTTTTTTTTCCTCCGTGTCCTTAGTGGTTTAACTCTTTTTTTACTTTTGCTAACATAGGAGTATTATTTGACCAAAGCGCTGAAGGCGAGTCCAGTCATAGCCTTGGGTGCAACCCATGGTATTGAAGGTCCATAGGATTCCCTTTCCCGCCCACCATCACCATCAGGAAACGAGGGTCAAATGCGGGAGTATGTAGAGGTATAATTGGGGATATTGGTAACCTGTGAGGTCTTTTTTTAATCACATTAATAGGAAATCTGAAGTCTAAAGTGAGAAAGCTGAAGTGCGTTAAAGCCAACCCTTGAGGTCTGCCCAATGCTCCGGATGTGCCTCGAAGGTTTATAATTGGATCAATAACCCAAAGTTGAAGAGCGTTAGTTTAAGAGTCAAGATCTCTGAGAAGAACTTGCTATCTTTTTGATCAGATCTCGCTGAAACTTTTGAGTTTTGAAAAACAGCTAATGTTACTGCCGAACTATATTTTTTTTGCCCAAAAAAAATTTTTCTTAAAAAATCTCGGACAAAAACAGAATATTATTTTGAATACTCATAAATTAAGTGGGCAGGGTAGCATATTATTTTGAATTTTAACGATTTCCATAGTCGAATATCTTAATGGATTCCTTTCTCTCAAACATTTTTTTGGAATTCGAATTACGTATAGTGAAAACAGCTTAATCTTTAATCCTGATTTGATGAATCCAATTCTTTTATTTTTAAAGCAATTGTTTTCTGAAAGTCCCCATTATTTCAAGGCCATTGGGAATCTTCAGAAATTGACTAGTGTCAGTTTTGAGCAAGATTTGCTTTGCAAAAGACTAGTTATTTCTTAAAATTTGGTCACCAATAGTTTAAAGCTGAAGACTGAGTATTCTTTTTTCTATGGGGAAAAAGAAACCGTGCTAAAACCACTACCTCTGATCTGGGCTATGCTGAAGAATAAGAGTTTTCCAACAGTCATTATTTATAATACCGTGGAGGTGTATGACGCTACCATCAATGTTAAATCCTGGGCGGTATATCAGAAATAAACTAAAAAATATAAACTTAAAAATTTTAACAATCTAACCCCCTTACTCCAAATGAACATGAAAAAGCTACGTATGATAGTAGTGGTGACGGTAATTCTGGGAATTACTTGGTCCTGCCAAAAAGAAGAGGATTTATCACCTCAAATGGATGAATTGACTTCAGATTCGAGTAGTGAAGGAATGACCCAGCTCGGTGAGTAGCTGGAAAATCCCTATTCGGTAGAAAATATGAAACGAGCATTGGACAATCTCAAGAAGTCTCAAGCTAGTGGTAGAATCAGTGCCGATGGTGTAGAAATCACCACCACGCACCTCTACCTCAAATTTAAGCCTAAAAATGAAGCTGAGATGGCGATATTGAAGCGGGATTCTACACTCGCGATGTACGACTATCCTTTGGATTACGAAATAGTCGAGGCAGGCACCTACTATCACGATCCGTCCCTGGCCATTGGAGTGCCTACTTATCAGTATCTATCCTTACCAATAGACAATCCAATACCCAAGGGAATTGAATATGAATTATTGGCTGAACTTTTCATACCGGATGAATACAAAGATTCCGAATCTTCAAATAACAGAATTGCTTCGGATGAATTTATCGACTTATTAGTTAATGAAGCTTTGAGAATCACAGGCAATCTTAAAACCAACTCAACTCCTAATGGTAGAGTACAATCAAGAAGTTGGCGACCAGCTGGGCGAATTAGAGTTTCTGACAATACTGTTTCTCCAGCTATTTGGAGAGCAGTGGAAGGCGTAGAGGTAAAAGCAAGAAGATGGTTTACTACTCACAAAGGAATTACGAATGCGCTTGGCTATTATTCTGGAGATGGAACATTTAAAAATGATGCCAACTATAGTCTTGATTGGGAACGCTATCAGTTTGCACTAAGAGAAGGATGGCTTAATGGTGCAAATATTAATGGACCAAATAGAGAAGGAAATTGGGATTTGGATTTCAGTAGTGGTAAGGACATGTTTCATGCTAGGGTATTTATGGCAGCTTATCATTATTATTACAAAGATATCAAAGGTCTAAGGAGGCCTCCGGAAAATGGAATCCTAAATACTCAAATGCACATCAGATGTTACAATGAGGCCAATAGTGAATCAAATGGAAATCATGCACCTGGTAGAAGATTTTTAGGATTAGGGAACGCAATAAAAATTTATAATCCAAACAGACCAATGGATGAAATATATGGTACGACAATTCATGAACTTGTTCATGCATCCCATTGGAATATGGCTACGAGTGATTATAACAATGCAACTGATATAGTTGCAGAGTCTTGGGCTAGAGGTGTACAATGGGAATTGACAAGAATGGTTTGGAATAATTACCCCGGTGGGCCTACATTTTTGCCCAATTATACACAAGTTGTGGTTGATATGATAGATGAAAGAGCACCACTAAATGCCATAAACTTCCCTTTAAACATTAATAATGGTTCCGAAAATTTGACACAAGATGATGTTTCAGGATACACCATTCGGCAAATTGAGGATGCGCTGATTGGTCAAAGAACTTGGAATGAATGGAGAGATAACATTAAAAACAGCTACAACAATGCGACAGAAAATAATATTGATGCACTATTTGCTCATTGGAATTAGTGTACTTTTCCTTGTCGTAGGATGTGGCAAGGAAACTATGGAATACAGAATGAGTATGGATCTGACTTTTATCAATGCAACAGATAGCCTATTAAGTTTTAATTTGACTCCAAGAATATCATCTAACAATTTGGAAAACTTGACCATTCTTCCACAATCACAAAGCAAGATATTTACTTATGATATAGAGGGGGTCGATAAAAAATTGGATCCAAATAATTGTTGTCAAGGAGTGCTGGATAATTTGTTTGAAGGAGGTAATCCCGCTAATTTTATAGTGATTAATGAGAACTTGTGTGCAATTCATCTCATGGAGAAGTCTGTGGTTCTATCAAACTATACTGTAGAGATTATTAATGATAGACACTTTAGATATACTTATACATTTAATAATACTGATATCGAAGATTTAAAACCATGTAAATAAACACTTTTCCTTATCAATAGACTAGCCTCTCCGAATAGCATATCGGGGAGGTTCGTTTTACATACTATAGCACAAATAAAAGAGGGACTCTTAGGTGCTACCAATTGAAGAGAGGCGTTTTTCGGATTAGGAAGTCAAAAAAAAATATTTAATCCTCAGAACACGATGCAGTCAATATATGCTACGACTATTCATGAATTGGCTCATGCCTCCCATTGGAATATGTGGCGAAATGGCGATGATTTTGATGATTCTGACAAAATAGTAAAGGAAACTTGGGCAAAGGGAGTAGAATGGGAATTGACTAGAATGGTATGGCCTTCTTACAGTGCTTGGTATGGAAGAAAAAAAGGGGGAAGTTCAGATCCCATTTTCAACTATACCGGTATTGTGGAAGATATGATAGATGATATTAGTGGATACGATCAAGTAAGCGGTTATTCAATAAGACAAATTGAGGATGCACTTCAAAGTAAAAAGACTTGGAATGAATGGAGAGATAACATTAAAAACAGCTACAACAATGCGACAGAAAACAACTTGGATGCGCTATTTGCTCATTGGGGTATTTAGTGTTTTTGCTTTCTCTTGTGACGAGAGAATAGATGAGCCAATCCAGAGGGCATCTTATATCTATCTAAATAAGTTATTGGAACCCGTAAGATTCGAATTGTATAATTCTAAGGATAAGTCATCAAAAGAATTTATGATTATGCAAGGTGACTCTATCGAATTTGTATTTTCAGGTATGCCAGGTGTATTTCCTTTTCATGGAAATGAGATCGGGAATAATATTGGTGATTCAGTTACTTTTCGATATATCAATGGCAACTGCAATCACTACAAAAGAGAAAAATCGACAGGAATATTTGATGGAAATGGTGTTTTTGATTTGACCAGTTACGAAAATTACAGTGTCGAGTTGGTTAGCCAAACAGATTACACCTTGAGGTATTTTATTAATGAAAAAGATTTCTCACGAGGCGAGCCCTGTAATTGAATGGAAATACTGATTACTAAACGAGCCTCTCCTGATATCTAATCAGAGTGGTTCGTTTTTTCTTAAGAAAAAAAATCGTGTCTTGGTTGCTTCCACTTGGAACGAATGGAGGAATAATATGATTAACCGTCATGAAAATCCAACCGAAGGGAATTTGATTGAATTATTTGCTAATTGGTATTAACTAGCTGAAAAAAATGAAGCAAATTACATATATAATAGTTGCCTGTTTTTTTTTAAATGGGTGTGGAGAAAAAGTAGATAGCAGAAAATATATTATAGACAATGGAACTGCCTACAAGATTAAGATTGAATTATATACTCAATATTCCTCGGTACCTCGTTCTTTCGAAAAAATTGGTATTGGTGCTGTTCATACTGCAGTCATGGATGATGAGCAATATGAAATTAATGCCCCTTCTGCGTTTGGAACTGATTCTGTTGTTGTTACATACAATGATCTTAAAAGGCAAGTGTATTGGATTTCAGAGACATCCTTTGAATCCTTGCCTCGTGTAACTCGAAATTTATTAAATGATTTTGACTACAGTGTATTGGAAAAAGGTAACTATATATTCACCTTTAGCGAAGAAGATTACGAAAATGCCGAAAAACTGTAGGTTTTTGAATGAAAGTGACATAGAATGTCTGCAAAGATGAAATAATAATATTTTCGATAAGCGAGTCTCCTCAGGATAGTTTATCTGGGAGGTTCGATTTTCACACTAAAGTAAAAATAGAAAAGTGCTTTTAGGTGCTACCACTTGGAATGAATGGAGGAATAATATGATTAACCGTCATGAAAATCCAACCGAAGGGAATTTGAATGAATTATTTGCGAATTGGTATTAATCTTAAGATATGATGAAAATTTCTAATTATTTGATAATATCCTTCTTTCTGCTTTTTTCCTGTGTGCCAGAAGCAGGTGTTGAAACAAGAAACTATATACTGATAAATAATTCAGGTAAAGAACTTAGAATTGAGTTTTATTTTTATAATATTTTCAAAAATTCAAAAATAGTAAATAAGGAGGGTGTATTAGAAATGCTCACTAAAGAAAGTATGGGCAGAGGGATTACTCCTTTACTTGCGTTTGATGCTGACTCGATAATTGTAACCTACGACAACGAAAAACGCCAAATCTACACTGGGATAGTTCAGGCAAATTACCAAAACGTTAATCCTAAACTTAGAAATATTTTGGAAGACGACAATTACTCAATCGACGGCGAAGGTAATTATATATTCACCTTCACAGAAGAAGATTACGAAAATGCCGAAAAACTTTAGGTGTGAAAATGGTAGTGATGTAGAACCGCTGCAAGGGTGAAATTCTAGTCTCTGCGTTAGCTGAACCTTTCTGAATAGTCCATCGGGGAGGTTATTTTTTTATGTCTGCGGGAATGTATGTTTTTATCCAAATCGATTTGTAAATGGAATAGGCTTGGAAACTATTCACATCAAATAAAAATACGTAAGTTATTGTTTTATAAGTATTTAAAACTTATTGATCCATGAATTTCTCTTGTGAAGAGAAAGCTTACGTCTTTTCTTAGCGGTATAGGCCAATCCATAGTTAGGTCATTTTTAGCTATTATTGAATAAAAATGTTTTTCTTAATGAACCTAGGCTAGTTTAAAGCTTGTATAAAAATCTAAATTTGCAGAATGAAAAATTTACTAAAAATAATTTACTTGATTTTATTTGCAATCTGGTCATTTAACTTCCTATACATTATTGTCTTTTACAAGGCGAATGATAAAGTAATGATTTTAGGCACAGTTGAATCAAATAAAATCATTGGGGTAATTAGTTATGGACTA
>Ga0209491_10002727_pt1 | contig 30741 bp, 30 predicted proteins | sample BON02_FD_187213 | JGI IMG/M metagenome (GOLD analysis project Ga0209491, IMG submission 187213) | Freshwater microbial communities from Lake Bonney liftoff mats and glacier meltwater in Antarctica - BON-02 (SPAdes) (version 2) | ecosystem: Environmental > Aquatic > Freshwater > Ice > Glacier...
CATTGGTCTTGCCGCTGCGGGTGGAGGAGCGCAATTGCTTGCGCTCCTCCTCAGTAAGGGTGATTCGATATCGATTGGCCATGCGCATTTCTAGCGCGAAAAAAAGACTTAATCAATGCGAATATTCAGGTGTTACAAGATACTAGCTTCGCTCCTATTCCTGTTCGCCGTGGTTTCCGGTGCTTTTGCTAACACCGAGCCCACCGTCGTTATTCAGTCTGCCGCGATGCGTGCGGAGACGACCTTGATGGATGTGGTCTATCGAGTTAATGACCCTGACGATGCCACTGTTAAAACCCGCGCCTTGGCCTTCGTCGATGGCGTGCGCTCGTTTACGAAAGTCCTCAAGCCAGTTACCTTTGTCGAAGGCACGGCGGCCAACCTTGGAGATGCGATTGCCACCAATGTGGATCATACGTTGACTTGGGATGTTGCAACGGATTGGGAAATCGATCTTGGGCAGGTAAAGTTTGAGGTGCTGGCCATGGATGGTAGGGGCTTGATGCCGTTTGACTGGATTACTATTCCTGCTGCGGGAGGGAGTCCAGCGCTGACAATTAGCAAGGATGCACCTTCGCGAATCTCAGTCCTAGATGCGCTCTTTTGGCGATATGCATCTGGAGACTCAGGGTTGTCACTTGCGAGCGGTAGTCTTTACGGAACGGTTGCTAGCGGAATTTTTAATGGGCTGCTTTTAGCCCAGGGTTCAAGCGTAGAAACCTACGCAACACCTTATGTGCTTAAACAAATGGATCTGTCTGGCGCTGAGACGGTTGTTCATGCGATTGCGGCACGCGCTGGCATTACAAATTCAAATGGCTGGCATGCGGAGCTCCGCCCTTGGAGTGGTATTACTCCGATTATTAGCTGGGGACGGGATAATTGGGGGGAAGGCACGCCACCAGCGGGAACGAACAATGTGATAGCGATCGCAGCGAGAGGGAATTACAGTTTGGCACTGAAAAGTGACGGTAAGGTGGTGCTTTTTGGGAGTCTTTCTGGCGCTCCACCTACTGGCCTCACTGGAGTGACCGCGATCGCGGCGGGAAATAATCACAGCCTTGCTTTGAAATCCGACGGGACGGTGGTGGGGTGGGGGCAGAATAGTTCCGGGCAAGTCAATATTCCCGCTAATTTGACCGGAGTGATAGCGATTTGCGCCGGGTATGATGCCTGTCTCGCTCTGAAATCCGATGGCACGGTGGTGGGATGGGGGAGTAACAGCCAAGGGCAAATCTCGATTCCCGGTGGCTTGGCTGGAGTTACTGCAATTTCAATCGCTAGGTTTCAGGGTTTAGCGCTGAAATCCGATGGCACGGTGGTGGGATGGGGGAGTAATAATTACGGTCAGGTAATACCACCAGCGGGTCTCACTAGCGTAATGGCGATCGCGGCGGGTGAATATCATAGTTTGGCAATAAAAACAAAAGCCCCATGAGCATCTAAGGATTTTAAATAAAGACCGAATTCCTGTTTATGCTCCGACTCCTAATGAAAACCGGATTTCCCACACTGGCATTGAGTTTGCTGTTTGCCGGCGCGCACGCGGCAACGGTGAACTTTGTCCAGACATCCGTGAATGATGTTGATGCCTCGACGATCGGAGCGGTGGCATCGAATGTTTATCTGGAGTCTGCAATTACTTATTCCACCGTCGTCGCGCCGGCCTCATCGAGTGGTTACAATTTCACCCATTGGACCAACTCCAGTTACCCGGCGACGAACTACCGCGATGCATGGGGGCGCTCGCTGAATCCGACTTCTTTCGTTCTGCTGGAAGATACGACCTGCACCGCCCACTACCTACCATCGACCCGCGACACCGATGCGGACGGAGTGCCGGATTGGTATGAGATCGAATACTACGGCAACCTGAATCAGAACGCTGCCTCGGACGGGGACAGTGATGGGATCACCCTGCTGGTTGAATACAGCGGTGGCAGTCATCCGCTGTACGCGAACGCAGCCCAAGAGGGAGGTGTGGCCTATGCCGATTCAGGTATGGTGACTTGCAACCTAGGAGGCTATGTGAGCTATACACTGAGTAGTTCTCCTACAGGAACGGTCAATCAGTTTGCTTATGCGCCACCCGGCACGGTGGTAACCACGCCGGATCTTTCGGCCAATGCCGCATTCGGATATTGGGAAGTCGATGGGGTGCGACAGCAGGACGCATGGGGTCGCGCTTATCCCCAAGTGACATTTACGATGGCGGCGGTGAATCGAGTCGCGGTGGCTTATCTTTTCGCTGGGGACACCGATGAAGACGGTATCCCAGATGCGTATGAGCAATTTCATTATGGAAGCCTCGCCAATGGTGCGACTTCGGACACGGATGGTGACGGGATCACCTTGTTAGTGGAATATAACGGCAGCACCAACCCGCTTTACCTGAATACGAGTTCAGAAGGCGGTGTGACGTGGGCAGACTCTGAGTTGGTCACCGTCAATTTGGCTGATTATTCACGCTACACGCTTACCAGTAATCCAAGCGGCACGGTGAATCAGACTGCAGTCGTTCGAGACGGCACGGTCGTCACCACGCCCAATTTGACCCAGGCGGCCTTCGGCTATTGGGAACTGGATGGAGTGAGGCAAGAGGATGCTTGGGGAGTGGCTTTGCGGCAGCTTTCTTTCACCATGAATGGGGCAGATCGCACGGCGGTGGCGTATTTGTTTTCTGACGATAGCGATGGCGACGGCATCAATGATGGCTACGAGCAATACCACTATGGAAGCCTCACCAATAACGCGAACTCGGATACCGACGGTGACGGCATCAATCTTCTAACGGAATACAACGGGGGGACAAATCCCAAGTATCTCAACACCAGTGCGGAAGGTGGCGTGTCGTGGGCTGACTCACCATTAGTGGTGGTGAACTTGCAGCCTTACGAGCGCCTCGACAAGATGCAGATCGGTGGTGTCTTAACGAACTTTTTCTCATCCAGCCCTAGTGTGGTCAGTGGAATCCAAGCTGGAACGTGGTCATCTGTTGGGGTTTCTGATTGGAATGGTGATGGTGCTCCGGATTTATTTGTCGCGCATGAAGATGGTCTGCGGGTGTTCCGCAATGTGGGAACGGCGCATAACCCGAACTTTTCGGAGATCACTACCGGGTTCACATCGCTCTCTGCATACATTGCTGGCATTGCTCGACCCAAGATCTGCGGCGGTGACTGGAATGGTGATGGGTTTGGCGATCTAGTGATTGGCGGTAATACGGGAACGCTGCGGTTCATAGCCTCGGGTGGAACTTTCAGCTCGAACGGCAGCGGTTCCGATTTGACCTTGTCCACGACGCGGACAAGCCCGGCTCTTGGAGACATGAATGGCGATGGTCGTGCTGATTTGCTGGTCTTATTAGATGACGGCACGGTGAGCCTGTTTCTCAACGATGGAAGTGCGATGCCATTCTCCGGCAGCGGTTCTCCAAATCACCTGGGTGTTACGGCACCTGATGCAACAAGTATCGCCATCGGCGACATTAATCAGGATGGTATTCCCGATGTCTTGTTGGCCGATACGGACGGACGGATATGGGAGTTTATTAAAAATGGAAGCGGAGGCTTCAGTTTGCAAAGTAAGGTGTGGGGCGGGAGCTATCAGGGATTCGCGGGTGGTCTGACACTCGCTGCCGTGGATCTTGAGGGCGATGGGGATCTCGATTTGATTGGTGGACTTGCCAATGGTGGTATCATTGCTTTGCGTGATCCCAGTGTGGGACGTCCCACGGGTTTGATTGCCAGACCTGGAGCTGGTTCTGTTCAACTCGATTGGGATCCGAATTGGCAGTCACGGATTCGGGGTTATTTCATCTACCGGTCGACTGCCGAAGCCGGCCCATTTGCGAAGAGAGAAACCGAGTATGTGCCGCTGCCGAGCTATCTCGACTCGCCGGTCTCTACATCAAGCCCACATTTTTACTACGTCACAGGGGTGAGTCAGTTTTTTTTGCAGGGTAACTCCACGCCCCGGACTATAGAAAGCCTTCCGTCGGACCTTGCGGTCACCCAGTCTGGGAAGGTGATTTTGGCGGTTCGGCCGGTTCGTGGGAATCCTGGTAACCGTGTGAATATCCGATTGTCCATCGAGAATGCGATGGGCGTTGCAGGTGCTGGCATGGAGTTGCGCATCGCATACGATCCAGCGAAATTGACACCAATGGGCCAAAATCAACCGAGTGGTGATACCGTGGAGGCAACAGGTCTTAGCCGGAATTTAATCTACACCGACAATGGGGCGACCTCTACGGGAGAGCTGGTCATCAATGGAACGGGTGGATCTCTTGAGCCCGGTTCTGGTAAATTCCTTACGCTTCAGTTTATCGTCGGAGCTGCGGTGCCTAAGCCTTCGAACTTGGGTGTGACGATTAACAGTGCCATCATGTTTGATACCTTTGGTTCTCCTCTGATAGTTGAGATTCTCGCCCTCGACCAGCCGGAAACAGGCGTTGCATACATTGACGGTGATTTAACGGGCGATGGGCTGGTGACTACGGCTGACAAAGATTTAATTAAGGAACTGACCAAACCAAAGTCTCGCCCAGCCACTGCAGATGAACTCTCTGCTGGAGATCTTAATGGTGACGGGAAACTCGATCACAAAGACATGGTGCTGTTGATCCAGATGCTCAATAATCCCTAACAATTTTTTTATGATTCAAATGTTTTACCTCAATTTTACAATCCTAGTGCTGACTGGATTGTTGCTGATGCCGTCCTTAGTCAGGGCGGAAGAGCGGCATCTTTCGCTGCCATCCTATGAGGTGAATTCAGGCGATCTGATTGAAGTGCCGCTCACTCTCGACCAGGCAACTGGTCTGGCGGCAATACGTGTCCAAGTGAATTTTAATCCAGATGTGCTCACGTTGGAGGCAGTGACGGCGGGGGCGCTCGGTCAATCGTTCGAGATGGTGCGCGGGGACGACGATGGTTTGGTGCAGATCACGTTCGCTCGTGCGACTGAAATGGTCAATGGATCGGGACAGCTTGCGCTCTTAAGATTTCGTGCGAACTCAGGCGCTGCTGTCGATCTTACCTCGGAACTAGCGATTGCTGATTTCAGTTTGTCTGATGCTACGGGAGTGATTGACCTCCGTCAAAAAGACACGCTCACACTCACCAACGGCCAAGTAGTTGTGAGTGCAAGTCAAGCGATCGATAATGCTCGTAACGGACTGCCGGACTGGTGGGAGGAATTGCATGGTCTGAATCTTTTCTCTGCGAATGCATTGCTTGATCCTGAGAACGATGGACTGCCTAACTTGCTTGAATACGCCTTTGGCTTAAATCCGAGTATGGTTGATGCTCATCAAAGAGGTATTCAAAGTAGCTCCGTTGATCAAGCTGGCACGCTCTTTCAAAGCATTGGCTTTTATCGTCGTAAGGCTGGCGGTGTGCTCTACAAAGTTCAAGAGTCAGGCGATCTTAGCACGTGGTATGACCTTTCGATTTCAGGACGTATGCGTGGCACTCCTCAAGACATGCTGGATGGGACTGAGTATATAGAAGTTCTTGGCAGTCGAGCGATTACCGGTCCCGCTGCAGAGGTGAAAGGGTTCATGCGGGTTGTTGTGGAAAGTCCGTGATGCGGAACAGTTCGTAAGTGGAGTTGCCCGCAGCGGTGAGCTAAAAAAAGCCGTTCCCGCCACGGAAGCTAATCCGTGGCGGGTGGCTTCATGCGGCGATGGGTTCGGCTTTGTATTTTAGCTGGCCGGTGGCGCAGTCGGTGTCCGGAATGTCCTCCCGTTCTCCGAGGTAGACGGGCTGGTAGATGGAGCCGCTCTCTCTAAACGCGTAGAGGTAACGAACTTCTACCACGGAGCCGATCTGCGGGATGTCATGGTTCGGTGGGATGGTGACGTTACCTGCGGGTAGCAGGGTCTGTGATCCCTTCCCTATGCCGTAGAGACCGAGGGTGACGCTCCTTGCTCGGTTGACTCCAAAGCTACCAGATCTAGGTAAAAAGGAACGCCTCCGCCCGGAGCCCCGCACATGACGGAGCTCCGGGGAGTGACGTTCATCGTTGATCTGCCAATGCCGCATTTTGCCCGGCGCTGACATGGCACAGGTGCCGCTCTCGCGACATCCGCAGGTCGGACTCCCAACCGGGGCGGTTGCCCACTATCAGGCACCTGATCACATCCTCACCGAAAAACTCGATCAGGTCTGCGGCGATGCGACGTTTTAGGTTCAAGGCGGCGCTGTCCTTCAGGCCGCAGCGCTTGCCGGCATCACGCATGGTGCCGCCTTCTACGAGCACGAGGATGGCGATGCGGTGGCGTTGCGGCGAGGAGGCGAGGAACGCTTCCCAGTCGACGTTGCGGGCGGCTTCCTCTGCAGGATCCGGTTCCTGCCCGGTGTAACCATATGGGGCTATGATATCGTGCAGGGCTCCGGATTCGCCCGAGTCGAACTCTATCTCATTGTCTAGAGACTCGTGACGGGCTCTGCCAGAAATCTGACAACCAGGAGACATCACATCACTACGACCGGTGTAGTAGCTGCGGCGACCGCTACGTGCGGCCTTGGTGGCATAGTATGCCATACTGCTACCGCCGAACTTTCGTCCGGCTTTCTCCGCCGTGTCCATCATCCTTGCCGCCATCAGGGTGGAGTCTTGAATAATTTCTTCGTCGTCTTCGTGGCCAACTTTAGGCACCGAACGCACTGTATTGCGTAAACGGGGCACGACTTCATTGACCAGCATCTGATTCATCATGGGGCTCATACTTTTTACTTTTGATTTCCTTTCGGTTTGTTGTTGAAAGGCAAACGGCACGACGACCCCCACACAGGAGCCTGCCGTGGCGATTGCCAGGTGGCTCCCGTGCCCGCCGGAATGGCGGATGCGGGGAGAGGGTTTAGAAAAGGAAACGCCGCCTCGATCACTGGGATCGGGCGGACGTTGGTAGGCCTGATGTTTGGTTGGGGGTTGGAAGCGTACACGAAAAATCCGCCGCTCAGAATGCCCGGGCTCATCGTGTCCGAAATGACCGCCAAAATATTGCGCTGGCGGGAGGAAGTTAGGACTCCCATATGTATATAGCACGGAGAGGGGGGCTGTTGCGGGGGCAAGTTAGGCTGTAATAAACACACGCTAGAGGTGGCATACTCCGGGAATTCGCGTGTCGCGCGATCACCTGAGACATCCCGCCGGGAGATCTGGGACACGCGCGCATGGGCGGGGCGCATCCCGGCATTTCAGGAGCCTGACCAGGAGGCAGCGCAAGGCTACCAGTTTGACTGGAACCTGCTGCTGTCACCAATCCCGGCATGCTTGTGGCCTTCCACCTGGCGTGCCACGACGATGGCAGTGACTGGGCGGAGGCCGGTGTCGCCCCGGATCCGGGGAGGGAACCCCGCACCGGTGGAACCCGCACCCCACGTGGCGCTGGGCGAAGGGATCGCCAGGAAGGCTCACGAGGGGCATTTCCGCCGCGACGGCGTCACACCTTACATCACGCATCCTGAGGCCTTGGCCAAATCCCTTGAGGGTGAAGATCCGAATGTGATCGCCACTGCATGGCTCCATGATGTGTTGGAGGATACCACGTTGACGCCTGACGTCCTGCTTGATGCGGGGATACCGAAAGAGGTGGTCAGCGCGGTGTCGATACTGACGAGGACGGGCGAGGTTTACGCGGAATACCTGGGCTGGATCCGGCAGCACGACATCGCCCGCAAGGTGAAGATCATGGACATCCGCCACAACCTGAGCGACTCCCCCACAGACAAGCAGGTTGAGAAGTATACGGATGCGCTCAGATACCTGGAGACGCCGCGCTGGGCGGTCAAAGATAGCGATGGAAATCCGGCCACTTTTACGACCACAACAGAAACCGGTAGACCGCGACCATGAACGACCAACCCTTATACGACGCAGTGGCAGCTGGCCTGATGCGCACAGAGGATCAGATGGCAAAGCTGGGCATAAGCCACTGGAAGGTGGCGATGGTAGCCTACGACCCGGACAACCCGAAGGCTTACATGGTGCTCGGATCCGCCGGGGAGGAGGAGGTGCAGAAGAAGCTGGGGCTGGTGATCAACCCGGAAGACGTGAGCAGGCAGCATGACTACGTTGCGCCCCGAGTCGCTTCGCCCGTAACGTCGGAGATGATGGCTAAGGCAGGTTGGGGTGATCCTCCAGCGCCGGTGCCTCCCACCGATTGACGCCGCAGCCCAGGCAAGGTTTGAAGAAAAGAACGGGTGGAACAGCGGCGCGCGCACTTTCGCCCCAAGTGCCCGGTGTGCGGCAACAGGGGACCATGCCGCTGTAACAGACACCTGCACCGCTGAAAACCATCACCTACACTATCATGTCCATGAACAACTCGGCCTACCACGGCCACGTAACACCTGCAAAAGATCTGACGCGCCTTCTACCGGGCAACCGGAGGGAGGCTTATGAGGAGGCCCTCAAGGAACTGGAGCTGGACGAAGCCCTGGGGATCCTGGAGGAGAACCTACCCCACTCCCTGCCCGGTATCGAATCGCTGTATACGCTTGGAGACGATGACGAGTCTTCCGACCTCGCCTACGGGGAAGTCTACGCCCTGTTCCGTGACGCCGATCTGTTTGTCACAGCCAAGAGCCTCGAGCACCAATACTTGAACACGCTTGGCGTCACCTTGGAAGAAGCGTCGTGGGTAACCTTCGGGTAGCCCCACCCTTGCCGCTACAGCTGAATAAGAACCACCACCATGAACTACGAGATACCAGACAACGAAAAAGAAAACGTGCTCTCTGTCTTCTGGCAGATGCTCCGGGAGATTGAGGACAACACCGACCCTAAGCACGACGTGCTAAACGCCAACCTTGTGATGGGCGGCTACGCTGTCCTCAACCGCATTGGTGCCGCCCAGGCACGTCCGGCTTGGGAGCAGCCGCCGGGCACAGCGTGGCCAACGCGCCCGGGTTGGCCGCAGCCGCCTCCCCCGCACACCGGGCGCACGGCTTCGGAGACACTGGCGACCGTGCCGCTAGTGTGCCCGGTGTGCGGCAAGCCGCCAGTTCGCCCGCAGGCGCTTCCCGGCACCTGAATAATGTTACACTCACCCCTTCAAAATGTATCAAATGATACACTTTTTGCCAGAAGTGTCTCACTGGTTTTTGCTGACCCCTACCGCTGGTATTCTGTAAGTAACTGAGCTGCAACGGTTAGCATTTTGGCTGTTTCGGAATAGAATGCACCCATTTCAGGCCTAACTCGTTGAGCAGCAGTGAGTTGAAGGTGTCGCCGAAAAAAGTGTAACATGCTCAAAGGCGTGCGCAGCTTCGTGCGGGTGCGCGTATGCCACACCGTTTCCCGGACGCCGTGGCCACTGTGCGCCACTCTGACCACGTGTACACTTTGGCCACTGTGCGCCGTGTGCCACCTGGCCATGTGTACACCATGGCCACCTGGTCAATGTGTATACCGTGCGCCACTCTGACCACGGCGCGCCACGTGACACCGTGTACATCCTGGCCGCTCTGACGCACTTTACACCCTTACCATGGTCACAGTGCCATAGCGTACACCATGGCCGCGTGAGTCCCGTTGCGTGTCCCCGGTTGCTTCGGGTATTGCACCAGGCTGGACACTACTGCGGACTGCTGGAACGCGCAAAGTGTCGGAACCCGGTGGAGGGCGGATTCCACGTGGTGTGTGCCGGCCTTCGCCATAACCCGAGAGCAACGTCTCTCTCGTCCTCCACGCCGGGGAAGCAGTTTCTCACCACCGCCATGCCCAAAACTCCAAGCCGATTCTCGGCGCCATCCAGGAGGACGCCTCTACAACCGTGATCTACGCCCACGCCCTCGATACAGCGAGTTGATGGAGACCCGGCCGAATACTGACCGCCAGATATGGGCACTGTGGGGAGCGCCCTCTTCAGTGTCCTGCCTGCCAACGCCCCGGCAGTTGAGTCAGGAAGTTCTGCGGCACAGCTGCGCCACCTGTGCTGGACAGGACATGCGCCCTCAATCAGAGAACCACTGGAGAGGGCGCTCAGGAATCGAAATACCCTTGGAGTCCACCGGGAGGGCTGCAAATGCAGTTTGCGTTGATCCTACCCGTGGCCACAGCCGATTACCAGAAGCGTCCACTGGCAGGGGTGGGAAAGGTTCACCACCTCGGGGGACATACCGCTGGTCGCCTGCCCGTGGGTAGTGAACACCGCCGCTATTTCCTGGTCGGATGAAGTCATTGGCCCTCCGGATCTTCTACCGGCGCGGACTCCACCCAGTGTTCGCCGGGGTTCTTGACAGTCAGGTTCACCTTCAGCCGACAGCCGGTAAGCTGCTCGTAGATCGCGTTCAGGACGTCGAACATGCCAATCTCATACCCTGTGTCCTTCCGCCAGAGCAGGTAGGATTTCAGCACGAGACACGGAACGTCTTCGTCCATATCCTCGGCGTCCTGCCGCAGCGGGACGCGGTTGCGGATCATTGCACGCATCGCCATAGGGTCAATCTCCGCGACGGTGGCAATAACCTTGCAGAAAGCAGTGGTCACCTGATCGGAAAAAGCTTCACTCTGCGCCTCAGCACCGCCAAGCCCCAACAACGCCGCGATGTCGAAGTATGACCTGCGCACATCTTCTCGGGGATACCTTTCGGATATCTCGGCAAACAGCGCCTGGTCTTCCTCGCCGACCGGCCGGGTAGCGAGTTCGGACTGGAATACACCCCAGGCAACGTTTGCGGCATCTTGTGCCGCGTAAAAATTACTTAGCTTTTCTTCGAATGTCATCACGCGTTTAGTTTTAAAATGAAGTCTTCCACCAGCTCACCTTCGTCCACCCCAAATTCTGCGAGGCTCTCACGGAACGCGGCGTAGTCCGCCGAAGGGTTCAAGGTTGTATCAACCTGCGGCGGGCGGCGGCGGTCAATAAATTCGGGATAGCCATCCACGAAACGAACTGCGGGGACGCTCGGCACGGCAGCGCGCCGAGCGAACTCTTCGGCTTCGAGTCTGACACGATCGGCGCAGTGGGCATAGTAGGCCTCCAGGTCTTCCGGGCGCGCTGGCAAGTCCCCTGAGATCGCGATCGCCTGCTGGCGGCAGACCGCGTAAGAGCGGAAGGTCGGAGCCAAAGAGAATTCGTCATCCTCCGCCGCACAACCCCTGGGGGCTTTCACGGAGTCCCAGTCCCCGTTGATCAACAACTCCCGGACACGTTCGGCCCAAGAGCCTCCGGGGAGAACGCCTTCGTTGAAATCCTCGGCGAAAGCCCGGTAAAAATCGAGGACCTCCCAAGCGGATAGCCCCCTTGCGGCAACACGCGCCCATCGATAGGCGGTGCGGTAGGTCCAGTGCGGATAGCCCAGCACAAGCTGGAGCATGGCGGTGACCGGGTGAGCCACGAAGGCTTCGACGTCCTGCGGCGTGACAGCCTGGGACGCCCGCACGCCCCACGTGGCCGCCCAGGAGGCATCCTCGGCAGCGTCAGGCAGCCGGACAGGCTCCAGCGCCTCCGGGGAGGCCATAGGCGATTCCGGACGCCTCGCGTCAAACGCCGCGGTAATGGAGGATTTCGAAGGCCGCCGCGCCGCCGCCTTTTTGGCCCCGGCGGTTTCCGGGGATGGGGTGGAACCAGGCTTGGCCTCTTCCATCACCCGGCAATCCGAAGAGGACTCATCCCCCTTTGCAAAAGGGGTTAGGGGTTTAGATTCTTCTGTAAGAAGAATCTTCTTCTTTGTTACTTTATTAGCTCGGTAACTTTTACCGCACGGTGGAGGGCCGAAATAAGAGGCGCGAACGCGTGCGCGAGCCGACTCCCGGAGCGCTTCTTTCGTAGTAGTTTCTGCCGGCTTTTCTGGGAACCTGAGGGCGGGGCGCGACGCACGCGGCGCGTTGGTGATGACACCGTGCCGGGGTTTCACGAACCCGTCCGGCTGGTTCCGCGTGTGGCACGCCTGCCGGTGGTAGTCCCGGATGAACGTGTGCTTGCGCGGCTCGTTCACTGGTATCTTCGCCTCGGTGAGTTTGTAGCGGTGGATGAACTTTCCTTTCAGCCCGAGGTAGGCGATCTTGTGCAAGCACCCTGCGTCCACCAGTTCCGCGACGTATTTTTCGGAGGTTTTTAAGCTAACGCCCAGCCAATCTTTCGCCATCACTGGGAGTCTCCACCCGTCCCACCCCGCGGCTTGCCCTAAGAGAATCACCATGAGCAGCCTGGCGTGTACGCTCAACGTTATGTCTCTTGGCACAACGTTGGCTACCATCGTGTAAGGATTTTCGCGGTTCCTCGGGAGCGTATGGGCGAACTGGGGACGTTCGAGGATGTCCTGTAATTCAGGGGGCGTGATTTTCATCGGATTGTTTTAGTCGTAGGTAGTTCGATTAGCGTGCGCTCCGAAACCATCCGATCGGGGTTCCCCGTCCTCTTGGGTTCACGGTTGAGAAAGAAGAACGCTCAAGGACGTCCTGCAGCGAAGGGGCTAGTGGGTTCATAGCACAATAGGTGTTATTGAGATAAATCCATTTCGGACTGAGTTTGGCGACTGCTAAATTTCAAACGCCCGGTTTTTTTTAAGTCCCGGTAGCCATCAAGGACTCCAGCGGACATGCCCCTAACGACCTTCAGGGGGATCTCCCTGCCGCTGTTCACCAGATCGTGAAACGTGCTCTTCGGAAGCATTGAATGGAAATATGTCAGAGGTTAGGTGGCCACTTTAGTAGAGAAATTGAGGGCGCAAAAACTACGTCCATGCAGCGTCTTACCTCAGCCAATGCCCGCGCGGAGGTAGGTCAATGCCAAGTTTGATGCAGTGCTTCCGCAGTGCCACATCCGAGACTCCGAGATCTGCGGCTGCGTGGACGAGCGGTTTCTGCCAGACTAGCTTCTGGAGTATCTTTGCTCCCGGCCAATCCACCCTTTTGCTGGTTGAGAGAACAACTTCCGGTCGCTCTTTCATGATCACAGCAGGCGTGAGATTCCAAAATTGAGTAATGGTCTTGCCGCCTTCGATTGTGTCGCGGTAATGGCGGTTCATCATCTGAATCGAGGTGCCGCAGTTGAAAGCGGTCAGGGCTTCGTTTTTTTCGCGCTCTGTTTGGTAGGTGATCGAGGTGTGGCGAATGATGTCCTGTACCCAGGTTTCCGCCTTTGCAGCTTGCTTGAGTATTCTCATTTTGTAATCCCAGCCCTTCGGAATTCCGGTGAACGGATATTGCTTCAGCCATGCGGCGAGGACGTGGGGGATAGGGACGGAGCGTTTGAGTGTGCGGCGTAGTTTTCCTCCAGTGATCCGGATCTTATCGGTAAGGATGTCGGTGGGTTTAAGATCCCGGATTTCGCTGGGGCGCAGTCCGGCGAAGAGGCCGAGTGCTATCGATGCTGCTCCTGCGCCATCCTGAAGCAGGGTCGCCGCACGCAGGAGGCGCATGGACTCTTCCAGGGAGAGGACAGCAATGCGGGTCATATCCTTCGGCAGTTTGTCGAGACGAGCACACGGGTTCTCAAGGCAGTAATGATGGCGGACTGCCCAGTTGAAGAATGTGGTGAATGCCGTTCGATAAGTTCTCTTGGAGTTCAGATTGTGGTAGCGTCCCAAGATTTCTTCTATGTCCCCGAGAGCGTATCGATGTAATTCCTTGTTGGGATTGGGTTTAAGAAGAAGTCCCACGGTAGATTCATAGTGCTCTCTTGTTTTTTTGGAGTTGGTTATTCTGCTATCCACGAACTGCCGGTGTGCATTGAGGATGGTGATCACCTGGATTTCTTGCCGATAATGAGCCTCAGCGAAAGCCAGTGCGGCGTCTAGATCCATGCCCTTCGCTTTGGCGCGGGCTTCAAGCGCGAGGTGCGTTGCGACAATTGCGGATACCTTTCTACCTTCCGCCGCCAATACCGCTGATTCGGCATCCGCTATCTCAAGCGGCGACAGCCTGGTGCGGTGTGTTTTCAGCGGCGCGACATGTCCTTCGCTCTCGGACTCCAGATCCGCTAGTTTCTGGATGGCCTCTCCCTTATCCGCGTAATTTTTCCTAACCCTTGTTCCGTCCGGTTTAGTCCCGGTGATGCGCCACGAATTGCTGCCCGCGCCATTGGTATAGGGGCGGAGCTTGAAATGTTGGATCTTCCTGGGTCGTGCCATCGATTAAAAAATGGCAACTATTTTGGCAACTGCAAAGAGAAAGTTTAGTTCCGTCGCCTGAATCGATTGGAAAATATAAGATCGAATTAAAAAAATCCTGCTTTGTAATCAGTAGGTCAACGGTTCGAATCCGTTAGCCGGCTCCATTTTATGGAGGACTCCTCTTTTGTATGAACCAAGTGGCTTTTTGAAGTTGCCGCATTGTGGAAAGTGTATGAGTTTGGGCGCATATGAATAAACCTAGGTTAGGGATTGTGGGAGTCGGGCGCATGGGGGCAAATATGGCCCGCCGTTTTTCAGAAGTGGGGTATGAAATATCAGCGATATTCGATCATCACCATGCAATCGCAGCTGCAATGGCTGATGAACTGGGGACCAAGGCGGCCGACAGCCTTGCTGAGGTCACTGCGGGATCGGATGTGATTTTTACCGTGGTCACAGATGACGCGTCGATGCATGAGATTTTCTCTGGGGAGGAGTCCTTGCTAAAAGGGGCGGAAGGTAAGACTTTTGTGAATTGTGCGACGGTGAGTCCGGAAGCTCACAAGAGCGCGGCGGAAGCTGCGTCGAAGGTCGGGGCGAAAACTCTTGCGGCAAGCATGGCTTCTTCGATCACTCAGGCAAGAGAGGGAACTCTATATCTGATGGTGGGTGGCGAAGAGAAAGTGTTCAGGGACCACGAGGCTCTATTGAATGATATCTCGATCTCGCTGCGGTTCGTCGGTGCTGTGGAAAACGCGGCAATGATCAAGGCTTTGGTGAATATGGTGATGAACATCAATACCGCTGGGCTCGCCGAGGGTCTTGGACTGGGGAAGGCGCTGGGCCTCGATCTTGATATGCTGCGGAAAATTTTTTCCCAGACAGGGGCGAACTCCAGGGTGCTTGAAACTGATGGGGACGACATGGTGTCGAGAGATCATGACTGCTATTTCTCAGCCGCACACGCGGCAAAGGACAGCGGAATTGCGAACGTGATCGCGAAGCAAACCGGTGTTGATGTTCCGCTTTCACAGGCCACGGGAAAACAATATCAGAAACTTATGGAAATGGGGTTGGGCGACCTCGATAAATCCGCTGTCGCCGAATTGACCTTTCCAGAGCGAGGAGGAAAAAATTTCTAAAAAGATGAATGCAATCAGCGAAATTCTGAACACAAAGGGGGAGCGCCTTGATGTAGCGTTTCAAGGAGGAACACATCTGGGGTCCTTGGTGATTATCGGTCACGGGGTCACCGCGAACAAGGACAGGCCACTGTTGGTGGCCATCGCCAATGGGTTGGCGGAGCGGGGATGGCCCTGTGTCAGGTTTTCATTTTCCGGTAATGGAGAATCGGAAGGCTGCTTCGAAGAATCGACCGTTAGTAAAGGAATCGAGGATCTGAAATCACTTATGAAGACCGTTCCGCAGGAAAAACGGATCGCCTACATCGGTCATAGCATGGGCGCTGCGGTGGGCGTGAGGACAGCGGCGAATGGAATGAATATTCAGGCATTGGTGTCGCTGGCAGGAATGGTGGATACGGCTGGATTTGCAGAGCGCGAGTTCGGCGATGTGAAGCCCGGCGAAGGTTGTATGTGGGATGAACCGGGGTGCCCTTTATCCGAGATGTTCCTAGAGGATATGAAAATGATCGGATCTGTGATTTCCGAAGCGCCGCTGGTGCGGGCACCGTGGTTGCTGATCCATGGCACCGAGGATGATGTGGTTCCCATCGGGGACAGCCGGGACGCCTATGCAGCGGCTCGCTGCGAAAAGGAGTTGATAGAGATTCCGGGAACGGGACACATGTTCGGCGGTGAGAACTACGGGCGTATCGTCGAAGCAATTGACGCCTGGCTGCGCCAATACTTCGGCTGACCAATGGGAGTGTCGTAATCACACCGCGCTATGAAGCGGGGATGTCCGGTGGGAGGAATTATTTTACCGAGAGATTGATGAGGATTGGTGCGTGATCTGACGTTTCCAAAGGGACATTCGGGACTGTCGTGGCTTGGGTTTGCTCGAACCCGGTTGTCAAGAAGTAGTCGAAGGTTGTCGCTTTGAATCGAGGATCCTTGGGATTTGGTCTCCATGTTAGTCGGTCTTCTTTGGGAGTCTCGTCCCACGAGTTGTGGAATCCAGCTTTTACAAAATCCTCGACAGCAGTACACATCAGAAATTGGCCGTCGTGGTTGGTGTTGAAATCTCCTCCAACGACCCATCCCAAAATCTTTTGGTCTGCGAATTTCTTTTCCATCTCAAGTTTGTGGGCGATAATTTGCTTCGCAGATTCCTCGCGGGTAGCAGCAACGTTTTTTTCACCCTCAGGCGTGTCGCTGCCATGGTTGCTTTTTAAGTGAATGGAATAAAACATCACCAAGCCTCCGTCGGGATGTTCGAGCGCTGCGAAGGCGAAGCCGCGGCTCAGGTTTGGGAGCGATTCTGATGGTTTGAAAGCTTCGAACCACGCGGAGTTCGCCTTGAGTTTTGATGCGATCGCGCACTGTTGCGGGCCGGGAGTTTTACCGTCTGACTCTAGGAAATTGCTGAAGACATTGACTTTCATTCCCGGGACTTCTGCCACGAGCTTCTCGAAGGCGCTCTTGTATCTGAGTTCTTGGGCGAGGAGAATGTCTGGCGACTGTTCTGTGAGGACCGCTTTTGCGCCTTCAGTCTGTTTTACTTGTTCTGCTTTTTTCGCGTAAGGCCTTCCACCAGGAAACCATTCCATATTCCATGCCATGGTTTTCAACGGTTCCGCGGAAAGAAGGGTGGAAAGGAGTAAGCCAGCAAGTGTCGTGAGAGCCTGAAGTTTATTGGATGATGAAAATTTCATATGAGTATGGAGAGGCTACATAACGCGGCATTCGGGTATTACAAGCGAATCACAAGATTCCGTGTATCGCAGAAAAAGGAAAGCGTGGTGCCTTTGATTCATTCGCTTCATTTCACTCTAGAGTTAGAAACCAATGGCCCCAAATTCTACAAGTTTTTAGACAGTCGCGCCAATCGAGATTGTACTTGTGGTGATCGCGTCTTTTCATAGCTTCGCGCCGTGAGTTCGTTATTCCCAACTTGGAAACGATGTTTTCCTTCTTTTTTGGGCGTCCTTTTGGCACTGCTAGCAGTGTTTCCATTGCGTGCGCAAGCTGCGGAGAAGTCGTTGGCAGATCAACTGTCAGATAAGATCAACAGCCCAATCGAGCAGTTTACCGATTGGCTGTTTAATATCGTTTTTTGGGGACCCACGTTTGATTTTTTCGGGACGATTCCCTTGGTTCTGATCTTACTGGCAGGGACTTCCGTTTTTCTTACTTTTTGGTTTGGCTTCATTAACATTCGCGCGCTCGGGTTGGCGATCAAGACGGTGCGGGGCAAATACACGAGATCTGACGCGCCGGGAGAAATCTCTCACTTCCAAGCCTTGAGTTCGGCTCTGTCGGCCACGGTTGGGCTTGGTAATATTGCGGGAGTCGCCATCGCGATTGGCATCGGCGGTCCTGGAGCGACGCTGTGGATGATCCTGCTGGGAATTTGCGGGATGACTACAAAATTTGCCGAATGTACACTGGGTGTTCGCTATCGGAAGATTGATAAAAGCGGCAAGGTGCACGGCGGAGCGATGTATTATCTGACACGCGGTTTGGCGGACGGGAAAACAGGCGGGGCAAGGAAGTTTTTCAAAGGACTCGGCTGGGGACTGGCCATTCTTTTCAGTATTGCCGCGATCGGGGGCGCGATGGGTGCGGGAAACTTATTCCAGTCCAACCAGGCCTATTCTCTCTTCGCGAAACAGTTTGAGGGCGGTGACGGTGGCTTCGCGCAATTTATCACCTCGGATGGCGGAAGTGTGACTTTCGGCGTGGTTATGGCCCTTCTGGTAGGTGCGGTGATTATTGGCGGCATTCAATCGATTGGTAAAGTGACTTCGATTTTAGTGCCGGTGATGTGCATCATGTATGTTTTGGCTGGCTTGGTCATCTTGCTGCTGAACTTCGAAAAATTGCCCGGCGCGATCACTGAAATTTTTGCCCATGCCATGAACCCCACGGCCGTCGTCGGTGGTTTGGTAGGCGCGTTGATTCAAGGCGTGAAACGAGCGGCCTTCTCTAACGAAGCCGGCATCGGCTCCGCTCCTATCGCCCACAGTGCGGTCAAAACTGATAAGCCGGCCTCCGAGGGCTTGGTCGCCTTACTCGAACCCGTGGTGGATACTGTCGTGGTCTGCACGATGACCGCATTGGTCATCGTGATCACGGGTGAGTGGAAAGTGGACGCTCGGGTGCATGAAAACGCCAAAGCCCCAATCTATATGGCGCAGGCGGTTGGTCTCGAAAAAGCGCAATTTGCTTTCACTGGAAAGATGGATAAGCTCCCAAAAGGCGAGCGCAGTGCCTTCCCGCTTCGCTCGTATATGGAGGAAAACGGTGAGCAACTTTTGCTACCCGGCGACACGCCCGTTCGTATCATAGGTAATCCTGCGAACGATGAAGACAATGAGGAGTGGGGAGAGGTTTACGCAAATGAAGAAACAGTTGCTCTACTAGACGGAATGGGTGCGAATATTGAACAAATCGTCTCCGGAAAACTCGGAACGGACGGAGTGGATCGTCACTTTGGTCGGGGCGGATCTGGCGATGAAGCTTCTCTGTATGCCGTGTGGATTCCGCTCGATAATGATGTGCTCAGCAAGCAGATGGATATCACCAAAACGTCGGAGGCATTTGGCAGAGGCCTTGGTGATTGGTTCCCTTATGTGCTGACTATTGCAGTAGTGCTTTTTGCTTTCTCCACCATGCTCAGCTGGAGTTATTATGGAGAGCAGGCGCTGATATTCCTCTGCGGTGGCGAATATAAAAAACCCCTCGTCATAGGCTACAAGTTGGTCTTTTGTCTGGTGGTTGTGCTCGGTGCCATTATCGGCAGCGGCTCGGCAGTGAGTATCGGCGATGCTTTCTTGTTTGCGATGGTTGTCCCGAACTTGATTGGAGTTTATTTCCTCCTTCCTAAAGTTCGTGAGAGCCTGCAAGACTTCTTGGCGCATGCCAAAGCAATTGATCGTGGGGAGAAAACTCGGGAAGACATTGATTGAGTAGGAGAGAACTGAAAATAGATGGCTCGTAATTACAAACTGCGTCGGACCAAGCCGGGCTCGGCTTCCGGAATCGACTATGAGCAAGCTCTTAATGCTGAGCAATATCGCGCGGTATCATCGCCGCCGGGAAAAGCTCTGGTGATCGCTGGAGCAGGATCAGGGAAGACGCGGACGCTCACCTACCGAGTCTCGTGGTTGTTAGATCAAGGAGAGGACGCCCGCAATATCCTGCTATTGACCTTCACCAACAAAGCGGCGCGGGAAATGGTTGAGCGGGTTAGGTCGCTGGTCAGTGGAGATGTCAGCGATCTCTGGGCTGGGACGTTCCACTCGATCTGTAACCGAATCCTGCGCAGGCACGCAGAAGAGATCGGATTTACGAAATCGTTCAGTATTCTCGACAGAGACGATCAGAAAAAACTGATGAGCGGAGTGGTCGCCTCCTGTGATATCGATACGAAGCAACGCCGTTTCCCCAAGCCCGATGTGCTGATCTCGATGTTTAGTCTGATGGCGAATACCGGCGTGGATCTGGAGAAGCTCCTGGATATCCGGTATCCCTATTTTGCGGACTGGAAAGAGGAGTTGGAAAAGGTCGGGGCAAGGTATGTGCAGAAGAAGCAGGATATCAACTCACTTGATTTTGATGATATGCTGATCTTTGTGGTCGAGCTTTTCCGCGAGTATCCGGATGTTCTGGCGATCTATAGGAAACGTTTCAGTAATATTCTTGTCGACGAGTATCAGGATACCAATGCGGTGCAAAGCGAGTTGATCGACCTGCTGGCAGGAGACTCTAACAGCCTGATGGCAGTGGGGGACGATTCGCAATCGATCTACTCATGGCGGGGTGCCGAGGTGGATCACATTTTGAATTTCCAAAAGCGCTATACGGACTCGGTGGTGCACACGATCGAGACGAATTACCGCAGCGTTCCCGAAATTCTGGAGCTTTCGAATGCTGCGATTTCGAAGAACCGTTTGCGTTTCGATAAGAGCCTGCGCTCTTCTCGAAGCGAGGTGGGCGCCAAGCCTGCGCTCGTGGCTGTGGAAGATCCATCGAGCCAAGCCGCTTTCGTGGCGCAAAGAATACTCGAACTGAGGGACGAAGAGGGGATCGAACTCTCCGAGATGGCGGTGCTCTATCGGGCGCATTTTCAGAGTTTGGAAATTCAGATGGAGCTGACCCGACGTGGGATTCCGTTTTCGATCACCAGCGGACTGAGGTTTTTCGAGCAGGCGCATATCAAGGATGTCGCCGCGTTTCTGAGGTTCGTTACCAATCGGAAGGACGAGGTTAGCTTCAAGCGCATTGTCCAGCTCTTGCCAGGTTGCGGGCCGGGGACCTCGGAGAAGCTCTGGCAGAAATGGCTGCGGGATCCGGTTTCCGGAAATCCCGAGCCGCCTGACAAATGGTCTGATATTTTCCTCGGCTATTCGTTGCCGAAAAAGTCCATGAAACATTGGGAACAGCTTTGCTATACGCTCGACGAGCTGAATCCGGGGGGTGATTTCGCCACCCCTTCGGAAATGGTCTTCAGTGTGCTGGAGGGTGTTTATGACGACTACCTGAAGGAGAATTTCGATAATTACGAGTCGAGGCGAGGGGATATCGAGCAACTTACCGAATTCGGCGGCACCTTTGAGGATGTGCAGGAATTTCTCGCCCAGCTTTCGCTGATGAGCACGACTGATGGTGAGCCGACCGGTGATAAATCCGAACTCGATGACGACAAGGTCACGCTGTCATCGATTCATCAGGCTAAAGGTTTGGAGTGGAAAGTGGTATTCTTGATATGGCTGGTGGACGGTCAATTTCCAAACGGGCGGATTCTTGAAGCGGATGACGAGGCTGCCTTCGAGGAGGAAAGACGCCTCTTTTACGTGGCCCTGACACGGGCCAAGGACGAACTCTATCTCACCTATCCAATGCTGAACCCGAAAAGCTACACCGGGGACATCCTTTGCCGACCTTCGCGTTTCCTCGATGATTTCCCCAAGGAACTTGTTGAGACGTGGAACGTGGGAAATGAGTGGACGGAGGACGACGATCCTTTTTGAGCCTAGTTGGAAGGCATGGAGAATCGGATAAGCTTGTCGTCGAGGCAGTGCATGCGGGCTTTTTAAAGATGTTTTCAGAAGTTCGCTTTATAATAGAGCGATCAAGCGCGGCCAGTGTGCTGCTTCCCGTTATGCCGGGATGTGGAAGGAATCCGGAAGGAATTTGGAAGGAATTTGGAAGGAATTCGGAAGGGCTTGCCAAGGAGGCTGAACTTTCTAAAACAACTCGTTGCCGATTGGAAAAACCCGCTGTTTTATTCAAGAAGCAGATGTCCGCCCCTCACAACGGAGCAAATACCAGCAGATACATAACGACAGGAATGCTCACGCGATTGGGTCAAGTTACCGGACATCGTTTCGATCCGGCCAAGCTCTGCACCTCACGGAAACCGTGTTCGGAAGAGCCGATGGAGACCCCATCGCCCATCTTGCGATTGCCGCAGACGAGCTGGGATTGCGGGTATCGCCCAACCGTATGCCGCTCTCGGAGGCTGTCTGGCAGGCGAGAAAGGATTCCCCGGTGGTTTTCTGGTGCGAGGCGGAAAAGCGGTTTTTGATCGTAAGCTCCTCGGGTGCTTTTAAAGGGCGGCTGGCGCTTTACGATGAAATTGACGGCGATACTTTGACGATGTCCCGTGCTAGGCTTGCGCGACGGCTGGGGTTGGCTGGGGTGAATGAGACGGTCGAGATCGGTTTGATCCATTCGCAAAGCCCCGAGGAGCGAGCGGGCGTCCATTTGGAACGAAGGGAGGCGAAACTGGCCATGCGCTACACTACGAGGACGCACAGAAAAGCCTTGGAAGAGAATTTCCAGGATCGAGGTGCCACTCATGCACACCAGAACATGTGCCTTTTAGCAGGTTTCTCAAAATCCTGCATCCTGAGCGTAAGGATATCGTTCTCCTTTTTGTTTTCGCGATGTTCTCGGGGCTGCTCTATCTCGCGCTGCCGTTGGCGGTCGACACTGTCGTGACGAATCTCGTGTTCGGCGGGCAGACAAAACCGTATTTACAGGCGCTGCTGGTGATTGTGAAAATTCTTGCGCTCTGCCTGCTTCTGCAAGGGATGATCATCGCGTTCCAGTATTACATCGCGGAGATTATCCAGCGGCGGATTTTCGTTCGAACTGCGGGCGACCTAACCTTCCGGTTGCCGCGTGTCAAGGCAGAGGCGTTAGACGGGATTCACGGCCCGGAGCTGGTGAACCGGTTTCTCGATGTGGTGACGGTGCAGAAAAACACCGCGTTTTTCCTTCTGGAGGGGGTCAATGTGTTGGCGGGCAGTCTCATTGGTATGCTGCTGCTGGCACTCTACCATCCTTTGTTGCTAGGGTTCGTCGCGATTCTCATTTTCCTCATTATCGGAGTAACGTGGCTGCTGGGGCGGCGGGCGGTGCAGACGGCGATCCGTGAATCCAGATCGAAGTATGATCTTGTGAGCTGGTTTTAGGAAATTGCGGCCTATCCTTTCATGTTCAAAGGGTCGGGTGGGTATGAAATCGCTTACCAGAGGACAAATATTCTGGCGACTGAGTTCATCCATGCGCGGACGCAGCATTTCGGCGTGATATTCCGTCAGGTTGTGGGGCTTCTGATCATCTCGGCCATCGCAAGTATTGCCCTCTTGGTTCTGGGAACCTGGTTGGTTCTCAGCCAGCAGATCACCCTGGGGCAGCTTGTCGCAAGCGAGCTGATCATGAGCGGTATAGTGGTCGCCCTGATCAAGCTGGGGAAAAAACTGGAGGCATGGTATGATACCATGGCCGCCAAAGACAAGCTCGGCCATATTTTCGATCTGGAAACCGAATCGACCTCTGGCGAGGAGGTGTTTGCGGCGGAAAAGCGGGCGGGGATGAGGGTGGAGGTAGGCGATCTAGGCTTCGGCTACGGGCCCGGGCAGACACTTTTCTCAGGCAAGAATTTCGTTATTTCCGCGGGAAGCAGCGTGGCTCTGTACGGTCCCCAGGAAAGCGGTGTGAGTTCCTTGCTCGACCTGCTGTTCGCTGTCAGGCAGCCCACCGAAGGCTATCTCTCATTTGACGGAATGGACTCCAGAAACTGCCAGTTGGAGCGCCTGAGGGAATCCATCCAGTTGCTGCGCAGGGATGAGTTCATTGACGGGACGATCGTTGAAAATATTCGCCTCGGGCGCCCCGATGTGGGAATGGATGAGATTCGAAAAGCACTCAGCCAGGTAGGCTTGCTGGAGGATGTGCTGCGCCATCCCGACGGACTGGACCGACGGTTGCGGATAGGCGGTGCGCCGTTTGCGACAAGCCAACGTATCTGCCTGCTCTTTGCCCGAGCCGTGGTGCAGGAGCCACGGCTTCTGCTGATCGACGAGCTGTTTGACGGGCTTGATGAGGAAACATTCGGGAGGCTCTCCTCGGTGGTTTTCAAAGCCGGCTTTCCATGGACCGTGATTGTCGCTACCCGCATGCAGGAAGTGATCCAGATCTGCGACAGGAAGATCGAACTCACACCCGCTGATAGTCAGCAGAAGGAAGCGGTGACAAATCAGACAGATTGAACCGCCTGTGCCGCTTCATCGCTTTAAAAATATCCCAGTTTTCCACCATCTTCACCATGCCTCCCTTGCCCGCACTTAGCTTAATTGGTTCCACGAAGCTGCCCATTCGCGTCAGCCTAAGGTGTAACTCTTTTATTTCCAGTGAGATAAATCTCGGATTCCGTGAAAAATGACTTGACCTGCCGGATGGTCGGTCAAAATCGAAATGTTCAAAAGCACATGTCCCACACGTTCGTTTCTCTCTTTGCCTGATCTGGATACCATCGCCCACAAAACCGATCTGGTGATCCGCAAAACCGCCAAGTTCACCCCCGCCGGTTTCCTCCAATCTCTTCTCGGCTGCGTGGTGACGGGGCTGGCTTCCTTCAACCAACTCGCCGGTTCCCTCAAGGATTTTACGGGTTCGGCCATGTCTCGCCAGTCCCTCCACGACCGCTTTAGCACCCGCTCCACCGCCTTCCTTATGACAGTGCTCTATTCTAAGGTATTCTGAGGGACAGTCCTATTCTAAGGGACAGTCCCATTAACAAAACTTGTTATCGACAGGCGGGTATGCGGGGAGTAGGGTTTGGGCATGAGACGCGCTCGATTTTTATCCCCGTGGAAGGACTCGCATGAGAAACCGGTCATTTACCATCTTGTAAGTCGCGTGGTTGAGCGCCGTCTGGCTCTGGCGCTGGAGGAAAAAGAGCGGTTTCGGACTTTGATGCGGATGATGGAGAATTTCTCGGGGTGCCGGGTTCTTTCCTACTGCCTGATGTGCAATCACATCCATATTTTGTTGGAGGTTCCGCCGCAGCCGGAGGGCGGGATTTCTGATATGGATTTTCTCAAGAGGCTCTCTGCGCTCTACAGCGAGGCGTTTGTGGCGGATGTGGCCGGGCAGCTCGATGCGGCGCGGACTGAGGGTGGTGTGGCGGGTGGGAATCCGGAACGGGTTACCGAAATCAAGGAGCATTTCGCCTATAGAATGCACGATCTGGGAGAGTTCATGAAGGGGTTAATGCAGCGTTTCACCCAATGGTTCAATTCGCGGCATAAACGGACGGGAACCTTGTGGGAGCAACGTTTTAAGAGCGTGATCGTGGAGAGCGGAACGGCAGCGCGGACGATGGCGGCTTATATTGATCTAAATCCCGTAAGGGCGGGGATGGTGGAGGACCCGGCGGATTATCGCTGGAGTAGCTATGGGGAGGCGGTTGGTGGAGGCCGGAAAGGCAATGGTAAGAAGGCCCGGGAAGGGTTGGTGCGGGCGATTGCCTCGGATACGGAGGTGGGCTTTGATGCGAGTAGCTGGAAAGACGCCTCGCTTCGGTATCGCAGGCTGATGGGGCTTGCCTTGGAGCGGAAACCGCTCAACGCAAAGGTTGGCGTTTCTGGGAAAATGAAGATTTCAAAGAACGATGCGGAGGCCTTGGAAAGTGGAGATAATCAAACGATCCTACCGGAATTGGGGATGGCAAAGATGCTGCGCTGCCGGGTGCGGTATTTTACGGACGGGGCGGTGATTGGGAGCAGGGGATTTGTGGACGAGGCGTTTAGGGAGGCGAGGGATCGATTTTCCGCGAAACGGAAGGATGGTGCGCGGGCGATGCGAGGAAGCGCGAAGGCGGCTTCTGGAACGCTATGGAGTATGCGGGCGTTGCGGGTGAATACAGGTTAGATCTAGGTGGGCACGGTAGGTGGGCGGAGCTGCGTTCTGCAGAACGTCATTGCGGAGGTGGCTCGCGTTCTGGAGAACGCGGCTCCGAATATTTTGGGTCAGTGAAAATGCCGGGATAAACCGGCTCGGAAATGAGAAAAACCAGCTGGCATACTTTCTAACGAAGTATCACCGAAGATGACCATGGAGGAGACTGATTTCATCTATTCTTGGCTTTCCGGAAGGCTGAATCTTACTTCTTACCCTTAGGTTTATGCCGAAGAATGTTCATCATCCATCTTCGCGGTTAATATCACTCGCGTCCCCTGTATTACTTTATGGTCTTTACGGCCAACAGATCGATGACAATGGCAATGGCCTGAGTGACGTGTGGGAAGCGGCTCACAGAAGCACCTTGATGCCGGATATCGATCAGGATGGAGGCGGTTTTACAAATCTTCAGGAGGCTGCCTTCGGAACCGATCCCGCGAACAGTGCCTCTTATCCTTTCATCCGCGGGGTTCGTCCGGAAACCGAGGGTAGCATTACCAATGTTTGGACGACCGCAGCAGGTATCAGATACCGCATCTTGGTTTCCACTGAAATGCTTGAATGGCAGCCGGTCGGTATTCCAGTGACCAGCACGGGATCCGATGTGACCTCGGTGAATCCACCCGTGGGTGGATCGTGCCGACAGAGACCGGAAATCATACCTTCTGGATAGCTGGGGATGATGCCTGTGAGTTCTGGCTTTCCACGGATGACAGCGTGGTAAACAAGCGGTTGGTCGCTTCGGTGGAGAGCTGGACTCCAACAGAGGAATGGAACCGTTTTCCTGACCAACAATCTACGGAGATTTCATTGCAGGCGGGCGTCCCTTTCTACTTCGGACTCTTCCACAAAGAATACAACGGCGGGGATCATGTGGCAGTGGCGTGGACGCGTCCCCGACAGGCGGCGGATAGCTGCGAAACCATTGGGTCGGAGCACCTCTCTTCATCCTCGATGGATCTAGCCGAAATTACAGCCGGAGCAAACGGCTTGTTTTTCCGGTTGGAAGTCTCCCAAGTGGATAGTGATGGGGATGGCTTGAGCGATTACGAGAAAGTGTTGCTGGGACTCGATTCCATGATCTCCACGACCGCTCCCAGATTGGCAGATCTGGAGGTCGCGCGGCGCTTGCTCGCCAGCCCTAGCACTGTGAACGTGGGTGCTACCACGGCGAGAGGCTACGAGGACGGCGGCCAACCGGCTGGGTTTGTTGTTTTTCGCACCGGTGGTATTGGCCCGATTACGGTTCCTTATACAATTTCCGGGAGTGCGGTGGCGGGTATGGATTTTGTTCCGTTGGCGGGCACCGCGAGTTTTCCTGCTGGTGCGCGTTCGGTGAAAATATCCGTGAATCCGGTCGCTGAGTTGGAGACCGAACCGGCGGAATACGTCACTCTGGCACTTTCCTCGGGGACTGGATTTGTTCTCGGCAGTCCGCATGAGGCCAGTGTTAGCATCGACGATGCGCCGGACGTGTTGCACGTCGCCCGGTTACGGACTGCGCCTGACCTATCATCCGGTGGCTCGGGCACTGCGAGGGATGGGAATTCTTTGGGATCGACGGTCAGCCTCAGCTTCGGTGGTCTGGGAAGAGAGGAGGTCTCTGCGGAAATTTTCAATTCACACGATGGTGTTGGCGAGCAGATCTTGTCCGCCCTAGCTTCCGGGGAGCTCTGGGTGCGCGTGAATACCACCGGAGCCGTTGGCGCGGAAATCATCGGACAGCTCCTTGCCACTCCCGCATTGCAAACCACGCCGGTGATTGCCCTGGCTCCGCCAGCACCGACGACGGCTACCGATATCGGAGAGGCCGCACGTTTCCTCACGCAGGCGACCTTCGGCCCTACGGAATCATCGCTCGCCGCGTTGAGCGGAAATTCCTACGCCGAGTGGATCGATGCCCAGCTCGCGCTGCCGCCAAGCCTGGATCAACCCGTTTTCGTGGCACGACGTGATCAGCTACTTTCGTGGGATGAAAATGACGGATGGCAGGGACCAAGAAACGAGATCTGGTGGCAGAGGTCCCTCACGGCACCGGATCAGTTACGCCAATGGATGGCTTTCGCGCTCAGCCAGATTTTTGTGATCTCGCAGTTCGTCGCGCTCGATGGCAGTCACGAGGAGGTCACGCTTTACTACGATATGCTGCTGGAACGTTCTTTAGGCAACTACCGCGACCTGCTGGAGGAGGTGACGCTCAGTCCGGTGATGGGGATCTACCTCAGCATGATGCGGAACCGGAAACCGGATCCGCTGACTGGGCATGATTCGGATGGAAAATATGCGCGCGAGAACATGCCGCTCATGTCCGTCGGCCTCAGTGAGACGCACATTGACGGTAGCCTGAAGGTGGATGCGGAGGGCATGCCCATGCCCATCTACACCTAGGATGACACAGTTGGACTGACGGATATTTTCACTGGCTGGGGACCCCACTACAATCCTGCGGATCCGCCCCTAGGGGACAACGGTGACACGGCCAGCCCTCGCGACTGGTTCCGATACGGCTGTGATAGAAAAAATCCGATGACACTCGATGCACCGGAGCAGGACACTGAGGAGCGGACGATCCTAGGCGGGAACGTGATATCGGCCGGGACTGATGGCGAGCTGCGGCTCGAACAGGCGCTGGATGTAATTTTCAACCATCCGAACGGCGGGCCTTTCATGGCGAAACACTTGATCCAGAAATTCGTCACCAGCAATCCGAGCCCCGGATACATCGCTAGGGTTGCGGCCGTTTTTAATGAGGACGCCACGGGTGTCAGGGGGGATCTTGGTGCGACCTTGAAGGCCGTGCTATTGGAATACGAAGCCCGCGATCCGGCTCCGCGAATGAGTTTCAGATACGTGAAATCCTCCGAACCACTGCTCCGCATGACGCGGATGTTCCGTGCGATTTCCGGAATCCTGCCGCGCTTGGAATTTTCCGATCCTAACTATTATTTCAACACCCAATACAGTCTCCCTGAGCAAGCGCCCTTGCGTTCACCATCGGTATTTAATTTTTACAGTTCGGATATTCGAACCCTGGACAGGTCGCTAGGAAGGGGCTGCTCTCGCCAGAATTTCAGGTTCTTGGGGAAACCAGCGCCCTGCGCCAAGAGAACCAGATTTTCGGGGCGGTGAACTGTGGGATCTGGACACGCGAGCAGGTTGTAAACGGGGACAACCACCGAATCCGTTTTGATTACACCGACCTTGTCGCGATTCTGGCCAGCCCCGGTGTCACGCAGCCCGAAGCACAAAACCTATTGCTCGACCATCTCGACGAGCGTTTTCTTTTCGGCGCGATGAGCGCCGGGCTCAGCGCTGAGATCCTCGCCGCCTATACAGCACTTTCGGGTGGTTCAATACCACCACGGACCGTCAGGAAAGCCGAGTGAGAATGGCACTCTACCTGATATTGAACTCGCCCGAATTTTTGTCTAAAGATTAGCCTATAAGACCGGATCCCAAGAATAAGAACCGCCGTAATTTCATTGGGCAGGCAGGGTGCACGGGCCTCGGGATGACAGGTGTGTTCTCAACGCCAGGCACGCTCCGGCTCTTCAATGCGACGTGCACCGGGCAGGGAATCCCTGCGGGCGACGATAACAAAAGCCTAGCCTGCCTGTTCCTCTTCGGTGGCGATGACGCGAACAACCTGCTGATCCCACGCGACAACGCTTCCTACGCGAAATACGCATCCGACCGTGATATCCTCGCATTTTCCCAAGAGCACCTCTTGCCGATTTCCCATTCGGGCGGCGATGGCCGAGAGTTCGGGCTGCGTCCTTCCATGGCCGCCCTGCACCCACTTTACAACTCGGGGAAAATGGCAATGGTTTGTAACGGCTGGACTTTGGTCGCGCCCATCACCAAGGCGGAATATCTTTCCGGTGGAGCAGCGATTCCTGCCCACCTTTTCTCCCACAACGATCAGCAAGTGCAGTGGCAGACCACCGTTCCGGATTCTTCGAAAAAGATCGGACGGGGCGGGCGCATCGCGGATCTGCTAAGCTATCACAATACCGGCGCGGAACTCTCGATGAATATCTCCATCGGAGGTTCGAACTTTTTTTAGGTCGGCGAGCATGTGCAGCAATACCATGTGACGCCCAACGGCAGCATCGGGCAGGGGGTTTCAGATAATGAATGGATTCCGATGCAACAGCTTTTCAATGCGAACTCGCAGATGCTTGGGCGCAGCTAAGGGCATGTTTTCAAGCAGGAATATGCGAACGTGATGAAGCGAGGGATCGGCATTGATCTGCTTATGAAAATCACAATTGCTGGAATTCCTCTGCCGGATGAGATCGGCAGTTTTCCCACCAGCCAGGACGGAAACGGCCATGTCAGCCGGGTGGCGGCGCAGCTCCGGATGATCCTGAGGATAAACCACGCCCGGAACGCGCTGGGAATGAAGCGTCAGATTTTCCTCGCTGCGCTGGAAGGGTTCGATACCCACGATGCGCAGCTCACCGACCACGCGGTACTGCTTTCGGAGGCGAGCAAAGACATCGCGGATTTTCAGCAGCATACCGAGGAGCTCGGTATTGCTGACAAGGTGACGCCCAATACGGCCTCGGATTTCAACCGCACATACAACAGCAACGGCAAAGGCTCCGACCATGCTTGGGGAGGGCACCATATGATCGTTGGCGGTGCGGTGAATGGCGGCCAGCTTTATGGCCAAACCCCAAGTTTGGAAATCCGGGGGCCTGACGATACCGGCAGCAGGGATAGCTGGATCCCGAAAGTGTCCACCGATGAGATGGCAGCCACGCTTGCCCGTGGGTCCGGTGTTTCCGATGCGGAACTTCCCTTGATACAGCCGAATATCGGACCCTTCACAAGCCGTGACACGGGCTTCATGAATTTATGAAAAGCATCGCGCAACCGCTGCCGTTCTTCTTCTGGCGCTGGCATTTCTTGCGTATTATCTAAGAAGCCCCGGGACGATAAATCCGGCGAGTCTGCTTCGGGTCCTCGCATCCCGCATCTTCTTTGATCATCTGCCATATCGCAAAGACCTGATCTTTTGCAGTTACAACTAGCCGCTGCGTCAGCCCATTCGCGTCAGTTTAAGGCGTAACTCACTGATTTTCAGTGTATTAAAACTCTGATTTCGCGAGAAATGTCTTGACCTGCCGGAAAGTCGGTCAAAATCGACATGTTCAAAAGAACATGTCCGAATCGTCCGTTTCTCTCGCTGCCTGATCTTGATGCCATCGCCCGCGAAACCGGCCTGGTAATCCGCAAGTCCGCCAAGTTCACCCCCGCAGGTTTCCTACAAACCCTCCTGGGTTCCG